>Ga0302135_10000074_pt1 | contig 52500 bp, 59 predicted proteins | sample CBN3_surface_MG_FD_203119 | JGI IMG/M metagenome (GOLD analysis project Ga0302135, IMG submission 203119) | Marine microbial communities from Western Arctic Ocean, Canada - CBN3_32.1 | ecosystem: Environmental > Aquatic > Marine > Oceanic | place: Canada: Western Arctic Ocean | collected...
GATCGGCAAGTACCACCCTCATGGCGATGTCGCGGTTTACGACACCCTGGTCCGGCTCGCCCAGGATTTTGCGGTGCGCTATCCGCTGGTTTCGGGGCAGGGAAATTTCGGCAATATCGACGGTGATAACCCCGCGGCCATGCGCTACACCGAGGCCCGCATGACCGAGATCGCCGAAGCGCTGCTCGACGGCATCGACGAGGACGCGGTCGACCTTCGCCCGACCTACGACGGAAGCGAGGAAGAGCCCGCGGTGCTGCCGGCCAGTTTTCCCAACCTGTTGGCCAATGGCGCGACGGGTATCGCGGTGGGCATGGCGACGAGCATCCCGCCGCATAATCTGGGCGAGTTGTGCGACGCACTCATCCACCTGATCAAGCATCGCTCGGCGGAGACGGCCGAACTCCTGAACTTCATCAAGGGGCCAGATTTTCCTACCGGCGGGATTCTTGCCGAACCGGCCACGAGCATTGCCGAGGCGTACGATACCGGGCGCGGTGGATTCCGGGTGCGGGCCCGTTGGGAGGTCGAGAAGACCGGGCGCGGTCAATACCAGATAATCGTGACCGAAATGCCCTACCAGGTGCCTAAGGCCCGCCTGGTTGAAAAAATCGCCGAGCTGATGGCTGCGCGCAAGCTGCCCCAACTGGCCGACATCCGCGATGAATCGACCGACGAGGTGCGCCTCGTGCTCGAGCCGCGCAGCCGCACGATCGATCCCGCGACCCTGATGGAGTCGCTCTTTCGCCAGACTGACCTGGAAACCCGGATCTCTCTCAACATGACCGTGCTAGACGCCGCCAACACGCCGCGCGTGATGACGCTGCGCGAGGTGTTGCACGCCTTTCTCGATCACCGGCGCAATGTCCTGTTGCGCCGGACGGCCCACCGGCTGGAGCGGATCGCGGCGCGGCTCGAGGTGCTCGAAGGCTATCTCATCGCCTATCTGAATCTCGATCTCGTGATCAAGATCGTCCGCACCGAGGACGAACCCAAGCCGGTCATGATGAAGCGCCTCAAGCTGAACGAGGTTCAGGCCGAGGCGATTTTGAATATGCGGCTGCGCGCCTTGCGCAAGCTCGAAGAGGAGGCGATTGCAGCCGAGCGCGACCGTTTGACGGCCGAGCAAAAGGCCCTCAAGGCCCTGTCGGACAGCGAAGTGCGCCAATGGACGGTGGTACGCAAGCAGACCGAAGAGATTCGCGAGCGTTTCGGAAGCAAAACTGAGCTTGGCCGCCGGCGCACCACGATTGGGCCGGCGCCCAGCGCGGACGTAGTTCCCCTGGACGCCTTTATCGAGCGCGAGCCTATTACCGTGATTTGCTCCCAGAAGGGCTGGATTCGTACCTTGAAGGGCCATATCGAGGATGGCGCGGAGATCAAGTACAAGGAGGGAGACCGTGAGCGCTTCCGTTGCCACGCCGAATCCACCGATAAGCTCATCTTGTTCGCCACCAACGGGCGGTTTTATACGCTGGGGTGCGGCCGCCTGCCGGGCGGACGGGGCTTCGGCGAGCCGGTTCGCCTGCTTGTCGAATTGGACAACGAGCACGATGTCTCCGCCCTGTTCGTGCACAAGCCGGGTCGCGTCCTGCTGATCGCCTCAAGCGACGGCCGGGGCTTCCTGATCGAGGAGGACGGCGTCGTCGCCCAGACCCGTCAGGGCAAGCAGGCGCTCAACCTGGCGCCCGACGCCGAGGCGACGGTGTGTCGTGTCGCCGAAGGTGATCATGTCGCCGTGCTCGGCGAAAACCGCAAACTCATGGTGTTTGCGCGCGACGAGTTGCCGACCATGACGCGCGGGCGCGGGGTGATTTTGCAACGCTATAAAGACGCCGGCCTCGCCGATGCGAAGATCTTCGATTTGAAGGAAGGCCTGACCTGGCGTACCGGTTCTGGTGTCCGCAGCGAAACTGACCTGCGGGCGTGGATCGGCAAGCGCGGTGCCGCCGGACAGCTGGCGCCGAAGGGCTTTCCGAAGTCCAACCGGTTCGGCTGATGCGCGCCCTCGTGTGACCCCGGCACTCGACGGTCCATGATACGGAGGATGCCATCCTGATCAGCGTTGCCGGCTTCGTGCGCGCCGTCGACCGGCTCAACGACGTGATCGGCCGCGCCGTCTCGTGGCTCACCCTTGCGTTGGTCCTGGTCACCTTTGCCAGCGTCGTGTTGCGCTACGGCTTTTCGCTGGGCTGGATCTGGCTCCAGGAATCCTACATCTGGCTGCACGGCATCGTGTTCATGCTGGGCGCCGGCTATACCCTGCTTCACGGCGGTCACGTTCGGGTCGATTTGATCTACCGAGGGGCGGGCCTGCGCTACAAGGCGTGGGTCGATTTGTGCGGCGTCCTCTTGCTGCTGCTGCCCATGATTATCGTGTTGGCCTGGTTCAGCTGGTCTTATGTCATCGATTCCTGGATCTATCTCGAAGGTTCACCCACAACGGGTGGTTTGCCCGGCCTGTTCCTGCTCAAGACGGTGCTGCTCGTCTTCTGCGCTCTCGTGGGTCTGCAGGGTCTGGCCCTGGCCGGTCGGAGCCTGCTTGCGCTGCGTGGCCGTGGCGGCGCGAGCACGGTAACGCCCGACGATGGGGCGCGATCCCGATGATCGGCGAAATTCTCAGCTTGTTGATGTTCGCCGTGACCTGCGGCGTGCTTATTCTGGGCTTCCCCGTGGTCTTCACCCTGGCAGGCATGGCACTTGTATTCGCCGGGATCGGCGTCGCTCTAGACGTTTTCGATTTCCAGTTCCTGGGCGGGCTGACGTCGCGCTATTTTGGCATCATGCAACGCGAGGTGCTGGTCGCCGTACCGCTGTTCGTGTTCATGGGGGTGACCCTCGAACGCTCGAGAATCGCCGAACAACTGCTGCACACCATGGCGTTGCTGTTTGGTCGACTGCGCGGCGGGTTGGGCTTTTCGGTCATAGCCGTAGGCGCGGTGCTCGCCGCCTCGACGGGCATTGTCGGGGCCACGGTGGTGACCATGGGTCTGCTCAGCCTGCCGGTCATGCTCAAGGCGGGCTACGACCCGAAGCTAGCGACCGGAACGATCTGCGCCGCCGGCACGCTGGGCCAGATAATTCCGCCCTCGATCGTGCTGATTTTGCTGAGCGATATTCTTCAGGGTGCCAACAGCCAGGCCCAGATCGCGCTCGGCAACTGGATGGCCGAGCCCATATCGGTGACCGATCTGTTCGCCGGGGCGTTCCTGCCCGGCCTGGTGCTGGTCACGCTCTACGCCGCCTGGCAGGTGGTCATGGCGGTGGTCAAGCCCAGCTCTTCGCCAACGGTCCACGATCCCGTCGCGCGTCGTGAACTGCCGCGGCGCGTCGTGCAGTCCATGTTGCCCCCCCTGGTTCTGATGGTCCTCGTGCTGGGCTCGATCCTGGCGGGCGTCGCGACGCCGACGGAATCGGCCTCCGTGGGCGCCGTGGGTGCACTGCTGCTGGCGTTGATCCGCGGCCGGCTGAATCGCGACGTCTTGCGCGACATCATGCGCACCACGCTCTCCATGTCGTCGATGGTGTTCTTGATCCTGCTCGGGGCATCGGCCTTCTCGCTCGTCTTCCGGGGCTTCGGTGGCGATCAATTTATCGCCGACCTGCTGCACGCGATGCCCGGCGGGGTGGTCGGGGCGATGCTCGTCGTCATGGCGCTGATGTTCGTGCTGGGCTTCTTCCTTGATTTCATCGAGATTATTTTTATCGTCGTGCCCGTGGTTGGCCCGGTGCTGATCATGATGGGGCTCGATCCAATCTGGATCGGCGTGATGATCGCGGTCAACCTGCAAACGAGCTTCCTTACCCCGCCGTTCGGCTTTGCCCTGTTCTACCTGCGCGGCGTTGCCCCGCCCGAGGTGCGCACCGTCGACATCTATCGCGGGGTTATCCCGTTCGTAGCGATTCAGCTGGGCGTGCTGGGATTGCTCGCCTTGTTCCCATCGCTGGTCACCTGGCTGCCGCACGTGCTGTTCGGTAATTGACGGCGCACCCCGTCTAGCCCGGCCAGTTGTAGGGCAGACCGCGAGCCGAGAGCATGGCGTGTTCCGAAATATCGGACCAGCCCATATGTTCCTGACGGAACGCGTTGAGGCTGGAAAAAATCTCGGCGCTTTCGGCGTCCGATGCGGTGAGGTCGGCCAAAACCTCGCCGGAAAGCTGGCCCAACGCGGTGAGCGTATCGTCGGAGAAGGGGCGAAGCTCGACGCCATGCTGGTTAACCAGCGTATTGAGCGCCAGCCCGTTGCGGCTGACAAACTCGCTAAGTACGAGCTGATTGACCTGAGTGGCGACGCCTTCGACGATGGCCTTGAGGTCGTCGCTCAACGCGTTCCAGGCTTCGAGGTTGATGAAGCAGTCGAGGCAGGTCGCAGGCTCGTGCCAGCCGGGATAGTAGTAGTAGCGGGCATTCCGGTAGAGCCCGAGCGCCAGGTCGTTATACGGGCCGACGAATTCGGTCGCGTCGATCCGGCCGGACTGAAGCGCGGGGAGAATTTCGCCCAGCGGCAGGTTGTCGGGGGTGGCGCCGGCGGCGCGCAGCACCTCGCCGCCTAGACCCGGGATGCGCATTTTCAAGCCGCCAAAATCGTCGATCGAGTTGATCTCGCGATTGAACCAGCCGCCCATCTGCACGCCCGTGTTGCCGCAGGGAAAGAATTTGCAATTGAGCTGAGCGTAAAGCTTGTCGGCGAGTTCCTGGCCGCCGCCGAACTGGAACCAGGCGTTTTGCTCCTGCGCCGTAGGGCCGAAGGGTATGGCGGCCAGATACTGCAGCGCCGTGAGCTTGCCTTTCCAATAATAGGGTGCGCCGTGGCCAACTTGGGCAGTGCCCTTCGATACCGCGTCCATCGCCTCGAACGCGGGAACCAATTCGCCGGCGGCATAGACTTGAATGCTGAGCCGGCCGTCCGATTCGGCCTCGATACGGCGTGCGAACAGGGTCGCCGCCGTACCTGCGCCGGGAAAATTGGGCAGCCACGCGGTGACCATACGCCAGCGGATTTTGTCCTTGGCCAGCGCGGGTGTACCGAAACCGGCGGCAAGCGCCGTGGCTCCGGCGCCACCGGCGGCCGCCTTGAGGAAGCTCCGCCGTTTGATGGGGGTCGAGCGAGTCATGGGTCCCTCTTCGTCGTGGCCTCGGGTTCAGTCCTGCCGTTGCCAGTGGCCATCGCGCAAAACCTCAAAGGGGCGGAAGCGGTCCTTGTAGGCCATCTTGGGGCTGTTTGCGATCCAGTAGCCAAGATAGACGTAGGGCAGCCCAAGCCGCTTAGCCTGATGAATATGCCACAGGATGGCGAAGGTGCCCGGGCTGCGATGGGACTCGTCGGGCTCGAAGAACTCGTAGACCGCGGAGAGACCGTCACCCAGCTGGTCGGTGAGCGAGGCGGCGATAGTTTTTCCCGCGCCGTCGCGAAATTCGACCAAGCGCGTATCGATCGGCGAATCCTCGATCATTGCGCGGTACTCGGCAAAATCCATGGACGCCATATCGCCTTCGGCGTGGCGTGCGTCCTGATAGCGCCGGAACAGGTCAAAATGGTGCACCCGCGCGGCGAGCGGAGCCTCGACGACGGTCAGATCGGCGTTGCGCCGTTCATTGCGCCGGAACGTACCGTTCGAGTGGAAGTCACGCGCAATCACTCGGATCGGGAGGCAGGCCTGACAGTTGGCGCAGGCAGGCCGGTAAACGAAATCGCGGACGCGGCGAAACCCGGCCTGGGCCAGCCGGTCGTGTTGGGCCGGCGCGTCGCCTTCGAGATGGGCGATAATCTTACGCTCGGCGCGGTCGGGCAGATAGGGGCAGGGTTGAGCTTGTGTGACGTAGAAAAAATCTGCATCCGGCGCGAGGCGAAACGACCCGTCGTCGGTGCCTAAAAGGTCGTTCGGACGAGACTTCGTATCTTTCAGCATCAGTTCGCGGACCGGATCAAGCTTACCAGAGGTCATAATACCACGGCGCGAACAGCAAAACCCAATCCAGAGAAAAAGGATCAGAGGCGTGCCGACGCGCAGAGAATCCGTGAATCGATAGTCTCCCGGCGTCGTGACCAGCAGGTTGGTAAGATAACCGATCGGGGTTGCCGACAATGAAGGCACCGGCAGCCGCGCCGCCGATGATGACGAGTTCGAAGGGCTGGGTGAGCACCTCGATGTGCCCGCCCATCATGATAAGGCCGCCGAAAACGCAGACGACGACGGTGATGGCGCCGATGATCAGTAGCATCTATTCCGTTTCCAACCTGGAGCGCTGCGTCGTGGTCCATGCCGGATCCTTGGGCCGAACCTGAAAAAATTAGGCCAATTGCGGTGAATAAACCGTTAATCGCAGGCGCTGCGTAGGGTGGGAGAAAAGCCGTTTAGCGGCGGGTTTCGGCCCAGTCGAGCAGGTCTGCGACGACCCGCTTAAGCACCGCAACCAGGGCCGCAGCACGTTCGGCATCGAAGCGCGCGGGCGCAGCCTCGTCGAGGTAAGCGGCCTGGGCAAGTTCGAGCTGGACGACGTGCACGCCCTTCTCGGGCTTGCCGTAATGGAGTGTGATATGGCCACCCGTAAAGCGTCCGTCGCACACCGCGTCGAAGCCATCCGCCCGGTCCAGCAGCCCAAACAGGCTCTCGTACAGACCAGAATCGGCGGATCGGCCCTCGGCGGTGCCGAGATTGAGGTCGGGCAGGATACCCTCGAAGAAGCGCGGCAGGACGGATTTTATGGAATGGCCGTCGAGCACGACGGCAATACCGAAACGCTCGGTTAGTGCGGCGATCTCCGCGGCTAGCCGGTCGTGGTAGGGCTGCCAGTACTGCGCGAGACGCGCCGTGATCTCGTCCGTGCCGGGCGCCTCACCGTCGGCGTAAAGGAGATGGTGCTCGAAGTCGGTGCTCGGGCAGACCCCCGTGTTGTCGGCGCCGGGATAGAGTGCCGTGTTTTCGGGCGCGCGATTGAGGTCGACGACGTAGCGCGAATGGGTTGCGACGAGGAGCCCGGCGCCCAGGGCCGGGGCGAAGCCGTAAAGCCGGTCGACATGCCAGTCGGTATCGGGCAGGGAGCGCGCCCGTACCGTCATGCGAGTCGCCAATTCATCGGGCAGATGAGTTCCCGCGTGGGGCACATCGATCAGGAGAGGCGTGCGTCCGGGGGTGAAGCGAAAGAGCTCCATGGCGTCAATCCGTTGGGGCGGGCTGCAGCAGGAGCCGAGCGGCGACGTCGATATCCTCGCGGACCATGGTCAGCGGGATCGTGGCACCGGCGTGCCAGAGCGCGACGAGATCGTCGTAATGGGCCGAGAAGGGGTTACCCGACTGGCCAGTGTTCTGCATTACGTATGAGGGCGCGCCGGGCGCCAGATCATAGATCGCGCGATAGCCGGGCCCCGCGGTCTGGGCGTAAGGCGCAGCCCCCTTGGCCGTGTAGCTTGCGGCGTTGATCGTGTAGCTGCCGCCGTCGGTTGCAAACTCGCGGCCAGTCAAGCTGCTTACCACAGGTAGACGGGAAAAGATTTTGTGGTTGAGCGCAAGCCGGTGAACCTCGCCCCAACGCCAGGCGGCGGGGTTACCGCCGTGGCTTGTGGCTAACTCCGTCAGGGCCGCTTCGAGCGCGGTGTCGGCCAGGTTGGCGCAATCCTCCAGCCGTTCGGTCGTGACGTCGTCGCAAAACGGCGAGCCGCCGGTCATGGCGTTGAGGCTCAAGGTCGCCCGTATACCCGCGAAATCGTCGTAGAGCGGACCCAGCTCGTCGGCCAGCAGGGCGCGTAAAAAGGCACGCTGCCAGGCGGCGAAGATCAGCGGCTCGGGCCGTTCCGCAGCCATCGCGTAGTCCCAACCGCTCAACAGGTCGACGGCGGATTGGGCGCGCGGCGATCCCGGATGCGCCTGTGCTAGCAGCAGGGGCGTGAGCGCGGCGGCAAAGCCCGAGCGGTTGTCGATCTGGATAGCCGCGAGGCTCTCGGGCGTATGGTTGTCTTGCGTGTCGAGCAAATCCGCGATTTGCCGGTACCGCCAGGGCGGGGTCCAGTCGTCGGTGATGAACCAGGGATAATCCGCGGGCACGATCCGCTGGTTTGCGGTCACGATCGCGCCGCCGGGAGGATCGACGCTGCGCGGCAGTGCTGCGAATGGGATCACGCCGATCCAGTCGTACTCGCCGCTCCAGCCGGGCGCCGGGAAGCGGCCGTCGCCTTGTTTACGGATCGGCACCCGGCCGGGTGCGATAAAGCCGATATGACCCTCGGCGTCGGCATAGACGATATTCTGCTGCGGCGCGTGGAAATCGCGCATGGCGTCGACAAAATCATCTCGATTTCCGGCCAGCGCGGCGCGCAACCCGGCCTGGGCCGAGCGGTTATCGGACGCCAGTGCGGTCCAGGCCAGGGCGAGAACATAGCCGTCGCCGGCAAACTCGCGGGCGCTCGCGATCGCGTCCGAGATCACCGGTCCGTGGCGGCTCTCGCGGACCTCGATCGCAACCTCTGCGGCTCCGCGCACTGCGATCACTTCCTGGCGCACCGCGAAAGGCTCCGTGCCGTCGGGCGTGAGGTAGCGGCTGAGATCATCGGGGTCGAGCCGTTCGACGAACAGGTCCTGGACGTCCGGGTTGGTATTGGTAAAGCCCCACGCTAGGTGGGCGTTGCGGCCCAGCACGGGAACCGGCAGGCCGGGCAGGGTGGCGCCCGCGATCTCGAGGCCCGGTGCGCTGAGGTGGGCGAGATACCAGAGCGATGGTAGCCCCAGATCGAGATGGGGGTCGTTGGCGAGCAGCGGCGAACCGCTGGCGCTGCGTCCGCCCGCCAGCACCCAGTTGTTCGAGCCTTCGCCGTCGAGCCGGGGGGCTGCGATGTCGAGCCCGGCCAACGCGTCGAGCGGCAGGCTGCGATAGATCGCCGCCATGGAGGTGGGCAGGTCGGAAGGGGTGCTCTCGATCTCGGGCCAGAGAGCGGCGATATGTGCCGGATCGAGTTGTCGGGCGAGTCGCGCGCGGAGCAGCTCGCCGCTCCAGTTGCCCGCAAGATCCCACGCCATCATCAGCGCCCAGGCCAGGCTGTCGACCGGCTGCCAAGGCTCGGGCTCGACCCCGAAAAGCACGAACTCGGGCGGCAGCGGTCCGGAGCGCACGGCGCGCTGCGCGTTCACGCCGTCTGCATAAGCCTGGTAAGCGGCCTGGGTGTCATCGTCCAGCCCCTGCCACTGGCCCACGGCCGCCCGGTGGATGCCCAGGACGCGCAGGAAGCGGTCGGTCTCGACGGTGCGGGGGCCGAACAGTTCGGAGAGCCGACCCGCGCCGATGCGCCGCTGGGTCTCCATTTGCCACAGCCGGTCCTGGGCGTGCGCGAAGCCCAGCCCAAAATAGGCGTCGTGGGGCTCGGTGGCGTAGATATGGGGCACGCCGTAGGGATCGCGCAGAATCTCGACAGGTGCGTGGGGGCCCGCCAGCACGATCTCGCCATCGATCTGCGGCAACGAGCCGCGTAGCCACAACCAGCCTCCGACCAGCACCAGCACGATCAAAGCGACGCTGACAGCGAGGCCCAGCCCAAGCCACTTGAACCAGGCCGGCATCTCAGCCGCGGATCAGGGTAAGCACCGCCTCGCGGTCGGCGTCAAGCTCGGGCGCCGGCTCGCGCATGGCGGGGTCCTCGAAGCTCGACAGTTTGACCGGGTTGCCGGCCATGCGAAGCGTCCCGGCTACCGGGTCGTCGGTCGTGACGACCATGGTCCGGGCCAGCACCTGCGGCTGGGCCAGGGCCTCGGCGACGTTGTTGATCGGGCCGCAGGGTATGCCCTCGGCCTCGAACAGCGCCAGCCAGTGATCCCGGTTCTGCATCGTAAAGCTAGCCTCGATTTCATCCTTGAGCGCGGCGACCTGGGTGACGCGGGAATTGTTATCGGCAAAGAGCGGGTTTTCGGCCAGCTCCGGCCGACCGATCACGGTGCAGAGCTTGACGAACAGGGCGTCGTTGCCTGCCGCCACCACGACGGGAAAATCGCGAGTGGCGTAGGCCTCGAAGGGGGCGATTGAGGGATGGCGGGTACCGATCGGCCCGGGCACCTCGCCGGTTGCGCCATAGCGCGCGATGGCGTTTTCCAGCAGGGCGATCTGGGAATCGAGCATGGCTACATCGACCTTGATCGCCTCGTTGGTCTGCGCCCGGTGAAACAGTGCGGAGTTGACGCCGATCGCCGTGAACATGCCCGCAGCGATATCGCCGATCGAGCTGCCTACCCGAGTCGGTGGTCCGCCCGGCTGACCGGTCAGGCTCATGATCCCGCCCATCGCCTGGACCACGAGATCGTAGGCGGGGCGGTGCGAGTCCGGGCCGCTATGGCCAAAGCCCGAGCAGGCGGCGTAGATCAGTCGGGGATAACTGGGGTGCAGCACCTCCCACCCGTAATTCAATTTTTCCATGGTACCCGGGCGGTAATTCTCGACCACCACGTCGGCCTTCTCCAGCAGGCCTTCGAAGATCGCCCGGTCGCCATCGGCTTTCAGATCGAGGGCGATGCTCTCCTTGCCCCGGTTGAGCGAGGCGAAATAGCCGGACTTGCCCTCGACGAACGGGCCGAAGCTCCGCGAATCGTCGCCTGCGGGCGATTCGATTTTGATCACGCGGGCGCCGAGGTCGGCCAGGACCATGGTGCAATAGGGGCCGGCGAGGACGCGCGTGAGATCGACCACCACGACGCCGGATAGGGGTCCCTCTACACTCATTGCCTTCTCGCCTCGTTTCGCTGCCGGGAACCCCCGGTTCTTAACCGAGCCGTGCGCCGCTGGCAATCGCAGCCCGCCCAGCGTTACTCGACGGCGAGTTCGACCTCAACCTCTCCCGCCCGCTCGAAGCGAAGCGTCAGCGGCACGCGTGTCCCCGCCGCTAGGGGCAGGGCAAGGCCCATGAGCATGAAGTGATAGCCGCCGGGCGCAAGCTCGACGATGGCGTCGGCGGGCAGTATCACACCGTCCGGAGCGGGGCGCATCCGCGCGATGCCGTCCTCGATCACGGTCCGGTGTAACTCGACGCGCGCCGCGGCCGACGAGTTGGCGCCGAGCAAGCGATCGCCCTCGGTGCCGGTATTTTCGATCACGAGGTAGCCGGCGCTGGGCACGCTCGGCGTGGCGGTGGCGCGAGCCCAGGGGTGAGTAATGACCAGATCGTCGACGAGGAAGTCCTGACCCAAGGCGGCGCCCGCGAACAGGAATGAGGCCGCCACGAAGGCGGTAAAGCGGCGAGAGATCATGATTCGTGGTCCCAGGTCTCGATGGTGTATTCGATGCCCTCGGCCATTTCCTCCGGATCGACGCCGAAGCTGAAATGAGCGAGGTATTCGCCCTTGCGACCCATCAGGTAGGTAAAGGCCGAGTGATCCATGGTGTAGTCGCCCTCGCCGAGGGGGATGCGGGCGCTGTAGATCCGGTAGGCCGCCGTGGTCTGGTCGATTTCCTCGCGCGTGCCGGTCAGGCCGAGGATTCGAGAATCGAACGCTGTTACGTAATCTCCCATCGCCTCGACGTCGTCACGTTCGGGGTCGACCGTGATGAACAGCGGCTGGATCGCGTCGGCCTCATCGCCGAGGTGGTCGAGGGCCATCGAGATATCGCGCAAAGTCGACGGGCAGACGTCGGGACAATGGGTAAAGCCGAAGAAGACGAGCATGTAGCGGCCGCGGAAATCATCGTCACTGACGCGCTTGCCATGATGGTCCGTGAGCTGAAACAGGCCACCGATATCGGCTTCAGTAAGCGCCATGCCGGCGCTCTGGTCGGGTGGCTCGCTCGGTCCGGGGGTGAGAAACCAGGCCGCGACGCCGACCACGACCGCGGCGATGGCAACGACGATGACAACGAACGGCCGCGGACCGGGGCGGTCGGGCGGCGGGGTGGCGGAAGGATCGTCGTCGGCGGTCACGGTAATTCGTCGGGCTTGGGCCGGGCGGCTAGCTGGCGGCGAGGTCGCGCGCGATGTCGAGTGCAGCGTAGGTGATGATCGCGTCGGCGCCGGCGCGCTTGAAGCAGAGCAGGCTTTCGAGCATCACCCGATTGGCGTCGATCCAGCCGCGCTCGCCCGCCGCTTTTACCATGGCGTATTCACCACTCACCTGATAGGCGAAGACCGGCAGGCCGAAGCGGTCCTTCACCCGCCGGATGACGTCGAGATAGGGCAGGCCGGGCTTGATGATGACCGCGTCGGCGCCCTCGGCGATGTCGAGCGCGACCTCACGGATTGATTCCTCGCCGTTCGCCGGATTCATCTGGTAGGCCCGCTTGTCGCCCTGGCCCAGATTGTCCGACGAGCCGACCGCGTCGCGGAACGGGCCGTAGAATGCCGACGCATACTTGGCGGCGTAGGAGACGATGCGGACATGCTCGAAGCCTGCCCCGTCGAGCGCGGTGCGGATCGCCCCAACTCGGCCGTCCATCATATCCGACGGTGCTATTACGTCGCACCCCGCCTCGGCCTGGACCAGCGCCTGACGGCACAGCACCGTCACGGTCTCGTCGTTGACCACGTAGTTGTTGCGCACGAGGCCGTCCTGGCCGTGGGTGGTGTAGGGGTCGAGCGCCACGTCGCACATCACGCCGATTTCGCTCACCCGCCGCTTGATCGCCCCCACGGTGTGGCAGATCAGATTGCCGGCGTTGGTCGCTTCGTCGCCGTCGGGGGACTTGCGTTCCGGCGGGGTCGCAGGAAACAGGGCAACCATGGGAATGCCAAGCCCGGCGGCTTCCTCGACGGCGTCGACCAGCATCGCGATCGGCAGGCGATTAACGCCGGGCATGCTTGCCACCGGCTCTGCGGTGGTCTCGCCTTCATGGACAAAGATCGGCCAGATCAAGTCGTCGACCGACAGCTTATTTTCGGCGACGAGCCGGCGCGACCAGTCGTCGCACCGGTTGCGCCGCAGCCGGGTACCGGGATAGCTGCCGAATTTCGGTGAACCTGAGCTCATGCCGTCCCGGCGCCTATGCCTTTTTTAAGGCCTGCTCGAGATCGCCGATGATGTCGTCGATATGCTCGAGGCCGATGGACAGACGGACAAAGCCTTCCGGCGCGCCTGACGACGCCAGTTCTTCCGCCGTCAACTGCGAATGGGTCGTCGTGGCCGGGTGGATCGCGAGGCTTCGCGTGTCGCCGATATTGGCGAGGTGATAGAACATCGCGAGCGAATTAACGAACTTGTCACCCGCCTTGCGGCCGCCTTTCAAATGCATGCCGACCAGGCCGCCGTAGCCGCCCGAGAGATACTTGTCGGCGCGCTCGCGGTACTTGCCCCGCATCAGGCCTGGGTAGGTCACCTTCGACACTTTCTTATGTTTCTTTAGCCACTTGGCGACGGCCATCGCGTTCTCACAATGGCGTTCCATGCGTAGGGGAAGGGTTTCGAGCCCCTGCAGCAGCAAGAACGCGTTAGCCGGGCTCAAGGCCTGGCCGCAATCGCGCAGCAAGGTCACCCGGGCCTTGAGGATGTAGGCGATCGGGCCCAGCGGCTTGACCGCCTGGGTCCAGACGGCGCCGTGATAGCTCGCATCGGGTTCGTTGAGCAGCGGGAAGCGCTTGGCGTGCTTCTCCCAGTCGAACTTGCCGCTATCCACGATGATGCCGCCTATCGAGTTGCCGTGGCCGCCGATGTATTTCGTGCAGGACGTGGCCAGGATCGATGCACCGTGATTGATCGGCCGGCACAGCGCCACGGCCGCCGTGTTGTCGACGATCAGGGGCACGCCCAGCCGCTTGCCTACTTTGGCGACCTCAGCGATGGGAAAGACCTGGAGTTTTGGATTGGGTAGGGTCTCGGCGTAATAGGCGCGGGTCTTGTCGTCGGTCGCCCGGGCAAAGCCCTCGGGGTCGGCCGGATCGACGAAGCGAACCTCGATGCCCATTTTCTTGAGCGAGCTGGCAAACAGGGTCCAGGTGCCGCCGTAAAGATCGGTCGAGCTGACGATGTTGTCGCCGACTTCGGCAATGTTCTGGACCGCCATCATGGAGGCCGACTGGCCCGACGAGACCGCGAGCGCCGCGATGCCTCCTTCGAGGGCGGCAATGCGCTCTTCGAGCACCGCCGTCGTCGGATTCATGATCCGGGTGTAGATATTGCCCAGCTCCTTGAGCGCGAACAGATTCGCGGCATGCTCGGAGCTTTCAAACTGGTAGGACGTGGTCTGATAAATAGGTACGGCGACCGAATTGGTTGTGGGATCGGAGCGATAGCCGGCGTGCAGGACTATGGTTTCCTTGTGCTTGCTCTGGACGGCCATGGCGTTTCCTCCGAGGATCAACTATCTCGCTCGTTGCGTCATACTTTGTTTGGCGGGTTCTGCCAATTCTCCAACGCAAAGCAAGAGCAGGGAAATACTAAATGTCGCTTTACGTCTTAACAACCGCTAAAGCGGAAGCGGCGTCGGGCGGACCGGAAAGCGGCGAGGCTTCCGGCGCCGTACAGTATTCGGGCAACCAATAGGGTATCGGCTTTGCGTCGGCCCGCGCGAGCGTTTAAAATGTGGCCATGGATTTTGATCTGTCCGAAGAGCAACGCGCGTTTCGCCAGGTCGCCCGCGATTTCGCGGAGGCCGAGATGGCGCCCTATGCCGCCGAGTGGGACCGCGACTGCGTGTTTCCCGTCGAGACCCTGCGCAAGGCCGCGGCTCTCGGCTTTGCCGCCGTCAGTGTGCGCGATGACTTCGGCGGGGCGGGCCTCGCGCGGCTCGATTCCGCGCTGATCTTCGAGCAGCTCGCGCGGGGCTGCACTTCGACCGCCGCCTACATCTCGATCCACAACATGGTTGCCTGGATGATCGACCGCTTCGGCAGCGACGAACAGCGCGCGGCCTGGCTGCCCGACCTGGCCAGCATGGCGGCGTTGTCGAGCTATTGCCTCACGGAGCCGGGCTCGGGGTCCGACGCCGCGGCGCTCAAGACCCGGGCGGTGCGCGAGGGCGATGACTATGTGCTGAACGGCTCGAAAGCCTTTATCTCGGGTGGCTCCACGTCGGATCTTTATCTCTGCATGGTGCGCACCGGCGAAGACGGACCGAGGGGGATCTCGTGTCTCGCGGTCGAGAAGGATTCGCGCGGACTTTCCTTTGGAGAGCAGGAAAAGAAGCTGGGCTGGCACAGCCAGCCCACCGCGATGGTCCAGTTCGAGGATTGTCGGGTGCCTGCGCGCAACCGGGTGGGCGAGGAAGGCCAGGGCTTTCCTATCGCCATGGCGGGACTGGACGGCGGGCGGATCAATATCTCGGCCTGCTCGCTCGGCGCCGCTGGCGCCTGCCTCGATGCGACGCGGAGCTATATGGGCGAGCGCAAGCAGTTCGGCAAGGCGCTGGCGCAATTTCAGGCGCTGCAGTTCAAGCTCGCCGACATGGCGACGTCCCTTGAAGCGGCACGCCTCATGGTCTACGGGGCCGCGTCGCGGCTCGATGGCGGCGATCCGGACGCCACGCTCCATTGCGCCATGGCCAAGCGATTTGCCGCCGATGCCTGCTTCGAGGTTTGCAACGATGCCCTCCAGCTCCACGGTGGTTACGGCTACCTGATGGATTTTCCCATCGAGCGCTATATGCGCGATGCCCGGGTCCACCAGATTCTCGAAGGCACCAGCGAGATCATGCGCGTTATCATTTCGCGCAAGCTGCTCGAAGCGGGCAACTAGGCGGAATAGGTATGGCCGACGAAGTTCTCTTCGAGCGCCGCGGGCCGCTCGGGCACATCACCCTGAACCGTCCGGCGGCGCTCAACGCGTTGACGCTCGGGATGTCTCTTGCGATGGAGCGCCAGCTCACCGAGTGGGCGGCGGACGACGGTATCAAGGCGGTGCTCGTGGTCGGCGCGCCAAGTGAAGACGGCAAGGTGCCGTTCTGCGCAGGGGGCGATATCCAGGCGCTCTACGAGGGACGCAACGATCCCGATCGGGCCTTCGCCAAGAGCTTTTTTCGCCACGAATACCGTCTCGACCGGCTAATCCACCATTACCCCAAGCCCTATATCGCGCTGATAGACGGTGTGGCCATGGGCGGCGGCGTCGGGGTCTCGGTCAACGGCTCGCACCGAGTGGTGACGCAAGCTGCCACCTTCGCGATGCCCGAGACCGGCATCGGCCTGTTTCCCGATGTCGGCGGCACCTATTTTCTGCCGCGCTGCCCGGGGCGGACCGGCATGTTTCTCGCGCTGACCGGTACGCGCCTCAAATGGGCCGACGCCTGCCATGTCGGCGTGGCGACCCACGCGGTGCTGCGTGAGCAGCTTGCGGCGCTCGAAGAGGGCCTGGCGGCTGCCGATTGGACGGGCGACGGACAGGCCACGGCGACGCAGGTGATCGAGGGATTTGTGGGCGATCCAGGAGAGCCGCCACTCGCGGCGTTGCGCGCGCGCATCGACCCGCTGTTCGCGCAAAGCTCGGTGGAATGGATCGTGCGCGCGCTTGAGGCCGAGACCGACGACTGGGCCGCCGGGCTGCTCGAAACCCTGCGGGGCAAGTCGCCGACCAGTCTCAAGGTGACCTTTCGCCAGATCGTGATCGGCGCCCGGCTGGACTATGACGACTGCATGCGTCTTGAATACCGCCTCGCGCGCCGCTTCGCCGTGGGTAACGATTTCTACGAGGGCATCCGCGCGGTGGTGATCGACAAGGACAACGCGCCGCGCTGGGAGCCTGCGCACCTCGAAGAGGTCAGCGAGAGCGCGGTGCAGGCCTATCTCATGCCATTCGACGAGGGCGATCTGGAATTCGATTGAGGGAGAAGATCATGGTAACCATCGGATTTGTCGGCATCGGCAACATGGGTGGGCCCATGGCCGCCAACCTGGTCGGCGGCGGACACAGCGTCCGCGTCTTCGACCTCGATGCGGCGCTCGTCGCAGGGCTGGTTGCACAGGGCGCCGAGGCGGCTGGAAGCGTCGCGGAGGCGGCGGCCGGGGCCGACGCGGTCGTCACCATGCTGCCCGCGGGCAAGCACGTTGCTGCGGTCTACGCCGTCGATGGCGGAATTCTCGGCGCAGCCGATCCCGGCGCACTGCTAATCGACTGCTCGACCATCGACGTCGAGACGTCGCGGGTCGTCCACGCCGAGGCCACCGAGGCGGGCTTCGAGATGCTCGACGCCCCGGTCTCGGGCGGTGTCGGCGGCGCCACGGCGGGCACCCTCACTTTCATGGTCGGCGGCAGCGAGGCGGCGTTCGCCCGGGCCGAGCCGATCCTCTCGATCATGGGCAAGGCGGTGGTTCATGTAGGCGGCCCCGGCAATGGTCAGGCCGCCAAGATCTGCAACAACATGATCCTAGGCATCTCGATGATCGCCGTCTCCGAGGCCTTCGCCTTGGGCCAGAAGCTCGGCCTCAAGCCCGACCGGCTATTCGAGATCAGTTCCCAGTCGTCGGGCCAGTGCTGGTCGATGACGACCTATTGCCCGGTGCCCGGCCCGGTGCCTGCCTCGCCCGCAAACCGCGACTACCAGGCGGGCTTTACGGCGGCGATGATGCTCAAAGACCTCGTGCTCGCCCAGGACGCCGCCAAGATAGCAAACGCGGCGACGCCGCTGGGCTCGGAAGCGCGCGCTCTCTACGACAAGTTCGTCGCGGCGGATAACGGCGGCCTCGATTTCTCGGGCATCATCAAGATGATCGAGGCGGGCGGCTGACGCCCGTGCCTGACGCCCGCGTCCCCCTTGTCGCGCCTCGCGCGCGGCGCTAGGCTCGATAAAGATGGCGCCGATGAGAGAGAGCGACGGGGCGGCGTAACCGGGGGGTGGTCGACATGGCTGGCGAGAAAGAAATCGTGCTGACGACCTGTCCGCGGGATTGCTACGATTCTTGCGGCATCGCAGTGATCAAGCGGGACGGCAAGATCCGAAAAGTCGTGGGCAACCCCGACCATCCTGTCGCGCGCGGTGCCCTGTGCGGCAAATGCGCGCTCGGCTACAACGGCGTCTGGCGTGATCCCGACGCGCGTCTGCACACGCCGCTCAAGCGGATCGGGCCGAAGGGCGAGGGCCGCTTCGAGGCGGTCTCCTGGGACGAGGCGATCGCGGCGATCACCGCTCAATACTCGGCCATCGTCGAGGAATCCGGTGCGCAAGCGATCGTGCATGCACACTACACGGGCACCTGCTCGCGCATCGCCGGCAGCTTTCCCATGCGTTTCTTCAATCGCCTCGGCGCGCGCGAGGTCGAGCCCGATTCCGTGTGCAATCTCGCGGGCCATGTCGCGCTCGGCTATATCCTCGGCAACTCGGCCATCGGCTTCGATCCCCGCACCGCTAAGGACGCCAACTCGATCACCGTGTGGGGGGCCAATCCCTCCGCTTCGGCGCCACATATCCATAAACACTGGCTGCCCGAGGCGCCGGGCACGAAAATCGTCGTCGACCCGGTGCGCCACGCGACCGCCGAGGCCGCCGATCTTCACCTGCAGCTCTTCCCCGGCAGCGACGCCGCACTCGTTTTCACCCTGCTCCACATCCTGCGCCGCGACGGCAAATTCGACCGCGGTTTTATCGACGCCAACGTTTTGGGCTGGGACGAGGTCGAGCCGCTGCTCGGTCCCTGCACGCCCGAATGGGGCGCGGAGATCACCGGCCTCGATGCGGGCGCCATCGAAGAGGCGGCGCGGATTTACGGCGACGGCCCGGCGCTGCTCTGGCTTGGCCAGGGGCTGCAACGCCAGTATCACGGCGGCAACATCTTCCGCGCCTGCGCGTTGCTACCGGCGGCGACGGGCAACTTCGCCAAGCCCGGCGCCGGGCTCTACTACCTCAATGGTGGCGAGATGCGCGGCTTTGACGACGGCTTTATCGAGGGCGAGGAACTGCGCACCGTTCCCCGCGAGGCGTTCAGCCAGATGGATCTGGCAGCAAAGCTCGAAGACGCCAACGGCATCCGCGCTTTCCTGACCTGGAACATCAACCCCGCGGCGTCGAGCCCCGAGCAGGAGCGCCTGCGCGCCGCGTTGACCCGCGACGATCTCTTCACGGTGGTCATCGACCTGTTCCAGACCGACACCGCGGATTACGCCGATTACGTTCTGCCCGCCGCGAGCTTCCTTGAGCTCGACGACCTCATGCTATCCTATTTCAACCTCAACCTGGGTGCGGTGGCGAAGTGCCAGGAGCCGGTTGGGGAGTCTCTGCCCAATTCGGAGATCTTCCGCCGCCTCTCCCGCGCTATGGGCTTCGAAGAGGAGGCGCTCTACGAGAGCGACGCGTCCATGATTACCCGGATGCTTGAGAACAGTCCCTACGAGGGCAGCTTCGAAGACCTCAAGAAGGTGGGCTGGGTCGATTTGCTGCCCGAGATCTACATCCCGTTCGCGGACCACAATTTTCCCACTCCCTCGGGCAAGATCGAGGTCGCGAGCGCCTCAGCCGAGGCCGAGGGGCACCCCCGCGTGCCTCAGCCGAGTTTTGACGCGCGGCCTGCCGAGGGTCGGCTTCGCCTGCTCTCGCCCGCTACCAAGTGGATCATGAACGATACTTACGCCAACGATCCCAAGATCGAAGAGCAGATCGGCGGCGTCTCCATCGCGATCCACCCCGACGATGCGGCGCACCTTGGCATCCAGGCGGGCGCGGCGGTACGGCTCTCCAACGAGACCGGCGCGCTGGTTGCAACCGCCGAGATCAGCGACATGATCCCGCCTGGGGCGGCGCTCAGCTACAAGGGCCGCTGGCCCAAGCGCGAAGAACAGCGGGCCAACGTCAACGCGCTCAATCCCGGCCAGAAGTCCGACATGGGCGAGAGCACCTGCGTACACGGCGTCGAGGTCAGCGTCGGTCCGGTGGGCTAAGCGCGGCGCGCGCAAGGCTGGGGGAAGATGCGCTTTCAAAACACGGTCACTCTGATCACCGGTGCGGGCTCGGGCATCGGACGCGCCTGCGCCGAGCGCCTTGCGCGCGAAGACGGTGCGGCCGTCTGCCTCGATATCGAGGGCGAAACAGCAGGCGAGACCGCCAAGGCGGCCCGCGATGCGGGCAGCCGGGCGCTGGGTCTCGCCGGCGACGTTGCCGGGTGTGGCGATCTCGAGGCTGCGCGTGACGCTGTGCTTGGTGAGTTCGGCGGCTTCGACCGGCTAGTCAACAGCGCAGGCATGGTCACCATGCATAGCCTGTGGGACCTGGGGCCTGAGGACTGGCACCGGGTGCTCGACGTCAATCTGACCGGTGCGCTGCTCGCCATGCAGGTCTGTGTGCCCGAGATGGAGAAGTCGGGCGGCGGCGCGATCATCAACATCGCCTCCATCGAGGCCGACGCGGTGGTTACCAGCGGCGATCATATCCAACCCCACTACTCGGCGGCCATGGGCGGGCTCAAGCAGCTCACCCGGGCGTCGGCCCACGATCTCGGGCGCAAGAACATCCGCATCAACGCGGTCGCGCCCGGCATGATCGCGACGGGATTTTCGGGCTCCGACTCGACTTCGGACAAGTGGACGGTGATGGCGTCGAGCCGGACAGCACTCGGCCCCGCGACGGCCAAACGGACGAGCTCGCCAACGCGGTTGCCTTCCTGCTCTCCGACGAGGCGAGCTACATCACCGGCGTTCAACTGCCCGTCGATGGCGGTTGGCTGATTTATTAGGAGAAGCGCGATGAAGCAGTTGTTTATGACCGATGCCTTCGCGGGCCGCTCGGTGTTGATCACGGGCGCTACGTCGGGGATCGGCTGGGCGAGCGCCGAGGCGTTCGGCGCCTGCGGTGCCAAGGTGCTGTGTTCGGGGCGTGACGAGGAACGCGGCAAAACCCTGATCGACGTCATCCGCTCGGCCGGCGGCATCGCCGAGTTCATCGCCGGTGACGTCACGGATTCGATGTTTTGCGACGCGCTGGTGAGCGAGGCCGCCGAGCGCTTCGGGCGCCTCGATGCGCTGTTCAACAACGCGGGTATCGCGCTGGTCGGCGAGATCGACCAATTTTCCGATGCTGACTGGAAGCGCATCGTCGACGTCAATCTCAACGCGGTCTTCTACGTCGCGCGTGCCGCGGTGCGCCAGATGAAGCGCAATGGCGGCGGCACCATCGTCAATATGTCGTCGATCTCGGGCCTGCATGGCTCTCCGGGCAGCCCGGCCTACGCGGCGACCAAGGGTGCGGTCGTGTTGCTGACCAAGGCCATGGCGCTCGATCACGCGAAAGATAACATTCGGGTCAACGCGATCTGTCCGGGCGATATCGATACCAGCATGACCGATGAATTTTATGCTGCCGAGGGCAAGGACCCGGCGGAACTTCGGGCCTGGCTATTCGAGAACACCCCAATCGGGCGTATCGGCTCGGTCGAGGAACTAGCACAATGCGTGCTCTTCCTCGCCTCTGACGGCGCCGCCTTTATGACCGGCGCAATGATGTCGGTCGATGGCGGGCTCTGCGCCCGCTAATAGGAGAGTTACGATGGCTTAGCTATTCGCGAAGGATGTGTTTGCCGGCAAGGTCGCGCTGGTCACCGGCGCCACCTCGGGCATCGGCGAAGGCACGGCCAAGGCCTACGCCGAGTGCGGCGCGTTGGTGATGCTCACGGGGCGTAACGAAGAAAACGGTGCGCGCATCGTCGGCGAGACCGAGGCGGAGGGGGGTGCTGCGGCCTTTGTGGCGGGCGACGTTACGGAATCGGCCTTCGCCGATCGCCTCGTCGCCGCAACAGTCGAACGCTTCGGTGCGCTCAACATTCTATTCAACAACGCGGGCAAGTTCACGACCCAGCCGTTCGACGAGATCACCGACGAGCTTTGGCACGAGGTCCTCGACGTCAATCTGAACGCCCAGTTCTACATGGCGCGCGCTGCGGTCAAACAGATGAAGGCGCAGGGCAAGGGCGGCGCTATCGTCAACATGCCGTCGGAATCGGGGCTCGTCTGCTATCCCGAAACGACGCTCTACGGCGTCTCCAAACGCGCGGTCAATCATCTGACTCAGGGCATGGCGGCGGATCTCGCGGGCGATCACATCCGGGTCAACGCGGTCAATCCGGGCGACGTGGATACGCCGATGCATTATGCGGTGTGGAGCGGCACCGGCCTGGAGGAAAAGGTGTGGCGTCAAATGGCTGCATCGATCGTTCCCCTGGGGCGGGTCTCAAGCATCGAAGACGTCGCCAACGCCGTGCTCTACCTGTCGTCGGATGGCGCCGACAACGTCACCGGTGTGTTGTTCTCGATCGACGGCGGCACGGCGCCAACCCGTGGCTGGAGCGTCGGGGACTAGGCGGGAAGGGGCGCAAGCGCCCGCGCGTCTCTCTTAGCTGAATGCCTGCAGCCCCGTCTGGGCGCGGCCCAGGATCAGGGCATGGACGTCGTGGGTGCCCTCGTAGGTGATCACCGACTCCAGGTTCATCATGTGACGGATCACGTGATACTCGTCGGAGACGCCGTTGCCGCCGTGCATGTCGCGGGCCGTACGTGCAATGTCGAGGGACTTGCCCGTCGAGTTGCGCTTGACCAGCGAGACCATCTCGGGCGTGCCGCGGCCCTCGTCCATCAGGCGGGTGACCCGGAGCGCGCCCTGCAGCGCCAGCGAAATTTCGGTCTGCATGTCGGCGAGCTTCTTCTGGACCAGTTGAGTGGCCGCGAGCGGCCGGCCGAACTGTTTGCGGTCCATCGTGTATTGCCGCGCCGCGTGCCAGCAAAACTCTGCCGCGCCCAGCGCGCCCCAGGAGATGCCGAGCCGCGCTCGGGTCAGGCAGCCGAAGGGGCCCTTCAGGCCGGTGACCCCGGGCAGCAAATTTTCGTCGGGCACGAAGACCTCGTCCATCAGGATCTGACCGGTCATGGAGGCGCGCAAGGAGAATTTGCCTTCGATTTTAGGTGTCTCAATCCCCTTCATCCCCCGCTCGAGCAGGAAGCCCTGGATCTGGTCGTCGTCGTTCTTGGCCCACACCACCATGATGTCGGCAAACGGCGCGTTCGAAATCCAGGTCTTGGCGCCCGAGACCGAATAGCCGCCCTCGACCTTCTTCGCCCGGGTCACCATGCTGCCCGGGTCCGAGCCGTGGTCCGGTTCGGTCAGGCCAAAGCAGCCGGCTAGTTCGCCGGTCGCGAGGCGGGGCAGGAACTTCTCCTTCTGCACTTCCGAGCCGTAGGCATGGATCGGGTGCATGACCAGGCTCGATTGTACGGACATCACCGAGCGATAGCCCGAGTCGGCCCGCTCGACCTCGCGTGCGATCAGGCCGTAGCTGACATAATTCACCCCGGCGCAGCCGTAGCCGTCGATGGTCGGACCGAGCAGGCCCAGCTCGCCCATCTCGTTGAGGATTTCGCGGTCGAACCGCTCTTCCCGATTCGCCATCAAGATGCGCGGCATCAGCTTGTCCTGGGCGTAGTCGCGCGCGGTATCGCGAACCATACGCTCCTCTTCGGACAACTGATCTTCAAGCAGGAAGGCGTCGTCCCACTGAAAGACGGGCTTGACGGAAGCCGCGGACGACGCGGAGTTCGGGGCGGAAGCCGGCTCGCTGGACATGGCGCTCTCCTCGGTTCTGAATGTGCCCGTAATATTGGTCGTTTGGCGGCGTGCGTCCAGCCCCGCCGCGCATCGGGGCACCGCCTTGCATGGGGGCGGGGTGCGGGGCATGCTGAGCCTCGCGTGAGGCACTAGGATCTAAAGGGTAGAGATCGAGGCATGAAACAACGTAGCGATGACGGTCGCGACGTGATTATCGAGTTCCATCAGGTCGGCGATTACGTCAAGGTCTCCGCCATGGACACCGCGATCCTGACCGAGATTTCCATCGTCGGCGATCCCTCGGTGGGCGAGGCGGAACTGACCCGGATCGCGCTGCGCAAGCTCAAATACGTGTTGGAAAAGAACGATAAGCCCGCTGGAGGGCGCCGGTGAGCGCACCGGCGGTCGAGATCGATGCGGTGGTCAAGTCGTTCGGCGGCGTGCGCGCCGTCGACGGTTGCTCCTTCGCCATCCCGGCGGGCTCGATTACCGGGCTGATCGGACCCAACGGCGCGGGCAAGACGACTTTGTTCAATATCATCGCCGGCGCGCTGCGACCCGATTCTGGGCATATCTGGCTCGACGGGTGCGACGTCACGGGCGAGCCGCCCCACCGGCTGTTCGGGCGCGGCCTCGTGCGTACCTTCCAGATCCCCCGCGAGCTGCACGAGATGACCGTGCTCGAAAACCTGATGGTCGTGCCCAGCGGCCAGGCGGGCGAGAACCTGTTCGTGGCGCTGTTCGGCGGCTTCGGGGTCGCGGCCCAAGAGCGCGCTATCCGCGAGCGCGCCGAGGAGGTGTTGGGCGTGCTCGAGCTATCCGTATTGGGCGACGAACTGGCCGGTAACCTGTCCGGCGGTCAGAAGAAGCTCCTCGAGCTCGGTCGCACCATGATGTCGGGCGCCCATGTCCTGCTGCTCGACGAGCCGGGCGCAGGGGTCAATCCCACCCTGATGGGAAAGCTGCGCGACAACATCGTCCGCCTTAACCGCGAGGCGGGCTGTACCTTCTGCATCATCGACCACGACATGGACCTGGTCGCCCGCCTGTGTGATCCAGTCGTCGTAATGGCCGAGGGCAAGGTTCTGACCACGGGCACGATGGATGAGATCCGGAGCAACGAAGAAGTTATCGACGCCTATCTCGGCGGTGGCGGGGCGGCATGAGCCTGCTCGAAGCCCACGGCCTGTGCGGCGGCTATGGCGAGGTCGATATTCTTCACGGCATCGAACTCGTCGTCGAGGCGGACGAGATCGCTGTCATCGTGGGGCCGAACGGCGCGGGTAAATCGACTGCCATGAAGGCCCTGTTCGGGCTGATTCATGTACGTCAGGGTACGATCTTACTCGACGGCGCCGACATCACCAATCGGCGGCCTGACCGCATCGTCGGACTCGGACTGGGTTATGTGCCCCAGGAGCACAACGTCTTTCCGTCGCTCACCGTGCGTGAGAATCTCGATATGGGTGCGTATCTCCGGCGCGACGATTTCGCGCCGCAGTTGGAGCGTATCTTCGAGATCTTCCCGCCCCTCGCGGACAAGCGCGGCCGCCCCGCGGGCCAGCTTTCGGGCGGCGAGCGCCAAATGGTCGCGATCGGCCGGGCGCTGATGCTCGAGCCCCGCCTGTTGCTGCTCGACGAGCCCACGGCGGGCCTTTCGCCGCGCTACACCGACCTGATCTTCGAGCGCATCGTCGCGATCAACGCGCTCGGCGTCGCGGTGCTGATGGTCGAGCAGAACGCCCGCGCGGCGCTGGGCTTCGCGCACCGCGGTTACGTCCTGGCCATGGGGCGCAACCGCTTCACCGATACGGGCGCAAACCTGCTGGCGAACCGCGACGTCGCCGAGATGTTCCTCGGGGGATAAGGCGAAATCTAATGAAAACGACTTGTCCGGATTTCGTGAGCCCGCGACTGCGGGTCGCCGCTTATGCGGCGGAAACCTTAGTGGCGAATGAACGCCGGTTGGCTTTGCGGTGCAGAGCTAAACGGGAAAAAGTTTAGCGCGATGGAGATTGTCCAGCTCCTGATCTACGGCATCGTGCTGGGCAGCATCATCACGCTCGGCGCGATCGGCCTGTCGCTGATCTACGGCATCATCCGTTTCGCGAATTTCGCCCACGGCGACATGATGATGGCGGGCGCTTATATCGCTTTGTTCTTCGTCGTCACCGTAGGGTTGCCCATGTTCGTCGCCTTCCCGCTCGCTATGGCGGGCGGCGCGTTGCTCGCGGTGACCATCGATCAGCTTCTCTATCGCCGGCTGCGTCGGACCTCGCCGGTTATCCTGCTGATCTCCTCCTTCGGTGTAGCCCTCGTGTTGCGTAGTCTGATCCAGCTCATCTGGGGCCCCTCGATCCATGTCTACGAGCAGGGTATCAAGCTGCCGATCCGGTTCTGGGGCCTCGGCATCAAACCCGACCAGCTCTATATCCTGGGCGGCTCCGTGGCGCTGGTCGCAGCCCTGCATCTGTTCCTCAAATACACCCGTATCGGCAAGGCGATGCGCGCCCTGAGCGATAATTCCGCGCTTGCCCAGGCCAGCGGTATCGACACCGAACGGGTGATTATCTGGACCTGGGTGATCGGCGCGTCGCTGACCGCAGCGGCGGGTATTTTCCTCGCGATCGACACCCAACTCCACCCGGTCATGGGTTGGCGCCTGCTGCTGCCGCTGTTTGCCGCCGCCATCCTCGGCGGTATAGGCAAACCCTACGGCGCCATCGCCGGGGGCATGGCCATCGGCATTGCCCAAGAGATGTCGACCCTGGTGATCACGCCCGCCTACAAACCGGCCGTGGCCTTCGCCCTGATGGTCATCATACTGCTAGTGCGGCCCGCGGGGCTGCTCGGCGGAGGGACGAAGTGATGATCGAGCTGGTCGGGATTCCGAGCATCCTCGTTTACTTCGTCACTTTCGCGGGAATCTTCGGTCTGCTCACCCTCGGGCTCAACCTGCAGTGGGGCAGCACCGGCCTGTTCAACATCGGCATCGCCGGTTTCTTCGCGGTCGGCGCTTACGCCAGCGCGATCCTGACCACCGACGCCTCCGAGTCCTATCTCGGCGGCGCGGGGCTGCCCTTCATCGTGGGCATGGTGGGCGCGATGCTCGTCTCGGGCGTGGTCGCGCTGATCATCGGGTTGATCACACTTCGCCTGCGCGCCGACTATCTGGCTATCTCGACCATCGGCATCGCCGAGATCCTGCGCCTCGTGCTCAAGAACGAGGGCTGGCTGACCAACGGCGTACGCGGCATCGCCGGTATCGATAAGCCCTGGGCCGACCTGCTCGGCGCCGGCTGGGCACAGATTGTCTTCCTGGCCGTTGTGCTGACCGCGCTGGGCCTGGTCTATGTCGCCTTCGAGCGCGCTCACCGCTCGCCCTGGGGCCGGGTGCTGCGCGCGATCCGCGAAAACGAGGCGACGGCGCAGGCTTCGGGCAAGAACGTCGTCCGCTTCCGGATGGAGGCGTTCGTCCTGGGCTCGATGATCATGGGGCTGGCGGGCGGGCTTTACGCCCATTTCTTCGGCTTTATCAGTCCCGAGGCGTTCGAGCCCGAGCTCGCCACCTTCCTCATCTGGGTGATGCTGATCGCGGGTGGATCGGGCAACAACCGCGGCGCGATCCTCGGCGCCTTCGTGGTCTGGATGATCTGGTCGGGCACCGAGCTGCTGACCAACCGGCTGCCCGCCGACATGGCCACCCAAGCCGGCGCGCTTCGCCTCTTGCTAATCGGCGTCCTGCTCCAGGTGATCCTGCTGACCCGGCCCGAAGGGATATTAGGCGGACGCAAGCGCCGGCGACAGCCGGCGCCCACGCCCGACGATTGACGCTATAGCGCTGGCGGCTCAGCCGCCGGGCTTGAAGACCTTAATCGTCACGAACTCGCCGTTTTCGATCGTCCAGAAGGCGAAGGTGCCCTCCACGTCGCCGGTCGCGTCAAAATCCTGTTCGCCGGCGGCGCCCACGAAATCGATATCCTCCCCTTGCGCAATCAACGCCTTCGCCTTGGCCCAATCGCCGGGGCCGACGCGCTCGCCCGGAGGGGCCGAGACGGCGCGCAAATTGTCGCGGATGGCAACCTTCTCGGCGCTGCCGGCGGATTCCATGGCGAGCGCCAGCAGGTAGACGGCGTCATAGGCCGAGTCTACGAACGGGACCAGCACCGGCGAGCCGAAGCGCGCTTCGTAGGCATCCACGAAATGCTGAGTCGTCTGGCTGCCTTCCAACGCCTGGGGGTTGGTGCCGATCGAGCCGTCGAGGTAGGAGCCGATCGCCTCGACGATCTTTGGCGACTTCATCCCGTCGGTGAGGATGAATCGCGCGAAATAGCCCTCCTCCAACGCCTGACGCAGGATGATGACGCCGTTTTCCGGATAGCCGATCAGCAACAGCGCTTCGGCGCCCTCGCGCGCGGCGGCCGCGAGCTCACCGCGGTAGGAGGCATTGTTCGGCTCGTAGGCCAGGGCCACCGAGTTTGCCCCGCCCAGCGCCTCGAACGCGGTTTTGAAGCTCTGTGCCAGGCCTTCGCCATAGTCGTTGTTGATATAGAGGGTCGCGACGTTGGCGAGTTCGCTCTCGTAAACCACTTCGGCCAGTGCGATGCCCTGGAAGGCGTCCGACGGGATGGTCCGGAACAGAAAGTCGTCGTCGTCCAGCGTGGTGATCACCGGCGAAGTCGAGGCGTTGCTGACCTGCACCACCCGATTGGGTTTTGAGACCGACAAGGCGATTGGGATGGTCACCCCGCTCGACAGCGCGCCAACCAGCGCTACCGCGCCTTCGAGCGAGACAAGCTTTTGCGCCGTATCGACGCCCGCCTGGGGTTTGGTCTGGGTGTCGCCAACGGCCAACGCGAGGTTGCGGCCCAGCACGCCGCCTGCGGCATTGATCTCTTCGACCGCGAGGGTCGAGCCGTTGAGAATGTCCTGGCCATAGGCCTGCAGGTCGCCGGTCATGGGCACCAGCGTGCCTATCACGATATCGTCCGCGCGTGCGCTTGTGGTCATGCCGGCCAGCATCAGGGCAAGCAGGCTCGCGAACAGGCCGAGCTGAAGGCAGAAACCGCGCAAGGCGGGGAAGGGTCGGTGCATCATCGTCGGTCTCCTGGAAATCCTATTCTTGACGCTGTTTAGCGCACTCCGAAAGCGTAGCGAGCGCCGCTGGTCCGCGCAAGCGGGCGCCGCGAAGCTACTTCTTAGCCGTCTTCGCCCGTTGGTGCTTGGCGGTGCCGGCCGTGCCCTTGCGCCCGAGGCCGATCTGCCTAGCGAAGGCCGAACGCTTTCTGGAATAATTGGGCGCGACCATGGGGTAATCCGCCGACAGGCCCCACTTCGCGCGGTAGTCGTCGGGCGTCATGGCGTAGCGCGTGGGCAGATAGCGCTTGAGCATCTTGCCGCCTTCCAGGCAGATGCGGTAGTCGGGCGTAATCGAGCGGCGGATCGACACCGCCGGAACCGGCGCCTCGACCGGCCTGACGTGGGTAATGGCTAGGGCTCCGTGAGCAGAGCGGATGACGGCGGGAACCTGGTCGCTGGGTAGGTTGCTCTGGCTGACATAAGCGGCGGCGATGTCCACCGACATGCGGATGATTTCGGAGTTGGGGGCAGACGAATCCGAGGTCTTGCTCATTATCAACTATCCAATCTTTCGCAATGGGTCGGCGGCGCCAGGAAACGCGGTGCGCTGTGCCTTTTTTCATGTGGCCGGCGTGCTGTAAAATCGGCCGAAGTTACGGGCTAGCAAATATAGTTTTGCATCGCATCTCTGGTAGTAAACCCATCGACTTGTGCAATATATAGTTCTCGGGTAGTGATAGGGGTTGTCTATTCGAGCGAGCAGGGCGACGTTTATGACCATGGAGACCATTGCGATCGCGTCCGATCACACCGGTGTCGAGCTCAAATCGACCTTGGCGGCGATGCTCGACGAGGCGGGTTATGCGGTTCAGGATCTTGGCACCACGGGGACGAAGTCCGTAGATTACCCGGATTACGCCGACCGCATGGCCGAAGCGCTTGGCCAAGGGCCGGCGACGCGCGGCGTGCTGATCTGCGGCACCGGGGTCGGCATTGCGATGGCGGCCAACCGTCACCGCGGCTTGCGCGCGGCGTTGTGCCACGATGCCGTCACCGCGCGCATGGGCCGGGCGCACAACGCCGCCAATGTGCTCGTACTCGGTGCGCGTATCGTAGGCGCCGAGGTCGCGAAGGACTGTTTGCGGGTGTTTCTTGACACCCCGTTCGAGGGAGGGCGGCACGCGCAGCGTGTCGCAAAGATGAGTTGACCAGGGAGCTGCACTGTCCCGTTGTGCTTCCTGCGTCAGGTTATCGCGAGGGAGTTCTCTCATGACGTGGGCCGATACCAGCCCGATTGAAGCACCGATCTTTTCCGCCGTGCTCGCCCAGTCCGACCCGGAGGTCGCTCGCGCGCTCGCGCTCGAGCTTGAGCGCCAGCAAAACACTATCGAGCTGATCGCCTCCGAGAATATCGTCAGCACCGCCGTGCTCGAAGCCCAGGGCTCGGTGCTGACCAACAAGTACGCCGAGGGCTATCCCGGCCGGCGTTATTACGGTGGCTGTGAGCGTGTCGATATGGCCGAAGAGCTGGCGATCGACCGGGTGACCCGCTTGTTCGGTTGCGCTTACGCCAACGTGCAGCCCCATTCCGGTTCGCAGGCTAACCAGGGGGTGATGCTCGCCCTGATCAAGCCGGGCGATACCATCCTCGGCATGAGTCTCACCGCCGGTGGCCACCTCACCCACGGTGCCAAGCCCAATATGTCGGGCAAGTGGTTCAACGCGGTGGGTTATGGCGTGAGCCAGCGGGAAGCTCAGATCGATTTCGACGAGGTCCAGGCGCTGGCTAATGAGCACAAGCCGAAGCTGATTATCGCCGGCGGCTCCGCTTATTCGCGCATCATCGATTTCGCCCGCTTCCGCGCCATCGCGGATTCCGTGGGCGCTTGGCTGATGGCCGATATGGCCCATTTCTCCGGGCTTGTCGCCGGCGGCGTGCATCCGAGCCCGTTTCCCCACGCCCATGTGGTGACCTCGACGACCCACAAGACCCTGCGCGGGCCGCGCGGCGGCATCATCCTGACCGACGACGAGGACATCGCGAAGAAGGTCAATTCGGCGATTTTCCCAGGGCTGCAGGGCGGGCCGCTGATGCATGCGATCGCGGCCAAGGCGGTAGCCTTCGGCGAGGCGCTCACGCCCGAATTCAAAGCTTATGCCCGAACCGTCGCGGAAACCGCCCGGGTGCTGGCCGACACGCTGGTCGCCCGCGGTGTCGGTATTGTTTCGGGCGGTACCGACACGCATCTGATGCTGGTCGACCTGCGGCCTAAGGGTCTGACCGGCAAGGCGGCTGAAATCAGCCTCGAGAACGCCGGGATCACGTGTAACAAGAACGGTATCCCGTTCGACCCCGAAAAGCCTACTGTGACCTCGGGCGTGCGTCTGGGTACGCCGGCGGCAGCCAGCCGCGGCTTTGGGGTCGAGGAGTTCCGCGCTGTGGGCGAGATGATCGGCGACGTGCTCGACGGGCTCGCCGCCCATCCCGAAGACAATTTTGCCGCCGAGCGCGAGGTGGCGGCACGGGCCGCGGCGTTGTGCGCCCGGTTTCCTATATATAGCGCCCTTGGCGGGGCGTAACAGGGGAGGCTTACCATGCGTTGCCCGTTCTGTGGCGGAGAGGACACCCAGGTCAAGGATTCGAGGCCGACCGAAGACAATGCGGCGATCCGCCGTCGCCGGCAGTGCCAGAATTGCGGCGCGCGCTTCACGACTTTCGAACGCGTTCAGTTGCGCGAGCTCACCGTGGTCAAGCGCGGCGGCAAGCGGGTGCCCTTCGATCGGGACAAGCTCGCCCGCTCGGTCGACATCGCGCTCCGCCGGCGCCCAGTCGAGCCCCAACGGGTCGAACAGGTGATCAACGGCCTCGTCCGCCGGCTCGAGACCATGGGCGAAAGTGATATCCCGTCCGAGGTGATTGGCGAGTTGGTCATGGACGCGCTGGCCGGGCTTGATCAAGTCGCCTATGTCCGTTTCGCCTCCGTCTACCGCAATTTCCGCGAGGCAAAGGACTTCGAGGAATTTCTTGGCAAGCTCAGCGGCGATAGCAGCGGCGACGACTGACGATCGTCGCTTCACGATACTTGCCCTCGGGCTCGCGACCCGGGGGCTGGGAATCGTTTGGCCCAACCCGGCGGTCGGCTGCGTGCTCGTGCGCGAGGGCGATGTCGTCGGACGGGGCTGGACACAGCCAGGCGGGCGGCCCCACGCCGAAACCGAGGCGCTGGAGCGGGCAGGCGAAGCCGCAAAGGGTGCGACCGCCTATGTCAGCCTCGAGCCTTGCGCCCATCACGGCCAGACCGCGCCCTGCGCCGAAGCGCTCATCAAAGCCGGCGTTGCCCGGGTGGTGGTACCGCTCGAAGATCCTGACCCGCGGGTCGCGGGCAAGGGGCTCAGCCTCTTGCGCGCGGCCGGTATCGAGGTTGCGTGCGGCGTCGAGACCGAGGCGGCGGTGCAGCTTAACGCCGGCTTTATCAAGCGAGTGAGCGAGGGCCGTCCGCTTGTCACTTTGAAATTTGCGACCACGCTTGACGGGCGGATTGCGACCCACGCCGGCGAAAGCCGCTGGATCACGGGTGAGGCTTCGCGCCGGCGAGCCCATCTGCTGCGCGCCCAGGCCGACGCGGTCATGATCGGGGTCAACACGGCCCTGATCGATAATCCGGAACTGACCTGCCGGCTGCCGGGGCTTGAGGCGCGCACCCCGGTACGCGTCGTGCTTGATCGCCGCTTGCGCACTGCGCTCACCAGCAACCTTGTTGCCGGGGCGCACGAGCATCCCTGCTGGATCATCACCGCCGACCATCCACCGGCCGAGCGCGCGGCCGCGTTCCGCGATGCCGGGGTCGAGTTGATCGAGGTTGGCCCGGACGCAGATGGCCGGCCCGACCTGACCCGGGGCTTGGTAGCCCTGGGCGAGCGCGGGCTCACTCGGGTATTGGTCGAGGGCGGCTCTCACCTGGCGGCATCGCTGTTCCGCGCCGGCCGGGTCGATCGCCTCACCTGGTTTCGGGCCCCCCTGATGATGGGCGGCGACGGCATTCCCGGTGCGGCTGCCTTCGGGGTCGACCGGCTCGCCGACGCGCCGTCCTTTCACCGTCTCTCGGTCGAGCCCGTGGGTGACGATGTGCTGGAAACCTACGCCGTGACGGCGTAAGGAGAGCGCATGTTTACGGGCATCATCACTGATCGCGGCCGCTTGCGCGCCCTGACCGAGAGCGGCGGCGACCGGTGCTTCGAGATCGAGACCGCGTTCGACACGAGCACTATACCGGTCGGCGCGTCGATCGCCTGTTCGGGAGCCTGCCTCACCGCTGTCGAGCTTGGCCCCGGTTGGTTTGCGGCCGACGTCTCCGCCGAGACCCTGGCCTGCACCACGCTGGGCGACTGGCCGGTCGACCATCTCGTCAACCTGGAGCGCCCCCTTAGCGTCGGCGCCGAACTGGGCGGCCACATGGTGCTGGGCCATGTCGACGACGTTGCCGAGGTCCTCTCGCGCCGGCCGGACGGCGCCTCGACCCGCTTCACCCTTGCCGCGCCTGCCGCGCTCGCCGGCTTCGTTGCGTCCAAGGGTTCGGTCGCGTTGGACGGCGTCTCGCTCACGGTCAACGAGGTCGCGGGTAATGTGTTCGGGGTCAACATCATTCCCCACACGCTCGACGTCACGGGCTTCAGAGCGCTTGAGCCGGGCATGCGGGTCAACCTTGAGGTCGATGTGCTGGCGCGCTACGTTGCCCGTCTCCGGGAGGCTGGCGCGACGTGAGGGCCGCCGCGCCACGCCTGACTGCTCTGGGCGCCGCTTCACCCAACCGAGGAAGACCGTCATGGCCGATGCCCCGCATATCCTGATTGTCGACGCGCGCTTTTACGACGACATCGCGGACGAGATGACCAAGGGCGCCGTTGTCGAGATTGAAGCGTCGGGGGCGAGCTTCGAGCGCATTACCGTGCCCGGCGCCTTTGAGATCCCCGCGGCCATCGGGTTCGCCCTCGATGGTGGGGCCTATGACGGCTTCGTCGCGCTGGGCTGCGTGATCCGGGGCGAGACAAGCCATTACGACTATGTCTGTGGCGAAAGTGCTCGCGGCTTGGCCGACCTTGCCGGGACCCGCGGCGCGGCCATCGGCTACGGTATACTGACCGTTGAAAATACCGATCAGGCTTGGGCGCGCGCTCATACCAACCAGAAGAACAAGGGCGCGAGCGCGGCGCGGGCCTGCCTCGAAATGATCGCTCTCAAGCGCCGCTTTGGCGCGCCCGCCAGGTGAGCACACCCGAGGCTCCGAGCCCCTCGAACGGCCCGGCGCGCGGCGCGCGGCGGCGCAGCGCGGCGCGGCTGGCCGCGGTCCAGGCCCTGTTCCAGATCGACTTCGCGGCGGTCACGTCCGACGACGTCATTGCCGAATTTGCCGTTTACCGACTCAAGGGCGATCTCGACGGCGAAGCGATCGTTGCAGCCGAGCGCAACTGGTTCGAGACCCTCGTAGCGGGCGTTGATGCGGAGCGCAGCGCTCTTGATGAGAAGATTGCGCCCTTGCTCGGCGAGAACTGGTCGCTCGACCGGCTGGGCGGCGTCCAGCGCGCGGTGCTCCGCGCCGCCGCCTACGAGCTGATGTCCCACCCCAAGGTGCCGGCCCGGGTAGTGATCAGTGAGTATGTCGATCTTGCCGGCGCCTTTTCGGGGGGCGAGGAAGTGAGTTTCGTCAATGCCGTGCTCGACCGGCTTGCCCGCGAGTTGCGAGGCAACGAGTTCGAGACCGCCGGACCGTGACGACGCGACCCCTGCTCGGTGAATTCGAGCTGATTGAACGTCTTTTGGCCCCGCTCGCGGCCGATGCGGAGGGCGCGCGAGGCTTGCGTAACGATGCGGCGCGGGTCGATCCGCCGCCCGGCGAAGCGCTGATCGTGACCAAAGATCTGATGGTCGGGGGCGTGCATTTTTCTCTCGACGAGGCGCCCGGAAACATCGCCGCCAAGTTGCTTCGGGTCAATTTGTCGGACCTCGCAGCTATGGGCGCGCGGCCGCTCGGTTATCTGATGGGCCTGGCGCTCCCGGGCGAAATCGATCTCGACTGGATGGAACAATTCACGGCAGCGCTGGCGGCGGATCAGGCGCGCTTCGGGCTCTCGCTGCTGGGCGGCGATACGGTCAGGACGCCGGGTCCGCTCTGCCTCTCGCTCACCGCTCTGGGCAGCGCGCCGGCGGGAAGCGAGCTCCTGCGCGACGGCGCCGAGCCTGGCGACCTGGTCGTCGTCTCGGGCACTGTTGGCGACGGCGCGCTAGGCCTTGCGTTGCACCAGGGCGTGCTCGGCGATCTGGACGAGCGCCATGGAGCGTTTCTTCTGGACCGCTTCCGCCGGCCCGAGCCCAGGCTTGGCCTGGGTCTCGCGTTGCGCGGACTTGCTCATGCCGCCATCGACGTCTCCGATGGGTTGATCGCCGATCTTGGGCATATCGCCGAGACATCGGGCGTCGGCGCCCGGATAGATGCGACCGAGGTCCCGCTCTCGGACGCGGCGTGCGCCGTCCTCGCCGACAATCCCGCGCGGTTGAACGACTGCCTGAGCGGCGGCGACGACTACGAACTTTTGTTCACGTTGGCCCCGGTCGAACAGGCGGCACTTGATCGCCTGGCCGTCGAGCTTGGGTATCCTCTCACGGTGATCGGCCGTGTGGAGGCCGAGCCGGGGGTCCGGGTGATCGCCGATGACGGTGCGCCGCTTGCACTCGACCGCGCTGGATACCGCCATTTTTGAAATTTTTCGGTGCGTTCGGGCGCCCACGCGGCTCCGCCGTTTGTTCATCGCTTGGCGGTTAGGCTGATCCTGCCCCTCTCCCTTTGGGGGCAAAGCGAGGCCGAGGGCGAAGAAGAAGCTGAAACTCATCGTGATCCTTCTGGTTGTGATCGTGGCCGTCGGGTTCGGGGCGGTGCAGTTCATGGGCGACGAGGCCGGGGATTCCCCGTCGGGCGGGCTGGCATTCATGCCGATCGACCCGCTGTTTGCGCCTGTCGTGCGCGAGCGCGAGTTTCGTGGCTACGTCCTGCTAAGTCTGCAGCTCGAACTAGCCGATTCGAGCAACGCCGAGACCGTCACTCTTCACATGGCGCCGCTGCGCGGCGCGCCTTCATCCGCGATCTTCACCTCCAGGCCCTGCTTCGCCGCAACGGCGAGCCCAGTGTCAATATTCACCGGGTAAAGAAGCGATTTCTGGTGATCGCCGAGCGGCTTATGGGGCCCGGAATCGTGACCGGTGTGTTGATCTCGAGCGCCATGGAGCGGCGCACCTGAGTCTGGCTGTCTGGGCAGCATTTCCGCCAAATATAACGGCCCGAGCCCGAGGTTGCATCGCCGGGGCTCTTCTGGCATTCTCCGCCCGCCATTGAACGGGCAAAATCGGCATGGGGGCTCCAAGCCGCCGGGCGTGCCCGATTTCCTTTATGACTTCCTGTTACGGCAAAGGACGAGAAATCCATGATTGCTGCTTATTGGTTTGCCCTGGTTTGCGGGGGCGTCGCAGTCCTGTATGGCGTGGTTGTCGGGATAACGGTGGTGCGGGCCGACGCCGGCAACGAGCGCATGCAAGAGATTGCCGGCGCGATCCAGGAAGGCGCGCGCGCCTTCCTCAATCGCCAGTACCTGACGATCGGCCTTGTCGGTCTGGTCATCTGCGGCATTCTGACCGGCCTGCTCGGCTATCTGTCGGGCATCGGGTTTGCCATTGGCGCAGTGCTCTCGGCGGCGGCGGGTTATATCGGCATGAACGTGTCGGTCAAGGCCAATGTGCGCACCGCCGAGGCGGCGCGCAGCGGCGGCGTCAAGCCCGCGCTGAGCATTGCGTTTCGCTCGGGTGCGGTGACCGGCATGCTGGTTGTGGGTCTTGCCCTGCTGGGCGTTGCTGGCTATTACGGAATCCTGGTCACGGCGGGGGTCGAGCACAACACCCTTCTAGAAGCGCTCGTCTCGCTCGGCTTCGGCGGCTCTCTGATCTCTATTTTTGCGCGCTTGGGTGGCGGCATCTTCACCAAGGGCGCCGACGTGGGCGCTGATCTCGTGGGCAAGGTGGAGGCCGGAATTCCCGAAGACGACCCGCGCAACCCTGCGGTGATCGCGGACAATGTGGGCGACAATGTGGGTGATTGCGCCGGCATGGCCGCCGATCTGTTCGAAACCTATGCCGTGACCGTGGTCGCGACCATGCTGCTCGCCGCACTCTATTTCACCGGCGATCAGCAGGCCGCGATGATGGTTTATCCTCTGGCGATCGGGGGCGTCTGCATCCTGGCGTCGGTGATAGGCATGATGTTTGTCCGGCTCGGCTCGAGCGGGAACATCATGGCGGCGCTCTACAAGGGCTTCATCGCAACGGCGATCCTCTCGGGTGCTGCGCTTTACCCGATTACCGAATGGACCATCGGTATGGGAACGGAATTCATGGTCGGCGGGGTCGCGACGGCGGGCTGGAAGTTCTTCATCTGCGGCCTGATCGGCCTAGTGGTTACCGGGTTGATGATCTGGATTACCGAGTACTACACCTCGACGGAGTACAAGCCGGTGCGTTCGCTGGCGAAGTCGTCCGAAACCGGCCATGCGACGAACATCATCCAGGGCCTTGCGCTCTCCATGCAGTCCACCGCGCTGCCCGCCATCGTCATCGCGGCGGCGATCATCGCGGCCTACCAGTTGGGCGGGCTGTTCGGCATTTCCATTACGGTCACCGCAATGCTGGCGTTGGCCGGTATGGTCGTGGCGCTCGACGCCTACGGGCCGGTGACCGACAACGCGGGCGGCATCGCCGAGATGAGCGAGTTGCCCGAAGACGTGCGCAAGACCACCGACGCGCTCGATGCCGTGGGCAACACGACGAAGGCGGTGACCAAGGGTTATGCCATTGCGTCCGCCGGACTTGCGGCGCTCGTGCTGTTCGCTGCTTACACCATGGACCTCGGTCGCTATTTCCCGAGTGTCACCGTCGACTTCTCGCTGTCCAACCCCTACGTCATTGTCGGGTTGTTCTACGGTGGAATGCTGCCCTTCCTGTTCAGCTCCATGTCGATGCTCTCGGTCGGTCGCGCCGCGGCGTCGGTGGTGCTCGAGGTGCGCCGCCAGTTCAAGGAGATCCCGGGCATTATGGAAGGCACCGGCAAGCCCGAATACGGCCGCGCGGTCGATTTGCTGACCAAGGCGGCGATTCGCGAGATGGTGCTGCCCTCGATGCTGCCGGTGTTGGCCCCGATCCTGCTTTACATCGTGATCTGGCTGATCGCCGGGCAGTCGGCGGCGTTCTCGTCGCTCGGCGCGATGCTCGTCGGCACCATCGTCACGGGGCTGTTTCTAGCGATCTCCATGACCAGCGGTGGCGGCGCGTGGGACAATGCCAAGAAGTATATCGAGGACGGCAACCACGGCGGCAAGGGTTCGGAAAGCCACAAGGCCGCGGTGACCGGCGATACCGTGGGCGATCCCTACAAAGACACCGCGGGACCGGCGATCAATCCGATGATCAAGATCACCAACATCGTCGCACTTCTGTTGCTGGCGGTGCTGGGCGGGATTATGGGCGGCGGCCACTAGCGGCGTCCGCTCCAATCGGAAAAGGCCCCGCGGGCAATTACCGGCGGGGCCTTTTCTTTATTGGCCTGCCACTACGGTGCGTCTAGCCGCCGCCGCCGCCCGGGCCGGGACCGCCCGAACTAGCTCCCCGATCGAACTTGCCCAAGTTGCCAAATAGCTGTTCGAGAAGACCCAGATTCTTGCCCTGGGTGGGCGTTTCACGATCGATGAGGGCAAACTCCTCGGTCTCTGGCAAGGCTCGATAATTGACATGTTCGACGGTGCCGGCATCGTTGAAATCCACCACGATAACGCTGGCGCCCACGAAATCTGGGTCGTAGAACGCGAGATTCTCCATAACCCGGGTCACGTAGTACCAGCGCGAGTCGTCTTCCGTGGAGCGGCTCGTAGGCGTGCCCAGCAAAGCCCAGACCTCGTCGCGGTCGGTCACGCCGGGCACCACTTGCGCCAGGTCTTCGGGATCGGGAACGAAGCCGTGAGTTGTTATTTCCGGAGCACAGGCCGCAACACCGGCGCTGAGCAGCAGCGCGGCACCGGCGGTAGCGAGCCGGCCGGCACGGCGCGATGAACGGTGCGGTTGATTGGGCTTCATTAAAATCGGCTCCTGTCGTTGACGGAACGTGCTCGCACCCCTAGCTTGCTTGCACCCAAAGATGGGGTGGCATGAGCCACCTGAAAAGCCATTATCGCAGAAAAATCGCAGCGATCGAATGATCCTTGATGGCCTCTTCCGCCGGCCCCGCTGGGGCCCCTCGGCGGATGCTCTGTACCTCGCTGCCGTGCACCAGGCTCGCCGGCCTGGATTCTACACCCGGCTCGGCGCGCCCGACACGGTCGACGGCCGGTTCGACATGATTGCGCTTCATGTTTTCCTGCTGTTTCGCCGCCTTCGCGCCGAGGGTAAGGACGGTGCGGCACTGGCGCAAAAGCTGTTCGATGTGATGTTCGATTACATGGATCAGGATCTGCGCGAGATGGGGGTAGGTGACCTATCCGTAGGCAAAAAAGTCAAGGCCATGGCGAGTGCGGTCTATGGCCGGATCGCGGCCTACGAGCCTGGCCTCGATGGAGGCGGGCCGGCGGGGGAAACGCAGCTTGTCGAGGCTTTGCGGCGCAATCTCTACAGCGCCCGTGAGCCTCACGACGAGGATGTGCGGGGGCTTGCCCGTTATATCTTTGATCAGGCGGCGTCTCTTGCGGCGCAGAGCGGCGGCGAATTGCTTGCCGGGCGGGTGGATTTCCTTGCTGCACCGCGCGATGACGACGAGGACGCTTCTCTCGGCGAAGGCGGCTGAAAAAGCGTTGATCCGTTCCGCGTGAGGCCGTATTGTCCGCGCGTCGGCGGCGCGTAAAGCGCGCCGTGGCAATGCCATATTTCTGAATACGGAGTGGATGTGACCCGAACACAGCCGCAGCCGGAGTTTTCCCGGCGCGTGGATATCTCCGGCCTCGGGACGGGTGAGCGCACCGTCGAGATCGAGGCCGACGCCGACGAGTGTGCCGCGCTTGCCGAACGTTTCGGATTGCGCGCCCTCGATCGCCTGAGCGCGACGGCGCGCATTGTCCGCGCCAAGGGCTCGGCCGGAGCGGTTCGACTGCATGCACAGCTGGTGGCCGATGTGGTACAATCCTGTGTCGTTGCCTTGGTTCCTGTTCCGGCCCATATCGATGAGCGGGTGGAGGTTCTCTTTGCACCAGCGCAAACGACCGCTGGCGGCGGCGAGGTTGTGATTGACGCGCTGGGCGAGGATCCGCCGGAGCCGCTGATCGATAACGTGATCGACGTTGGCGAGGTCGTGGCCGAACATCTTGCCTTGGCGCTCGATCCCTATCCCCGGGCGGCCGACGCGGCGCTCGATGGCGGGCTCTGGAGCGACGAGGTGACGGAGGGGCCGGCGGACGGGCCGTTTGCACGGTTGCGCGAACGCAAGAATTCCGGGTAAGACTGACGCGAGGCGCGTGGGTCCTCCAAGCCTGCGCTGGAAAGGTTCTGGCCGGTACGCAAGCGCGCCGGTTTTATGTGAAAAGGATATCCGACCGATGGCGGTACCGAAGAGAAAAACCTCGACGTCAAAACGCAACCTGCGCCGGTCTCATGATCGTTTGCCGGTAGCGCGGGCCAACGAGTGCCCCAACTGTGGCGAACTCAAACGCCCCCATCACGTCTGCAAGGCGTGCGGCCATTACGGCGGGCGCGAGGTCGTCGAAGCCGGGGGCGCGGCCTAGGCGCGCCGCCGGGGCCGCACGGACACTCCCCATATGGCCAAAGAGATCGTCTTGGCGCTCGATGCCATGGGAGGCGACTACGCCCCTGAGGTGGTTGTGCGCGGCGCCAATCTTGCCCGCATCCGCTATCCCGGGCTGCGCTTCCTCCTGTTTGGAGACGAGGCCCGGCTCGCGCCGCTGCTCAGCCGCTTCAAGCGCCTAGCGGGCGATACCGAGATCCGCCATGCCGACGAGGTCATTGCATCTGACGAAAAGCCGGTTGTGGCCCTTCGCCAATTGCGCGACTCCTCGATGCGGCGCGCGGTCGATGCTGTCCATTCGGGCGAGGCCGCCGGCGTCGTCTCGGCGGGCAACACCGGCGCGCTGATGGCACTGGCGAAGGTCGTGATCAAGACCCTGCCCGGTATATCGCGCCCGGCCTTCGCGTCGACCTTCCCCACTCAGCGTGGCGAGAGCGTCATGTTGGACTTGGGCGCAAACATCGAGTGCGATGCCGAGAATTTGGTCCAGTTCGCGGTCATGGGCGAGGTCTTCGCACGTACCGTGCTGGGGCGCCAAAGGCCGATAATCGGCCTGCTCAACGTCGGGGCCGAGGAACTCAAGGGCACCGAGCGGCTGCAGGAGGCGGCGATCCGGCTGCACGAGAGCGAATTGCCCATCGAATTCCACGGGTTCGTCGAGGGCAACGATATCGCCGAGGGCACGGTCGACGTGATCGTGACCGACGGGTTCACGGGCAACGTCGCGCTCAAAACGGCCGAAGGCGTGGCCGTTCTCTACACGGAATATCTGCGCGCCGCGTTTCGGCGTTCGATTATCTCGCGCCTCGGCTATCTGCTCGCCCGGCCCGCGCTTCGCCACTTCCGCGATCGGGTCGATCCCCGGCGCTATAACGGCGCGACCCTGCTCGGCCTGAACGGCGTCGTGGTCAAAAGCCACGGCGGCACCGATCACAAGGGGTTCGCCAACGCCATTGGCGTCGCCGTCGACATGATTAGCGAAGGCTTCAACGCCAAGATTACCGACGAGCTGCACCGCCTGCATGCGGACCACGCGCCGGAACCGGCCACGGTCGCGCTCTAACGATGCGGCGTTCCTGCGTGATCGGCTGCGGGAGCTACCTTCCTAAACAGGTGCTCACCAACGACGATCTGGCGGACCGGGTCCAAACCTCGGACGCCTGGATCGTCGAGCGCACGGGCATTCGTGAACGACACATCGCGGCAGAAGGCGAGATGACCTCCGATCTCGCGCGCGAAGCGGCCCAGGTGGCGCTGCGGGCCGCCGGTCTCGACGCTGCGGACCTCGATCTGCTCGTGGTCGCAACCTCGACCCCCGACAACACCTTCCCGGCCACGGCGACACGGGTTCAGGCGCAGCTCGGCATGACCGGCGGCGCGGCGTTCGATGTCCAGGCCGTATGCGCGGGCTTTGTGTTTGCCTTGGCGACTGCCGATAATTTCATTAAGGCGGGCCAGGCGAATACCGCGCTGGTCATCGGTGCAGAATGCTTCTCGCGAATTCTCGACTGGGAGGACCGCACCACCTGCGTGCTGTTTGGCGATGGTGCCGGCGCGGTCGTTTTGCGCGCCGAGGAAGGCCAGGGAAATTCCGACGACAAGGGTGTGCTGAGCACACGGCTCCATTCGGATGGTCGCCATTACGATCTTCTCTATGTCGATGGCGGGGTGTCCTCGACCCAGTCGACAGGGCATCTGCGGATGACCGGGCGCGAGGTGTTCCGCCACGCGGTCGTCAACCTCGCCGCGGTCACGGAGGAGGCGATCGCCGCGGCCGGCGTCTCGACCGACGCGGTCGACTGGCTGGTACCCCATCAGGCGAATAAACGTATCCTCGATGCCACCGCGCGCCGCCTCGGCCTGCCCGCGGAAAAGATGATCGTCACCGTGGAGCACCACGCCAACACCTCCGCCGCCTCGATCCCGCTGGCCTTTTCCGAAGCCGTGGGCGACGGGCGCATTTGTCCCGGCCAGCTGATCGTCGTCGAGGCTATGGGCGGAGGATTCACCTGGGGCGCGGGCGTGATCCGGCTCTAGGCGCGCCGGGTTAGGCGCTTCCAAGCGACCTACGCGATACGTAATCTATCTTTTAATTTCAATCTGTTAAATGTTTTCAGATAAATGGCCGTCCTGACCGTTTCGTGATCCTGGCCGCGTCCCGAGTTTTGCCGCTCCCAGAGTGTCGACGGGGCCCCCGAACCGGGCGATTTCGTCGAAGGTACTGAAATCGTTTAATATTGACGGTCTGTGTCTTGCGCTGTACCGTCTTTCAACCAAGGATAGGGAGCTAAGGCCGAAATATAATGGCCGGAGAAACAGTTACCCGGGCACATCTGGGCGAAGCGGTGTTTAATGAAGTCGGGCTCTCGCGCAACGACTCCATAAAGCTCGTCGAATCCGTGCTCGAACTCATGGCTAACAGCTTGACCCGGGGCGATACCGTCAAGGTTTCGTCCTTCGGCAGTTTTTCCGTTCGCGGCAAGGGTCAGCGCATGGGACGTAATCCCAAGACGGGCGAAGAGGTGCCGATCCCTCCACGCCGGGTTCTGGTGTTCCGCGCCTCCCATGTGCTCAAGGATCTAGTCGCCCAGTCGCTGAATGGGCCCCGCCCGGCGGCCGGGTCCGACGGGCCCGACCAGGGCTAGGGACGTTCGGCAATGGCAACGGGTGGTCCGGGCGACGGACGACGAGGCGGTGCCAAGGCGCCCGATGCATTCCGTACCATACGCGAGGTCTCCGAAGAACTCGACGTCCCCCAGCACGTCCTGCGCTTCTGGGAGAGCAAATTCACCCAGATCAAGCCGCTCAAGCGCGGCGGCGGGCGGCGCTATTACCGGCCCGACGATATCGTCCTGCTGCGCCGCGTCCGCGCGTTGCTATATGTCGAAGGCTATACGATTAAAGGTGTCCAGAAGTTGCTGCGCGAAGGCGGCGCCAAGGCGCTTAAAGCCGGTGACGGCGATGTAGCACCAACGGCGCCGGCTCCTGCGGTAGAGCCCGCGGCTCTGCCGGCCTCCCCATCGGCCGCGGTAACAGGCTTGAGCGACGAGCAGCGCAAGCAAATGGCCGGTCTGGTCGACGAATTGTCCGAGCTGCGCGACATGCTGCGCGGGCGTATCTAGCCCACCTCGCAACGCTCTGTTTGCCCGGGTCCGCTTCCCAATATCTTTCCTTTTTGCGTCGTTGTCGCGCCTTGGTCGCGCGGCTATAGTGCGCCCTGCCAGCTAGGGCGAGGTCCCGGCGGGCCGATCATCGGAGCGTGGCGCAGCCTGGTAGCGCACTTGTCTGGGGGACAAGGGGTCGTGGGTTCGAATCCCGCCGCTCCGACCAATCGGCTCGCCGCCGGGGTGTCGCAAGGACGCTCCTGCCGCTGGATGTAGCCCGGCTCTTCGCTATACTAAGAGGTCTAGGGTCGGAACCCCTGACCCGATTGCTCGCGGAGGCCGCCGTGATTCCTCGACCGATCCCGATTGTCTGCCTCGTCGTTCTTCTGCTCTGTGCTGCCGCGCCGGTGCGTGCGCAAGGCGTGGCTGGAGGCGAGCGCGAGGCCGAGGCAATCCGCGCCGTAATCTCGAGTCAAATTGAGGCCTTCGCGCGCGACGATGGCGAGGTGGCGTTCGCCTTCGCCGCCCCTGTGATCCGTCAGATGTTAGGTGATACCGCGAACTTCGTGACGGTGACGGAAGCGGATTGAGGCGCTTGCTATTCGTCGTAGTGATAAATCACCTCGTCGAAACTGTCGCACGGGAAGGTGAAAATGAATTCGAGCGGCGTGGCGCTGTCACAAGTTGCCGTGTGCTGGGCGTTAGGCGGAATGTAAATGGCTGAGCCCGGGCCGATCTTGCCTTCCACGCCGTCGATGGTCATGCGCCCGGTGCCGGCGGTGATGTAATAGGTTTCTGTCTGGGCGTGGTGGTGAAGGCCCAGCGTCGCGCCCGGGGCGATCTCGGCAATGCCCATGGTAAGCTCGGCAGAGGGTGTCCGTTCGCCGGTGATTAGCAATTTCCAGCGCACGCCGGTCTCCGCTTCAGCCTCCGGATCGTCCCTGTCTTCCCAGTCCTGGTCGGTCTCGCGGCGGATTGTGGCTTCAAGTATCGTTGTTTCCCTCCCGTGCGGCTGGTTCGCTCGCTGTTATGAGGTAACATGCGCCGGAAGCATACGGGTAGGGAAGTCCCCATGACCGGAAAAATGCAAACCATCGAACTGCCCTGGTACGAGACGCGGATCGAGAATTGCTCTTATTTGCGGCAAGATGATTGCGCGCGACTATTGGGCCGATGACGATTATCCGGCGGATAAATTCTGCGAACCGGCATGCGCCGATGTGAAGCGGCGCGCCTTGGCCAAGGCAGAGTAGGGGAGCGGCGGTGATTAAGATTGGCATCGATACCGGTGGCACCTTCACCGATCTGGTGGTGCTCGACGACGAGAGCGGTGAAATTCGCACGGTCAAGGTGCCGTCAACGCCGGACGAGCCGGCCCTGGCGCCGCTCGCGGCGCTGCGCGAGGCCGGCGTTGCCGCCGAGGACATCGACCGCATGACGGTGGTCAAGACCAGCTACGCCGCGGTCTATCTGCCCCGGAAGGTAACCTTCGGCGAACTCGCCGCGCCCGAATCGCGCTTGCCGGTCCAGCGGGTCTACGTGGCCGGGCCCGAGGGCGATTTGCTCGCCTTCGATTATGTTATAGAGCGCTAGGCGGACGGCGAATGGCGAATCGCGGGCATCTACCTTCACTGCACGCCCAGCGACGGGCCGACCTGAGGACAAAACCGATGACGACGGCTCACGATTTCATTTTTTACGCGCTGGGCGGCGGCGAGTTGCCACTTAGAAAATTCGCCGGCAAGCCGATTTTGCTCGTCAACACCGCGTCCGAATGCGGCTACACGCCGCAATATGCCGGGCTGCAGGCACTCTGGGTGCGCTATCGCGACCGGGGCCTCGTGGTGCTCGGCGTGCCGTCCAACGATTTTGGCGAGCAGGAGCCGGGCGACGCGGCCGCTATCGCGGCGTTCTGCACTACGACCTATCAGGTGGATTTTCCGCTTACCGCCAAGGAACGCGTGATCGGTGGCGATGCCCACCCGCTCTACCGCTGGATTGTCGAGAGCGTCGGCGAGGCGGCGGCGCCCGAGTGGAATTTCCATAAATACCTGATCGACGCCGCCGGAGAGCTGGCCGAGTTGTGGCCATCGAAAATCGAACCCGACGACCCGGTGTTGACCGGTGCAATCGAATACAAACTAGCGAACTGACGGGCAGGGACGGGGAGCGCGCGGCTATGGCCGAGGGACGGGCGAAATTTCAGGTCGGCCAGTTGATTCATCACAAGCTGTTCGACTATCGCGGCGTCTGTTTCGACGTCGACCCCGTGTTCTCCGGCAGTGACGACTGGTACGACGCCGTCGCTCGCCTGCGCCCGCCCAAGGATGCGCCCTGGTACCACGTCCTGGTCCACGACGCGGTGCATACGACCTATGTGGCCGAGAAAAATCTCGAAGCCGACGAGAGTGCAGATCCGATCCGCCACGCCGCACTCGATCAACTCTTCGACGGCTTCGAGGCGGGGCTCTATCAGCCCCGGTTGAAGGCTAACTGAACGAGCGTAACGCAGGGAGGTTCCGAGTCGATACCGGTTCGCGCCACCCTGTTCGGTCTCGAGGCGGCGGGCGCGCGGCGCATCCATCTGGCCGCCGCGCCCGAGCTGGCCGTTGAGTTCGACGGCTTCGAGCTGGTTGATGAAGGCGTCGACGCGGTCGTGATGGGCTGTCTGGGGTCGTCAGGTTACGACTGGGATCGGCTCAGTGCGCTGTTCGCCCTGCACAAGAACTGCTACTGGCGCAAGGAAAGCGAACTAATCCTTGATCTCGGTCCATTCGTTGCCTTGCTCGAATACGCTGCCGGCGTCGAGGCGCGAATCGTTGGCAAGCCGGCCCGCCCTTTCTTCGAGCTGGCGCTTGCGGACATGGTGGCCGAGCCCGCAACCACGATCATGATCGGCGACGACATCGCGAACGAGATCGCGGGCGCACAGAACGCCGGGCTCCGCGCGGTCCAGGTGCGTACGGGCAAGTTTCGCGCCGCCGACGAGGCGCGCGCCGATATCCTGCTCGACGCGCGTATCGATTCGATCCGCGAGCTTCCCGGCATGCTCGATCGCCTGGTGTGAACGCACCAGAAATTTCTGCAGGCTCCGATCGAGTTAACGCCGGTGAAATATTTCTAACAGATTGAATTATAACTGAATTATCATAACTTGCTGCAATGCAACAGTAACCGGTGGACAGCCGCACGTGCTTGCATAACAATGAATCGTCGGGTTTGGGGTCTGTGTGACCCTGACGGCACCGAGGAGGGCTAGGAGACCCATGTCCGCATCGACGCCCGTTCGACGCGCAACGCCCCGTGACATCGCTGCCCGCAAGGGGGGCGATCCCGTCGTTTGCCTCACCGCCTACACCACGCCGATGGCCCAGGCGCTAGACGACACCGTCGATCTGCTGCTGGTCGGTGATTCTCTGGGCATGGTGCTTTACGGTTTCGAGACTACGCTGGGCGTTACCCTCGAAATGATGATCGGGCATACCAAGGCGGTGATGCGCGGCTCCCGTGCGGCCTGCGTGGTCGTCGATATGCCCTTCGGTAGCTATCAAGAATCGCCTGAGCAGGCGTTCCGCAACGCCGGGCGCTTGCTGGCCGAGACCGGTTGCGCCGCGGTCAAGATCGAGGGCGGTACCGAGATGGCGTCCACCGTGCGCTTTCTGGCCGAACGCGGCGTTCCCGTGCTCGGCCATGTCGGGCTCAAGCCCCAGTCGGTCAACACCGCGGGCGGTTTCGGGGTCCAGGGCAAGGCCGAGGACGAAGCCGCGGCGATCATCGCTGATGCCGAGGCGGTCGCCGGGGCGGGCGCCTTCGCGGTGGTGATCGAGAACATCGTCGAGCCCCTCGCCCGCGCGATCACGGCGCGTCTTGCCATACCTACCATCGGCATTGGCGCCTCGCCGGCCTGCGACGGTCAGATTCTAGTCGCCGAGGACATCCTGGGTCTGGGCTCCGGTCGGGTGCCCCGGTTCGTGCGCTGCTATGCCACGCTGAACGAGCAGGTCACCGCGGCCGCGCAAGCTTATGCCGACGACGTTCGCGCGCGCCGCTTCCCCGGGCCGGAGCATGTCGTGGGCGCGCCCAGCCTGGTCGACGACCCCGGTCGTAAGACCGGCTGATCCCCTTCTTATGGCGCCCGCGGGCGAGTCGACGGTCAGGTTGAAGCTAACTGTTGCGCGCACCGTCGCGGACCTGCGCGCCCGGATCGACCCGTGGCGCGCCGCGGGCGAACGCGTTGCCCTGGTGCCCACCATGGGCGGCCTGCATGCCGGTCACATGGCGATCGTCGAGGCGGCAAAGCGGGCAGCGGTGCGCACGGTAGTCAGCGTGTTCGTCAATCCTGCCCAGTTCGGCCCCGCCGAGGACCTTGCCACCTACCCGAGTGACGAGGCCGCCGATGCAGCGCGCCTCGCGGCGGTGGGAGTCGATCTGCTCTACGCGCCTGCGCTAAAAGATGTCTATCCCGAGGGCTTCGCGACCACCGTCTCCGTCGCCCATCTCACCGCGCCGCTGTGCGGGGCAAAGCGCCCGGGCCATTTTGACGGGGTCGCGACGGTGGTCGCCAAGTTTCTCACCCAATGCCGCCCCGACGTCGCGCTGTTCGGCGAAAAGGATTACCAGCAGCTTCTGGTGGTGCGCCGCCTCGCGCGTGATCTCGATCTGGGTGTCGAGATTCTCGCCGTGCCTACGGTGCGCGACGCAGATGGTTTGGCGCTGTCTTCACGCAACGCCTTCCTCGCACCTGACGAGCGTACCCGCGCCGGGGCGATCCCTCGTGTGCTCGCCGAGATGGCGCGACGGCTGGCCGCCGGCGAGGCGGAGATCGATGCCGTTATCGTCTGGGGCCGGACCGAGCTGGCTGCCGCTGGAATCGGCGAGCTCGATTATCTCGAGGTTCGCGACGCAAAAACCCTGGCACCCGTGAGCGGGGTTCCTAGATGTGACGCCCGCGTCTTCGTCGCAGCCCATGTCGGCTCGGCGCGCCTGATCGACAACCTGCCGATCAGGGCCTGATCCTGCGTGGTGCCCTAGCGCGTTAAGCCCGCAAGCGCGGGCAGGCGCTTATGCGCCGAAGGCCTGCGCGTCGCTTGAGCGGGTTAAAGAGAGATCCGTTACGGCATCGGAATTTCGCCGTGGATCGACGCCTTGAATAGATCCGCCAGCATCTCCGACGAAAGCGGCCGCGGATTGCCGAAGCCCGCCGGATCGATCACCGCGTCGGCAGTAAGCTGGGGCACGTCGGCGTCGGTCACGCCGTATTCGGCAAGGGTATGCGGGGTGCCTGTTTCTTCGCGCAGGCGCAGCGTCCAGTCCACCACTGCCTGGGTCGAGGGGTTAGGCAGGTCGAGATATCGGGCGAGGCGGGTCATTTTGTCTTCGATGGCGGGCGCGTTGTAGGCCAGCACATAGGGCATCACGACGCCGTTGGTCTCCCCGTGATGGCTGTCAAACCGGCTGCCCACGGGGTGGCTGAGCGAATGGATCGCGCCCAGCCCCTTCTGGAACGCGGTGGCCCCGGCCATCGAGGCGACCATCATGTGCGAGCGCGCTTCCATGTTGTTGCCGTCCTTGACGGCCACGGCGAGCCATTCGGCGATCAAACGGATCGCCTCGACCGCGATGCCTTCGCAGAACGGGTGGTAGTTAGGCACGCAATAGGCTTCGATGTTATGGGCCAGTGCGTCCATGCCCGTGCCCGCGGTCAACCGAGGGGGCAGGCCGACGGTCAGCGCCGGATCCGCCAGGGTAACGGCAGGCATAAGCTTGGGATGATAGAGAACCCTCTTGAGCGAGGTATTCTCGTCGATCACGGCTGCCGAACGGCCGACTTCTGAGCCCGTGCCCGACGTGGTCGGCACGGCGATAATCGGCGCGACGCCCTCGACGGTCGCGGCCTGCCATTCGTCGCCCAGCCCGGCCAACTCGACCCACGGCCTGGTCTGGGGCGCCATGTAGGCGATCGACTTGCCGACATCGAGGCCCGAGCCGCCGCCCCAGGCGATCATGCCGTCATGGTTACCGTCCTTGAAGGCGGCGACGCCGTCGATCACGTTCTGGCCCACTGGGTTGGGCTTGAGGTCCGAAAACAGGCCCGTCGGCAGGCCCGCCGCCTCGTTCGCCTTGATCGCGTCGGTCACCATCGGCAGCGCGGCCACTCCCGGATCGGTGACAACCATCGGGCGCGCGATGCCCAGGCTCTTGCACAGGTCGGGTAGCTCGGCGATGCGGCCGGCGCCGAAGCGAATCGGATTGGGAATGCTGAAGTCGCCGCGCAGGCGGTCGAGGTCGGTCATGGCAATTTTCCTTGCACACCGTGACGCGCCGGGCGCGGTTCCGGCAACTCGGCATCGTCAGGGAAATCTCCGCCCCACGCGGCGCGCGGGCGATCGACGGGGAGGGCCCCTAGGAGAGGTCTTCTTCGCGGCCCTCGAAGAGCAGCTTTTTAGCGGCGTAGTAAAGCAACACGCCGACGACAGCGGTCGCGGCGACGACGAGAAGCGGTAGCCAAAGTTCCCACACGGTCGAATTCCTCCGAAATGTTGGTGCATGGCTCGCGCGCACACACGCCGGCCCGACGCCTTCAGGGCTTCCGTACAGCGTCTTTATAGCAAATAATCGGAGGATGCGAAAACACTGCAATTCCATGTTGCGAGATCTGCCATGTGCGGCCGCTTCACGCTGAAAACCCCTGCCGGTCGGCTGGCCGAGGCGTTCGGCGGCGCGTCCGCCAATTACCCCGAAGCGCGCTACAACCTTGCGCCCAACCAGGCGGTCGCCACCGTTCGCGCCGGCCCCGGCGGCAGCACGCGCGAAGCGGTGATGGCGCGCTGGGGCCTGATCCCCTCCTGGGCCAAGGATCCTGCGATCGGCAACCGGATGATCAACGCGCGGGCCGAATCCCTGGCTGACAGGTCTTCCTTTCGCGCCGCCTTCCGCCGCCGCCGGTGTCTGGTGCCCGCGGACGGATTCTACGAATGGCAAAAGCGCAACGGCGCCAAGCAGCCCTTCTGCATCGCCCGTGTCGATGGTGCGCCCTTCGCGTTCGCCGGCCTGTGGGAGCGCTGGGGGGGCGCCGACGGGGGCGCGGGGACGGCACCAACCGTCGAGAGCTGCACAATCGTTACGACCGAGGCTAACGAGCGCGTGGCCCCCATCCACGGCCGGATGCCCGTAATTCTCGATCCTGCTGATTACTCCCTGTGGCTTGATCCCAAGGTTGTCGACCGGCCCATCTTGGAAACCCTGCTGCGGCCCTGCCCGGCGGATGATTTCACGGCCTGGCCGGTCTCCACCCACGTCAATTTTCCGGCCCGCGACGACCCGGATTGCGTCGCGCCGCAGGCTTGAGCGGTGGCGCGGAATTTTTGACTTGCGCCCACTGTCTGATTTCTAGACAATTAAATCGATTAGGAGGCCTCCTCCGTGCCGGGTGCGGAGGAATTCAACGTGGCAGGCGAACCTGCCCAGGAGGCACGACAACATCATGAGCAAGTTCGAAGTCACCGAGGAACACATCAGGACATACGAGGAGGACGGCGTTGTCCTGTTGCGCGGCGGGATCGATCTTAAATGGATCGAAATCCTCAACCGGGGTTGCGACAAGGACCTGGCCGAGCCCGGCCCCCATGTCGAGATCTACGACCAGAGCAAAGCGGGGACACTCTTCTTCAACGACTTCGACCTCTGGCGCCATATCCCCGAAATGAAGCAGTTCGCCTTCGAGGGGCCGTGCGCCGAAATTGCCGGCCAGTTGACCCGTTCGAACAAGATCAACTTCTTTCTCGACCATCTGTTCGTCAAGGAGCCGGGCACAACTCTGCCCACCCACTGGCACCAGGATCAGCCTTACATGGCGATCGACGGCCGGCAGGTGTGCTCCAATTGGATCCCGCTGGTTCCGATCAGCGAAGAGCGCACGGTCGAGTTCGTGCGCGGCTCCCATAAGTGGGAGCGCTGGTTCGCCCCGGTCGACAGCTTCAAGGACGGCTCACGCCATCCCAGCAAGGTGTTCGAGCGTGTCCCGGAGATCGAGGCCGACCGCGACGATTACGACATCGTGTTCTGGTCTCTGGAGCCCGGCGACGTGCTCTTCTTCCAGGGCCTGACGGTCCATCAGGGGCGCGCCAATCCGACCGCCGACAAGCCCCGGCGCACGTTCACCCACCGCTGGTTGGGCGACGATGCCCGCTTCACCCTGCGCGATCCGCCGGCGGAGTTTCCTAAATGGCCGACCGATCTCAAGTCTGGAGATTCGTTCGATCGCGACCCGCAATTCCCGAGGCTCTGGGAGCGCGCGGCAAAAGCGGCTTAACGGCAGGTTGACCGGCAGAGAAGAGCAACGCCGAATGACGAAGACAGCCGGCTTCAAAATCACCGACGAGCGTATCCGGGCCTACAAAGAGGACGGTGTCGTCTGCCTGCGGGGCGCCATTGCGCCCGCTTGGGTCAAGGTGATTTGAACCGGCGTTGAAAAGGATATGGTGAAGCCTGGCCCCCATGTGGAGATTTACACGAAGGATGGCGATCCGGGCTATTTCTTCAACGATTTCCATACGTGGCACCATGTGCCGGAGCTTAAACGCTTTGCGTTCAAGGGGCCTTGCGCCGAACTCGCGGGCAAGCTCATCGGGGTAAGCCGGATAAGTCTGTTTGACGACCGTACCTTCGTCAAGAAATCTGGGACTCTCACGCCGACGCGCTGGCCACCAGGATCTGCCTTATGTGGCAGTAGACGGGCCGTTCTGCTCGAACTGGATTCCGCTCTTCCGGGCCGGCGGAGAGCTCTGTCTTGAGTTCGTTCGCGGCTCCCATAAATGGGGCCGCGTATTTGCCCCGATTGATAGCGTGGCCGACGGAAGGCGCCATCCTAGAAAAGTCTTCGAGCACGTTCCCGAAATGGAGGCTAATCGGGACGACTACGACATCGTCTTTTGGGAGATGGAGCCCGGCGACGTCTAGTGTCTTCATGGTTTGATGCTTCATCAGGGCCGCGCCAATCCGACGACGGATCAGACGCACCGCTCGCTGGCCCATCGCTGGCTGTCCGAGGAATCCCGGTTCGTCCTGCGCGACCCGCCCGCCGAGTTCC
>Ga0302135_10000075_pt1 | contig 52239 bp, 47 predicted proteins | sample CBN3_surface_MG_FD_203119 | JGI IMG/M metagenome (GOLD analysis project Ga0302135, IMG submission 203119) | Marine microbial communities from Western Arctic Ocean, Canada - CBN3_32.1 | ecosystem: Environmental > Aquatic > Marine > Oceanic | place: Canada: Western Arctic Ocean | collected...
GAACAAGCACCGTACGTCCGCTCAAATCACAATGGGGATATTGCTTCCATTCCAATTCAGCCCCACTGGTCTTATTCCTGTAACGAGTAGCATGCACATAGTCCAATTGCAGAGGAAATTTTAATCTAGCTAACAAGCAACCGGTAATAATCAAGCCACCGTTCATGACACACAGTAGCAACGGGTTAGCAGACTCCAGAGACAGCGTAATCTTTGCGGCCATATCGTCAAGAACAGCTTCAACTTCCCGTTGCGAATACAAGCAAGTCGCATTAGCCTGCACGCGCTGTAGCTCCTGCAGCTTGTGTTTCGGATTGTTTAGTTCATGTGGCATGACAGTGAGCTGTTAATCCGCACGAACAAGAGCAGACTCCATGCCATCGAGAGTCGTGGTTGGAAAGGCAAAATCGGCATCATGGGACAGAACTATTTCGATTATCTTCAACATGACATCCTGCTTTATCTCGTGAAACCTTATCCAGTCAGTAGTCTTGGTAAACGTATACACAAAAAAGTCCAGCGACGAGGGTGCATAGCTTACTAGGTTTACGATCAAGGTTTGTGTGGCGTCAATTTCCTCATGTTGTTTCAACATCTGCTTCACATCGTTCACGATTACACCCACTTTTACCGCGTCACAGTACCGCAGCCCAATGGTCTCGTAGATACGCCGGTTCGACATGCGGGACGGATTTTCCAGCGCCAGTTTATTAAATACAGAATTGGGAATATACAGCGGCCGTTTGTCGAATGTGCGAACTATCGTGAGCCTCCAACCGATATTTTCCACGGTACCTTCAATTTCCCGGTCCGGAGATCTAATCCAATCTCCAATCTTAAAAGGCCGATCCAAATAGATCATCAAGCCACCAAAGAAATTTGCAAGTAAATCCTGAGCTGCAAATCCTACCGCTATTCCGCCAACACCTCCAAACGCCAGCAAGGCTGTGATTTCAATTCCTACGGTTGGAAGTACCAGCAACACAGCTGAAATAATGATCGCTAGCCTGAGCAATTTGGCTAGTGCTGCCACCGTGGTTGGGTCCAGACGAGTCTGTTCCGATGCGGGAGCAGATTGCAGTTTCTTCGATAGCCTGGATTCGGCTAGGCCAATAAACTGAACCAGGAACATCATGATCAAACAGATAACGGTTAGCTGGCGAACTAAATCGAGGTTGTTCGGCGCGAACAGGTCCGTGCTTGCATAGCTATTGCTTATAGCCACCGCCCACAACAACCCCATGACCAATATAAACCAGCTTAACGGGGCTTGCGTCGCTTCTAATAAGGCATCATCCCAAACATTCTCGGTTTTTTGCAAATGATCACCTATCCTCCGCAACACGCGTCTTGCCACAAAACGTGCGATCAGCGTAATAGTAACGGCGCCAAAAACTTCCGCAGCCCATCCCAAGTCTCGAATGTTATCCAATAGTGATGCAAAATTTTCCATGCTTTTCCTCGTCTAGTTGAATCAACAAAGTGCTTCCACCTTACTCTTTGCGTCCCGCCATCTATCTTGCTTCAATAAATCCGATCTGGCCAGCTTAGGTTTCCCACGCATACTGGGCAGCCTATCATTAAGTGGGTAGTTGTCAGCTTCCAGCCAGTCGGACACAATCAATGCGTTCGCTCTATCGTTACATACCAATAACATATCACAACCTGCCACCAATGCCTGCTGAGCCCGTTGCTGCACACCACCGGCACTATGGGCTGCTTTCATATTCAGGTCGTCACTGAAAATCACGCCCTTAAACCCCAGTTCTCCTCGCAATTTATCCTGTAACCAAATCGAAGAATAACCTGCACAGTGTTCATCGACTGCCGGAAATTGAATATGTGCTGGCATAACGGCGTCCAATGAATTAATACAATTATGGAATACTCTCAAATCCTGCTGGCGAAGTTCAGCAATACTTCGAGTATCTACTGGCAATTCAAAATGAGAATCCGCGTCGACAAAACCGTGGCCTGGAAAATGCTTCCCGGTTGCCTGCATACCCGCCTCATGCATCCCCTCGATATAGCTTAAAGCAAGATCAGTTGTAGCATCCACCTGCGCACTGAATGCTCTTGCCCCGATGACTTTGCTGTTGGCATTATAAAGGTCTAGAACCGGTGCAAAACTGAAATCCACCCCATGCGCCAGAAGCTCTGTCGCCATGACCCAAGCACAGGTTTTGGCGAGCTCACGAGTGGCGATTTTATCGCGTTCGTATTGCTTCCCGATTTCAAATAAAAAGGGTAGGCGTACGAACTCGTCCGTAAAACGCTGAACCCTTCCCCCTTCTTGATCTACTGCTATTAACAGATTGTCATCCCACTCGCGTACTGCTGCGATCAGATCCTGTAACTGAGTTACGCCGCTATAATTCTTGGCAAACAGGATTAGTCCACCCACGCTCGGTCGTTGTAACAATTCCCGCTCAAACGATGAGAGTTCCAGCCCCTCTAAATCGAGCATCAAAACGCCTAAACTTTCTTGTTTCACTAAAATTATTTCCATTTCATGTATTGGCCAACCGGATTATTACAAATATGTTTAAACTGAGCAAAAATTGCAATCGCTACTGTGTCAAATACTTACCTCACTTAATTAAAATATTGCGTTAGATTAACAAAAAAATAATTAAATTTTTGATTTACATTCCGTTTCAATCCTTCATATAGTGAGCATCTTGGTTTTACTTGCATTCAGAAAAACATAAACAGGAGCTTTTTATATAGTCAATTAATTTTATCTCGGGAACCCGGTTATGAAAAATCCCCTACCTGAAGTATCCGCTTGGTATAAAGATGTAATGAGCGGCAGTCTATTCGAAGTAGTTGCCTACGATGAAGAAAACGACTCTGTGCAATATCAACATGTGGATGGTGAAGTGGGTGAGTTCGATGTTAACTCCTAGCAGGAACTCTCTTTAATCTCGGCGTAACCTCCCTAAGATTGGCAAACGCCTTTTGAGATAAACGATGAAAGTAGTTGCTATTCCGACCACGCCATAATTCCTGAGAACTGCTCCGGCGTTCTCTCCTAGATCGAACCTGACTCGCTCGATTTCGGGGACGACTTCCAAGTGTTATAGACCCGCCAAAACAACGCTGCACTAAAGTTTTATTGCCATCGCAAGATAACTGTATATAATTACAGTTCTATTTATAAATGGGTGGCTTATTATGCGCGAATTAACCCCGAGGCAGGAAGAAATACTTTCCTTTATCAAAGATTACCAGCAGGAAACCGGATACCCCCCTACGCGCTCTGAAATCGCTCAAAAAATGGGGTTTCGATCGCCGAATGCAGCTGAAGAGCATTTAAGGGCACTGGCTCGCAAGGGGGCAATTGAAATGTTACCGGGCACCTCCAGAGGTTTACGCCTCCCTATTACAGAACAACTTGGACTGCCCATTATCGGTCGCGTGGCCGCCGGTAACCCAATTTTGGCACAAGAGTCTATTGATGATTACTGTGATGTCCCAGCGGATTTATTTAACCCTTCTGCAGATTATTTGTTGACGGTAACCGGAACCAGCATGATAGATGTGGGCATCTATGAAGGGGATCTGCTGGCAGTCCACAAAACACCGAATGCGAGTAATGGCGATATCGTGGTTGCCAGAATAGAAGATGAAGTAACTGTAAAACGTTTTCAATCCACACGCAGTAAGTACCGTATAACGTTGTTGCCAGAAAACCCCGAATACTCACCAATTGAGGTAGATTTACGCAGTCAGAGCTTTGCGATCGAAGGCATCAGCGTGGGGGTAATTCGAAGAGGATTGTGATGTAAGCCAGTTATATTTAACTAACTCTGTTTAAGTAATCCTGAGCCAGTGACATTGACACCCATACCACCGATTCACAGAAATTTATTTCTTGCTTTTAATTGGGGCCTTGGTGATTTCCCATTTCCCGTTCTTGTAAAAAGCTTTCCACCCCGTTGCTTTTTTGTTCAGTTCGCTTTGAACGTACTGTTCCTTAGTCTTGCGACTGTACCTTACCAGCGTCTTATTACCCGCATCATCCACCGTGGGCGCGTCCATGATAAAACCATATTTAGGGTCGATCTCCTCACGGTGGGGTATGAGTTCTTCAACTAAGGGGGCACGCGTCTCACGATTTCTCGGAAACTTACTGGCAGCAAGAAACAATCCGGAAGCGCCATCTCTGAGAATAAAGTGATCTTCAACCTTTTCACAAATTAATTCCGGCATGGGCACAGGATCCATCTTCGGTGGTGCTGCCTCGCCACTGCGTAGCAACTTTCGCGTGTTCTTGCAATCCTCAGAGCTACAGCCGAAGTATTTTCCAAAGCGACCTGTTTTCAACTGCATGTCCGCGGCGCATTTATCACATTCTATTACAGGCCCATCATAGCCTTTGATCTTGAAGCTCCCCGGCTCCACTTCAAAACCAGAACAATCAGGATTATTGCCACACACATGTAACTTGCGATCCTCATCGATAAGATAAGCATCCATTGCCGTATTGCAGACCTTGCAGCGACGCTTTTTGCGTAGAAGTATATTCTCCTGCTTTTCCGCCTCTTCGGCAGTATCTGTTCTAATGGCATCATCACCAGGTGTCAGATTAATAGTTGATTTGCAACGCTCTTTAGGGGGCAACAGGTAACCGGAACAACCTAGGAATACCCCAGTCGATGCGGTTCTGATTTGCATGGGCCGGTTGCATTTTGGGCAAGAAATATCAATATTTGTTGGATCGTTTGTCCGCATGCCGCCATCTTCTTTCTCCGCTGTAGCAAGCTGACTGGTGAAACCTGAATAAAAATTATCCAACAGTTTTTTCCAATCGGTATGACCTGCCGCGACCTCATCCAGCGATTCTTCCATTTTAGCAGTAAAGTCGTAATTCATTAGCTCACTGAAACTTTCCACTAATCTCTCTGCAACGATATCGCCCATTTTTAGAGCATAAAATCGTTTGCTTTCTACCTTCACATAGCCCCGGTCTTGAATCGTGGATATGATAGAAGCATAGGTAGATGGCCTACCTATGCCACGTTTTTCCAACTCTTTAACCAAACTCGCCTCTGTAAAACGTGCCGGTGGTTTAGTGAAATTCTGAAATGGCTCCAGCTGCTGAAGAGCTAATTTTTCTCCAACTTCTACATCAGGTAAAATACTGTCTTCTTCTTTCGAGGGCATCACTTTCAGATAGCCATCAAATTGCATGATCCGCCCTTTAATACGTAACTCGAAATCGGCGGCTTCAATGGCTATTGAGCTGCTCAAATACTTTGCAGGAGGCATTTGACATGCAACGAAAAATTGCCAGATAAGGGCGTACAGTCGAATTGCATCCTCTTCAACATTCTGCAATGCCCCTGAAGAGACGCGGACATCTGACGGCCTGATCGCCTCGTGAGCCTCCTGTGCTCCCTCTTTGGAGCTGTACCGAACAGGATTTTCCATCAAGTATTTGCCGCCGAAACTGTCTGCAATATAAGTCCGGCACATCTCTATCGAATCATCACTTAAGTGCGTTGAGTCTGTCCGCATGTAAGTAATATAACCAGCCTCATACAAACGCTGAGCCATAATCATGGTTTTCTTTACCCCAAAGCCGAGGCGCGTACTTGCCGCTTGCTGCAGTGTGGAGGTAATTAGTGGGGGCTTTGCCTTGGAGGATGTAGGGCGATCTTCCCGTTTTAGTACTTTGTATTCAGCGTCCTCTAAAACATTGAGCGCAGCGTCAGTATCCGCTTTGTTGTCGGGTCGAAAATTCGAACCAGCGTGCCGAACTACCTGGCAGCGTAACCCGGCGTCAGAGGCTGTCTGCAAATTGGCGAAAACCTCCCAATATTCATCTGGGATGAACGCTCTGATTTCCTGTTCTCGTTCGACAACAAGTCGCACTGCAACCGACTGCACACGACCAGCAGAAAGACCACGAGCCACCTTGCTCCAGAGAAGAGGCGATACCATAAACCCGACAACCCTATCCAGAAATCGTCTAGCCTGCTGCGCCTCAACATATCGCATGTCAACTTCACCGGGTTTCGAGAAAGCCTCAGTTATCGCACGCTTGGTAATCTCGTTAAAAACAACTCGCTTGTATCTCTCAGGGTCGCCGCCGATTGACTCTTTCAAGTGCCAGGCTATGGCTTCACCTTCTCTGTCCAAGTCAGTGGCCAGATAAATAGTGTCTGCTGTTTTTGCAATCTTCTGCAGCTCAGTTACAACTTTCTCTTTGCCCGGCAATATTTGATAATTCGCTTTCCAATCTGCATCCGGGTTAATACCCATTCGATTAACCAGCTGCTGCTTAGCTTTCTTTTTCTTATATTTGGCTTTTTCCGCCGGTGCCATCTTGCGAGTTTTTGCAGCTGCCGCTGCACGAGCTCTAGGATCTGCGGGCGTGCCGCTGCCGCTGGTGGGCAAATCCCTGATATGACCAACGCTGGATTTTACGATAAATTCAGGACCCAAATACTGATTTATGGTCTTTGCTTTCGCCGGAGACTCAACGATTACTAGAGATTTTGACATCTGTTATGGTTGTTCCATGTTGTTTCTGCAGCCATAAATACACATTACGGCTATCTGAGCTGCGCACATATATAAAGTTAAGTTGGGATTCGGTCAAGCTTTCATCGAAATTAATTTTCGAGCGGACTAACAATACTTATCCAATTACAAACGATTAATCTGATTAATTTCTTCGGTAAAACAACGACAGAAGGTATTAACCGAGCTAACCGTATTGCAATTCAAACTAGCTGCTTTCACTTGATTGAGTTGAATTGGTGGCCCAGCTAGATACTGACTTCGTGCACCCATCCGTATTGGTCCGCAATTTCCCCTTTTTGAATACCAACCAGAAGATCATACAACTCCTGCATTACTGGCCCAACGCTCTGTCCGTCCTTATAGATGCTATGCCAGTCTTCATCAAACCAGATGCGTCCAACCGGCGACAGAACCGCCGCAGTACCGCAGGCCGCGATTTCTTCAAATTGATCAAATTCGGCGCGTAAATCAACCGGACGATCTTCAGTTTCCAGTTTTAATACATCACGTGCCAGCATCATGATTGAGCGTCTTGTTATGCTGGGCAAGATTGCATGAGATTTCGGCGAGACAAACCGTCTACCCTTCATTGCTATAATAATATTGGCCGAACCCGCTTCATCTATATAGCGGCGTTGAGCTGAATCAAGATACAGCGCCTCGTTGGCACCTAATTCCTGCGCTTTACGAGTGGCTAACAACCCACCTGCGTAGTTGGCGCCAACTTTATAGCTGCCGGTGCCATTAGGCGCAGCACGATCCATTTTAGATACGGCCAGGGAAATGACTGCCAGGCCGGCGCTTTTATAATACGGACCGACTGGTGATACAAACACGCGAAATTCTACTCGCTGCGCCGGCTTCAAGCCTAGATTTTCACCCACTCCAATTAACATTGGCCGTATGTATAAAGAAGCACCCGAACCATAGGGTGGAATCCAGGCATAGTTAGCCCGAACGGTCTCCTCGACCGCGGTCATGAACAACTCCGAGGGAACCTCTGGCATTAATAAACGTGAAGCGGCTAGGCTAAAACGTTCGTTGTTTAGGTCGGGCCGGAATAATAAAACCCGGCCATCAGGCGCAGTTTGTGCCTTCATTCCTTCGAAGCATTGTTGGGCATAATGCAGTGCGGGTGCACCTTCATGGACTTCGATAAATTCAGAATTAAGCAATCCCCCTTCAGACCAGCTACCATTTTCATGGACAGCATTGAACCGCCTATCAGTTTTCACATACTGAAAACCCAGTTCGCTCCAATTAAGCTGCTTTTTATCTATTCCGGCGTCCGACATCGTGCCCTACATACGGCATAAGTGGTTTAACGGCCGCGCATTATCTGCCATTAACCAACTAATATCTACAGACCACTGTTTAAGTTAAGAGACGGCTTCCTATGCATAAGGTAAGCTTGCTCATTCCTTTTTCTTGAAAGCTCAAGCAATCCTATGAATTTGATTGACATTGGTGCAAACCTGAGCCACAAATCCTTTCACCATGATAAAGAAGATGTCATTCAGTCCGCCACCGAAGCCGGTGTAGTGCATATCATAGTTACCGGAACTGATCTAACCTCTAGTAAAAAAGCACTTCAATTAGCCTCCAACAGTGACCAATTGAGCTCTACAGCAGGCTGTCACCCCCACGTAGCAAATCAATGTTCGGACCATGACCTTGCACAAATCAGTGAAATGGCTAAATCTAAAAAAGTAGTAGCGGTGGGCGAGACCGGCCTTGATTTCAACCGTAATTATTCACCGCATTCAGATCAGGAACGGGTCTACAGACAGCACCTAGAAATAGCTATTGCATTGCAAAAACCAGTGTTCCTGCATCAACGCGATGCCCATGAAAACTTTCTTTCCATACTGACCCAGTACCGATCCCAGCTTTGTGGCGGCGTGGTTCACTGTTTTACGGATACGGAAAAAGCGCTCGATGACTATCTCCAGCTCGATATGTACATCGGCATTACTGGTTGGATTTGCGACGAACGCAGGGGGAAGGATTTACAAAGGATAGCCAGTAAAGTACCAGCTGATCGTTTGCTATTGGAAACAGACGCGCCGTATCTTCTACCACGTAATCTGCACCCTAAACCGAAATCAAGGCGTAATGAACCGTCCTTTCTGACGGCAGTTCTGGAGACCGTTTCGCAATGCACCGGTCGTAGCAAAGAACAATTGGCCACAGAGACAACCGCTAATGCAAGAACGCTATTCAAGCTTACTGCCTAAGTTACAAAAGCTAATAATGAAGCTCTATCAAACGGCCAGCCAAGCTCATTACCGTTGTCAGTTCGCCGCACTACAGGGATGCGAATGCCATAAATAGTCATTAACTCCCCACTAAAGCTTATATCAACAAGTTGCAGCTCATATTCCTTCACCGATTCCAACTGCTTAAGTAAATCCTCTGCCTCATCACAAAGGTGGCAGCCCTCAGTCGTGTAAAGAATTAATTGTTGCATATTAGTTGTGCTTCTAAAGACTACTTTTGGTGGGCCTGGCTGTCAGCAAGATTTAACAGCTCCCTCAACACAACCGAGAACATCGGATAGGCAAACTTGCCATCTCGCTGCAAGTGAACCAGCATGTTTTGTAAACACTCGATGTGTTCTGGATATTGAGCACCCCAATTGTTGAGCGCAGGTTTTGTTATCGATAACAGGGATGACGTTACAGGTTAATGCGCGCTGCTGCCATCCCAAATCATCCTGGAACGTCTCCCATGCCAGTGTTTGCCAATAATCATCTGATACCAACTGAGCCAGCCAGTTCAACCCGGACACCGCTATCCACATAGTGTCCGCCTTCCACCTAGCACGTGATTCTGCTAGTAATTTATGTGGCAAAAGCTTCACCGTTGTATCAATCGCTTTCGAAAAAAGGGCCACGGCACTACTAAATTCCGCCTCACCGCAATAATTATGATACAGATCTCGATAGGGTTACCTTGTTGAATTAGTTCATTTTACGACAATTTTCGACATTTATTGACACACCTCAACCAAGAGGCCCCCATCGCTACATTACGCTACAATCTGCGCCTAGACATCCTAGGTAAAACGTTTACAATCGCTGACGTTGGCTTAACAGCTCCACGGAAATCAGAGAATCTCGAATATGAGTCATCATGGAATAATAACAGAACTAAAAGATTGGTTATCACGTCAAATTATAGGGCAAGAGCGCTTAATTAACCGATTACTGATAGCTATGCTCGCGGATGGCCACTTGCTAGTGGAAGGTGCGCCTGGGCTGGCCAAAACCAAGGCCATCAAAGACCTTTCGCGTGCGATCGATGGTGATTTCCACAGAATTCAATTCACACCAGATCTTTTACCCAGCGATATTACTGGTACAGAGGTATTTCGACCGGAAGATGGCTCGTTCCGCTTCCAGCAGGGTCCAATATTTCACAACCTAGTACTGGCAGATGAAATCAACCGGGCCCCGGCAAAGGTTCAGTCAGCCTTGCTCGAAGCCATGGGCGAGCATCAGGTGAGTGTGGGGCGCGAGTCGTTTGCACTACCTCCTTTGTTTCTTGTTATGGCCACTCAAAATCCCATCGAGCAAGAAGGCACCTATCCACTGCCTGAGGCACAGCTTGACCGCTTCCTGATGCACGTCACAATAGGCTATCCAGCTATTGATGCCGAGCGAGAAATTCTGAACCTCGTTAGGAACGAAGCAAAGAATCAGGCACCTCAAGCCCCCAAAAAGGTCGCCCAGGAGGAGTTATTCGCCTGTCGACAGGATATTTTGTCAATGCACATGGCGCCGGAGGTCGAGGAGTATATTATTCAACTGATCATGGCTACCAGGCAGCCGGAGCTTTATGGTGAGGATCTCGATTCCTGGCTCGAATACGGTGCCAGTCCGCGTGGAACAATCTCTTTGGACCGATGTGCTCGCGCCCACGCCTGGATTCAAGGACGCGATTTTGTAAGCCCTGACGATGTACAGGAAATCCTGTTTGATGTGCTCAGGCATCGAATTTTGCTTACTTTTGAAGCAGAAGCCAGTGGTATCACGCCAGATAAGGTACTCGAAACAGTTCGCGAGCGCGTGCCCTCAGCCTAAAATACACAGCGATTCATTATGTCCACCAAGATGCAAATTGACCCTTTACATACTCGCTATAAGAGTACGGGTGCCATCATTAGCTTGCAGCAGTTATTAATACAGCGATATGCAGCGAAAACACTGGAATACCTGGCCCATAATCGCTCAATAGCGGGCATTTCAGGGCTCCACTTATCAAAAATGCGTGGCCGCGGAATTGACTTTGAAGAATTCAGGCCCTATCAGGCTGGCGATGATATTCGTCTGATCGACTGGCGTGTCACTGCAAGGACAGGAAGACCCTTCACCAAAGTATTCCGGGAAGAACGCGAGCGGCCGGTAATTATTGCTACCGACCAAACCCATAATATGTTCTTTGGCAGCCAAGTCGCGTTTAAATCGGTGATTGCTGCGCAGGCAGCAGCGATTTTTTGCTGGCTGGCCATCGATAATGGCGACCGAGTGGGTGGACTCGTATTCTCTGATACAGAATCCACCTTAGTGCGCCCTAAACGCAGCCGCCGTTCTGCACTTCATCTGTTAAATAAGATTCATGTTTATAATCAGAACCTGCAGCATGTACAGGACCCCGAAACCCAAACTCCTTCAGCCTCTGATTTCAAGCCCGGCTTGGCCCACGCACTCGGCCAGATAAGACGTATAACTAAACCGGGCAGCACTTTATATATAATCTCCGACTTCATCACCTTGGACGACAAGGCATTACAATACCTGAATCAGCTATCACGTCATAACAACGTTATCTGTTGTATGGTATATGATGCACTGGAAGAGACTTTACCGGTTCCTGGCTTTTATGCCATTACTGACGGCGCAAGCAAAGGCGCGATAAATACCCACAGCAGTGCGGCAAGAACCCGCTACAGAGAACAATTTAAACAACGTATGAGCGACCTTGAGTCCGAGTTTGACCGTCTGCGAGTACGTCTATTGAAAATACGAACCAATCAACAGGTAGTGGAACAAATTCGTCAATGGACAGCCAAGAACTCCTAGCGCAGCTGGCCGATATTCATCTGCCCTCAGCAGTGACCTACTGGCCACCTGCCCCTGGTTGGTGGATATTATCCTTCGTTATGTTAATAGCCGTCTTTTATTCCGGCCGCCATTACCAGAAAGTGCGCACCCAGCAAAAAATTCTTCAGTATGCACTGGCAGAACTGGACCAGTGCTACCAGCAATACATCATGGCTGATAACAACGCTGACAGCGAACTGAAACTGCGTTTTGTAAACCAGTTCAATTCAGTTCTGCGCCGGGTTGCGTTATGGCACTATCCCGACTCTAATGCGGCGAGTCTAGGCGGCGACGCGTGGGTTGCTTTTATTTGCGAAAAAGGTAACTCTTCCAACCTTGACACCGAGATGGCCGATGCCTTGAGCAAGGGCCGTTTTCAACTTAAGTGCAACGTGGATGTCAACAAGATGAACAGCCTGGGACAAAAGTGGGTCAGCAGTCTTTATATGAGTAATCCTGCGGCAACATCCCAACAAAGGTTTAACAGCTGATATGCTTGAATTTACCTGGCCAATAGCCTTCCTTGCATTACCGTTACCCTTTCTGGTGTATCGAGCGCTCTCCCGCGCTCCCAAGCAGGATGCAGCGCTTTACGTACCTTTTTTCAGTGTGCTGTCACGACTGCAATCTGAGAATGAGAACCTGACAAGTGGCCGGCTACTTAACCTGATTTGCTGCACCCTTATTTGGCTGCTTGTGGTAGTAGCTGCCAGCCGACCACAATGGCTGGGCGAACCAGTCCAGCTTCCCTCTACTGGACGCGACTTAATGCTCTCCGTTGATATTTCCGGAAGTATGGAAGCACAGGATATGGTGGTGGGTAATCGACAAGCTTCCAGAATTGATGTGGTTAAAGCCGTTGTGGGTGATTTTGTGGAACGCCGTGAAGGCGACCGCCTTGGACTTATTTTATTCGCAGCCCATGCTTATGTGCAGGCGCCACTTACATTCGATCGAGGAACCGTGGGCATCTTGCTAGAAGAAGCCGATATCGGAATCATTGAAGAATCAGCCACCGCAATAGGCGATGCTATCGGGCTTTCTGTGAAACATTTGCGCACCCGCCCAGAAAATAGCCGAGTCCTGATTCTGTTAACAGACGGTGTAAACAATGCTGGCTCAGTATCACCGCAACAGGCTGGAGAATTGGCAAGAACCGAGAATATTAAGATATATACCATCGGTATTGGCGCGGATCAGGTTGTCCAACGTACCTTTTTCGGCGCCAGGGCCATTAACCCGTCTGCGGAATTAGACGAAGAGGTCTTAACTCAAATTGCAGAATCTACTGGCGGTCGCTACTTCAGAGCCCGGGATGTGAACGATTTAGTGGATATTTACGAAGAGCTCGATCAACTGGAAACCATCGAGCAGGATGAGCAAACCTATCGACCAACCCGTGTACTTTTCTTCTGGCCCCTAGGTGCGGCTGTGCTAATCAGTTACCTTCTCGCCTTGTGCTCTATTCCCTGGTTATCGCTGGCTGGCAAAGCACGCGTAGAAAACTATGAGGAACCCACGGCGACTGAGGCCCTACCTGGAGGCGGAGCATAATGGAACTTGCCATTCCGGCAAACCTTTTCGATGAGCTTCACCTACTCAGACCACTTTGGCTGCTCGGCCTTCTACCTGTACTCGTGTTTTTTGCTGCGATGTGGCGAATGAACTCTGCTATAACGGCATGGGACAAAGCCATCGATAAATCCCTACTTCCTTATTTACTCGACCGCAGCAAAAACGCGGCACAGCGCACACCAATCTTTCTGCTCTTTACAGCATGGATATTTTCGGTTATCGCCATGGCCGGACCGGTTTGGGAGAAACTGCCTCAGCCTGTGCAGAAGCGGGAAGATGCCATGGTTATTGTATTGGACCTTTCTTTATCAATGTTCGCACCAGACCATGTGCCCAATCGGCTTGACCTAGCCAAGCGCAAACTACGAGATATACTTAACTTGCGGGACGAAGGGCAAACAGCTTTAGTGGTGTACGCAGGCGATGCTCATACCGTCACGCCACTAACCGATGACACAGTGACTATCGCTGCCCTGGTGCCTTCCCTAAGCCCTAATATCATGCCACTGTTTGGCAGTAACCCAATGTCAGCTATCGATTTAGCCATTGGGCTGCTCGATGATGTTGAAGCTGTTGGAGGCAAGATTTTGTTAATGACCGACGGCATAAGTGGATTCGACCAGGAGCTTCTGCTGACCCAACAATTAGAGGAAACCAGCTACGAATTACTGGTAATGGGAATCGGCACTGAGCAAGGCGCGCCCATTCGTACTAATGATGGCGAATTTCTTACCGACGAATCGGGCGAGATGGTAATTCCAACTCTGAATCGTAATGTATTACAGTCTCTGGCTAATCGTGTAGGCGGGCGTTACCACGATATTCAATTAGCCGATTCTGACCTGGCTTTTTTGTTCGCTGAATTTGAGTTAGTGGATGAAGATAATCTCCGAGAGGTCGACGAAGAATTCGATGTTTGGCAGGAATCGGGCCCCTGGTTGCTTTTACTCGTTTTACCAATTGCCGCGCTCAGTTTTCGACGCGGCTGGCTCTTTAGCCTCGTGCTCACTGCAGGGGCCGGGCTGATGCTTCCCAGTAATCAATTACAGGCCCAGAGCTTTGAATGGAGAGACCTGTGGCAGACCCGAAATCAGCAAGGAGCCGAAGCATTTAACGCTGCGGATCATGAGAACGCCGCTATCCTGTTCGAGTCACCACAGTGGCAAGGTGCGGCTAGCTATCGAGCGGAGAATTATGAGGCCGCCATCGCCGCTTTCAGCGGCACTGGCACACCTGATAGCCATTACAACAGAGGCAATGCACTGGCATTGGCTGGCAGTTACGCAGAGGCCATCGCGGCCTATGACTTGGCAATTGGTCTTCAGGCGGAACATCCTGATGCGATTCAAAATAAGGAAATCGTCGAACAGCTCCTTGAACAGGAAGAATCCGAGTCGGGAGAGAATCAGGACGGCGACAGCCAGGAACAGGAATCAGAACAAAATTCGCAAAATGAATCTGAGAATGAAGAAGAAAGTGATCAGCAAGATCAGGAAAGCCAGGAAGGAGATCAAGACCAGCAACAGGAACAACAGCAGAATCAGCCACCTGAAGAACAGGAAAGCTCTGAAAGCAATAGCGAACAAAATACGCCAAGCGAAGAAACTAACGAGGAATTCGAAGAGCAGCAATCACTGGAGCAATGGCTAAGGCGAATCGAAGATGATCCTGGCGAGCTACTGCGAAGAAAGTTTCGCTATCAGTACCGGCAGCGGCAACTGAACGGAACCGCTAATAGCATCCAGGCTGGGGGGCAAATATGGTAAACCAACTATTACGAGCCTCTTGTTTGATGCTACTTTTTATTTCAAGCTATAGCCTCGCCCAAGACTCTGAAGTAACAGTCGAAGTCGACCGCAATGAGGTAGCAAGGGGTGAAACCTTAGTATTTACCATTCGGGTATACGACCAGCGCCAGGGGATGCAACTGGACCTCACTCCACTAACAGATGATTTTGACGTCTTGAGTACCCGCACCTCAAGTCAAATCCGCAGCGTCAACGGCGCCGTGGAGTCCTGGACCGACTACATAGTTACCCTATTCCCGCTGAATGAAGGTGAACTTGAAATCCCCTCCCTGACTATAAACAACGTCGCAACTGACTCAATAATTATCAGTGTCACCAACGAAGGGCCTAGGTCCAACCAGAGTCGCGACGATTTATTTTTGGAAATGGAAGTCAACAAGGATTCTATTTATGTACAGGAGCAATTGCTGTTCACCGTTCGATTAAACTACACAATCAACGGCATTCGTAATCCGCAATTTACTGAACTGGAAATGCCCGACACGGTCATCCAGCTAATAGGTTCACCAAATCAATATGAGAGAGTAATCGACAATGAACGCTATGGTGTATACGAAAAGCGCTACGTTATATTCCCTCAGCGTAGCGGGCCATTGGCTATTCCGGATATTCTTTTCCGTGGAGAAGTGACCGATGGATCTAGTAATTTTGTTTTTAGAAACCTGAATACCCGCCGAGTGACTGCATTTATCGAAGGCATCAGCATCGATGTAAATGAAAGACCCGTGTCAGCACAATCAACTGATTACTGGCTACCAGTTGCAAATCTGATGCTTGAGGACAGTTGGGATGTTGATATAAGTAATCTTACTATTGGTGATAGCGTGGTGCGAACCGTGAAGCTAACTGCTGACGGGCTTGATGGTGCAGTACTTCCACCATTCTCTACAACAGAAATTAGTGGTTTAAATCTATATCCTGAGCCGCCGGATATACAGCGAACTTTTGTCGAAGGCAGCATTGTTGGCACGCGCATTGAGGCAACGTCAATGGTCCCAATCGAAAGCGGTTTTATAGTGATTCCTGAAATTTCCATACCCTGGTGGAATATAACCACCGATGAACTTGAATACGCCACCATACCAGCAACACAATTTGCAGTAGCAACTGCAGCTGGAGATGTGCCAGCAGAGCAAACTGTAGCCAGTGCCGGTGATTTGGCGGAGTTGTTAGAGGCAGTCGCTCCAGTGCTCGACCAGGACGCCATTGATGCGCAAAATGAAGCGGAGTTTATCGAAGTAGATGCCGTATGGATGAACTACCTGATTACGCTTTCAATTACAGTAGTGCTATTCAGCATTTATAAATTGGTTATTGCTCAGCATAAGGAAGAAATTTTCCTTGTTATAAGTATCTATTTACAGGGCCTGGCCGCTAAATACACCCCAGACCAAAATGAACGAATTGCTTTCAATCAGTTAAGGAGGGCTTGCAAAGGCAATGATCTCAATAACGTAAGAAGTACGCTTATCATCTGGAGCCGTCATTACTTCGCGCCCGCTTCAATCAATACAATGGAAGATATACTGCAACGTCATGACTTGCCCGAATTACAAGCAATAGGGCATTTAATCCAATCCGCACTTTTCAATGCAAATAACGGCACGTCGCATGGGAAGAATTTTGAAGGTCGGAAATTAGTCGAACTCGTTGCCACAATCCGCCAATCCAAGAATAAAGAAATCAAACTGGCGCTGCGCCGCTCTCAATACGCACTCCCTCCCCTCTATAGAACCTGACCCAAGCGAACAAGTCAGTAATGAGCAATTCCCGTTCCCGATTAGTTTACTCCACCTATAATGACAACCTTTGCCCACGTTGCCAAAAACGACTAGACAAATGCCGTTGCAGCGTTACGCAAGAAGAGCCAGTCAGCACTGATGGTATCGTGTTAATTTCCCGTGAGACCAAAGGCAGAAATGGGAAAGCAGTAACACTCGTAAAAGACGTGGACTTGAATATAGTCGAATTAAAAAAGCTAAGCAAACGTCTAAAAAATCTATGCGGCTCAGGCGGAACAGTGAAACATAGCGTTATTGAAATCCAAGGTGATCATAGGTCGCTACTCAAAATGGAACTCGAAGGCATGGGGTTTACCACAAAAGCTGCCAATTAGTTCCGACTTGATAATTATTAATTTTCCGACTTACCAATTTTAGTTAACGGAATAAGATTATTCTTGTTGGAAATGCCCACCTGAGAATAAACAACAAAGTGCCCATCGAATCTGATGTTTTTCGCCCAACAAAGCCTTGCTCAAACCGGTTACCGCAGTCTCTACCTTTTTCGACACATTGCTTTCAACAATGATGGAAATTTATTTTTGGCTTCGGGAACGTCTATTCCTGAAATTTTAGCCGCTATGCCTTGCCTGCCCTTTTGACTCACGTTAAATGTGACGTTTTCCACAGTAGCGTTAGGCACATAGGACAGGGCCTTTCCGTTAAAGTTATTTCTATGTAAGGTCTGAAGCTTATTCAAGCCTTTTGGCGCGCCGGGGATTGTTGAATTGAGGTTTAAGCGGATGCCTACTTTTGTGCCCGCTTCAACCGGAGAGTTGATTAAAGCATTCGCTTTTGTTGTTCCGGCAGTAGCATCAGCCATTAGCTCGTCTAGCGTATTAATTTGATCAACATTGTAATTTCGTAGCCGCTGACCTCCGCTTAGGGATTCATCAACGCCTACTTCTAGGGCGTTTACGCCAGTTTGTTGGCGCGAGACTCCTTGCCTATTTCCTTGATTCCCTTGAGTGCCATCCTGCGAAACTCTGCTTGTCTGGCTTTGCGCTGCTGGGGGGTCATAGGAACCTTTGGTCCCTTGGTAGATTGCTTCACTAATTCCTCCATTTATATCTCCTTTCTTTTCTGGCCTAAGCCGAGCTTCTTCTTGCACTTTGTTGCCTGCTAACCTGTCTAAATTTATTAAAAAAATCTCACTCACTGCCTTAATAGCTAGCCGTCATTGTGGAGATCCGAAACTAGGCTATGCCCTTCTGTATTACTCGATTGCTTATTGAATTTTTTCGCCGCATCGCTGCGGATAACTTCCAGGCGCCTGAGGTACACTTCATCCACATCACCGGTAATGTATTCGCCGTTGAAAACAGAGCACTCGAATTCTGTAATTGCTGGATTACCCTCCGCTGCTGTTGTGATCAAATCATCCAGATCCTGGTATACCAGCCAGTCGGCACCGATTAATTTCTGCACTTCTTGATCTGTATTCCCTGCAGCGATTAACTCTGAGGTTGAAGGCATATCTATACCGTATACATTGGGGTATCTAATAGCGGGAGCTGCCGATGCGAAATATACTTTGGCCGCCCCCGCATCTCTGGCCATCTGAATTATCTGCTTACATGTCGTGCCTCGTACGATGGAGTCGTCGACTAACAGCACATTCTTACCCCTAAATTCAAGATCAATCGCATTGAGTTTTTGACGCACAGATTTTCTACGCTGACTTTGCCCAGGCATAATAAATGTGCGCCCGATATAACGATTCTTAACAAACCCTTCCCTATATTTCAGCCCCAGGCGGTTGGCTAACTCCAGAGCCGAAGTCCTGCTGGTATCTGGTATCGGGATTACCACATCGATGTCATGATCCGGGTTTTGCCTCAGCAATTTGTCGGCAAGTCTTTCACCCATGCGTAATCTGGCCTTATAAACAGAGATACTATCCATCAGTGAATCCGGCCGGGCAAAATAAACATGCTCGAATATGCAAGGTGTATATTTTCCAGGTTCTGCACAAATTTTTGTGTGCAGCTTTCCATTCAGGTCGATGTATACCGCCTCAGCAGGTGCCACATCTCTTTCCAGAGTAAAGCCTTGCGAATCCAGTGCTACACTCTCTGATGCAATCATATATTCCGTGCCACTTTCTTTTTTCTTGCTACCAAATACCAATGGCCGAATACCGTTTCTATCTCTAAAGCCGACGATTCCGTAACCAGTAATCATCACAACCGCCACAAAGCCACCACGGCAGCGACGATGTACACCCTCCACAGCTGCGAAAATGTCTTCCGGCGTAGGTTCCATCTTGCCTCTTTGTTGCAGCTCATGAGCAAACACATTCAACAACACCTCCGAATCGGAATCCGTATTAATATGACGCAGGTCCCCTTGGAACAAATCCCGATTCAATTCCAGGATGTTTGTAAGATTACCGTTATGGGCGAGGCTCAACCCATAGGGTGAATTTACATAAAAAGGCTGTGCTAATGCTGGGCTCGAACTACCCGCGGTGGGGTAACGCACATGACCTATTCCCATTTGTCCGGTTAACTGCTGCATGTGGCGATTACGGAACACATCTTTGACCAGGCCATTATTCTTGCGCAGGTTCAACTTCCCATTATCACAAGTCATTATGCCTGCAGCATCCTGCCCTCTATGCTGCAATACTGTGAGCGTGTCGTATAGACGAATACCCACATTTGATTTCGCAATCACACCTACCAGCCCACACATAAGATACTCCGCCCTACTCGTTGATTTGAGCTATTGAACCGTGCTTGTCATATTAAAATCGCTGATAAAGATTCGCGACCATTCTATCATCGACACGCCAAAAGGTATGAGTTTAGACTGCCGCCACTGCTCTGTTTCTGAAACAAACACACTGGTAATGAACATTATCACCAATACTATTATCGCGCCCCGCGCTACCCCGAAAAAACCACCGAATAACCGATCTACCAGCTTCAGCCCAGGGACGGTTATAAGCTTGGACATGAAATGCGTTATTACTGTACCCAGCATCATGGTTAAGATAAACAGCAGTGTAAATGCTGCTATATAGCGGCCTGTAGAACCTTCAATCAGATTGGAAAAAAGTCCTGCCAAGGGCTCACTATACACTCTGGCCACCACCAAAGCTGCGACCCAAGTCAACAATGACATTACTTCTTTGATCAGGCCACGCCAAATTCCGAAAAGGCACGACAATAGCGTGACTAAAAGAATAGCAATATCGACCTCATTCAAACCAGTCATTCAGTCCACACCAGGTTATAGCTCTTCTACTTCAAACTTAACGACATCCCCAGCAAGTTGGAATTCTTGTTGCAGTCGCTGCTGATTTTCATCGACCACTTCGCGATCTACCCAAGGCCCCACAAACACCCTGATTAAATCCCCCTGATCACCATCTGCTTTTCTGGTGTAGGCTTTATAACCAGAGGCCTGAAGTCGATCAAGCAAATTTTTGGCGTTCTCGGCGATAGAAAAGGAACCCAGACGAACACTCCAGCCTTCAGGAAGACCACGCTCATCGAGTTGTGGCAGTTCCCGAGAGAATACTGGAACGGAATCGGTAACCTCCACGCTATCCTCTAACTCATCAGACACACCACTAGGAGGCTGTGTGTCCTGCTCGATAAGAATCTCTTCGGTATCAGCTACTATAATCGGCCGACTTTGAACTGGTTCTGGCAGGATTGAGATAAGTGGGGGCGGTGGAATCCTGCTCGAAATAGGCTGCCGGTAGCTACCCTCACCATCAAAAATTAGAGGCAGGAAAATTAAGGCCACGGCTATCAACACCACGGCGCCAACTATTCTCTGTTTAGTACCTTGCGTCAATCCAGAACCACCTCGAACTGTGCTGCTTTAGTTAGGCCCCGTGTAACACGATTTTGATGCGCACTCGGGCTTCCTCGGTTATGACTCGTTCTTAAGTAGCGTCAATCCTGTGTGAGCTGGCATCAGTCAAGTTCCTGACGATGCCAACGGTATAAAATGACCCTATCACTAAAACTATATCGCCTGTTTCCGCTTCGTTGCACGCAACCTGGTAGGCATTACTCACCTGCTCAAACTCTTTTATCGATAATGCCTGATTGCAATTTCTCAGCCTATTTCCAAGTTCTGCCACCGGCATGCATCGAGTCTCCTCAACTTCCGCAATATACCAGAAATCCACACTCGATTCTAAGGCTTGATACATGCCGTCAACATCTTTATCTGCCATCACGGCGATGACTGCAATGATGCGCCTCTTAGCTTTTGCCGAGTGGTTATTCGCTTTTAGCTTCCGGGCCAGAAAAGTGGCAGCAGCCGGGTTGTGAGCCACATCAAGAATCACCTGAATGCCAGTGTTTTGATCCCGGCACAACTCAAACCTGCCTGCTAGCTGTACCTTGGCAAATGCCCTGACAACGGACTGACTGAACACCTCGACCGGCAGTTGTGCTATCGCCTGGAGTGCGGTGGATGCATTACGCAGGTCGATAGTTGGCACGGGTAAATTCCGATACTCTAAATTTTCATTGTTGACGGATATTCCCCGCCAAGACCAGTTTGAAGAAGGGCCATTAAGCACATAGTCGAAATCTATGTCCTGGATATAGAGTCTTGTATTGAGCTCGCTTGCAATTTTTACAATACTGCCTGGAGGTGCCTTATCACCGTATACGGCCGGGATATTACGCCGCAGGATTCCCGCTTTTTCCCGCCCAATTTCTTCTACGCTATTCCCTAACCAAGCGCTATGCTCAATGGCAATGCTGGTAATAACTGACACGTCGGGATCCACAATATTCACCGCGTCCAACCGCCCACCAAGCCCTACTTCCAGTATCGCTACGTCGACATCGGATCTTTGTATTAACCAAAGAGCAGCCAGCGTACCAAATTCAAAATAACTCAGCGTGGTGCCCTGCCTGCTCTGCTCGACCTCAGTAAACGCCTTACACAGGTGCTCGTCAGTTACCATTTCGCTCTCCACACGTATTCTTTCATTGTACTGATGTAAGTGGGGCGAAGTGTAACTTGCGGTTTTCAGTCCCGTCTCTTGCAGGATGGCTTCGATACAGGCAACACATGAGCCCTTACCATTGGTGCCGGCAACTAAAACCACCAAAGGGGCCGGTTTGCTAAGAGCTAAATTTGTTGCAACCTTAGCCACCCGATCCAGCCCAAGCTCGATCTCTGTGGGGTGCAGCGACATGATATAGTCAAGCCAGGCATTAAGGTTCAAAGTAGCATCCGAGAACTATAGAGCCGTAAGCTTAATCCGATAATCGAAATCGCTATGAGGCGGAGCGGCGAAAATAAGTTAGTTTTTTGATGAGTGAGCCAATGGTGCCTCGCAGGTCCCTGCGATGCACAATCATATCGATGGCACCATGCTCAAGCAGGAATTCACTGCGCTGAAACCCTTCAGGTAGTTTTACCCGCACAGTTTGACGAATCACATCAGGACCGGTAAAACCGACCAGCGCGTTAGGCTCGGCGATGTTTATATCACCTAGCATGGCTAAACTCGCAGATACGCCCCCATATACCGGATCAACCAATACAGAGATATAAGGCAATGCATGTTGCTTTAGTTTCTCCAGGGCCGCCGCGGTTTTTGCCATTTGCATAAGCGAAATAAGTGCCTCTTGCATTCGCGCACCACCACTGGTGGAGAAGCAAACTAGCGGCAAGCCTTCCGCAATGCAGGTATTGATGGCCTGAGTGAATTTCTCGCCGACCACCGCGCCCATCGAACCGCCGATAAAGCCAAATTCAAATGCTGCCACCACCACATTTACGCCGTTAACCTTGCCTTGAACCACAATTAGGGCATCTTTCTCCCCTGTTTTCTTCTGCGCAGCGCTCAATCTGTCTTTATACTTTTTCAGATCTTTAAATTTCAGCAGGTCAACTGGTTCCAGCTCCGTGCTGAGCTCTAGTTGCTCTTCCTCATCAAGGAACAACTCAACACGCCTGCGCGCCGTAATTCGAAGATGATGATCACATTTAGGGCAGACATCATAATTTTCACTCAGCGATTTCTTGTAGAGCACCGCATCGCAACGTGGGCACTGTTTCCATACTCCCTCAGGGACATTAGACTTTTTCTTGGCGTCTCTCGACGGCGTAGAGATCGATGGTAATATCTTATCTATCCAGCTCATTTTAATTATTTTCTTTTTATTTCAATTATTTAAATAAATTATTTAATGTAATCTATAGCCTTTCGAACTTCCCCAATAAGCGCCACTGTTTTGGCTATATTTTGCTGGCTCTGGCGCTCATCATCAGGCAGTTCCGCGATTTTACCAACCAGCGCACTACCTATAACCACGCCGTCTGCTAGGTCCGCCATCGCTCTAGCACTGGATGCATCCCGAATGCCAAAACCTATAACAACCGGCAAATCAGTGAGTTCACGTAACTGCTGAATACTCTTCTCCACCGACCCATAGTCAGTCAATGCCGCCCCGGTAACTCCTTTAAGAGACACATAGTACAGCCAGCCCGAGCAGTTCCTGACAATGGTTTCCGCACGCTCCAATGGCGTGGTGGGTGACACCAGAAATATTGTGTCCAGACCTTCCTGATACAGCAGACTAGAAAGCTCAGGCGCTTCTTCAGGTGGCATATCCACAACCAATACCCCATCCACGCCAGCGCTCCGTGCATTTTTTGCAAATTCCGCGTAGCCCATTCTCTCAATGGGATTTAAATACCCCATTAAAACTACTGGTGTATCATCATCAGTTTTCCTGAAAGAACGAGTAAGTGCCAGCACGTCATCCAGCGTGGTTCCTTTCGCCAAAGACCGCTCCGCGCCTTGCTGTATAACAGGGCCATCCGCTGACGGGTCGCTAAACGGAATGCCTAATTCAAGTATATCGGCCCCAACATTCACCAGCCCATGCATAAGAGCTAGGCTCGTTGCTTGATTTGGATCGCCCGCAACGATGTAGGGGATCAGTAGTTTTTTATATTTTTCTTTTGCTTTTTCAGTTACTTGCTTTAATCTTTTCATGTATATTTTATAACTCGATACCATCTATTTCAGCAACTGTATGAATGTCCTTATCGCCTCGTCCAGACAGATTAACAATGACGTTCTGATCCTTCGGTAACTGTGCAGCCAGTTTTAATGCATAGGCCACGGCGTGGCTCGATTCTAAAGCCGGAATAATACCTTCCACCTGGGTTAAATCCCGAAATGCCTGCAGCGCCTCTTCATCCGTAGCCGAAACATAAGTTACTCGCTTTATATCTTTTAACCAGGCGTGTTCCGGGCCAACACCTGGATAATCCAATCCGGCAGAGACAGAGTGCGTATGCATTATTTGACCGGCTTCGTCAGTCATCAGATAAGTCCTGTTGCCATGCAAAACACCGGGAGTGCCTGCTGCCAGTGGCGCGGCATGCTGCTCGGTGTCAAGCCCTAAACCCGCCGCTTCAACCCCCCACATAGCCACACCCTCGTCACGAAGAAACGGATGAAATAAACCGATCGCGTTGGAACCCCCGCCTACGCAGGCGACTATAGCATCAGGTAGGCGCCCCATCTGCTCCAACGACTGCTCACGCGCCTCGCGTCCAATGACACATTGAAAGTCACGCACCATATAAGGGTAAGGATGCGGGCCCGCAACAGTGCCTATAATGTAATAGGTATTATCTACATTGGTTGCCCAGTCACGCAGGGCTTCATTCATGGCATCTTTGAGTGTGCGAGACCCCGACTCTACTGATACGACGTGCGCGCCGAGTAATTTCATGCGATAGACATTCGCAGCCTGGCGCTTAATATCCTCTGAGCCCATATAGACATGGCACTCCAGCCCCAATCGAGCAGCCACTGTGGCTGTAGCCACGCCGTGCTGACCTGCTCCGGTTTCGGCGATTATTCGCGTTTTCCCCATATATTTGGCTAATAACGCCTGTCCAACAGTGTTATTTACCTTGTGGGCGCCGGTATGGTTCAGGTCCTCTCGTTTTAAATAGATTCTAGCTCCAGCTGCCGCTTTCGTGAGGCGTTCTGCCAGGTAAAGCGGAGAAGGCCGCCCCACGTAGTGTTTCAAGTCGTAGTCGTATTCCTCCCAAAAATTTTGATCTTGAGAGAGTTTAGTATAAACCTTGGATAACTCTTCCACGGCGCTGACAAGCGTCTCACCAACAAATATACCGCCGTAGGACCCAAAGTGCCCCGACTCATCCGGCCCACAAAACTGATCACCAGGGCTTTCTGGTGAGAGGGGCGTAGCTTCCTTTCTTTTACTTGACACTTTTGACTCCCTCAAAAAATAAACACAACTGTTCCAGATCTTTATGCCCGGGGCTACTTTCCACACCGCTAACAACATCAACACCAAAAGGCCTAACCTGCATTATGGCCTGTTTTACATTCAAAGCGCTCAAACCTCCCGCCAGGACTATTTTCTGTTGACTTGAATCCACCAAGCTCTTGGCCAACGACCAGTCAAACGACTCACCACTGCCACCTTGAACATGTTTAACGTAACTATCTAATAAGATAGCACAAGCATTTGTATATTCTGATATTTTTGAAGTTAAATCCATGCCTTCTAGAACCCGAATGGCCTTCATATACGGCATGTTGAATTGCTCGCAGAACAGCGCGCTTTCCTCACCATGAAACTGCAAGCAATCTACTATGCCTAATTCAAGTACGGCTTCAACCAATGCGGGGTCAGGGTTTACAAGCACTGCCACCACAGCCACTGATTCCGGCAAACCTGCAACTATTCCCCGAGCCTGCCCCAACGTAACAGCTCTCGGGCTTGGGGGGTAGAAAATCAAACCGATAGCGTCTGCACCGCACTTGACGGCTAACATTGCGTCCTGATTCCGGGTTATCCCACATATTTTGATTCGAGTTCTTGGCATGGCCGACTATTATCTATCTCAAAACCGGCATTTTATCAAAAATGAATGTTTCAGCCTACGGTTAAGGTTGTAAGAAACTGGGCCCTACGGTGGTTTCTGGCAACTTGAAGTCTGCCGGGTAGCTAACGTGTACCAAGTATAAACCATGGGGTGATGCAGTGACGCCAGCCGCGCACCGATTTTTGCCGACCAGCAACTCCTCCGCCCATTCTGGCGCTCTTTCTCCCCTACCCACCTCTAGTAACATCCCGGCGATATTCCTGACCATGTGCTGTAAAAAAGCATTGGCCTGAATGTCCAACAGGATGTAAGCACCGTGCGGCTTTACCTGCAAGAAATGTACATTTCTGCACGGAGAATTGGATTGACACCCTGCTGCCCTAAAGGCACTGAAGTCATTTTCCCCAAGCAGGTATTGCGCGGCCTCGTGCATGGCAGCAACATCAAGCTTCGCATGGATATGAGTAACCTTATGCGCCAGAATTGCAGACCCTACGGCCTGATTGGTAATTACATAGATATAGCGCCTCGATAGTGCTGAGAATCGGGCATGAAAGCCGTCAGACACAGGCTTTGCCCATAAAACGCGTATTGCGGGGGGCAGCAAACTATTGGTTCCTGTTACCCAAGCCTTGGTTTCTCGCAGATTCTTACTATCGAAGTGTATAACCTGACAGCATGCATGCACTCCCTTGTCTGTTCGTCCGGCACAAACCACCGAAAGTTCGTGGTCAGCAATTTTGCCAAGTGAATTCTCTAAGGCGGATTGTACGGTAGGAAGTTCTGGTGCCGCTTGCTTTTGCCAACCAGAATAAGGTGAGCCATCATACTCGACGCCCAATGCGACTCTTTGTGTAGTAGATTTTAAATTATCAGTTGAATTTAAATTGGCAGCTGATTTTGGTTTAGCAACGGGTTGTTCTGCGTTGGGGGTTAATTTTTTTAGTTTGGAATGGGACACAAAAATTTAGCCTGGACAGTTAGCAACTAGGCTAATCTGAAGATTTGTTGCTAGTTTCAACAAGCGCTTTGGCTTCTTTAACCTGTTCGTCATTGCCTTCAGCTATTACCTCAAGGAGGATTTCATTCGCTCCCTCAGCATCACCCATCTTTTGATAGGCATAAGCGAGCTCAAGTTTAGTTGCCACATCGTCCTCCAACAGCAACTCGACTTCCTCGAAATTTTCTACCCTAATCTCCTCATCACCATCCTCTGATAGAAACTCCAGTTCATCAAACTCATCCGTATTCTCTTCTCCTTCGGGGGCGTCATCGGATTCTGTTTTTGCTTTTTCCTCAACTATAGCTTCTACAGTGTTTCCTTCAGGATCAAGCACATCAAAAGCGAGTGTTTCAATATTAAATTCTTCTTCCGGCTCATCTACTTCAGCTTGCGTTACGGGTTCTTCCATATCCACATCAAATTCGAGGTCGTCAGTTTCCTCACTCTCCGGGTCGAGGCTTTCTTCCGCCCCATCTCCGTCGCTGCCCAAGTCAAACATCACTTCCATCTCTTCTGGTTCAAATACCAGGTCGTCCTCTGTAATGGGTAATGTAGCGAGTGGTGTGCTGACTTGGGCTTGGTCTTCACCATTGTCTTCCGAATCAATGCCCTCCAATGACTCGCCCAATTCGCTCATGTCTTCTAGTTCTGATTCCAGATCTCTACTGGCAACATCCTGCAGTTCGTCAATTGCCCCCTCCATGACTTCATTCTGGGCGCTCGCTTCAGACGTATCCCCTTCTTCTGCCAGGGCATCAAATTCTTGTTCTGCAAAATCATCCATATCAGCGTCGTCAAGCTTAGCCGCACGATTTCGTTTGAGTAATAACACGGCCAGTAACAAGATAACTAATGCCAAAGCGAACCATATAAACAACGAATCGCTGCCCAAAATTCGCAACAGATCATTTGCCACGCTCTGCTCGCTCACTGGGACGGTTTCTTCTTGCTCAGCTGCCAATTCTGCATCTGCCGCAACTTGGGCCAAAGATTCCTGCAATTGTGCAAGCTGTATATCCTGAAGCCGAACAATTTCCTTCGCAGCGGCTATTTGTAACTCCAAGTCCTGCAACCGACCATCCAACTCTTCACGCTCGATTTGCGCTCGGTCCGCTTCCTCTTGCCGTACTGCTAATTGATTTTCCAATTCAGCAATGCGTGTATCCAGTTCTGCACTCCCCTCAGCAGTTTGCACAGTAGCACTTGCACCGGCATCATCAATCGGGTCAGTGGTAACCACGCTCAGCTGACCTTGCGGTTCTGCATCTTGACTATCTGGACCGCTGGCAGGAGGCGCTAAAGGCTCTACCCCTGTTGCCAATAAACCCTGGTCCTGACTTGCTGCCGCAGCGGTAATCGCCGCGGTTTCCTCTGCTGCTTCGATAACCCCCGCACCAACTGACTCGTCCTGTGTCGGCGGTACTGCCGGCCCGTTTCCCGGAGTTTCTATGACTGGCTCAGCAGAACTCGGGATTACTGGCACTGAAACCAACGGCGTCGTGACAGAGTCAGGAGTTACGGTATCTACAAATGGCTGAGTGGGGACTACCTGAGTTGGAGCACGAAGCACAGGGCTAATTGGCTGGCGTGTACGCGTGGTAATTTGATCATTAAATACTGGAAGATCCAGCAAGGTGGTATATGCGCTAACCAAACGGCCGCTGGGCCAGCGGGTTTCCACAACAAAGCTCAGGTAAGTTTCTCTGACAGCCTGGTTCGTTGTCAGTAGAACGTAAACACCCTGGCCGTCGGATTCGATGGAAAATTCAATATTTCGCAGAAAGTCTAGCCTGTCGATACCCAAGCGTTGAAAATCATCCGCTGACGCCAACTGCACAACAATATCGGCGAGCTCCGTATCTCTAATCTCCAGCAACTCAATGCGAGCAAGTAGGCGCTGGTTCAGGGCAGATTCAACAGTAATTCCACCTACAACCAGCCCAAAGCTCTTTGTCGTCAGACTTAACAGCAGCATAAAAAAAACGACAAGAATTTTGCGTGGCATATTCCTTTACCCTTAGCTGGCTTGATAGGCCCGGATATATCGACCAAAAAACTTTTGGGAACCTTAACTCTTACCGCTTAAAAATCACTGCAAAACCCCAGCGTCTTAGCCCGAAACCAACTGAGAAAGTTTCTTCACTACAGCTTGAAAGTATTCATTATAAATAGGTTTTTATCAACTCTTCCGCTATCTGAACGGAGTTAAGTGCCGCACCTTTGCGAACGTTATCGGCCACTACCCACAGATTTATACCATTTCCAAAAGAGATATCTTTACGGATTCTACCGACAAAAACTGCGTCCTGCCCCGCAGAATCATCAACAGCAGTAGGATATCCGCCATCTTTACGCTCATCCATCACGCAAATTCCGGGAGAATGGGCAAGCAAGTCCCTTGTTTCTTCAGCAGAAATGGGCTTTCTAGTCTCTATCTGCACGGCCTCGGAGTGCCCATAAAACACAGGGATGCGAACACAGGTAGCGCTGACTGCAATATCTTCGTCCGCAAATATCTTTTTGGTTTCCCAGCTCATTTTCATTTCTTCCTTGGTGTAACCGTTATCAAGGAAGCTGTCTATCTGTGGTAAAGCATTGAAAGCTATACGTTTTGGATAGACATTACACTCGGTGTCACGGCCATTAAGCAGGTCAGCAGTCTGCTTAGCCAGCTCTTCGATCGCCGATTTGCCAGTTCCGGATACAGCCTGATAGGTTGCAACACTGATGCGCTTGATACCGACAGCATCATAAATTGGCTTCAGCGCCACTAGCATCTGGATTGTGGAGCAATTTGGATTAGCAATGATATTCCGGGTTGTATAGCCTGCTATAGCTTCAGGATTGACCTCAGGCACGACCAGCGGAATATCATCTTCATAGCGAAAATGAGACGTGTTGTCTATTACCACACAGCCTGCAGCGGCCGCTTTGGGTGCAAATTCTGCCGATACACTGCCACCGGCGGAAAACAAACCGATTTGCGTCTGGCTAAAGTCGAAATCGGCTAAGTTTTGAACCATTACCGGCTTATTCTTGAACATTATTGTCGACCCGGCAGTTCGCTCACTAGCCAGTGGGTAAATTTCGTTTACCGGGAAATTGCGCTGCTCCAGTATACTGAGCAATGCCTCTCCTACTGCACCAGTCGCGCCTGCAATTGCGACGTTATAACCACTCATCTGTTTAACTCTCCACTTGTCTAAAACCCTGCTGCACATCGTGCAACAGCACTATTTACACGGCCTTCACCACACCACTGTCCGTCATTCAGTTCCGAAATACCAAGGGGACTGATTTTGCCATTGCTGTTCGAACTGCTTGATGAGATCAGTATCCTGCAAGGTTATTCCAATATCATCCAAGCCATTCAGCAAACAGTCTTTTCGAAACGCATCGACCGTAAAGGAGATTACTTCCCCCCCAGGAGTTGTAATGGTTTGCTCAGATAAATCAATACGCAACTGATAACCCCCATTAGCTGCCACTTCTTCAAATAATTTATCAACAGTATCTTTTTTAATAACAATAGGTAATAGGCCATTCTTAAAGCAGTTATTAAAGAATATGTCAGCATAGCTCGGCGCGATTATGACGCGAAATCCATAATCATCTAGAGCCCAGGGCGCGTGTTCCCTGCTCGAGCCACAGCCAAAATTCTCCCGGGCAAGCAACACGCTCGCATTTTGGTAACGCGCCTGGTTTAGCACAAAGCTTTCATTCAAAGGTCGCTGGCTATTATCGGCATCCGGCTCACCTTTATCCAGGTAACGATGTTCATCGAATAGATTCACGCCAAAACCACTGCGTTTGATCGACTTTAAAAATTGCTTGGGAATGATGAAATCCGTATCGACGTTAGCGCGATCTAGGGGCAACACCACGCCTGTTTCTATGTTGAACTTTCTCATTGTTTCTCTCTCACTGTCCTGAATCCTTACTCTGCCATATCCCGCACATCGACAAAATGACCGTGAATGGCTGCAGCAGCGGCCATTTCCGGGCTTACCAGATGCGTTCTACCACCGAACCCCTGCCTGCCTTCGAAGTTTCGATTAGACGTTGACGCGCAATGTTTACCTTCACCTAACTGGTCTGCATTCATGGCAAGGCACATGGAACACCCAGGCTCGCGCCATTCCAGGCCTGCTGCCTTGAAAATCTGGTCCAATCCCTCTGCTTCAGCCTGAGCCTTTACCAGTCCAGACCCTGGCACCACTAGGGCCAACTCCACATTTGAAGCCACAGATTTGCCGGCTACCACACGGGCTGCAGCACGCAAATCCTCTATTCTTGAATTCGTACAAGATCCTATAAAAACACAGTCTAACTCTATGTCTTTTATAAGTTTTCCGGCATCTAATCCCATGTATTCAAGCGCCTGTTCCATACTGGCTCGCTTGGTTGTATCCGGCTCCTGCTGTGGATCAGGCACGCAACCACTTACCGGAGCCACCATTTCTGGCGAAGTACCCCAGGTTACCTGTGGCTCAATTTCTGCTGCTTCCAGCGTCACGACACAATCAAACTCGGCATCCTCATCACTCACCAACTGCCGCCATGCCGCTTCAGCTCTGTCCCATAGCTCACCTTTAGGTGCGAACGCCCTGCCCTTAATGTAATCCAAGGTGGTCTGGTCAACCGCAATTAAACCAGCTCTTGCACCGGCTTCTATTGCCATATTACACACTGTCATGCGCCCTTCAACGGAAAGTGCGCGAATCGCGTCGCCAGCAAACTCTATCGTGTAACCGGTACCTCCCGCTGTACCTATTTTTCCAATGATGGCCAACACAATATCTTTTGCAGTAACACCATTTTGCAACTCACCATCGACCCGAACCTGCATATTCTTCATTTTTGACTGCATCAGGCACTGTGTAGCAAGCACGTGCTCTACTTCAGAAGTGCCTATACCATGAGCCAATGCCCCTAACGCACCGTGGGTTGAAGTATGAGAATCTCCACAAACGATAGTCATACCGGGTAATGTAGCGCCTTGCTCGGGCCCCACGACATGGACTATCCCCTGTCGTGGGTCATTCATTCCCAATTCGAATATGCCAAATTCCGCGCAATTGTCATCCAGAGTCTTTACCTGGATTTTAGAAACAGGGTCTTTTATCCCCTCCAGACCCTGCTGCCTTTCGCTGGTAGTAGTCGGAATATTGTGATCAGGTGTCGCAAAATTAGCACCAACACGCCATAGGCCTCGTTCTGCCACGCGCAGCCCCTCAAATGCTTGCGGGGACGTCACTTCGTGAATTAAATGTCGATCTATATAAATAAGCGAAGTGCCATCAGCTCTTTGCTTAACCAGATGAGAAGCCCATATTTTGTCGTATAAAGTGTTACCAGTCATCGTCTATCCTATCCTAAGAAATAACATTATATTATATCTATAACTAACTGAATTAAATATTTTTTTAAAGAAGGTGAGTAACTTTTTAGTAATCAGTATTTAGCGTTTCGTAGCAGCAGAACCGTCAGATCGGGCTCGATGATGAAGTACGCGTCAAACCTGTCTGCGCTCGATCTCTGAGTAAATGATCCATCAGCACAAGCGCCAGCATCGCCTCAGCAATCGGAGTAGCTCTGATACCGACACAAGGATCATGGCGACCGGTAGTTATTACCTCGACAGCCTCGCCATCTGCATTGATGGATTTCCCAGGAATTCGGATACTGGACGTGGGTTTCAACGCAATATTGGCAATAATATCTTGTCCACTTGATATTCCGCCTAATATTCCACCCGCATTATTTGAAAGAAACCCATCCGGCGTGATCTCATCCCGGTGTTCACTTCCTTTTTGCTCGACAGAATCAAATCCTGCACCAATCTCCACTCCCTTAACGGCGTTGATGCTCATTAATGCATGGGCGATCTCGGCATCCAGTCGGTCAAATATCGGCTCTCCCAGCCCCGCCGGCACTCCAATCGCCTCAACAGTGATCTTAGCACCAATTGAGTTGCCCTCTTTGCCCAGGGCTACCATAAAATCTTCAAGCGCCTGCACTTTGCTTGCATCGGGGCAAAAAAACGGATTACTTTCAATTACATCGTAATCGATCTCTTCCATCTTGATCGGGCCCAGTTGACTCAAATACCCCTTGATCGTGGTGCCGCAGTGTTCCTTCAGATATTTTTTAGCTATCGCTCCAGCTGCCACGCGCATCGCTGTCTCTCTGGCCGATGCCCGCCCGCCACCTCGATAGTCACGGATACCGAACTTCTTCCAGTAAGTGTAATCGGCATGCGCGGGCCGAAACTGATCTTGGATCTTACTGTAGTCTTTAGGTCGCTGATCGGTATTTTCTATCAGTAAACCTATGGGTGTTCCGGTGGTTTTGCCTTCAAATACCCCGGAGAGTATTTTCACTGCGTCCGCTTCTTTTCGTTGTGTAGTAAAGCGGGACTTCCCCGGCTTGCGTCGATCTAAATCGTATTGCAAGTCAGCTTCACTTAATTCCATGCCCGGAGGACAACCGTCCACCACGCAGCCAAGCGCCGGCCCGTGGCTTTCGCCAAAACTGGTGACAGAGAACAACTTGCCAATGGTGTTTCCAGACATAAGAAAGCTCTTGCTAGTGAAATATGGAGCGGCTGCGTTATAAAAAGCAGAGCATTGTACACTAATTAGTGCCCATCCATAAATAGCGTCGTAGCGGGAGTAGGCGCCATGTGTAAGCGGGAATTAACTAAAACACTCTCTATACTGCTGCAACTGTGCAACAGTTAGCGCAAAGACACCGCCGCCGCCATTTTCAAATTCGAGCCAAAGCAATGGCACATCTCTCAAGCGCGCAGACAAACTCTCACTGCTACTACCGACCTCCATAACCAGCAGACCATTTGCAGTAAGAAAATCCCCGGCTTCGTGTAATATTTTAACAGGCAAGGCCAATCCCTGATCTTCGCTGAATAAGCCTAAGCTCGGTTCCTGACTAAACTCAGCAGGCAGTTCTGCCAACTCAGAGCCAGACACGTAGGGTGGATTACAAACAATAAGATCATAGGCAGCCTGCCCTTTTAGGCTGTCAAACAAATTAGATTCCCAGGGTGTAACCCTGTCTTCCAGTAGATAGTCCCTGATATTTTCTTCAGCCAGCGCCAATGCATCCGATGAAATATCCACCAGATCGACACTACTCTGGACAAATTCGAGCGCGCAGGCGATCCCGATGCACCCGCCTCCAGCGCACAGGTCTAGTATGCGCTTGGGTTCCTTCCCCAGAATTGGCTCAAAACGATTGGCGATAAGTTCGGCAAATGGTGAGCGCGGTATCAATGCACGCTCATCACAGCGAAATGAGTGACCCGCAAACCAAGCCTTCCCAACCAGGTATGCCACAGGAACCCTCTCATCGATTCGGCGCCGTACTCGCTCATCGAGTAACTGTAACTGCTCAACGGAAATCGGATTCTCCCAATAGTTAACATCACTGTCGAATGGAATTCCTAGACTGCACATAACAAGGTAGAAAGCATCGTCCCGCGCATTTTCTGTACCATGGCCATAGCACAAATCTTCGCTCTCAAACAATGCAGTAGTATTTTCAAGATAAGTTTCTAACTTCATCACGGTTCATTCTCTCTTCTGCCCTCACAATCCGCGCGAGGAAAAACTGCTTTACCATTTCATAGTGTTATCGTAGGGTACTCACACTACAAATAATTCGGCAAGAGTTGTAAAAACATGGAAAAAGCATATTTAGAAATTATCAAACAGATTGGTGAAGACCCCAATAGAGCGGGTTTGGTCCAAACTCCAAAACGCGCAGCCAATGCCATGAGTTTTCTTACGCAAGGCTACGCTATGGACATTGATAAAGTAATTAATAATGCCCTGTTTCCATCTGATAGCGACGAAATGGTCATTGTAAAAAACATCGAACTGTACTCCATGTGCGAACATCATCTACTACCCTTTATCGGCAAGTGCCATGTAGCTTACATACCTAGAGGTAAAGTTTTGGGCTTATCGAAAATTGCTCGTGTGGTAGACATTTATGCTCGCCGACTCCAGATACAGGAAAATCTGACTAACGAGATCGCCAATACAATTATTGAAAAGACCGAAGCGGCTGGTGCGGCAGTGATTATTGAAGCTCAACACATGTGCATGATGATGCGCGGAGTAGAAAAACAAAATTCCGTTATGACCACCTCATGTATGTTGGGCGCATTTCGAAATAGCCAAAGCACACGTAACGAATTTTTATCTTTATTGAGTAAGTAAGGCTTACTCAAACGTCAGACCTAGCCTGACCAACACAAACAAAGCTATTGAATCACCAATTCCACTCTATCAGTGCAGTTACTCTGATCGCATTGAGGGGCCAGCGGCCCCGCTCCTTGGGGATTTAACCTGCCTGCTTCAATGCCCAATTCTATTAAACGCGCTACCACGGATTCAGCTCGACCAAGGGATCGCTGTAACAAGACTGCCAGCGGCACTTCTTCTCGCAAATGCGCTACCACGTAGACGGATAATTCCGGCGCAATTTGTAAAAGCTGAACTGCCATTGATAAATCAGATTGTTCCGTCACAAGTTGGTCATTGGCAAAGCGCATCCCGGTTAACGCCAAGGATTGATTGGTTCTGAACAAATCCAGCGCCACTTGCGGTTGTAAAAAACCGGGTATTTCTATGCGCTCACCGACATCAACAACTTCTAGGTAGGCATAAACCTTCCGGTTTCCTCGCGTAATAATATAAAGTGCCACATGGCTCTTGCTAAATTCCCCAGTCTCAGCTGTCACGGCTATATAATATTGATTCCTTTCGGGCCCATAAAGAATCCGATTTTTGAAGATATCATTAGCCCAGTAATTGCTACTACCACATTCTCGCCCTTCGCAGCTGTAACCTTCTTCATAGCCTCGCTCAACAATTTGCTCTTGAAAGAACTGGTATACATCCGTACCAGTAAATTCTTGGGAAATCTCATAGGTAATTTTCGTTAAGTTACCACGCAAGCGTTCAGAATATTCTGGCTCCACTTGACCTACAGTTCGTTGCAAACTACCTAATACAAATCGATAATTCACTTCCTCGCTGAATTCTTGTTCGATAATAGCTGAATCAGGAAATTTATTTAATACCGGGTGACCCTGTAAGATCGACAAAATGGGTGTAACTTGGCCATAAGAAATGATTGGCAAAGCAAATAACGCCAGCATAATCCAAGGTTTAAGGCTAGGGCATCTCTGACCAATGGTTCTCATGATTCACGACTCCATGGTGTATTGTAACTCTCCGCATCACAGCGCAATTACGTCCATCTCGATACAAATTAGTTTTCTAGTAGAAAACTGTCGAATCAATTCTGTGGTGCCATCCAGCATTAATGAAAGCAACAAATTGTGACTTACCAGCAGGAGGTATCGGTTTCCAGGTTGCTCTATTCGTAGAGTTATTGTTAATAGTAGTTTGTTCCCTTACAATCCTGTCAGGATTGTTATTCTCCGTCTCCAGCCCATTAAAAAAATACCTTCCAGTTACCTTTTTCATTGCCATAAAGATAGATACTGCTTCCGTCATAAAGGAGTTCGTCAGCATCATTGTAGCGAGAATAATCGAGATCTAAGTACTAGATGGGACCAGGTAGTCGATAGATTCCGCTTAGAATTAGAGCCACTCTCCTCCGCAGCGTCTTGGCTTACAAAAAAGATTAGCATCTAAATAGAACCTCCAAATAAATTCAGCAAAGCTAATCGCCCTTAATTTTCTTGCCTGCCGCCGCTGCTTTTTTCTTTACAACTTTCTTTTTGGCAGTGGATTTTAATTTTCTTGCAGCTTTTTTCACCACAGGTTTTTTTTCTTTAGCATCGGAAATATCAACATCGACTGGTTTCGCCGAGCCAGAATCCGCAACTGAAGCTTCATCATTACCTTCCACATCGGGAAAATCCGAAAATGGAAAGGGTTTAAGTTCAGAATTATAGGTGATAAATCCCGCTATCTGGGTAATATATTTAGTCAGCGAAGCACCCAGGAATTTTAAATTTCGGTTAGCAGCCCCACTAACAATAGAAAATACTGCCTGAACCCCCATTAGCACGATAACAATGGGCACAAGAATAAAGTAAAGTGCCACACTGAATGCGATCATAAAAATGACTCGAATCCACGCCGATGGTTCTTTTATGTGATCTACCATCTCTTCCAGATTACCAGACTCTGACATGCTTACTCCTTGTAGCTTAGCTTTTTCTCGTCATTAGCGGCAAACTCCACATCCAGAGCCTCCTCGTTCAACATCAAAGAAGATATAATATTATTAATCGAGTCATTATTGTAGATAATTTGAAACAAACCATTCGCCAGGGGCATGTAAACGCCGAGCTCATCTGCTTTATCTTTTACCAGCTTGACAGTATTCACGCCTTCCACTACTTGACCGATTTCTGCCAGCGCCTCCTCAAGGCTTTTCCCCTTCCCCAATGCAAACCCCATTCTATAATTCCGGCTTAGCGGCGTGGAGCAGGTGACGATCAGATCACCAACCCCTGCCAATCCCAAAAACGTCATGGGATCTGCACCCAGTTCGCGCCCGAACCTAGCCATTTCAGTAAGGCTTCGCGTAACTAACATACTGTTGGTGTTATGGCCCATTCCTATGGCGGCGGCTATCCCTGCAATAATCGCATAAATATTCTTTAACGAGCCGCCCAGCTCCACACCAAACATATCGTCATTGGTATAGACTCGAAAGTACTTAGAGCTGAGCACACTCTTAACGGCCTCTCTGACCTTTTCATCATTACTCGCAATCACAGTTCCTGTGAGTTGTTTCTTGGTAATTTCCTTCGCCAGATTGGGGCCACTGAGAACCCCAACTCTAGCCTCGGGGGCCTCTTCGGTCAGGATCTGACTCATCAGCATGAAAGTACCCGCTTCAACCCCTTTTGTCGTGCTGACTAATGTCACCTGCGGCGCAGCATACTGAACAAGCTGTTTGACGACTGATCTAAATGATGTGCTTGGGACAGCCACAAAAATCAATTCACTGTGTTCTACAGCAGCCTTCATATCATTGGTGGCTACTACAGCAGTACTTAATGCATAACCAGGTAGGTATTGAGTATTCTCATGGTATTGGTTAACGTCGGCAACTAGGTCATCACTGCGCATCCAGAAATTAACTTCACAGCCACTCTCCGCAGCAATATTAGCAATTACGGTTCCGAAACTACCACCGCCAATTAGCGAGATTTTTCTAGCTGCCATTTTTAATCCCCAAGTTCTGTTCAAACAAGCTCATCATAGTCCCATTGGAATTTAATACCAAGGGCACCTCTGTTTGATGGCATATGAATTCTACCTGCCCTGAAAAATGATCTTTAACTGACACAGCACCCTTGGTCATGAGCCAGATTTTTTTAGATTGAAAAACACCAGTGCATTATAACTTCGGCAGCTTGTGCTTGCACACATAGCCAAATATTACTCAGTAACTTATTAGATAAAAATCGAAATGGACTGGATCAAGGACATAACCGGCGCAGGATAAATACCCAGCAGTAGTAATAAGAAAAGCAGTAATAATAATATACCAAAGGAACCGGCACTCTCGGACCCGCGGTGCCTTAACCCAGTTGATTCCGCCGCAGGCATTAGCATGCGATAAACGATTCGCAGGTAGTAATAAAGACCAATACCACTCCCTGCAACAAGCACCGCCAGCAAAACCCACAAACCCGACTCAACACCAGCGGCTAACAAGTAAAATTTACCAATGAAACCAACAGTTAAAGGGATTCCGGCGAGGGATAGCAACATACCTGTAAAAATTACTGCTAACCAAGGATTACTCCAGAACAAACCCGTATAGTCCTCAACAGCATCTGATTCCTTCGCACTGGAGGAGACCACAGAAACAACACCGAAGGCCCCGAGTGACATAATCACATAAGCAAGTAGGTAAAATGTAATGGCCTCAACGCTAATAGTTCCATCGATAAAATTGGTAGCAATTAATGCAATAAGCAAATACCCCATGTGGGCTATAGAAGAATAGGCCAGGATCCGTTTTACACTATTCTGCAAGAGCGCTAATAAGTTTCCTGCCAGTATGGATAAAACCGCAATCAGAGAAAATACACTTACTACCGATTCATAACTTAATGCATCGGCCGCGACAAAATACCGCAGCAGTAATACAAACATAGCCGCCTTACCGATAGTGGCAAGAAAAGCTGTAGCCGGCAACGGCGCACCCTCATAAACATCCGGTGTCCAGATATGAAAAGGCGCCAGGGATAATTTAAAAGCCATACCAGCTGAGAGCAACATCAATGCAACAACATAAAAGCTTTCATTCACTCCGCTGAGTGAGCCCGTACCAGCTGCGCTTACTTCTGCCAAACCGCTAAATTCAAGGCTGCCGGTCTGCGCATAAATCAATGCCATACCAAACAGTAGCGCACCCGATGACACTGCCGAAAGCACCAGGTATTTAACAGAAGCTTCCAGTGGGTATTTCGCAGCATTTTTGCTGTGGATGGGATAGGCAATCATCCCATATAGCGACATACTCAATGTCTCAATACCAAGTATGGCGCTGATAAAATGATTGCTGCTCACCATCACTATCGCGCCTATGGTGGCAAGTGCTAAAAGTAAATAGAACTCTTCCGCGTGATCATCCAGTTGCAAAAGATAGGGATAGCTCATCACCGATATAAACAGTGCGGCCACACAGGTCACTAGAGTAAAAAAGAGACTGTACTGATCGACTATCAGCAAAGGAGTTACCTGTTGGTTCGCACCAGGCAGTAAGACCATTGCAGCAATGGCTGCTACCAATAAGCCAAGGACTGTCACAGAACAGGTAATAAAATGGCTACGTTTGATCGCAATCACTAACATAAGAACAACCACAGTAGCCGTTACCAGTAACAGTGGCAGTAGAGGCAGCAGGTCAGAAAAAGTTAGATTCATAGCTGCACCTGCGTAACTGTGACCGCCACTTGCGCAGTAGCTTCAAGCATGCCATTCAATGCGGGGCTGGAAAGATTCAAAAATGACTGCGGGTACATACCCATCCAAACAAGACCTAATATCATAGCGGCATAAAAAACCAATTCACGGCGGCCTAAATCACTCAACAGTGATTCATCAAAATTATTAGCTTTGACTTCTCCATGAAACACTTTTTGTATTACCCACAGTGAGTAAACTGAGGCGAGAATTAGACCCAGCGCAGCCAGGGCTGTTAACGGGATACTTGCCTGGAACGCGCCAAGTAATGCCAGAAATTCACCGACAAAATTACCTAAGCCTGGCATACCCAAAGCAGCGATTGAGAAGAATAATGCCACGGCAGACATGCGGGGAACCCGTGCCCAGAAGCCTCCCATGTCATTCATATCTCGAGTATGAATTCGGCTTTGCAACCCGCCGGCGAGCATAAACAGTGCAGCTGCGCTCAAGCCATGAGCAAGCATTGTCATTACGGCGCCCTGCAGTGCCTGAATATTCCAGGCATAGATACCAAGCATGACAAAACCCATATGACTGACACTGGTGTAAGCAATGAGGCGTTTTATATCAGTCTGTGCAAAGGCGACCTTGGCACAGTACAAAATACTAATCACCGCCAGGGTCATGGCGATTGGTGCAAAATTCATGGAGGCTTCGGGAAATAGAGGGACAGCAAAACGTATCAATCCGTAGGCGCCAGTTTTCAGTAATACACCTGCCAGAATCACACTACCGGCAGTTGGTGCCTGACTGTGGGCATCGGGCAACCAGGAATGAAAAGGCACACTTGGTAACTTCGTAGAAAAGGCAATAAAAAATCCTAGCATTGCCAACATTTCGAGTTTACCGCCAACATTTACATTCAACAAATCGAAATAATCAAAGCTAAAAGCGCCAAACTGAATAAAATGGAAATAGGCCAGAATCAGAATGGATACTAGCATCAGCATGCCGGTCACCTGGGTAAAAAGGAAAAACTTCATCGCAGCGTAATTCTTATTTTCATGCCCCCAGATCGCGATGATTAAATACATGGGAATAAGCATGACTTCCCAAAAGAAGAAAAACAGAAACAAATCCAGCGCAGTGAAGACACCAATCACTCCAGCGAGAGTCCACAGCAGGTTAAAATAAAAGAAACCTGTGCGTTCTTTTATCTCATCCCAGGCTGACCCGCAGGCAATCATTCCAAGGAATGCCGTTAACAGCAACAGCAGCACAGTCAAACCGTCCGCGCCAAGCTGGAAGGATATTCCGAACCTTGGCATCCATTCGGCTTTGAGTAGCACCAGCCAGGAACCATCACCACTATCACCTGCATTAAGCAGAGTGAGCATCAGCAAGAAGTCTATCAGCAGAGCAACTAAGGCAATTACTCGTGGCAGTTTATCGTCAATGCGTTCAGCAACCCAGGCCAGCACACCGCCAATAAATAAAACAGCTATCAGTAACACCAGAATCACAATAGAACTCCCAGTGTCACTATCAACACGAGCCCTGCCGCAACACTAAGTGCATACCAGCGCAAATTTCCTGTTTGGGTCTGGGTAATCATCCCGTTAGCAACTCGGGTCAGAGTTACCAGTAAGGCATAAAACTTATCCACCAGATCAGCCCGATTAATGCGCGCCAAAAACAAGAATGGATTTACCAGTAATCGTTGGTAGAGCCCATCCATACCCCATCCACTGAACCAGAAACGATGCAGAAATTTAGCAGTATTTGATGCCATGATTTTTTCAGTGGAGAAGGTTTTTGATACGTAAAACAAATAACTAATAGCAATCCCCATCATCGGCACAGCCATCATGATGGCATGCATTAGAAAACTCACATGATGTTCTCCGTGTGCTTCCCCATGACTAAACACTGAATCTACCGGAACCTGGATAAGACCACCCAATAATGAAAATACCATCAAGACAACTAGGGGCGCTGCCATACTGAAACCGGCAACCTCCTTGGCATCATCATGGCCATTGCTCTCTCCGAAGAAGACAACAAATACTAATCTAAAACTATAAAGGCCAGTTAGAAATGCACCAGCAACTCCACCCATCCAAAGCCATATTCCAGGCCCCTCTACTGCAAGGGCTGCCAGTAAAATTTCATCTTTACTGAAGTAACCGGAGGTGAATGGAAAAGCCGCTAAGGCTAGACTACCAATCAGGAAAGAGGCGAATGCAATAGGCAGCTTTTTCCACTTCCCTCCCATTTTGAAAATGTCATGTTCGTGATGCAGGCTAAGTATCACGGTACCTGCTCCTAGGAATAGCAGCGCCTTAAAGAATGCATGGGTCATCAGATGAAAAACTGCCGCCGACCAAGCACCGACCCCCAAGCCTAGAAACATATACCCAATTTGGCTGATCGTTGAATAGGCCAGAATGCGTTTTATATCGCGTTGGGTTAGCGCCGTAAATCCTGCCATCAACAAAGTCGCCAAGCCAATAAATGCAACCAGCAACTGCACTGTGGGCGCTAGTTCGAACAATACGTGGGTGCGCGCAATCAGGTAGACACCGGCGGTTACCATGGTTGCGGCGTGAATGAGTGCACTGATAGGTGTTGGGCCTGCCATGGCATCCGGCAGCCAGGTTTGCAAAGGTAACTGTGCAGATTTGCCGACAGCGCCGCCAAGCAGCAACAAGGCGGCCGCAACTGCTAGCCCCGAACCAGTAACCCACTGTTCTTCGGCGTTGTGCAGTAACTCCTGGATATTCAAGGTGCCCAGTTGAGAAAACAACAGAAACAGGCCAATTGCCATCGAGGTATCGCCCACGCGAGTTACCACGAATGCCTTTCTCGCTGCATAGCCATTGTCTGGATTTGTATACCAAAACCCAATTAACAAATAGCTGCAAAGGCCTACCCCTTCCCAACCCAGATAGAGCAGCACCAGATTGTCCGCCAGCACCAACATCAACATAGAGGCAACAAACAGATTCATGTAAGAGAAGAAACGGCTATAGCTAGGATCATCCACCATGAATCCGGTTGAATACAGGTGAATCAAAAAGCCCACCCCAGTGATAATCAACATCATTACCAGTGAAAGGCCATCTAAATAAAAGGAAAAACCGGGAGTAAAATCACCTACTGCCATCCATGTCCATACATGCCGGACGACAAATTCCTCACCCGAGCCGAGAAACTGGATAGCAATAATTGCCGCGACAAGGAAAGACAGACCAATTGATCCAGCTCCAATTATGGCGGTGGCCTTTTTCGGCATGTTACCACCAGTCAATACCAGGCTCAGAAAGCCAAGTAAGGGAAAAGTTGGTAGTAGCCAAATAAAATCAATCACAATCACTATGTCCTTAACTAATGTTCCTAGCCTTTCATTCCGCTTAACAGGCTGATATCGACAGTGTGGTATCGACGATACATTTGAATAATCAAACCTAACCCAATAGCTACTTCCGCGGCAGCCAATGTCAATATCATGATAAACATAACTTGACCTTCAGCATGTCCCCATCGAGACGAAGCCACGATAAAAGCTAGCCCAGTGGCATTGAGCATAATTTCCAGTGACATAAGAACGAAAATCACATTACGTCGCGTCAACACACCGATCAAGCCAATTGCAAACAGTATGCTAGCTAATATTAATCCATGTTCGATTGGAATAGTTTGCATAGTATTCTCTTATTTCTTTGCCAGGTGGTAGGCACTGATAAGGCCTGCAAGTAATAAAATAGAAGCCAGTTCTACCGCCAGCACATAAGGCCCGAATAGTAAGGCACTTACCTCCATCACTCCCACCTCAACTGGCACAAGATCATATTCATAACCACCGAGCACATACAGTAACTGAGCCAGTAGGATGGCCGCCATAACACTGGGCGCAATCCAGCCCTTAGCAGTCATCCAGCTGCGCTCCTGATCCGTACTTCGTTGTCCTAGGTTAAGCATCATGATCACGAACAAAAACAACACCATGATCGCCCCGGCATAGACTATAGCCTCGAGCATTGCCGCAAACGGCGCGCCTAACACATAGAAAATGACAGCAACAGCGAGCAGGGAGAGAATCAAATAAATTAGTGCATGGACAATATTGCTCTGCACTATTACACAAAGCGTGGAAATCACAGCGATGATTGCCGCCAGGTAAAACAGTATAATCATGGTAGTAAACTCCTGACATCTACAGGCGGCGCTTCATTAATACCCTCACCTTTATCCTTACCTCCAATAGCCTTACCGGCTACTTTATAAAAATTGTAGTCGTGGTATTTTCCTGTGCCATTTATAAGCAAGTGTTCTTTCTCCCACACCATGTCTTGCCTGACATATTCTGCCATTTCGAAATCCGGCGTTAATTGGATTGCATTGGTAGGGCAGGCCTCCTCGCAGAAACCGCACATGATGCAACGGGAAAAATTGATCCGGAAAAATTCAGGGTACCATCGCCCCTCTTCATCTTCGGTTTTTTGCAAAGCAATGCAATCGACCGGACAAGCCACCGCGCATAAATTACAAGCGACACATCGCTCATCACCATCAGGGTCACGAGTCAGAATAATCCTCCCACGCCAGCGCGAAAACATTTCCGGCTGCTCCTCGGGATATTGCACCGTATCCGCTTTAACAAAAGTATGGAGAAATACTTTCCAGAGCGTAACCGCCTGACTGACCAAGGTATCTTTAATCAGCGTAAACATTATTTTCTCCCGCACTTAATCATTTATTGCGTACTCAAAATTATAAAAGCAGTTACTAGCAAATTTATCAGCGATAACGGCAGTAAAAATAACCAGCCATAGGACATTAACTGGTCATACCGGGGGCGCGGTATGGCCGCCCGCAACAAGATAAAAAAGCAAATAAAAATAAAGGCCTTGACTGAAAACCAGATAATCGGAGGAAGAAATGCTGGTCCTAGCCAGCCGCCGAAAAACAACACCGTAATGAGCGACGAAACCAGTACCAAACCAAGATATTCGCCAACAAAAAACATGCCAAATTTCATGCCCGAGTATTCCGTGTGATAGCCGGCAACAATTTCCTGATCAGCCTCGGGTATATCGAACGGAAGACGATGACTTTCTGCAATACCAGCAATTAGAAAAATTACAAATCCAATGAACTGCGGAATGACATACCAGCCATCACTCTGGGACAGCACGATTTCACGCAGATCGAAGCTTCCGGCAAGTGCCACCACACCCAGTATAGAGATACCCATGAACACTTCATAACTAATCATTTGGGCGGCAGCACGCAGACTGCCGAGCAGAGCGTATTTGTTGTCTGATGACAAGCCCGCCAACATCACGCTGTAAGCGCCCAACGATGCCATCGCCAGCACGAAGAGTATGCCAATATTGGAATCAGTTACTCCAACTCCCGGAGCGAAAGGTACAACAGCGAAACTCAGGAGAATAACCGTCATGATGATCGCCGGTGCCAGTACGAAAACAAATCTGTCTGAAAACGGAGGCACCCAGTCTTCTTTGGTAAAAATCTTTATCATATCGGCAACTACCTGCAGCAAGCCGAACCAACCAACCCGGTTTGGGCCTAAACGATCCTGCCATAGACCCAGTAATCGCCGCTCAAACCAGATCAGCATCGCAGCAAGACCAATCACTACTGCCAAAATACTGCCGATGCTTAGAATTGAGCCTACTTCCCATGTCATTGTCGTGTATCCTCGGCATACAAGTCACTCACGATTAACCCCGCCAGGGAACCCACGTCGCTGTTGTTATCTGATTTACTTAATTTAACCCTTGAACCCAAATCGTATCTGTTGATTTCGTTGTTACCACAATACACAGCTACCGTACCGGATTTCATTTTCGACCGGATACAAACTGTTAGCTCAGCGCTAAGTGTCTGACCTTCCAGGTTGATTAAATCGCCCTGTTTCAGGTTAAGCTGCTGCGCATCCTGCAGTGAAATAGCCCCGTAGGCAGCTGTCATTCTTTGCTGAACTGGCTTTGATCGTGCGCTTAATTCTTCACTGCCGAATATTTGAAAGGCTGGCAACACATCAAAACCATCCACTTTGCTCGTATTCACTGTATCTACAGTAAAATACTCACCGGCCTTACTATCTTTATCAAACAAACAAATTCCGGGATTACCTTGTTTTAGCTCGCCATTTACTTCTTCCTGGAACTTGCTTATCGACTGATTGGAATTCCACTGCGGCGCCCAGGAGGAAGCCAGTACTGTGGCATCTCTTTGCAACGATACACCTTCCATTGAGAAGGCCATAATCGACTCGTCATCAGTCGCTTGTTTCGGTTCATGCACATTTAAATTTGCCTTCATGGCTGTGCGCCCGCTATACCGATGTGATTGACGTGGCACCTTCACACCCTCTGCAGAAATTGCCAGGTGAGGTAGCAGAGCTTTCAGTCCAGCCAGATTGGTAGCGGAGTCCGCACACTGGTTTAACACATCTTCAACACACTGTTCCCTACCAGCACTTAACCAACGCCAGGATGGTTTAGCCTCCGAATTACACCGGTGCACTTGAAAGCTGAGTTGTGCGCGGCCCTCATAATTTACATAGGTGGCCTCGTGCTCAGAAAATGCTGTACTGGGCAGAACAATGTTGGCCTTTCTGGTGGTGGCTGTATCCAGCTGATCCAAGACCACAACTGAGGTAGCAGCATTCAGTGCGGAATTAACCGATTCCACCCCTGCGCGCCGAAATAAATCATTCTCAAGAATTACTGCATTTTTACTACTGCCCTTTTGCAGGCTACCCAGTGCTGCACCAAGTGTATTGGAGCTGGAGCAGAGCATGCCCAGGCCAATAGAATTCACCTCTGGCACCAGGATTGCTAGATCGATTGGAAATTCGTTAGAGCGTGCCTGTTTCAGAGCGCGCGCTACATTCGCTGCCGCTTTGACCAGGGCTACATTCTCGTTGCTCGACCCAGAGATTATCAGCGGCCTTTTTGCACCAAGCAATTGCCTGGCAATCTTCACTATCAAGGCCTCATCATCCGCAGTCAGTTTTTCACTTGCCGGCGCCCCATCCGATATTTTATGGGCAATGGCATTCCCAAGTTTGACTAGGTTCTCCAAAGAATCTATATGGCTGTCTTCTGCAATGTCATCCAGTCGTGTCGCGTAACCACTTAAAATACTCAGTGGACTCAACTCAGCTTGGGCCCGCTCTCTGACAGCAGCATCTTGCCATAATGGAATACGAGTAGACTCAGCCAGTTCCTTGGCTTTATTGCGTACACTTTGCCGTAGAGATAACGCCATTCGTGGCGCGATGTTTGTCACATCTTCACCGAGAATCAATACCGCATCCGCCGCTTCAACCTCCCTGATACTCGGACAATGAAAAGCTTCATCCTGAAGTAAACTGATGGTCAAGCAGACAAGTTCACCCTCGCTATCAGAATAACCGGCATAAAAGTTTTCTTCACCCACAAACGTACGCAAGGCATAGTTGGATTCGTTGCTGGCGCGCGGGGAACCTATCCCTATAACGCCTTCCTGTTGCATCTCAGACAATTTCTGTGAGACCTCAGAGTCCTCCAAAGCACTCTGCGAATCGCCAGCGTTTGCATAAGGCTCGGTGATTCTCTCGTCAGAATTCACATAGCCATAGCCAAAACGCCCGCGGTCACAGAGGAAATATCCATTTACCTCGCTGCTGTAGCGATTGGTTATGCGGCGCAGTTCACCATAGCGTTCCCCCGGAGCTGTATTGCAGCCCACGGCGCAATTCACACAGACAGAAGGTGCGCTCTGTAGGTCCCACTTGCGAGAGTAATTTTCACTGAACGGCTTATCAGTAAATACACCAGTGGGACAAACCTCAACCAGGTTGCCGCTAAACTCGCTTTCCAGGACCCCTTCCTCATGTCGACCAAAATACACATGGTGATGTGACGCCTGTGCTGATAAATCGGTGCCGCCGGCATAATCATTGTAATATCTGACACAGCGATAGCAGGTTATGCAGCGATTCATTTCATGATTTATCAACGGACCTAAATACTGATTCCGGTGAGTGACTTTTTTCTTGTCGTATCGTCGATAAGTATGGCCGGACATTAAGGTCATGTCCTGCAAATGACATTCGCCGCCTTCTTCGCAAACCGGGCAATCATGTGGATGACTAATCATCAAGCCTTCGATCACGCTGGCACGAAAGCTCTTGGCCTGGGTATCCTCCACTGAAAAAATACTTCCATCAGTTGCTGGTGTCATACAGGCCATGACCAGCATGCCATTTTCATCATCGGCATCGCGATATTGCTTCACCGCACATTGCCTACACGCACCTACCGAACCCATGCAGGGATGCCAGCAAAAATAAGGTAAATCAAGACCCTGCGATAGGCATTCCTGCAACAGATTGTTATCGGGATTGACTTCATACGTCTTCCCGTCAATAACAATTTTGGCCATCAAATCTCTCCAAAATACAAATACACAGCAACCACTTCAAGCCCTGTAAGGGCACCGCTTTTCTTTAATATGCTGCTCGAAATCTTCTTTGAAGTGTTTTAATCCACTGCCTAGCGGAGCCGTAGCCCCTGGCGCTAAAGCGCAAAATGTACGACCAGGCCCCAAATAATCCACGTGATCATGCAGAATAGCGAGGTCCTTTTCTGTACCTCGTCCTGCCTCGAAATCTTTAAAGATTGCGTCCACCCAGGGCAACCCATCCCTACAGGGTGTGCAAAAGCCGCATGATTCCTGAGCAAAAAATTTCATCAGGTTACCCACCATACCCACAGGACAGGTTTTATCGTCCAGGATAATCATGGTTCCGGTTCCCAGCCGACTGCCCGCTTTACCGATGGCACCATAGTCCAACGGCAGATCAAGATGCTCGGGTAACAAGAAGTCCGTTGAGCCGCCACCTGGCAGAAAACCACGCAATTCCGAGCCTTCCTGCATTCCTCCGGCAAAGCCCTCCAATAAATCCCGTATCGGTGTGCCCATCGGCAATTCCCAGCAGCCCGGGTTCTTTACCTTACCGCTGACACCGCAAAGCTTTGTGCCGTGATCGTCCCCTTTGGTCAGACCGTGATACCACTCGTTACCGTAGGAAATTATCCCGGGCAAATTACAGATCGTCTCAACGTTGTTGACGATAGTGGGTTTTCCCCAAAGCCCGCTTACTTGGGGAAAAGGCGGTTTAGCCCGCGGAGTTGCCCGCTTGCCTTCCAGTGCATTTAATAAAGCCGTTTCTTCTCCGCAAATATAACGCCCTGCGCTGGTGTGTAATATGATATCCAGATCAAAGCCGCTGTTTAGAATATTTTTCCCGAGATAGCCCTTATCGTAAGCTTCCCCAATTGCCTTTTTCAAGATTAATTCAGATTTAGTGTATTCGCCCCGAAGGAAAATATACGCCTTGCTGGCCTGAATTGTATAAGCTGCTATAAACATACCTTCTATTAGTAGGTGGGGATCCCCCTCCATCAACAGTCTATCTTTAAACGTTCCCGGCTCCATCTCATCCGCATTTACTACTAGGTATTTTTGTGCGGGTGTATTATCCCCTGAAGGAACGAAGCTCCACTTAAGCCCAGTGGGAAACCCAGCACCGCCTCTGCCTTTAAGGCCGGAGTCTTTGACTTGCTGCAACACGTCATCGGCGCTTAATGTACCAGCTATTTTTCTAATGCTCTGATAGCCTTCCGCTGCCTCATAGGCCGCAATGTCAAACGGCGGACGCGACATATCGATATTCTTTGTTAGAGGATTATTAACCACTTTGCTTACCAGTCACCGCTTATTTATTTCTGTATTCGAGAATAATTTCGTTTATTTTTTCAGGCGTGAGATTTCGATGTAGATCCGGCCCCACCATCATCACCGGTGCTCTATCACAATCACCGAGACAAGGTACTGGGAGCAATGTAAAATCTCCATCCTTGCTGGTCTCACCGTAATCGATTTCCAGAGCTTCGCTAATATGCTGTTTTATGTCATCACACCCCATAATCCAGCAGCTGACGCTATCGCAAAACAGCATCACATTCTTACCAACTTGCTTACGATAGATCAGGTTAAAAAAGGTGGCCACCCCTTCCAATTCACTTGCCGAAAGATCCAGATAGCTGGCAATAGCCAACAAGCTTTCATCCGATACCCAGCCCTGAAGTTTCTGCACAATTTTTAAGGCTTCCAGACCAACGGCCCGATTATCCGGATACAGCGTCTTCTCATGCTCGATCTCGCTAATTTCCTCGGCCGTGAGTTTACGCGCCTGAGTAACATTACTAGCGATCAAATTATTGCTTCTTTTCAAATTTTGATCCGTCATCGATCCACATCCGCCATAACAAAATCAATACCAGCAATGACGGCGATCAAGTCTGCCACCATATATCCTCGGCTAAGCATCGGAATCATTTGCAGGTGAGCAAAAGTAGGTGTTCTTATTCGGGTGCGATAAGAAGTGGCACTACCATCGCTTATCAAATAATAACTGTTAACGCCTTTGGTCGCTTCAACTGCGACAGTCACTTCATTTGGCGGAATCACTGGCCCCCAACTGACGCTCAGGAAGTGGTTGATCAATGTCTCAATGTCCTGCTTACTTTTTTCCTTTCGCGGTGGGGTGGTTAGTGGGTGATCAGACTTATAATGTCCTGAAGGCATATTATCCAGACACTGCTTGATTATTCGCAGACTCTGACGCATCTCCTCTACTCGCACTGCACAGCGATCATAGACATCACCGTTTATGGCGATAGGCACGTCAAATTCAAAATTTTCATAGCCACTATAGGGCCGTTGCTTGCGGTAATCCCAATCGAATCCGGCAGCTCTTAATCCTGAACCGGTAAGCGCCCAATCAAATGCTTCTTCCTTATCAAAGACCCCAATACCCTGAGTTCGGCGTTTTAAAATGCCATTGTTCATGACCATGCTGTCGTATTCGTCCAGCCGTGCGGGCATAAAATCTAGTATTTCAGCTACCCGTTTCTCCCATCCATTGGGCAGATCCTGCGCCACACCGCCAATACGGAACCAACCTGGATGCATCCTTGCGCCGCAAATTGACTCAATAATGTTGAATATGCGCTCACGTTCGACAAACATGTAAAAAATCGGTGATAACTGCCCCACATCCTGGGCAAACGTGCCGTAAAATAGCAGGTGACTACAAATTCGAAACATTTCACAGAGCATTACGCGGATAACTTTGACCCGCTCAGGCACTTCGATACCAGCCATTTTCTCTACCGCCATGACATAAGGCAGGTTGTTTACTACACCACCAAGGTAATCAATCCGGTCTGTGTAGGGTATAAAGGTATGCCAGGTTTGCCGCTCGCCCATTTTCTCAGCACCACGGTGATGAAAACCAATATCGGGTACAGCATCGACAATGACCTCGCCGTCCAATTGCAGCGCAATCCGAAAAGCGCCATGCACACTGGGATGGTTGGGCCCCATGTTGAGAAACATGAACTCTGAGTTTTCAGACTCCCGCTGCATGCCCCAATCTTCTGGATTAAACTTTAGCGCCTCTTGCTCAAGATCACCTTGTTCATCTGAAAGGGTAAAAGGCTCCATTTCAGTGGCTCTAGCTGGATGCTCCTTGCGCAGAGGGTGCCCCTCCCAGGTGGGGGGAAGCAAAATACGGTAAAGATTGGGATGCCCATCGAAGCTAATTCCGAACATATCCCAGGTTTCACGTTCATACCAATTAGCACTGGACCACAATTCGATCACGCTGGGTAAATGCAGATCTGCATCCTGCAGAGGCACCTTCACCCGAATATCACAATTGCCGCTGAACGACATCAGGTGATAAACCACAGTGAATTCACTGTCAGGTTGTCCTTCCCGATGCACTCTGAGGCGCTCGTCAATGGCGGTAATATCGAACAACATCTCGAAAACAGGCACAGATTTCTGTTTCAGGTAACGCAGCAAGTCTTTGAGGTGCTGCCGCTCCACCCACAGCGTGGGAATGCCGTCACAAGTGGTTTGTTCAGCAAGCAGCCGAACACCAAATTCTCCTCGAATTTTATTCATAAAGGGAGAGTTATCGATAAACTCTTGCTGCTTGATTTCAGTGCTTTCCATTTTTTATAATTTGCTTAAATATTGCGTTGTATCTATTTAATTTAACTAAATTTTATCTGGTGACCTGAGCTCAGTGGCTGCTATGCGATCAGCCTGCCTAACGTCTCTCATTATGGGCTTCGTCTTTTTCTCAATAATACCCTGATCATTTATCATCCAGCTAAGGGGGCGTCTTTCGTTCCCGATTTGATCCTGTAGTAGCATCAAGCCCTGCAGCAGCGCTTCTGGGCGCGGCGGGCAGCCTGATACGTAGACATCCACCGGGAGGAATTTATCTACTCCCTGCACCACAGAGTAACTATCGTACATACCACCAGAATTAGCGCAGGAACCCATGGAGATCACCCACTTCGGTTCCAACAACTGATCGTGCAGTAGTTTCACAACCGGGGCCATTTTTCTAAATACGGTGCCCGCAATAACTATCATATCAGCCTGCCGGGGGGTTCCCCTGATCACTTCTGCACCGAATCTTGCCAAGTCATGACGACTCGTAAACGCTGTAGCCATCTCCACATAACAGCAGGACAG
>Ga0302135_10000077_pt1 | contig 52089 bp, 51 predicted proteins | sample CBN3_surface_MG_FD_203119 | JGI IMG/M metagenome (GOLD analysis project Ga0302135, IMG submission 203119) | Marine microbial communities from Western Arctic Ocean, Canada - CBN3_32.1 | ecosystem: Environmental > Aquatic > Marine > Oceanic | place: Canada: Western Arctic Ocean | collected...
CCTTACCAAAAGACCTGACAGATCACTTTTTAGCAGCTGGCTGGGCACGACCTGAGATCTATCTCGAGGAGAAATTCAGAAACGGGATATCTTCCTTTCCAAGGCTGAATAGAGCCGCTCTAAAAAAAGGAGTAAACATGCTACGGGAAGATTTGAAATCAAATGCGTGGCACAAAAAATACGGCCACTTACTAAACCACGAAAAACACGACCGGGGATATTTGTCTATAAAAATTCAGAGTAATTGCTGAATCTAAAATGCCTCGATCTTCTCCTGGACCTGCAACCATTCTTCCTCAGAACCTCGTAATTGGGTTTTAAGCTTCCCTTGTTGAAACAGTGTGTCTTTTAATTTCGATTTGTTGTCATCGTCATACAGCAACGGGTCAGCCAGGCTTTCTTCTATCACTTGTAACTCGTTGTGCAATACCTCAATGGACTTCTCCAACTGCTTCTCTCGCTTTCGTAAAGGGGCCATGTTGACCCGTTTCGCTGCAGCAAGTTGGCGCTGTTCTTTCTTATCAGCTCTTCCATTCTCAACCAGATTATTTTCTGTTCCTGTTGGAGAGCTGACGCTGTCTTTTTCATAACTGCGTATCCAACTTTCATAGTCATCAAGGTCTCCCTCAAATTCGGCAAATTCTCCATGATGAATTAAATAAAATTCTTCCGCCGTATTAGCCAACAAATGCCGATCGTGAGAAACCATAATGATGGCTCCTTCAAACCCTTGCAATGCAACGGTTAATGCATGACGCATATCCAGATCGAGGTGATTGGTCGGCTCATCAAGTAACAATATATTCGGTTTTTCCCAAGCTATCTTTGCAAGTGCGAGACGGGCTTTCTCACCTCCAGAGAAATTGGATATGACCTCATCGACTCTTTTTCCTACAAAGTAAAAACCACCAAGGTAGTTTCGAATATCCTGTTCCTTTGCTTTCCGATTAACCGCTAGAAGAACACTAAGCGGAGTGCCGGTCTGATCCAGTTCATCTATTTGATGTTGAGCAAAGTAACCGATACGCAAATGTTTGGTTTTATTCAGAGTGCCTGCAAGTGGCTCTAGTTTTCCAGCTAGCACTTTAAGTAAAGTGGATTTTCCACTACCGTTTCTACCCAATAAACCCATTCTCGTTGCTGAGCGAACTAAGAACGACATATTACTTGTCAGTGGAAAATCAAAGCCTATTGACAATTTTTCTACACTAAGAAGAAACGAAGGAAGTTTATCCACTGCAGGAAACTGAAACCTAAATGGCGAGTCGATGTGGGCAGGTGCAATATCCTGCATTCGGTTAAGTTCTTTCAACCGGCTTTGTGCTTGCTTGGCTTTTGATTCTTTGTAGCGAAAGCGACGCACAAAATCTTCAATTTCTGTTCTGCGCCGTTGCTGTTTCTCGAACATGGCTTGCTGCAAAGCCATTCTTTCGGCCCGTTGTTTTTCGTAAGAGCTGTAGTTGCCCTTGTACAACTTCAAATCCAGGTGCTCGAAGCTGATGACATGATCTATCACCTTATCGAGGAAGCTGCGGTCATGGGAAATAATTAGCAAAGTACCGGGATAGCGGAGCAACCATTGCTCCAACCAGATTGTCGCTTCCAGATCAAGGTGGTTGGTGGGTTCGTCGAGCATTAGTAAATCTGAGGGGCACATAAGTGCTGCGGCCAGATTTAGACGGACTCGCCATCCACCTGAGAAACTACTTACATGATTGTCAAATTCATCAGTGCCAAATCCCAAACCTGACAAAAGCTGTTCTGCCCTGTTTTGGATATCATAGGCACCAATGGCATCAAGATGATTGTGAATTACGGCGGTGGCGGTATGATCTTGCCGGGACTCGGCTTCACTTAGTCGCTGCTCCAACTGGCGAAACTGCTTATCCGCATCAATCACGTGATTCAGGGCAGAACGGTCAGAGCCAACTGTTTCTTGTGCCATCGTGGAGAAACGCATGGATTCAGAGAAACAGATATCGCCCTGCTCCAGAGGCAAATTACCCTCCAGCGCAGCAAAAAGACTGGTTTTACCACTGCCATTGCGGCCAATTACGCCGGTGCGCTGACCACTGTGAAGCACTAAACTTGTGCCTTCCAGCAGAGTGTTTGTTCCCCTCATCAGTACAATATCGTTTAATGAAATCATCGCGTCCGGTTTCCAGGATGGCTTATAGCCCAAATGGCGGCACATAATACTACAGCTATGCGATTGATTTCAGCAGATTGAATTCGTACTATTGCCGATTAGAAAGCTATTTATTCCCTACTGATAACATTCAAAAATAATATGAAAAAGATCTTGATAATTGATGACGACGTTAACCTGTGCGAATTATTGACTCAGTACCTGGAAAGATACGACATAAACGTCCATGCCACTCAAACTCCGACCAGAGGGTTTGAAATGATTAAGAAGATCAAACCTGACTTACTTATTCTTGATGTAATGCTCCCGGAAAAAGATGGTTTTGAAATTTGTCGGGAGATAAGAGCCAAATCTTCTATTTACGGCCAGTTGCCCATATTAATGCTCACAGCCCATGCCGAAGTAACTGACCGAATAGTCGGTCTTGAATTGGGTGCCGATGATTATTTGCCCAAGCCGTTCGAGCCTCGTGAGCTGGTTGCCCGGATTCACAATATTTTACGCCGTAGTAGTGATGACAACGTTTTACACAAAGACATTAGACCTATTAACGGACTTGATGTCGATATTTCACGGCGGGAGGTAAAGCTTGATGGTGCCGTGCTAGACCTAACCACCATGGAGTACGAGCTACTCATGCTTTTTATGCAATTCCAAAATAAAACGTTCACTCGTGATGAACTAATGAATCGATTACGCGGCATCGATGCTGAATTATTTTCACGTGCTGTAGATACGCTGGTGAGTCGTTTGCGACATAAGCTGAAAGACACATCAAAAACTCCCAGATATATTAAAACGGTTTGGGGGAAAGGTTATACTTTTGTCGGAGAAAAAATGTGAACTTTTTCTTGGGTTACTTTAAGCGGTCTCTTTTTTTTAGATTGCTGATGATCTTTGGGGTAACAGTTATATTATTTATACTTATTATCTCTATCTCTCTTCGTGAGCTGAATCAAGACTCCAATGAGATCGAGGCTATTCCAGATTACTTCTCTCGGAATATTGAATCAATAATTGAAGAGATTGGAACTCCCCCCAATCTACAAAACGCGATAAGGCTTGCCGCTGACCTGGATTGGAGCATAAATATTCGCAATCCGATCATGAGTTGGAGTTCGGACAACGATAGACGACTCGATGTAGACAGTTCGATTTACAGCGAAACGCTTACTAACGATGCGGAAAAAAGAACCGTTAGCAATGAAGATATTATTAACGTGCGCCGGGGGGGATATGAATTTTATCTTTACCAACGATCGCTTGTATCAGATAGTTTTAATTACGTCGTTCTTTACGTTGGTTTAAGCTTGGCGGCAATCGTCTTGTTTTTTAACTATTTCATGGTTAATAAATTATTAGACCCTGTGCGCTTGCTAAAACGTGGGGCAGAAATAATCCGACAGGGAGATTTGGGTTATCGAGTAGTTAGTAATCGCCAGGACGAGCTGGGTGAGTTAACTGTGAGTATTAATGGCATGGCTGATTCATTACAGTCAATGCTTGAAGCGAAGCGACAATTACTTTTAGCAATTAGTCATGAACTCCGAACGCCTATAACCAAAGCGAAACTGCGACTTGAATTCATGCCCCCAAGTGTTGAAAGAGAGAGCTTGCGTGGAGACCTTAATGAAATCGACTTGCTTATCTCCGACTTATTAGAAGCAGAACGGCTAAATAGTGAGCATTCGGTGTTGGTTGCCGAGTCGGTGCAATTTGTAGAGTTCACCGATACCGTTCTTGAACAATTTGGTTCCTATACCGGGGGCTTAACACTAATTAAGCCTGAACAAGACGGGGCAGTCGAGATCGATAAGCTGCGGGTGCGATTGCTTATTACAAACTTACTCAACAATGCAATTCGGCATGGCAAAGACAAGCCCATAGACGTGGATATTTCATTCTCAGGGAAAAGTGTATTTCTGAAAGTTATAGATCGTGGTGAGGGTATCCCTGAAGAGCATCTGTCAAATATTAGCGAACCATTTTATCGTGCCGATAGCTCCCGGCAAAGAAATACCGGTGGTTTTGGCCTGGGCTTGTATCTATGCAAATTAATTGCCCAAGCCCACGGTGGTGAATTAATCATTAGCAGCAAAGTCGGTAAAGGCTCCGAATTCAAAGTCAGTTTGCCCTGCCAGATGCCTATCATACAACTGGAAGAATAGGCCGCTTTAGGTCAAGCAGAAACCGTGTGCACTAATTGCATGTGTCCTAGACTTTGCGTCGAGCCCGCATATATCCTGCTACTAAAACAAGAATTGACAGTAGCAAAGGAACCAGCCATGTATTTACAGCTTTCAACGTAGTGCCCAGCCTTTCAATATCTGCGTTCAACTGAAACTGGACATCACGCAATCGGCGCCTAGTTTCCAACATCTCCTGGTTAAAACTATCTATTTCGACTCGCGCTTCTGGTGTGATTTGTCCGAGAGGCTCGCCATCCGGGCCCTGATTAAGAGTTGCAATCTGACTTTCAGTTTCAGCCAGGCTTTCCATTAATTCAGCCTCCTGTTCCCGCAAACGGTCATCTGCCTCTCGCTGCAAACCTATTACCCGGGTAAACGGCCGGGAATAACGACCACGGCTCCGAATACTTACCAGGTCTGCCCCGCCACTTAAATTGTCCAGTGCGTTCACCACTACATCGCCATTATTGGCAAACGGCTGGGGTATACGCTGCCCAAGGAATTGTGCGACCTGCACCCATAAGCGATCACCCAACAAATCGGTATCAGCAAAAACCAGTATATTCACTTCACCGTTGGAACTTGAGATATGCTCAACTATCGGCGCTTCTTCTACTGCCTCTTCCGGTTCAGAGTCTTGAGCAACATCCGAGCCAGCATCGGGCTCCTCTTCTTCAGCCGGTGGCGATGGCGCGCCAGCTGGAAATGCGGATTCGATAATCCCGGTAACACGCGCTGCAATGGTGAAGCGACTGTTGGTTGATTCAAAGTCATCAAACAGAATCGAAGGGTCAGTTACATCTTCAAATAATCCTGCGTCCATCATCATGGCATTGCTTGATGATTGAATTAACGGTTCGAAATTGGTGCTAGCCCCTTCGGCAGCACTTATGGCGCCGGTTGAAGACAGATTGATGGTTTCCAGGGCGCTGGTAACAATGTCATCCGGCGCCAGACCGAGCCTTTGCACACCGATCATACTCAAGTGAGCAATCGGTCGCTCACCTTGTCCCATCGTCACCCGCAGCGCAAAGTCGCTATCAGTTAGCACTTTTCCACTGTCATAGGCGATGCCCCAGCGATCCAACAAACCCGGCAGATCAGAACTCATGCCTGCTGGGATCATAGTTCCCTGTGGCGATCTGGACACCAGCGAGTCGGCACTTGGATCCAGAAATACCATGGCTTTACCGCCACGTAACACATGCTGGTCAATTGCATAGATCATCTGTTCAGACCATTCCTGGGGGTGAACGATCATCAATATATCTATTTCTTCATCAATCACATTGGCGGTTACATCAACCCGCCTGACTTCGTATAGCTGGCGGATTGTATCCATGATTAACCAGGATCCAGAAGGCTGCCCAGTCGCTGGATTAAAGCCACCATCGATATCCAACTCGGTCAATAACCCGACAATTTGCCTGTCCGAATCTCCTACCTTGGTAACCAGCTTCATGAATTCGTATTCGAGAAATTGTTCTTGATCAGGACGAATCAAAGGTAATGCCTCGGAAACAGGCAAACCAGGAACAAGTTCGCTGCCTTCTGCCTCGGTAACTACTAGGCCGAAATAAACTCTTTCACCACCCTGGCTAACAGGAACTGGTGTGATACCGAACTGCGTTGCTAAATCCTCTTCCTCTGAAAACGGTGCTGGATCAATAATGCGCATGGTGAGCCTGCCATTGCTGGCTAATACGATTTCGCGCAACAATTCCTGTATGCGTGTGCCAAAATTTCTGAGTTGAGGCACATCCTCAGTAGCGCTTTCAGAATAGAAGAACAACAATTCGATCGGCTTATCCAGACTGGAAACTATGTTGCGAGTACCATCGGACAGAGAAAATAGACCATCTTCAGTAAGGTCGATCCGCAGGCTAGGCAACATACTAATAATCGCAACGGAAAAAAGGAGTACTACCGCGATTGCAATAAGACCTGCCGTTGAAAATAAAGGCTTAACTTTCATTTTTATACTCTCTAACTCTCAGCTATTTCTTTAATGGGCTTTTCTGATTTCAATTACTACGCCGCTAGCTAATAGCCAGGCAGAAATAAATACAGCGAAAAACAGGAAATCGCGAATGTCTAAAACACCTTTGGCGATGGAATCGTAGTGGGTCAAGAAACCCATGGCTGAAAACGCGTCTACAAAAAACTGAGGCACCCATTGCGGAAATGCATTGAGAAGTATAGGTGACCCCATAATGACAAATAGAAAACAAATACTTACTGTCAAGATAAAAGCGATAACAGAATTTTTGGTACAGGCTGACATGCAGGAACCAATTGCAAGAAAACCGCCTGCCATGAACCAGCTACCAATATAGGCGGCAACAACAACACCGTTGTCTGGATCTCCCAGATAATTAACTGTGATCCAAATCGGGAATGTGAGCAGCAGTGCAATGCCGGTTAATCCCCATGCTGCCAGAAATTTTCCTATTACAGCATCGGACAACTTTATAGGAAGCGTTAACAATAATTCAATCGTTCCTGTCTTGCGTTCATCAGCCCATAGCGTCATGGCAATAGCTGGCACCATAAACAAATACAGCCAGGGGTGAAAGCTAAAAAATGGCAATAGATCAGCTTGACCGCGCTGATAAAACCCACCCAGATCAAAGGTAAAAACCCCGTTTGATATCAGAAAAATTACAATGAAGACATAAGCCAGCGGCGTTGAAAAATAGCCGGCTAGCTCTCGCCTGAATACGATTCCCATATTTCCCACAATTAGCCTCCTACCTGAGCGCGTTCGGTTACGGCTCTAAAAACGTCTTCCAACTGCCCTCTGCTGACATGAAACTCTGAAACCGGCCACTGCATCTCTTGAGCTAACTCTGATACGGCGGAAAAAATCGGCTTGCCTTCGCTGGCAAGAATCGTGAAGTGTAATTCGTCAGAGCTGTCCTGCTCTACACCCATCGATCCTGAAAGTTTAGCCAAGTCAGCAACAAGATCGTATTTCTTGTTTAATCTGATACTAACAGCGTGATGATATTTTGATTGTGATTCGAGGTCGGCAGGTGTTCCATCAGCGACGATCTTGCCTTCAGAAATAATGATGGCACGGCTGCAAACCGCCGTAACTTCTTCGAGAATATGTGTTGAAATAACAACAATCTTGTCTTTGGCAAGATTCTTTATTAGCTCTCTGACATGATGTTTCTGATTTGGGTCCAGCCCGTCAGTGGGCTCATCCAAAATCAGCACCTTAGGATCATGCATAATTGCCTGCGCCAAGCCCACCCTGCGTTTAAAACCTTTGGATAAAGTATCGATAGTCTGGTGTGCGACCGAGCTTAACGCAACCTCGCTTACAACATAATCTACCCGTCTGGTAATCTCGTCTCCGCGATAGCCACGAATCTGAGCCACAAAGTTCAGAAACTCCGTCGTCGTCATGTCGCCATATGAAGGGGCTCCCTCGGGGAGGTAACCAATCAGGGACTTGACTGCCATTGGATTTTCGCTGATATCGAAGCCATCAACCTTAACCGTCCCGGAGCTGGCAGCGAGAAATCCAGTGATAAGTTTCATCGTAGTGGACTTGCCGGCACCATTGGGGCCCAGAAAGCCCAAGACCTCACCTTCACTCACATTGAACGTGAGGTCGTCGACAGCAATAACCTGTTCAAATTTTTTCGTTAGCTGGTTAATTTCAATCATAGTTACTGATTCTTCTCTGTTTTGTTCGATAACCCATAAATACGTTGTGCAATAAGCAAATTGCGCTCTATTGCAAAATTTGATCGGCAAATATAGGCGCACTGATGGGAAATTTCAAGACGCGATACGATAAGCTGGGATAAATTACCAGTTACCTGGAGTTTTATGCCGCCATTTCGTGCCATGGCAATGAAATTCGACCTGTGTTTAGTCTAGATTCAGCGTTATAATCCATTGCTATTTTGAAACTAAGCCGTGACGTCTGTTAATGAAACGAATTGTCAGCATTGCACTAATCGCCATAATCACATCAGGTTTGACCTGTTGTGGCCAAAAAGGTCCTCTCAAACGTGCGGATCAGGCTGGTCTTTTCCTCACTATTCGCTAAAAATTCATTATTTTAGTGACTTAATCAGGTGGAGTCATATGGATCACTTTAACTACAAGGATAATATTCTCTTCGCGGAAGATGTGCCCGTGACCGACATTGTCAGGGATCACGGTACGCCCTGCTTTATATACTCCCGCGCTACGCTGGAACGCCATTTTAACGCCTATCAGGAAGCGTTGAGCGGCGTACCCAACCTGATATGTTATGCAGTGAAAGCCAATTCCAATCTCGCGGTCATTAATGTACTAGCTCGTTTCGGTGCCGGATTCGATATCGTATCAGGTGGCGAACTGGAAAGGGTTCTCATGGCCGGCGGCAGTCCCGACAAAATAATTTTTTCAGGGTTGGGCAAAACAAGCTCGGAAATTGAACGCGCTTTAACCGTCGGCATTCATTGTTTCAATGTGGAATCGGAAGCGGAGCTCGAGCGTATCAATGAGATCGCGGCCAAACTAGGCAAGCAAGCAGCAATCTCTCTGCGCGTTAATCCGGACATTGATGCCCAGACTCATCCTTATATTTCAACCGGGCTGAAAGAAAACAAATTCGGTATTGCAAGTGATAGAGCAGTCGAGGTTTACCAGAATGCCGCGAGCATGCCTAATTTGAAAATAATTGGAATCGATTGCCATATCGGATCGCAACTCACTTCCCTCGCACCGTTTCTAGACGCCATAGACCGACTACTGGAAATGGTGGATCAGCTCGCTATCATGGGAATTGAATTGAGTCATCTGGATATAGGAGGAGGCCTTGGTGTAAATTACCAAAACGAAACGCCGCCTCAACCAAAAGATCTTGCAGTGGCTATAAGTGAAAAATTAGGGAGTCGCAAGCTAAAGCTGCTAATGGAGCCAGGGCGTTCCATTGCCGCAAATGCCGGAATTTTCGTAACCCGAGTCGAATTCATTAAATGTACTGAGCACAAGAATTTCGCGATAGTCGACGGTGCCATGAATGATTTATTACGCCCCGCACTCTATGGCGCCTGGCAGGAAATTATTCCGGTGCAATCCAGCAAAGGCGATTCGCTTGTCTATGATGTTGTGGGCCCCATATGCGAGTCAGCGGATTTTCTAGGAAAAGAACGTTCGCTTTGTATTGCGCAAGACGATTTCCTGGCTGTACGCGCCGCTGGCGCCTATGGCTTTGCTATGAGCTCAAATTATAATTCACGAAACAGAGCTGTTGAAATAATGATTGATGGCGAAACTGTGCATTTAGCCCGCAGAAGAGAAACCCTTGAAGACCAGGTCAGGCTTGAGTCCTGTCTGCCGACGTAGATAGAGGTACACAAAACCCAGTAATACTGATTGGCGAATTAATTATGCGAATTCCTTTTACAAAAATGCATGGCTTGGGCAATGACTTTATGATGCTAGATCTCGTAACGAACGAGATTACGCTCGAGCCTGGGCAAATAAATCAGCTAGCTAACCGAAGAACCGGAGTGGGATTTGATCAGCTATTACAAATTAGACCTCCCAGTGAGCCTGGAGTGGATTTTGATTACCGAATCTTCAATGCCAATGGTACTGAAGTGGAGCATTGTGGCAATGGGGCACGTTGTTTTGCCCAATATGTTTTAGAAAAAGGTTTAACAGAAAAAAATTCGATTGCTGTCAAAACTGTTAATCGCACATTAAATTTAACACGGGAAGCAGATGGTCAGTTCACTGTGGACATGGACGTACCCGCTTTTTTACCGGCGGCGATTCCATTCTTTAATGATGAGCAAAATTCAATTTATTCCAGGATCATTCAGATAAATGAAGAAGAATCCGAGATTAAATTTTGCGCTTTATCAATGGGGAACCCCCATGCAGTCATAATAGTGGAAAACCTGGCAGCTACCGATGTTAGCGGTATCGGCAAAGCATTGGGAAAGCACCCAGATTTTCCCGAAGGCGTTAACGTCGGATTTATGCAGATAATTGATCGGGAACACGTCAAATTGAGAGTCTTTGAACGTGGCGCAGGTGAGACTCTCGCCTGTGGTACCGGAGCATGCGCGGCTGTTGCTGCTGGTTGCCTAAGAGGTTTGTTAGATGATACCGTCACAGCCGATCTGTTGGGTGGGAAACTCACAATATGTTGGAAACAAAATGGTTCATCGGTGTTTATGAGCGGCCCGGCTAACACTGTCTATGAAGGGACAATCCAAATATGAGTAATGATGCCTCGACAGCAGAACAAGTTGATGTCCAGAAGTTCAACGCTGAAGATGTTGCTGAGTACTTGCGCCAGAATCCTGACTTTTTTATAAGCCAGGGAGAGCTGTTGGCGGATCTATCATTACCTCACGAAAGCGGAAAAGCTATTTCTTTATTAGAACGCCAAGTTAAAATATTGAGAGATAGGAGTATCGAAGCCAGACAAAAGCTTAATAATTTGTTGGAAAATGCCCGTGAAAATGATCAGCTTTTTGATACCACTCGCAATCTGGTACTTGCCCTACTTAGAGCCAGAGGCGTAACCGAACTAGCAAACGTTACACAAGACCAACTAAGAAATCATGCCAATATAGATGTCTGTGAGATTATTTTTATCAAATACGATGGATTAAAACTATCGAACTCGATTCGCACTGATTCGTATGATAATTTAAAACAAAATTTCACTGGCGTTTTCAGGCTTAAGCGAACTCACTGTGGCGAATTAACTGACAACCAGCTTAAATATCTATTTCCAACGAATAGTGAGTCGATACAATCAATAGCTCTGTGCCCGGCGACTAGCAATAATGAAGTTGTCGCACTAATCGCATTTGGCAATCAGTCTGAAGGCTACTTTAACATCAATCTGGACACCCTCTTTCTCGATTTCATCGGTCAGGTTGTCGGAGCCGTCTTGGGCAAAGAGTTTGCCAACTCTGCTCAGAGTTCTTCTGAGGAAGACTCCGAATAAAATTGTAGCCTCTCACACCATCTAAATAAAATAGATGGCCCACGCGCAATACAGATAAAGCCGCTGCGGCTAACTTCCTGATTAATAAACCTGCAAAATCCGACACAATAAACGTTGTAGCATTACGCTATTTGTATTTAAATGGCCGGCCAGTATCAACGCTCGTTTCTGTTTCTTGTTCAAGCTCGATGTATACGCTTTTGAAAAAGCATCGGCCTGAACCGCAACGTCCTTCAGGTGTTTATTTGGAGACGCCCTAAACAACTTCGTAATAAATAATCCACTAAATGGTGTTGACCTAGTATATTTTTTTGCCCCGATTGTATTACTGCCGTGTTGCCTGTAATGAATCAATGGCTTATCAATGAATGCGATTTCGCCAAAAGCAGAGGCGGTCAGAGCAAACCACCAATCATGCATGATCGCGTCTTGGTGCATGGGCAGGGACTTTTCCGCTAACGCCCTGTTTATCATGGCTGTGCACCCGGTTACAAGGTTAATTAGAATAAGCTGCGAAAATCGATTTCTATTAATTTTCAGCCCTTGATAGCGAATGAACGATTCGGCAATCTCCTCTCCCGATGCCGAAATTACCGATAAATCACTATGAATCAGTATGGGAATGTTGTTGCGCCCTTTTTCGCGCTTTTGCATTAAGTTCACTGCGGTTTCTATTTTGCTCTCAAACCACACATCATCTTGATCACAAAACATCATATAGTAGCTTGTAAGCCCAAGTTGATTTTTGTTGTTCAATACATAGTTAACAAGATACGAGAAACTGGCGCTAGCGCCCATATTATTTCCGTCTTTTTTTACCACATGGAAATAATTCGGATATGCCGATTGATAGTGAAGTAATAGCTGCATAGTTGAATCACTAGAGCCATCATCTCTTATTATGACAATAAAATTTTGATAAGACTGATTGAGGATTGAATCCAGCTGTTCAGCTAAATACTTGTCTCCATTATATGTGGACAACAAGATGGCTACTTGAGGATTCTTATCCATCGGCGATCAACTCAAGGACCGGGCATCTCGAATACCTGAACTAATATTCTGCCAATACTGTTTACGTTCGCTGGAAGAAATGAATAACCAGCTTGCCTTAATTGTAAAACGTATTATATCCCGCAATACCCAACCAATGGGGGCATATGCAGCACGGTAAAGATGGGTTCTATTTCGACTGGAGTAATAGGTTCGAGAGGGATTATGCTGCGCTATAATTCCAGCGCGTACCAACGAACTTACGCTTCTCTCACCGATGGCATGATACAGCACGGCTTCATCTGTACCGACCAAGTCAAAGCCTTTTGATTTCGCACGAAAGCACCATTCTAAGTCAACATTGTCAATAAAATAGGATTCTTTCATTGCACCAATTTCTTCAATATATTCCAGTGATAACAATGACCCTGAGGTAATCAGAAAGTCTGCGACGAAATGCGATTTACTCCCGACGAAGTATCTGTCCGACCGAAACATAAACCGATTAAATAATTTGAATGGAGTCTGGCGCATCGACTGTGGATTTATAATTCGCGGCCCTAGAGCAGCTATTTTATTCGGGCCCAGTTTCTCGGCTTTTTCGTAAGCTTTTATCATCCTGTCTATAAACAGATCGCAGAGGCTACTATCCTGATCAAATAGGAAAACATAATCGTAATCGTTTTCGATTGCCTGATTGATACCGATATTAATTGCTTTGGCCAAGCCTTCGTTCTCAGTTAGACGTATCAAGTCTTTGCAACGCTCATAAACTACAATAGATTCGCAAAGGTCATCGAGGCCTGCCGATTCATTGTCAATGACAATAAAGTCAGTTTCCTTATTCAGCTGCCCCAGTAGTTTAAGTAAAGCGGTTATATCCGGATTGTAGGTAACCACTACTGCGCAGCTTTTTCTGTCTAAGAAATCGGTCAAAGCACCTGGTTCTCGAATTGATCACTATATATTGTCTGGCACTTCTAAAAAAATTCTAATACGAGCTGGTTCTTTCTCCGCTAATGCCAGGAAATAGAAGATTGAAATCACCCCAATAGCCAGCCCAACAACAACGCCTGCATCTACAATACCACGCCAGGGTTGTGGCAGTAATCTAGCAATTATAACAAAACAGATAATCATAATGGTCAGCCCGATTGATAAGATTTTCCTTCTATTCGTTGCATGGATGTAACCCATACAAAACAGGGGGGCCAGAATTATATGTAATAGTTGTGGGTGCGTTCGAAGGTAGGAGGCCCTCGCGACCACTCGGGGTGCGAAGCCGCGGTGAAATCCTTTATATCCTTCGGCATAGGCCATATAGACAATAGAAAACGCCAGTGCAAACCAGTGCAAAACTCCCAAAGTCATGTTTTCCAACGCCAGCGCCATCGGTGCAAGTCTGTATATTGCGAACATGAGCAGTAGCAGAACACCACCTATACCCCAAGCAAACCCTAATAGTCTCAAAGCTAAACACCATTTCTGAACAAAGCACCGTATTATAACGGCATATTGGCATATACCAAGTCATGCGTGACAACTAGCCCATGATATCTGATTTTGGTCACGTCGATTCTGCTGATAAAGTGAGATATCATCAGTATTGGCTAGCACATAGCCTGAAAAGCTTAATGTATTGATCATGAGATACGTCTAATAAGTACATGCAATAGGTACGGGAATACCAAAATGAATGTGAAGGTCGGTGTGGTAATGGACCCTATCGAGTCCATAGTAGTTCAGAAAGACACCACGCTAGCGATGCTGCTGGCGGCTCAGGAAAGAGACTGGATACTCTACTACATGTCGCAAAGCGACTTGTACATGGATCAGGGTGTAAGCAGGGCGACTATGAAGACATTGTCTGTGCGAGATGATCCAGCTGATTGGTTCAGCTATAGCAGTGATGTGGATATGGCACTTACTGAGCTTGATGTCATTCTCATGCGCAAGGACCCACCTTTCGATACTAATTACATCTACTCTACCTATCTGCTAGAGCAAGCCCACCGGAATGGGACACTTGTTGTCAATAATCCCCAAAGTTTAAGGGATTGCAATGAAAAATTGTTCGCTACTCAATTCCCTGAGTGCTGCCCGCCGTTAATCGTAAGCGCCCGTGCTGACAAATTGAAGTCATTTCATGAGCAGCATCAAGATGTAATATTTAAACCCCTGGATGGTATGGGAGGCGCCTCTATTTTTCGGATACGAGAGAATGATCCAAACCTGAGCGTCATCATTGAGACACTGACTTTGGACGGCAAGCAACAAATTATGGCGCAGCGCTTTATTCCCGAAATTGACAAAGGTGATAAACGAATTCTTTTAATAGATGGTGAGCCCGCGCCCTACTCCCTGGCTAGAATTCCAATGTCGGGTGAAACAAGAGGCAACCTGGCCGCAGGGGGTAGCGGAGTAGCGCAGGAATTGAGTGACCGCGATCGGTGGATTTGTGATCAAGTCGCTCCGGTTGCAAAGGCAAAGGGGTTGCTCTTCGTCGGGCTTGATATTATTGGCGACTACCTAACAGAAATAAACGTGACTAGCCCAACTTGCGTAAGAGAAATAGATCGCGCTCGGAAAACAGACATAGCCGGCGACCTAATGGACTGTATTTTAGGGCATCTAGGCCGCTAATTTATTATTGGCTTAATGATTGAGGGCAATGAATGATGGCTACCGACGACGATCTTTCTAAGGAACGTTTCGGCTTCACTGTGTTTCTGTCGGCCTGCTTTCATGCCATTGTTATACTTGGTGTGGGTTTCACTTATCTGGAAGAAACCGATAGTGCAATCGCTATAGAGATTACGTTGGCGCAATACCAAAGTGATGTCGTGCCAGATGATGCGGATTTCCTCGCACAAGAAAACCAGGTCGGAAGTGGAACGCTGGACAGTAAAGCCGCTCCCAGCACTCCGTTCGATTCCGAGTTCAATGACGATGATATCCAGGAAGTGTTACCCGTTCCGCAAACTTCCGAGCGCGATAATGAGATTGAAGTGCCAGATGAAGCTGTTGTAAGCTCTACTAACAATGACGCGCAGACTCAACCATTTACAGAACAAAGTGTTCCGGAACCGGATTCCCTTCGAGCTGATCAATCGAGCCAGGATGCAATTAGCCTTTCCATAGCAAGTCTAAAGGCGCAGTTGGATTTACAAAGACAAGCTTATGCAAAACGCCCGAGAAAATACACAATTTCATCTGCCTCAACAAAGAAAAGTCAGGACGCTCTTTATTTGGATAACTGGCGAAAACGGATTGAAACGATAGGTAATCTGAATTATCCCGAGGCGGCTCGGCGACAACAACTTTATGGTAGCTTAAGATTGCTGGTCTCTATACTGCCGGACGGTAATGTTGAACGAATTAGAATATTGCAATCATCAGGTCAGAGCATCCTGGATCATTCGGCATTGGAAATTGTTCAGTTGGCGGCGCCGTTTCAACCTTTCCCAGATGAACTTAAAAAGACCGTAGATATTCTGGAAATAATTCGAACTTGGCGTTTTCATGAGAAAACCGGATTAACCAGCTACTAATCCGTAGAGGGAATTAATTAATGCAATACCAAATTTTTCAAAAAACCGATTCATTGAAAAAATATGCGAGCTAAAGAACACAGGGTTATGACTACATCTGATAATGCATATTTTCTTGAAGATCAATTTCTGATCGCTATGCCGCAGATGACAGATCCTTATTTTGCTAATACCGTAACCTATTTGTGGAAACACAATAAAGAAGGCGCATTGGGAATAGTAATCAACAAACCTCTACACGCCAGTGTCGCAGATATATTCGACGAACTGGAAATTGTATGCCCTGATACAAACACGCTGTTTCAGCATCAGAAAGTACTAGCAGGAGGGCCGATCGAGCGCAACAAAGGCTTCATCATTCACGACTCGCCTCAATTCTGGGAGTCTTCAGTCTGTATCACGCCCACGCTTAGCGTTTGCACCTCTAAAACCATACTGCAGGATATCGCGACAGGCATAGGGCCTGAGAACTATCTAATTGCATTGGGATGTGCCGGGTGGGAGGCAGGGCAGTTAGAACAGGAAATTAGCGACAATGGCTGGCTCACCATGCCGGCAAATACCGAGCTGATTTTTTCCCAAGAATATGATCAAAAGACTACTAAAGCGGCTGCCTTACTGGGAATCGAACTTCACAACCTATCGCCAGAAGCAGGCCACTCCTGAGTAAGATAGTTTATTATAGATAAACAATGACCCTTGAACCGTTTCCTGTAAATAGAAGCACACCATTAGCCATCCTCGCCTTTGACTTTGGAACTAATCGCATTGGGGTTGCTTTTGGACAAAGTCTTACTGGAACCGCCAGCACAGTGTGTGTGCTCAAGGCCAAAGATGGGGTGCCTGATTGGAATCAAATTTTAAAGCTCATCCAAGTGTGGAACCCAGACGCTTTTTTAGTCGGTTTGCCCTACAGCATGAATGGCAGTGAAAGTGAGATGCTTGTACGAGCACAAAAATTTGGAAATCGGCTAAATGGCCGGTTCCACAAACCCTGTTTTGGTATCGACGAACGCCTATCGTCAATGGAAGCGAGGGAACAGTTTTTCACCTCCAACACTAACCCAAAAAAAAGAGCTGCCATAGATGATGTGGCAGCTCAGATTATTCTTGAGAATTGGTTCAATGAGCTAAGGCAGGCAACCAAGCTCTAAGTAAGTTTGAATTTAGTTCCGATGTCATGAACCATTTGCGCAAGAGAGAATCAGCTTAAAGTTTTCGGTTTAGAAATTCTCCGGCATCTTGCCCTTTAGCTTCGCATCCTCTCTGCTTACCATTCCTGTGGCCACAAGTTCCTTCAAGCATTGATCCAGAGTTTACATTCCCACCGAAGCACCAGTTTGAATTGCGGAATACTTTTGTGCGACGAATCTCTCCGTCCACGCACATAAGCGTTGGCATACCAGCGGTTATACACTAAAGCCTGTAATTCCGGAATATCCATCAATGATTCCTTTACAAGTATTATTAGGAAGCCTCTAACTGATTAATCAGGGACTTCTTAATTCTTATTATTTGGCAGCTGTAGGGCTAGCCAATAATGTAAACCTCGCCTATAGTACCCTAGCTTTTTCCAATATCCCGACGCAGACAGAGCCTCGAAGTGAAAAATACGTGTCCAGCATAGCAGATAATATTGCCTCGGTTTGTGGGCGGATTCGTCATTTAGACGAGCAATATGAGCGCACTTCAAATTCCGTAAAGCTGTTAGCCGTTAGCAAAAGGCAGGATTCCAGTAAGCTACGTGAGGTCTTCGCCGCCGGAATAGATGATTTTGGCGAAAACTACCTGCAAGAAGCTTTGCTTAAAATGCGTCAACTAAGCGATCTCGATATAATTTGGCATTTTATTGGGCCAATACAGGCGAATAAGACCAGAGGACTGGCAAAAAATTTCCAATGGGTTCACAGCGTAGACCGGGCAAAAATAGCCCATAGACTGAGTGAGCAGCGACTTGCCAATAAACCACCACTTAATATCTGTGTCCAGGTGAACCTGTCAGGGGAAAAATCCAAGTCCGGGACATCTCTGACACAAGCGGAAGCCCTATGCGATGTCATAGAGGCGCTGCCGCGCATACAGCTACGCGGATTGATGGCCATACCAGAGGCACTATCTCACAACCAGCAGCAGAAACAGTGTTTTGCTAGTCTGGCCGAAGAGTTTCACCGCCTAGCACCACGCTATTCCTGTTTTGATACACTATCCATGGGCATGAGTGGTGACTTTGAGGCGGCCATTGCAGAAGGTTCAACCTTGGTCAGAATTGGAACTGCTGTATTTGGTCCACGCACAAGTTAATGCTCCAACGGCGTTTTTAGAAACAAATTACTCAGAGCGTAATCAAATACGCTAGAATAGAGCACTTAAGGATTCTGCGAACAAGTCTCATTCACAGAGCGTTGTTTATGGGGTTCCTGGCTACAATAACTGTAAACCGGGAGACAGTTTGGAAAGCAAGAATATTGGTTTTATCGGGGCTGGCAATATGGCTAGTAGCCTGATTAGTGGACTACTCAAGCAAGGTGTCGCAGTGGACAATTTGTGGGCCGCGGATATCGACTGCGATAAGCTTTCGCAGTTGACCAGCTCTACTGGAATTCGTTCAGCCACATCGTCTGAAATTGCCGCATCGGCTGATATCATATTGCTAGCAGTTAAACCTCAAGTCATGAAGCAGGTATGTCTAGCTCTTCAAGACGATTTCGCAGGCCATTCGTGCTTGTTGATTTCAATAGCAGCTGGGATTTCAATACCTCATTTGCAAGCTTGGTTAGTAGGCAGCGCTGCAAACAAAAATTGTGCCATTGTCAGGTGCATGCCAAATACGCCCGCCCTGGTGGGGGAAGGCGCCACCGCCCTGTTCGCAAGCCCAGAGGTAAATGCGGAACAAAGAGGGTTAGCCGAGCAAATACTATCTGCTGTAGGATTAAGTGTGTGGGTAGAAAAGGAAGCGGATATCGATATCGTAACGGCTCTTTCCGGTAGTGGTCCCGCCTATTTCTTCCTGTTAATGGAAGCTATGCAGGTTGCGGCAGCGGAAATGGGGCTTGATAAGACAATCGCCAAAAAACTAACTTATCAAACAGCGTTGGGAGCGGCGAATTTAGTAATGGCTAGCAGCGAAGATACCGGCGAACTTCGTAGAAAAGTAACATCACCCGGCGGCACTACAGAGCAAGCAATTACTACTTTTGAATCTGGTGATTTTAGAGGCCTGGTGAGAAAGGCATTATTTGCCGCACAAACTCGCTCAGTCGAGCTGGCAGCAGAATTTGGAGACAAAAATGGAAGCAATAACTAATTCGGCAACCTTCTTAATTAGCTCTCTGGGAACACTTTACGTGTTGGCTGTTCTATTACGATTCCTCCTGCAAATTGCTCACGCCGATTTCTACAACCCTTTGTCGCAAGCAGTGGTAAGAATTACCAACCCATTGGTGAAGATCTTTCGTACATTTATTCCAAGTTACAAAGGAATCGATTTTCCAATATTGATTCTAGCATTTACGCTAGAGGCTGCGGCGCTGTGTTCGTTGGTTCTACTCTATGGCGGCTCAATTCCAAGTATTACTACAATTGTCACTCTAACCCTAGCTGGAATAGTATTATTTATAATCAATATTTATTTTTACGCAATCATTGCATCAATTATCATGTCGTGGATCATGATGTTTTCTGGAAGCACCAACCCACATCCGATTCTTCATCTCATCTGGCAATTAACAGAACCTGTTATGTCTCCGATAAGAAAAATTATTCCTCCTATGGGTGGCTTAGATATTTCGCCTATATTCGTATTTCTTGGGCTGCAACTAGCACGAGGGTTTGTGGAAGCATCTTTTTCCATTTCCGGAGCAGAACGAGTTGTACTCCTTGGAATTTAAAACTGCATATGGAATATTGAATGCGCGATACCCAGCCCAAAGCCATAATTTCTACATTAATTGTTATGTACAATCGAAAGCAAGTTAGAACAGTATCGTTGGTGTTTTTGACGATCAACTTAAGGTTCGAATAACCACAGCCCCAACCGATGGCAAAGCTAACAAGCACTTAATTCAATTTCTGGCTAAAGAGTTCAATATTGTCCAAAATCGAATAAGTATTGTGAAGGGTCAGAATAGCCGGCATAAGAAAGTATGTATAGAAGACCCAGACTATTTGCCTGAGTTTATGGCATCGCTACCCAATCAAGCAGGACAAGCTGACAGCATCAATTAAAAATGACAAACAGTAACTCTTCAGAATCCGTTGGTCTGGTAACACCGCAAGTGTTGCATTTCAACGAACCTATCACGCTTCGAAGTGGCAAAGTGCTGCCCGAGTATGACTTGATTATTGAAACTTACGGCACCTTAAATGCCGACAAGAGCAATGCTATTTTAGTCTGCCATGCACTGAGTGGAGATCATCACGCTGCGGGATATCACAGCGATGACGACGAAAAACTAGGGTGGTGGGATCAATGCATTGGTCCGGGAAAGGCCATTGATACCAATTTGTTTCACGTGGTGAGCCTGAATAATTTAGGGGGGTGTGCTGGCAGCACCGGCCCAGCTTCGATCAACCCGGAAACCGACAAATATTATGGTCCGGATTTTCCAGTCGTTACTGTAAGAGATTGGGTTAAAAGCCAGGCAACCTTGTCTGATCGCCTAGGCATCGACAAATGGTTAGCAATTGTTGGTGGCAGCCTGGGGGGGATGCAGGTATTAAGGTGGGCTATAAGCTATCCGGAGAGGTTACATCATGCGGTTACCATCGCAGCTGCACCAAAATTATCTGCCCAAAATATCGCGTTCAACGAAGTTGCCCGACATTCCATCACCAGCGACCCTGATTTTCACGATGGCCACTATCTGGAACATGGAACCTACCCAAAACAAGGTCTGATGCTGGCGAGGATGGTAGGGCATATAACCTATCTGTCTGACAGCGCTATGCGGGATAAGTTTGGCAAGATAGCTACGGAATTGGAATCCCGGGGAAACAACTTTGGAAGAGATTTGCGAACTGGCCAATTAAGCTTTGGCCTAAATGTTGATTTTCAAGTTGAAAGTTATCTCCACTACCAAGGTGAACGCTTTTCAAAAACCTTTGATGCTAATACGTATTTATTAATGACCAAGGCGCTGGATTATTTTGATCCCTCCGTTGATTATGAGGGCGATTTTTCAAGAGCTTTTGCCAAAAGCGAATGCAAATTTCTACTGGTATCATTTAGCACTGATTGGCGCTTCCCCCCCGAAAGAAGCAAGGAAATTGTGAACAGCTTGCTCAAAGTTGACAAAGATGTCAGCTATCTAGAAATCGACGCCGACCAGGGACATGATGGGTTCCTTCTGCCAATCCCACGCTACGTAAATGCATTATCTGTCTACTTAAGTCGCGCACACGCGGAGATTTGCCAATGATGCGTCCCGATTTGGAAATAATTCAAAATTGGATAGCGGCGGGCAGCCGAGTATTAGACCTGGGGTGCGGTGACGGCAGCTTATTGGATTTTCTAAAGAAGAATAGAGGGATTAAGGAAATGGGGCTGGAAATCGATCCAGCAAATATCTCGGAGTGCCTAGGGTTTGGTATCAACGTAATTGAGCAAAATCTTGATGATGGACTGGCTAATTTTCAATCTAATAGTTTTGATACAGTTCTATTGACTCAAACCCTACAAGCGCTGAGCAATCCAGACCTTCTAATAGAGGAAATGTTACGCGTCGGGGAGAACGGTATTGTAACATTCCCAAATTTTGGCAACTGGAAAAGTAGATTTTATCTTTCTACAAAGGGTCGTATGCCGGTTTCGAAATTTATGCCCTACAAGTGGTATAACACGCCCAACATTCACTTTTGTACCGTAAAAGACTTTGATGCACTTTGTGTCGAAAAAAATATTCGAGTGCTAACTCGCACTGTCGTGGATTCCCAGCACAAGGGAAACTGGTACATGAAAGCGTGGCCAAATTTTCTTGGTGAAATAGCTATTTACCATATCACTAGGAATTGAGTATTAACTACTATGGAACGAGTTGTATTAGCAAGTGGTAATGCCAAAAAATTAGTGGAGCTGGATGCTATTTTGAAAGAAAAAGATATCGAGTTGGTAGCGCAGTCAAATTATAATGTAAGCGAAGTGGAAGAAACCGGTTTAAGTTTTGTGGAAAATGCCCTTATTAAAGCACGGCATGCGAGTACGCAGACAAACTTGCCCGCCATTGCTGATGATTCTGGAATCGAAGTGGACTATCTAAATGGTGAACCTGGTATCTACTCAGCTAGATATGCTGGCGACTCCGGCACGCAAGCTGACAAAGCAAATAATAAGAAATTATTGACGGAACTCGATGGAGTGGTTGATGAAAAACGTACAGCTCGCTTTCAATGCGTCATCGTTTATATGCGTCATCCCAACGATCCAATGCCTCTGATATGTCAGGGCACCTGGGAAGGCAGTATCCTACGTGATGAAAAAGGTGCTAATGGTTTTGGTTACGATTCCCTGTTCTTTGTACCAACACATAAGTGTGCGTCTGCAGAACTCGCACCCGAAATAAAAAATTCATTGAGTCATCGGGGCCAGGCCCTAAGAAAACTTTTGCTATGCTGGAACTCCCACCACTAAGTCTCTATATACACATTCCATGGTGTGTTCGAAAATGTCCTTACTGTGACTTCAATTCACATGAATCACGAGGCGAAATTCCAGAACAAAACTATGTTAATGCACTGCTTAGTGACTTTCATCAGGAATTACCCCATTTTCAAAATCGGAAACTGCATTCCATTTTTATCGGTGGGGGCACCCCAAGCCTGTTTTCTGCCAAATCTATAGACACATTATTATCGGGTATAGAGAAGTGGGTGAAATTCTCCGATCGCATCGAAATAACTTTAGAAGCAAACCCAGGAACTGCAGACGCGAAAAAATTCACTGACTTTCGTAGTGCCGGTATCACTCGTTTATCGATTGGAATCCAAAGTTTCAACGATCAACATTTGCACACTTTGGGAAGAATACACAACGCCGCTGAAGCTCGACGGGCTATAGAAATCGCAAGGGAGGCCGGGTATGACAATTTTAACCTAGATCTCATGTATGGCCTGCCCCAGCAAAGCCCCTATGAGGCTGTCGATGATTTACTGGCAGCGTGCGAATTTGAACCGGCGCACTTGTCATGGTATCAGCTCACCATAGAGCCCAATACGGTATTTTTTAGCAGCCCACCAAACTTGCCATCAGAAAGCCGCGTGGAACGAATTAGGGAAAGCGGTATGGCGATCTTGTCGGAAAACGCTTACAAACAATACGAAGTATCGTCTTTTTCTAAACCATCGAAAGTATCTGCTCACAATATGAATTACTGGCAATTTGGAGATTACGTGGGCATTGGTGCAGGGGCGCACGGAAAACTAACCGATGCTAAAAGCAACCGTATACAACGAACCAGGAAAATCAAGCAACCAGACCAATATCAGGCAAGCAATAGCGAATATACGACGGAACAAAAGGAGATTGATGTAGACCAAAGGCCGCTCGAATTTCTAATGAACGCCTTGCGCTTGAAACAAGGGTTTTCAATCCGGCACTTTGAATCCCGTACCGGACTCCCTTTTAGCACCATAGAAAAGAAGGTAGAATACCTCATCTCTACAAACTTTTTGTTCAAGAATGGCGATAATATTGCCGCCTCAGAACGCGGTTATTTGCTGTTAAACAGCTTGCTGGAGGAGTTCCTCTAAGTGGAAGACCTGTATCAAAAGCATTGTGAAACCTGTCAGCTGGGAGAATCTGTTATTGCAGAGGAAGAGGCCAACAGATTAATTCTTGCGATCCCTGCCTGGAAAAAGGGATTTCACGAAGGCGTTGAGAAACTCACGCGCGAATTTCACTTTATAGAATTTTCCGATGCATTCAAATTCAGCTATAAAATTGCTGCCATGGCCGAACGGGAAGATCATCATCCGGCTATTACAACTGCATGGGGAAAGGTTACCGTTTATTGGTGGACTCATAAAATCAATGGTCTACACACTAACGATTTTATAATGGCTGCAAAAACCGATATGATTGCAAAACTTTCAGCTACTGCCTGAACCATCTGTCCCTTAAAAAGTGATCAATTTCAATGCCAAATAATTCATCCAATTTACTTCAGCAACTCAATAATATTGTGAGTCTTCCCAGCGTTAGTTCAGCAAACTCTGATATTGATATGAGCAACAGCGCAGTTATCAATTACCTCGCCACTCAATTCGAAGAACTGGGCTTTTCATGTGAAATTATTTCAAGCCCATCACTTGGCGGAAAAAACAAATTTAATTTGATTGCTACCCTCGGGACTGGTCCTGGAGGCTTGGTGTTGTCGGGTCATACGGATACTGTGCCACTAGATGATGAATTATGGTCTGTTAATCCGTTTGCCATTACTGAAAAAGATAATCGGCTCTATGGTTTAGGTAGTACGGATATGAAAGGATTTTTTCCTATCATTATGGAAGCTGTGAGAACCCTGAAAGATGCGCACTTTAAAGAACCTCTTATTGTACTTGCCACGGCTGACGAGGAAACCTCCATGCAGGGGGCACAAACTCTCGCACAGATGGGCAGACCAAAAGCACGCTCAGCAATAATAGGCGAACCTACCGGGTTACGCCCTGTGCGCGCTCACAAAGGCATGATGATGGAATCGATCCGATTGCTTGGCCAAAGTGGGCACTCCTCGGATCCGGCGCTTGGTAATAACGCAATTGACGCCATGCATCTGGTAATGTCGGACCTTATTGAATTTAGAAAAGAACTAAAAGCTCGATACAAAAATGACTTGTTTGAAACTTCCTACCCTACTCTAAATTTAGGGTCTATTCATGGCGGCGACAATCCAAATAGAATCTGTGGCCAATGTGAACTGGAGTTTGATATCAGGCTTATACCAGGAATGTATATTGACGAAATCAGAGCTGAAATAAGATCCCGCATGTTGCGTCTAACTGAGCCACTAGGAATAGAGTTCAGTCTTACGCCACTATTTTCCGGAATACCTGCCTTTTTCGCTAATGAAAATAGCGCTTTATTACAATCTGCGGAAACGCTAACGGGGCATAAAGGGATAAGTGTTGGGTTTGGTACGGAGGGTCCCTATCTGCAGAGTCTTGGGATTGATACAATAATCCTCGGCCCAGGAAACATAGACCAGGCGCATCAGCCTGATGAATACATGTCTTTGGATATGGTAAAGCCTTGTATCGAGTTACTTCAGAAATTAATTATTCAACATTGTATAACGGGAGACACTGAATAAAATGAAGGATTCGACATTCCCATTCGTTGACTGGTTCAGATCATCAACTTCTTATATCAATTCACACCGCAATAAAATTTTTGTTGTACTGTTGGGCGGCGAAACCCTCTCTAGCGATAACTTCCCAAATATCGTGCATGACCTCAGTTTGCTTCATAGTTTGGGCGTTAAGCTGGTTTTAATTCACGGTGCCAGGCCTCAGATTACAAATGAATTGGGGAAAATAGGTAAGACATCCCAGTATCATAAAAACCTACGCGTAACTGAAGCCAGATGTATGGATGTGGTAAAACAGACCGTCGGTAACCTTAGCACAGACATTGAAGCTCTTTTTTCAATGGGTCTGGCTAATTCACCTATGCACGGTGCCGATATCAATATTTGCCGGGGGAATTTTGTTACTGCCAAACCAATTGGAGTTATTGACGGTATTGATTTTCAGTACACTGGAAAAATACGGAAAATTAACACAAATGCAATCGAACACCAAATTGATCAAAACAATGTAGTTCTGTTATCCAATCTCGGTTATTCGCTTACCGGCGAAGTATTCAACCTTTCTGCTGAAGAGTTAGCAACTGAAACAGCCATCGCGTTGAAAGCAGAAAAACTGATACTTTTCATACCTGGAGAAGGTATTAGTGACAGCGATGGAAAACTTATCTCTTCATTAACAGAACAAGATGCGGAATATTATTTGAATAATTATTCTTCCATATCCGAGCCTGACGATGCGATAACTTACCGCGCTCTATCTGCGGCTCTTAATGCCTACCATAACAATATTCATCGATCTCATCTTATTAGTTTCAGAAAAAATGGGGCATTGCTGCAAGAGTTATTTACCCGAGAGGGAAGTGGGACACTTATTAGCAGCGACAATCTTGAAAAGTTAAGAGAAGCGACTATCAATGACGTGGCTGGAATATTGGCGCTAATCAAACCGTTAGAACAAGCTGGTACTTTAGTGGAGCGATCTCGAGAATTACTAGAAACCGAGATAGAAAATTTCAGAATTATCGAGCTTGAGGGGGTGGTAATTGCCTGTTCTGCCCTGTATCCGATAGGGGATAAATTTGGTGAAATCGCCTGTATTGCAAGTCACCCTACCTATCAAAATAATGGCTACGGGGTTCGTCTGCTGGCTAGCCTTGAGTCCGAAGCCAGAAATATGGGCTTAGAGAAAATATTTGTCCTCACAACTACCGCGGCGCATTGGTTCCTGGAGAAAGGTTTTAAGGAAAGCGAAATCGCTGAACTGCCCGAGCAAAAACAGCAGCTGTATAATTTTCAGAGAAATTCAAAAGTGTTTGTAAAAATTGTCTAAGGCGATGTATTCCGCTTGAGCACACAAATGCTGTAATCATAGGGATTTGATTCATCCGAACTGAAATTCTCCCTCGCAACCTCGTTCCATTTCGTCACATCAAAATCTGTGAAATAGGTATCCCCTTTCACTTCAGCATGGACACAGGTTAAATGAATAGTGTTGGCCAGAGATAATGCCGCCTGATAGAGAGCCGCCCCACCGATTACGAAAGCTTCATCGGTGCCATCAATAAAAGCGACGCTTTCTGCCAATCTAATAGCTGCCTCCAATGAGCTTACAACTTTTGCACCTTCAGCACTGTAATCTGTATTACGAGTAACCACGATATTTGTTCTGCCCGGTAGTGGTCTGCCAATCGACTCCCAGGTTTTCCTGCCCATAATGATGCTATTGCCCATAGTGGTGCGCCTGAAATATTTAAGATCCTCGGATAAGTGCCAGGGCAAATTATTGTTTATACCAATTACTCTATTTTCGGCCATCGCGCAAATGAGTGATAAATTCATAGAGTAAGTCTCAAGCGGCTTAAAAGTTAGACTGAGAAGGGATAGTTGATTGGGCCATGATGTTCGTAATCGACAACGTCAAAGTCCTTTAGAGTTACCCAGGTCTCAATATCTTTCAGTGATTTTATGTCCGGGTTGATATGCAACTGGGGTGGATTATATGGATCCCGCTTCAGCTGCACACCTCGCATGAGCTCCAGCTGATCTTCATATATATGGGCATTAGCGATTTTGTGGTAAGCAATACCAGCTTCCTTTCCAGTAATCTGGGCAACTAGAGCAAGTAATGTGAAAGCCTGAATTTGATTGAAATTAAGACCCAACGGCACGTCGCAGGATCGTTGATAACTGGTTAGATAGAGCGTATCACCTAACAAAGAAAATGTGTGAGTATGCATACAAGGTCGCAAACAACCCAGATCAAATTCACCTGGATTATAAAAGGATAGTATTTCGCCCCGATCGTCTATTCCTTGGGACAGGTTATGGACAATTTTTTTAAATTGGTCCAAGGCTTCACCATTGGGTTTGTGCCAGCTACGGCCCTGCACGCCGTATACTCTACCCATGTCATCCTGACCTTTACGTGCCGGATTATTCAGCCATGCCTCATTTAAATTGGCATTGGCATCCCATGACTTGGTTCCTAGTTTTCGAAAATCGGCCGCACTATCATAACCCCGCAGATAACCGAATAATTCAGCAATCGCAGCCTTCCAGAAGCTTTTTCTGGTAGTAATGATTGGAAATTGATTGCGAGCAACATCGTAGGAAAGGTCGGCATTAATTACCGTGAGGCATTTTTTGCCTGTCCGCCGATTTTCAAGCCATACTCCCTGGTCGATAATCCGTTGACACAAACTCAAATATTGTTGCATTGGTGGTTGGGCTCACTAGCTGACTGTGACTTCACGCTTACTGTATGCTAGGGCCAATAATATGATACCGACCAAGACCATAGGCAAGGATAACAATTGTCCCATCGTCAACCACTCAAAAGCAATAAAACCAATATCGATATCCGGCTCACGAAAAAACTCAATGAATATACGAAACACACCATAACCCAAAACAAAGAGACCAGACACGGCAGCGCGAGGCCTAGGTTTGGAGGAGAACCACCACACGACTGTAAACAGAACTACACCTTCAAGTGCAAATTCATATAATTGTGATGCATGCCGAGCCTGCTGATCCACATGCGGGAAAATCATACCCCAGGGCGCATCTGTCGGCCGGCCCCATAGCTCACCCCCAATAAAGTTACCGAGCCTGCCTGCTCCCAGCCCAAACGGGGCCAGCGGGGCAATGAAATCAGTGACTTCAAAATAAGGTTTTTGCAGGTGCCTAGCGTACAGATATAAGGCCAGCATGACACCTAAAAACCCCCCATGAAATGACATGCCTCCTTCCCAAACTCGAAGCAGCCACAACGGATCATCCAGAAATCTGTCAAAATTGTAGAAAAATACCGAACCCATGCGCCCGCCAATCACTGCACCAAGCGCACCGTAAAAAACTAGGTCTGAAATTTGTTCAGCGGTCCATAACTCCGGCTCTCGTTTCATCCGGTGAAGAGCCAATAACCAGGCACCACCGAATGCGACTATATACATAATGCCGTACCAATGAATGCTTAGTGGGCCGATGGATAGGGCTATTGGGTTAATTTGAGGATAAGTAAACATAGAGGTGGTCGATCCAACTGCATCTCTTAAACCCCACCAAACCGATGCTGAAATAAGGTGGCGTAGCACCGTAGTGGGCTCAATAGATTCGGATAGTCATCCATGACACAACTCCTGTCAAGCCGCCTTTGAACTTCGGCCAGGCAAGAGACTACCAATTAATTGTTCAATCAAAGCTCGATACGGGATACTATCAGATCGATGTGTTTAATCGTAATCGCTCACCAGATAAACGTTAATTATCCCTTCGTTTTAGCAGCTAACCGTGACGAATTCTTTTCTCGCCCCTCTATGGAGGCGAATTTTTGGGCTGATGACGCCAAAACCTTACCCGATATCCTTGGAGGCCGGGACCTTATTCAGGGCGGCACCTGGCTAGGGATTACCCGAGACAGACGGTTTGCCGCAGTAACCAATATTCGTAATCCAGCCGCACCGCAAGCCATGCCCAAATCCCGGGGCGAACTTACTCGTGGTTTTCTGGAAGGAAACCAGTCACCAGCAATGTATTTAAATTCCCTAGTGTCTTCAGTCAAGCAATTTGCAGGTTTTAATCTACTGCTGGGCGATGCTGAGCAGATTTTATATTTGAATAATACACAGTCCACAATCATAAAACTTGAACCGGGGATTTATGGCTTGTCAAATGGGTTACTGGACAGTGCCTGGCCAAAAATACAACGCGCCAAACGTGATTTGGGAAATGCTATGGCAAGAGAGTCTGACCTACAAACCGACACACTCCTAAATTTCATGAATAATAGAGATCGCGCCGCAGATGAAGAATTGCCAAACACTGGCGTTCCGCTTGAGCAGGAAAGAACTCTGTCATCAGCATTTATTCAAAATCCTGAAAGAAAATATGGGACACGTTGTTCAACAGCAATAATCTGCAGCGCTAAAAACAAAATAAATTTTAGTGAACAAAACTATGATGAACAAGGACAAGAATCATCAAAACATTTTTTTGAATTAAACTAATTAATTCGTTCGCGAAGACCGCAACAATCTATCAACTCCCGCATTGTAAAGCGCTAAATCGACTGCACTTCGAATCATTTGCGCCTCATCAAGGTGCATTACCTGATTCAACAAGTCCTGCGCCGCCTCTAGCGTCACACTGCGAATAACCGATTTAACTTTTAATAAGGTTGCTGCATTCATGGACAGCACATCGAAACCCATAGCCAAAAGCAACACCGCGGCACCTGGGTCACCCGCCATTTCACCACAGATACTCACGGGTTTTGATTCCAATTGGGCCTGTTTTACCACATGCTGCAAAGCGGAAAGTACGGCTGGATGAAAGGAAGAATACAGGCTTGCCACGCGCGGATTGTTGCGATCAACGGCTAACAGATACTGGGTCAAATCGTTGCTACCTACCGAAATGAAGTCAACCATTTTAGCCAACGCACGTGTCTGGTAAACCGCAGCAGGCACCTCAATCATAACGCCGATAGGCGGAAATTTAACCTCATGGCCTTCCTGAAGAAGCTCCCGGAATGCTTTCTTAATTAGCTGTATCGCTGAACTCACTTCATTGACATTGCTTATCATTGGCAACATGATTTGTAGATTTCCAAGACCTACGCTGGCGCGCAACATGGCGCGAATCTGCGCCATGAAAATTTCCGGATGATCCAGCGTGACCCTGATTCCACGCCATCCTAAAAACGGGTTAGCCTCTGTTATTGGAAAATAGGGCAAGGCCTTGTCGCCCCCCACGTCCAGCGTACGCATGGTTACAGGCTTGGGGGAAAAGGCTTCGAGTTGTTCTCGATAGATCTGAGTTTGTTCTTGCTCACTAGGAAAACGTTCACTTAGTAGAAACGGCACTTCTGTTCTGAACAAACCAATCCCTTCGGCACCCTGATCCAATGACTGCATAACGTCAGACATTAGACCCGTATTCACCCATAAATGAACCCGATGTTTGTCCGCCGTTTCGCAGGGTAGATCTTTCAGCCCCGACAACCCCTTTATTAATTGTTCCTGCTCTTTTATGGTCTCTAAATACCGACTACGTAGCTCTTTAGAGGGGTTGCTTATTACCTGTCCGTTGTAGCCGTCAAGTATTACTTCCTTACCATCCAGCTGATTGGCGGGCAAGTCAACCACTCCCATAACAGTTGGAATTCCCATGGTACGGGCTAGTATTGCCACATGTGAGTTACTTGACCCCTTCACCGATATTAATCCTTTTAGTTTGCGCTTAGGAACTTCGGCTAACATAGCAGGCGTTAATTCCTCGCTTACTAATATAGTATTGTTACCGTATCTGGTTGTGGTAGTTTCCTTATTTTGCAAATAGGAAAGTACACGGCTACATAGATCTTTTATATCAACAGCACGCTCACTTAAATAAGAGTCGTCTATCATCTCAAAGTTGTGAACGTGCTCATTGGCAACGTAGGCCAAAGCACCCTGAGCCCAGTTTCCTAACTTAATTCTTTCAATAACTTCCTGTCCCAGCGCATTGTCATCTAGCATTTTCAAATACACATCAAATAGCTGACGCTCTTCTTCTTTCACACGCCCAGCTAACTTCTTATGCAAAGCCCGCATGTCTTCACGGACAGAGTTTATCGCCGCGTTGAAATTATCAATTTCTGCTTCGATGTTCTCCGTTGTTCGGTCAGGAATCATTCTTAAATCGGCCTGAGGAAACACCACAACCGTTTTCCCAATTGCCACACCGGAAGATCCAGATACGCCACCAAAAGAAGTATCGAAGGTTTTATGCCCCGATGGACTTAATCCTTCAATTGCTCCAGTTGCTTCAGCATGAGCTATTACTCCAGCCAATTGTGCAGACAATGTAATAAGGAATGCTTCCTCTCCTTCATCGAAACTACGTCTCTCTGAGTGCTGCACTACTAGTACGCCAAGAACCGACCGGTGATGAACTATTGGAACACCTAGAAACGCATGAAATGCTTCTTCACCGGTTTCTTTTAGGTAATGGTAACTGGGATGAAGAGAGGCATCTTCTAGGTTCAGCGGTTCGGCATGTTGGGCAACTAATCCAACCAGACCTTCCCCCAATTCTAGACTGACGTGTCCTACTGATTTTTTATTCAGTCCATCAGAGGCCATCAAAACATGACAACCAATATCATTATCAAGCAAGAATACTGAACACACTTGCGTGTTCATTGTCTCTCTTACCCGAGAAACGATGATGTCCAGAGCCGACTGCAAGTCTTTGGCTGCATTAACTTGCTGCACTATGCCGCGCAATTTTCTGAGCATAAATTTTTCCAAAAACCCTTCAGCAAATCTCAAGAAAAACTAGCCGCTCTTCAGAGTTGGATATCTGAGGGTGATTCAACTAGCTAGCCCGAAAAGATTTTCGGGGTCTCACACTATTTTTATATTCTTCATGTAATCTTGTAAAGAAGGCATCAGTTCATTTAGTGCTTGCCTATAAACCTCTTTTTTGAAATCAACTACCTCCTCCAACGGATACCAATAGCTTACCCAGCACCAGTCATCGAACTCTGGCTTGCGATTCAGGTTAAGCGCAATACTGCTCTCATCACTTTCCAGACTCAGCAGAAACCATTTTTGCTTCTGACCGATACAAACGGGGTCATTGTTGTAGCGAATATAATTTTCTGGCAGCCGATATCGAAGCCAATTGTTGGTCTGATGAATTATTTTTACATCTTCTTCTCTCAAACCCACTTCTTCTGTCAGTTCCCTGAATAATGCTTGCTCAAGGGTTTCTGTCGGTTTAATACCGCCCTGAGGAAACTGCCAGGCATCTTGACCAATCCGCTTGGCCCACAACAATTGTCCTTCGCGATTTGAGATGACTATCCCTATATTTGAGCGAAAGCCCTCCGAATCAATCACTATTTTTGATCCTACGATACGAGTAATGTCGCATTGTTTCATATATGCCGTAACAGGATCAATGCTAATGCTAACCGGATAATAGTAATTATACTTTTATATCAAAGTGTTAAGTCATATTCCCAATCATATAAGCCACTCACTACTGCACTTCTATTTATGCGTAAAGGCAGAAACTGAAGGTATAATGTGGCGTTTTGACTGTGCGGAGAAGCAAATGCAAGGCCGACTGGCACTTTTTGACCTGGACAATACCTTACTGGGAGGAGATAGCGATCATGCTTGGGGAGAATTCCTGATCAGTAAACAATTAGTGGATGCAGCAACCCACCGGGACAAAAATAACTTGTTCTACCAGCAATACGCTGAGGGAAATCTCGACATTCACGACTATGTAAGATTCTCTGTTGCCCCAATTCTGCGGTTGAATCAAGATGAATTAAGCAGCTTGCACAGAGAATTCATGGGGAAATTCATTAAGCCGATGCTGCTCACAAAGGCCGAAGACCTAGTAAAACAACATCAGCTTGTTAACGATATTTGCGTCATTATCACTGCCACCAATGAGTTTATTACCGCACCGATTGCCAATTTATTCAAAGTAGATGCGCTAATCGCAACTGAATTAGAGCTACAAAATGGCCATTTTACAGGTAATATATCTGGTATTCCCTGCTTCCAAATGGGTAAAGTCGATAAGCTCAAACTTTGGTTATCCATGCAGGTAAATGATTACAATCTAGAAAATAGTTGCTTCTATACCGATTCAATAAATGATCGGCCTCTACTAAATCTAGTAGCTAAGCCTATCGCCGTTGATCCAGACCCACAACTACTGAAAGTGGCCGAAAATAATGGCTGGGAAATAATGAGTTTGCGATAGCCCGGTAATTCTACTATTTAGGTTTTGTTGCATGACTGTAATAAAGCAATTCTTCCAATACAAATTGATGCTCTCGGTGCTGCTGATTACCGGGGCCCTTTGTAGTTGCGATAGCGGTAAAAAAGGCGAGAGAAGCATTTCCAGCATGGGAACAATCTTAAGCAATCAAACCTTGGAAGAAGTTATTTCAGATGCCGATTCAATATTCGATATATCGGCACGAGATTTGGTTGCGAGTTATCTGTATCTAATTGAAATCGAGTTGTCGGATACCATTTCTCTGGCGACTGACTTCAATGATGCCATATCTGCTTTTTTACTATCACCAACCCTCCCCGGTATGGATAGAGTAAAAAATAGCTGGTTGCTTTCCCACCGTAAATACCAGGAGTCAGTACTTCACCACCACGTTATAAAGAGTCTTGCCAGTGATAAACAAGACTCTCTTCTGTCCTTGAAGATGGATCAACTAGACTACCAGATTAATCACTGGCCAATCTTCCCTGGTTACGTCGATTATCTTGAGGGCTATCCGAATAGCGGTGTGGTTAGCGACATTAATATATCTATCGATAAAGAAAGTATCCGAGAACAGCATGGCTATTTTGATCTCGCAGAAGCAACTACGGGATTTCACGTGCTGGAATTTTTAATCTGGGGAGAGAATATATCAAACACTAATCCAAGACCCATTTCCGATTACGAAGAAGCATTTGAACTCGCAGCAGATCATATTGAAATTGGGTTGGAGATCTCCGAAATAAGCAATAATAGAAGGAGGTTACTGTTACCACTAGTGGCTCAAGTTCTAACCGATGATTTACAAGAATTGCAAAGCCTTTTGGAATCAAACAAATACATGTGGGAGAACCGTCTCGAAAAAATGTCAAAGGCTGTTATTCTTGACCTTCTTTCAGACGCCATTACTAATATGATTACTGATGAGCTATTAGTGAAATCACTCTACCCACTTTTAAATGATGATTTTAAAGGCGGTATTCAATCACCCTATAGTCATTCCACTGATAATGCTGTGCTGGCACAATTATACGGTATTGAACAATTACTGAGGCATGTAACAAATAGCAATGAAAATACACTTGAGGAAATATTAGCTGTCACTTCTGATAGTTTCGTTTTCTCCTTTTATTCCAACTTGAATGCTAGCAAAGAATGTCTAGCACTTTTATATGCCACAGCTCAGCAAATTAATGAGCCCGATGCTGTGGTAAGCACTGAATTTGAAATAGTGGAATGCATAAATTTTCTTAACAATATGGAGAATTCCCTCAATAACATGTTCTTGTAGCAGGCTAACGTATTACTCCAATTTGATTTCAACAATCAAATCGTCACCCAAGTGCTCAAGCTCCAACTGCAGCTCATCAAGATCCAATTCGACAGGTACTTTTACGACGGCTTTGGCGTTAAATAATGTCTCTCTTGATATTTGTGCAGCTGAGAAAACCGTATTTAGCTTTTCTACATTGACAGATTGCCCTACCAGTATATGAGAAATACCTAAAACAATGCCAGGTCGATCATTTGCAACCAAACTCAAGTTCATCGTCCTAGGTTCCACCAGAGAATCATCCATACCGCTTTTTCGATAACCAATTTCAAACTATTAGGCATCTTTTCGAGTTCAGAAATCAGATTGTCAACTAATTCGTCCGCTACGCTTACGCGAAGTATTCCCGCATATTTACCTACCACCTGGGACATGCTGCTTTCCAACCAGTTACCTGAATTTTTAGCGACGGTCTGTCCCAAAGATTCTACGAGACCCGGCCTATCATCGCCAATAATCGTAAGCACAAGGTAAGTTGTCATAATAATTCCTCGCCCAAAGGCCACACGAAATTTGATTATCCGTTTACTTATTTATTGATGCATTAGCCTCAGTATTTAAATTCGTACCGTACGTGGGAACTGGCCAAAGTTTTCCCAAAAACTTACTTTTTTTGGAAGTTCTTCCTGCGTTAGCTGAACATTGCCGTTAATATCAGTCGCACGAGACACGATTGTGTGATCCCCAGGGGTCACATCGCTCCAATCCAGATTAAATAATTTCCACGAGTATTTTGTAGATCTTGGATTTATCTGAGCCGGGCGCCAAGGGCCGTTGTCAATTTTGACTTCCACGCTGTCTATAAGCGTTCCATCGTTCAATACAAAGCCCTGTATGCGGTGCTGACCGCTGCGCTCGACTACTCTAATAATGGCCGACTTAAGATTCATTTTAGTAACAGAATTTTCAACCCACCTCTGAGTACCACCAATATTCTCTCGCTTAAGTGTTACATAATCGCGCCCCATAAATCGGCCCATATAACGTGTATCTTGAACATGGATATGGGTTAGCCACTTAACGTTTGCTACACCATACCAACCAGGAACAAGTAAGCGTAACGGCTTGCCATGGTAATGCGGTAGTGGCTCTCCATTCATTTCATAGGCCAATAGATTATCAGGACTCATGGCATCTTCTATAGCCAAACTCCGGGCAAATGCTTGTTCAACTTCTCTGCCGCGTATTTCCTCTGTAGCAATATCTGCACCAAAGAATACAATTTCCTTAGCGCCATCCTGAATACCAGCTTCTTCTAATATGTTTGTAAGTTGAATACCTCGCCACCGGCCATTGCCAATGAGACCATGGAAAATCGACGCTCTGTTGCCCCCGCATTCAAAACCTACCTGCAATTCAATAGCATCTTTATCTATAATGTCCTGTAAAGAGAATTCAAGTTCATTATCCACCATGCCTGTCACCCGAAGACGATAGGAATTCTCATCGACCTCTGGTTGCCCGTAATGCTGAACAATGTAGTAATCTTCATTGGGCGTAAAATAACTGGTGATTTCTCTTGTATCGAGAAAGTGATTCGTCCCCGGGCTCACCGGTCTCACTGCGAAATCTTCTGGCACATCGGTAAATGGTACTAAAGACTCACCCTGCGCCAATGCGGGGAATGCCCAACTTGAAATTGACGCCGCTCCTGCGGCGAGTGCGCTTTTGAGGATCTTTCGTCGACCTATATCAGTCTCTTCTTCAAGATTCATTTTCTTCTTCTCAGCGTTAGGAATTTATCCTAACAGCTTATTGGATGTGGGCTAGAACCCTACCATAAGCCTACGGGTTGTCACACTTTTATTACATACACGGGCTTAAGGCGAGTCGGATCTCAGGTCGATTTTATTTGCTCATCTCTTTACTCAAACACAAGCGATTGACTCTCGTAGCCCAAACATTGATGATTTCGCCTGCGTGAGACATTAGCATAAAGACATGACTACCAAAGCTGTTACTAAATTAGAAATACAAGCCACATCGAAAGCGGGGTGTCACTATGTGACTGATTTTCCAAAGCAGCACAATGGATGACCAGTACCCAAAACTTGGTAAGGCTCGATGAAGGTGACATTGGGCGAGGCAACCATTTGCACCTTAAGCCTGGGGGTGACTCCGCGAGGCAACCGTCAGTTACTGACAACCAAGAAAGTGTTTTCCTTTGACAGCGGAACTAGAAGACGCTAGAACTACCTTTACCTACCGAATTGAGAACGTAGCTGAAATCAGCTCGCTTGAATTAAGTATAGAGTGTAACTTTAGTGATCTTAAACAATTTCTAGCACCAGTAATTCGTTGGCTAATCCATCGCCGCGGCGCGAAACAGGTACCTAATGTCAAATCCCAGCTAGAGCGCCTCTAAACATGGGAATAATTGAAGGATCTTTATTTATGCAATGTACTAAATACGTGTCACTTATTATTTCCAGCCTACTTCTTGGTATTACCCAACTCCAAGCTCAGGAACCAATTCGACTGGCCTTTATTGATCCACTCAGCGGGTCATTTTCTGCTTCCGGTTATAACGGCCTACGGCAATATCAATTTGCCGTGGAGGAACTAGTCAATTCTAAAGGGGGGCTGCTCGGCGGAAGAAGACTTGAAATTGTCCCTTACGACAACAAGGCCAATGTACAGGAATCGCAAATACAACTGAATCGCGCCATCAGCGAAGACATCCATTTCATCATTCAGGGAAACGGCTCTGCAGTAGCCAACGCCTTGATTGACAGTGTTAGCCGTCACAATCGCCGCAATCCCGAGCAACGAATACTTTATATCAATTATGCGGCAGTCGACCCGGCGCTAACCAACGAGAACTGCAATTTCTGGCATTTTCGTTTCGATGCACATGCTGGTATAAAAATGCAGGCCCTCACCGATTTAATTGCACAGCGCGACATGATCAAAAGTGTCTACATAATTGGACAAGACTATTCCTTTGGGAAAGCCGTAGCGAAAACGGCAATTGCAATGCTTGCCACCAAACGTCCGGATATCGAAATTGTGGGTAATGAGTTGCACCCCATGGAAATGGTGAAAGATTTTACACCCTATGTAACCAAAATCGCTTCATCCGGAGCTGATGCCATTATTACTGGTAACTGGGGCGCTGACATGGTTAGTCTGGGAAAAGCGATTACTGGCATAGGTATAGATGTGCCTGTTTATACCTACTATGCCGGCTACGATGGAATTACTTCGACACTGGGCGCAGCTGGTAAAGGGAGATTCCGACTGGTTCATGAAGGCCATTTCAATCCTTCACTTACCGATCGTTATAGCCAATATGTACGTAAGTTCAAACAGGAGTATCCCGCACAAGACGTTTCCTACACGCGGATTAGTACTGTAGTTGAAATGCTTGCCAAGGCTATTAAGATCGCAGGAACTGATGAGCCACTGGATATAGCTATGGCCCTGGAAGGAATGGAGCACACCAACATTCACGGCGAACAAGTCACCATGCGAGCAGGCGACCACCAGTTGTTTCAACCAATACAAATATCCGTACACACCGATGAAGGCATAATTTTTGATGGTGATAACTCCGGATTTGGTTTACGGACGGAAATTAGCGTTCCTTTGCAAAATACCTTGGTAGACCACAGTTGCAGAATGCGCAGACCTCGCTAAAGGACTGTGCAATCCAATACTATATTTAAGCTATATTATATTTCGTGGCTAGTGATCTATTTCTCGGTCATAGCCCTCTATTTTTAGCCCCCGGAATATTAACTAATTAATTTTTATGCTTTTATCCAACTTTGCGTATTGGATCACAAAAATGAATTTTGAGTCTGTAATTTCTGGCCTAATTTAAGTTGCTGAGAACCAGAGCAACTAAGCCATAAATAAGAAAATTAGTAGGCCTCGGCCATTTTTAATCCGATAAAATAAAAAATAAACAACAATAAATTTGATTCGGTCGAACAAATACGAATAGTTGAATTGAATATCGAAAACCTGTCAAAGGATATCGATAATTATCATATCGACGTCAAGCTGAGCGGAAGTTTTGTTCCATTGCCAAGACAGAATTGGGGGCTGTTAGCGCAGTAGGGAAAACTGGAATTGGTTCTATAGATGAGATGATTCTGGGCGATTACTCAAAAACTCTTACTGAGATTTCCAATGGAGGTGGATTTAATTATATGAAAAATTACATGCAGCTCTTTATTAGCGATGCTCAGAGCCATTTCGATTCCGATTAGGAGACTTCTACTCAGAGATGGTTTAAGCGCGCTTTTGAAAAGCTTGTGGTCAGGCTGAGTCCAAGCAAAAAGTAAATATGAATAATGATTCTCACACTTTTACTACACAATTTCTACCTTTGTGGTAGCCTACATAAAATCGACTTTTATTGGAGCTGGGTACCGTCTGGCCGAAACAGAAGTTGCTTATTCAGAAACGGGTAGAAGCAATAAAATTGAGCCTCGTCAGCCTTGTCCGTAAAAACAAACATCGAGAACCAGTAGTATGAGTCACGCGCAATTTACAAAATTTTCCCCGCTAACCATTGCAGTAAAAAAGAATATTCGGGCTCTGCGTATAAATGCTGGATATTCTATGAATGAAGGGGCACGTTTACTCGATATATCCAGAAAACAGCTAGAGGATATTGAAACTAAACGTAATTATGGCTGCCACTTGGATCTAGAGCTCATGGCAAAAATTAAGGCTATCTATGGCCAACCGTTGGATGAAATAGTCGGTAACTTGCCAGAGGATTATTATTCCGAGTATTTTACTAGGCCAAGAAAACGTCTGGGATCGAAGCCGCGCAAGTAGTTAGTACGGAAATCCTATTTTTGGAAAATTGTTTGCCTAGTCGACTTTTCAGAATCGTATAAAGCCGAACTGTGATTTCTTTTGAGTTATACCAGATGGTGCTCAACAGTTACTCAGCGGGTTTTGGTTTGTCGTGAATTAGCCGAATAGGCCCGTTTTGTGTATACTTGTGGCCTTTCGACACAATGAGATAGTGTATTATATGGCTAACAGATCCAAAAAAGACGCAGCGGTCAATACTCGCGCGGACTTGGCAAAACACGTAGAAACCTTCTTAAAAGCTGGGGGCAAAGTTCAAGAGATACCTTCTGGCGTCAGTGGCCAGACTTCAACGAGCGGCCCTCGCCAGATTGTGCTTAGCCACAAAACTAGTTCCTAATCACATTTCCTTATAAATTCCGAGGGTGCAGCGAAGCTTGCTATCCCAAAGTAACGTGCTGAAAAGTAGCCTGGTGAAATATTCCGGTCAGAGTTTGCGGACCTCGTAACCCCGGCTCTCTAGCATGTTGAGCAGCCCTCGCTCACCCACAAGGTGGGCAGCACCAACCAAGACAAATTCAGTCTCGCGGTCTCTAAACATCTGTTCTATTTGAGGCAGCCACTTATCGTTCCTCCCTGCCAATAAGGCGTCATACAACTCTGGGCTTTGTGCCTGCATATCAGCTACAAACAGCTCTGACAATGTTTCAGTATCACCACTGCGCCAAGCAGTGATCATCACCTCCATCATGGATTCTATTTCTCCCATCTCCCTGAGCGACATAAGGATAAACTCACTCTCATAACCTTCGCCCATGGCAGCAAGAAAGCCAATCTGCTGCTGCACAGTCTCCAGTTCTCCCAGAGTTTTGGCATCTCCTAATGCCCGAGTATTGAAATACGCATCCACACCTTGAGGAGTAAAACCCATTTTTTGAAATTCAAGTAGCTGAATTGTGCTCACTACCATACCTGGCTTGAACTTTTCGATCATTACCATGGGCAGTCCTGTTGCTGCCGTGTAGCGGGATAATGCAGAGTAAGCCTCTTCATTCAATACCGTTTGCAACGTCCGCTCATCGTTGTACATAAGTTGCTGCAACATTTGGGCCTGCACTGACAGGTCGGTCATGGAATTTATATCAGTTTCGAAATAAATTTCGCTGGAATCCTGGTAAGCCTGCTCGAATTCCTCTGGAAGTGGATAATCAGTTGGTCTCAATAGGTGAACGGTACCACCTAGATATACCATGTCCCCCCCGGAACTCGCCACCCAGACGGAGGTATCTGCGTAGAGACTGGCAGACATGCAAATTGCCACTAGGCTTAACCAACTCGAAAGCCGTGTTAATTTGAAACAGTACTGTGTCATCACCAAGCCTCTCTTTCTGTGTGCCTGCGGGTCAGTAGTTACCTTACAATTTACAGCAATAGTAAGATAAAGGTAGCATGCATCATGATTGGGCAAAAGCAACATGACGAACCGATATGTCAAAACTACTATTCAGATTAAACAATGTGCCGGAAGACGAAGCTCAAGAAGTACGCGAGCTCATGGAAAATAATGAAATAGAAATCTTCGAAACTTCCGCGGGTAACTGGGGCATCTCAATGCCGGCTATCTGGCTTAAAAGCGACGAACAATTTGAATTTGCAAACGAGCTTCTGAAAGCGTATCAAACGGAGCGAACCCTAAAGATAAGAGCAGATTACAAGTTAGAGCAGGAACAGGGAGAAACAAGAACACTATGGAGCAGCTTTTCCGAGGCGCCATCCCGATTCATTCTATACGTTGCGCTCATCGGAGTAATACTGTACTTATCTTTAAGTATATTTTTGTCTTTTGACTAAATCGGCTCTTCAGATTTTTCCAGTGCATTTTTTAAATCATCGTAGTTTTCTTCATCGTAAGGTGCGCCGGGCCAGAAATCCTCACTGACATCAAAAAAACGTAATCCAACTTCTCTTTGCTGTACCCTAGTTACCTGCACCGGAAGCGACGGCATCGTCTCATCCCTCCCCGTGTATTCTGGCATCCAGCTCCATCATGACAAATAGGTTCATTTCCCCGTCAAGCATCATCGATACCGCCATTAGACATATCCTGAATTACCCCGGCCACTTCACCTAATAGCAGGTGGTTCAGACTTGCCCAGAATTCCACATCCACGCGCTTCTGTTGAAGTCTTTCTCCACCACTCATAATCAGAAGTGCTCTAGTAATCTGTCAGCATTTAGAATTAGTGTAGTTTAACCCATAAGATCTTTACTGTGACCAAGCGCACAAAGAGCAATATCTACTTTTCGCCCGTTTTTGACAGTCACCCGGATGTGTTATATAAGTCTTCTAGGTATTTGTTAGTGGTTTCAACAGGGGGAAGCACTAACAATTCCGTTGCTACCCTGGGAAAAAAAAGGAGGTGATCCCATCAATAGTCATTCTATAAGGGGAGCCTCCAATTATTCTAGCTAGCTTCGCTGCTGAATAGTTGGAGCGGGGAAACCGCGAGAAATCGAATGTTTCCTATTCTCCCGTAAATAGAGGATCCCGTTATTGTCTTTGGATGATAACGGGATTTTTTTGTGGTCGAGAGGATTGAGATCTTTTCCAGCCATCAAGTTCCCCGATAACTGTGCAACCGAACAGGAAAATTACTCTTCAACAAAGCCTGCAGGAAACAGCTACCCCTTTACTGGATAAGCATGCAGGCTATTAAAGATGGGATTTAATTGAAAGGCGCACAAAATAATCTTCCCAATTGTGACTGACTGTAGGCACTACCCCGGTTTGACATATACCCCCTTCACGGCTAGGGTTAGCCTTGCTTGACACCAATAGTAAGGACACGAAACGATGGAAAATTTAAAGCATCCCAACCCGATTACCCGATTCAAGGCTTATGTGGGATTATTTTGGCAGGAAAACCGACAGTTCTTCCTCCTTCTGTTCTGTATTGTGTTTTTCAAGAGTGCAATTGCTGATTTAAGCTCTATTTCTGGCGCTTCTATGCAACCTACCCTACTTGACGGAGATAAAGTGTGGGTGAATAAACTCGCTTACGATATCAAGGTTCCATTTACCGAAATTGCTCTTGCTTCTGTTGCTGATCCGAAACGCGGTGACATTGTCATATTCGATTCAAAGATGGCCCATAAGCGCCTAGTTAAGCGCATAGTCGGTGTGCCCGGTGATACTATCTACATGCAAAATAATGCGCTGGTTATTAACGGCAAAGCAGCAAATTATGAGGTTGTTTCTCGCGACGATAATGCCCTGATCATCCTCGAAGACCTGCCTGGAAAGTCCCACCGAGCAAGACTATCACGCAATTTTGTCAGCAGATCTAATCGTAGCTACGGCCCGACTGAAGTACCTGAGGGACAATACTTTGTGCTGGGAGATAATCGGGATAATAGCTCGGACAGTCGTATATACAGCTTCGTGCCTCGGGAAGAAATCATGGGTCGATCCAGCTCCGTGGTTTTTTCACTTGATAGCAACAACAAATATCTACCGCGCGGTAATCGTTTTATGGCCAATTTAGACAAGCAAACACAATAGGTAGCGGCCATTGCCCACTCCATACAGCCCGTCTGTCTAAATCGTAGTCACGAGCCTTCCAAATTAATTCTGTGATGCTGAACACACGGCGGGACAGTAACCGCTAAATGCCGTGATTTTCCCCAATTTCACTATTTATTACATTTACTTGCAATAAATCTCCCGCTTCCCGGGTATCATATATCTATCGCTCCCATTACAGAGAATAAAGTATGTGCTCTAAATTCAACCCAAGGATTGTATTGTCAGGTAGTGCTTGGCTGGCAGTTCTCTTATCGGGGCTTATGCAACTTGCAGTCGCTCAGGGTTATGTCTGGGCACCTGATTTCCCTGAAGGCGTCACCATTCCTGCGCTAGAAGCTCAGGATCAAGATGGTGTTATGCAGACTTTCGACAGTCTGAAAGGAGAAAAGGGGTTACTCTTATTGTTAAATCGCTCCTTTGACTGGTGACCATTCTGTAAAACTCAGCTCGTGCAGCTGACTGAAATAAGTGGCCAGTTTGAGGCGATGGGTATCAACGTGGCAGCTGTCACTTATGATTCTGTGGAATTATTAAAGGAAGTGCAGGAAGATCAGGACATTAGTTTTACACTGCTGCATGATGAGGCCGTTCAGTATGTAAATGCCTTGGGTATTCGCAATCTCGATTATGAGCCCGGTGACAGAACCTACGGTATTCCGTATCCCGGCATGTTTCTCCTGGATACAAACGGAGTAATCAAATTCAAGTTTGCAGAAGAAGGGTTCAGAATAAGGCCTGTTTTTGCGGATGTTCTAGAAGCTGCGGCTAAGATGTAAGCCATCGATTTGAGCATGGTTTCTCCAAGTGGGTTTCGCTATTTGATTTGGGCGGCCCACTTGTGTGCCCAGCTTGCTCCTGCAAACGTCGGATCAAGGAGCAGCTAGTTCGAGAATCTTGCAATCTTTCATCACATCAAATTGACCAGCTGACACCATAATGCCTGACAGCGTGTCGTTTACATCGAGCTCAAGTGTTGTACTCTTGCGCCTGCAATCTTTTTGAGTAGTTACAAATGGAATCTCCGCATTATAAAGATACAAAATTACGGCATGGAGGCGTTACTTTCCTGTCCTTCATGCTTTTTCTGTTTGCCACAAGCCCCAGTCTTTCTCAGACTGTCACTGGCTTTGACGTGCCAAGAGTGGAATCCAGGCCAACAATCGATGGGCAGGTTGACCCGACGGAATGGTCGCAGGCCTCCCGGGTGTTGCTGGACATTGAAACCAGTCCTGGCGAAAACATTCCTTCTGCGGTAACTGCTGAGGCCTTCCTAATGGAAGATGGTGAAACGCTCTTCGTCGCTTTCATTGCCCCGGACCCCGACCCCTCCCAGATACGCGCCTTCTATCGAGACCGTGATGACATTACCAGTGATGATCGAGTCGGCGTTATATTGGACACATTCAATGATCAACGTCGGGCTTTTCAATTTCAAGTAAACCCTCTTGGAGTCCAATACGATGCCATCTATGACGATGTTAATGATCGAGAGGATAGTTCCTGGAATGCTATCTGGGATAGTGCCGGCATAATTGGTGACAGTGGTTACAGTGTTGAAATGGCCATACCGCTGAAACAGCTTCGGTTTGAACTGCTTGAGGGTAAGCAAAGCTGGGGGTTTGGCCTAGTAAGACAATACCCTAGGGACCGACCCTACCGCATAAATAACACCGCTATCGATTTAAATGGTAATTGCTTTCTGTGTAATTTTCAAAAAGCAGAGGGCTTTGCCAATATCGAACCCAGTATGAATCTGGAAATAATCCCCACTGTAACCGGCATCTCTTCCGAGAAAAGAGACCCTACCACTGGCGATTGGCGCAGAGAGATCGAAGAGTCCGAGGCTAGTCTGGATATACGGTGGGGTATTACTCAGGACATCTATCTCAATGCCACGATTAACCCCGATTTCTCTCAAGTCGAAGCCGACAGTGCGCAACTTGATATTAACAATACGTTTAGCCTGTTTTTCCCAGAGAGGCGAACCTTTTTCCTGGACGGTGCTGACTATTTCAATTCTTATGAAAATCTTGTGCACACCCGAAATATTGCTTCACCGGATTATGGCCTGAAGTTAACGGGAAAGTCTGGTGATCACAGTTACGGTATATTAGGTGCGAATGACGAGTTTACTAGCTTTATCATACCCGGCAGTTTGAGATCCAATGTTGCGTCTCTGGGGGAATTTGACAGTGATGTCTCCATTGGTCGTTACCGGTATGACGTTGGCAATAGTTCCAGTATTGGTGCTCTCGTAACTGACCGGCAGGGAGACGACTATCACAACACAGTGAGCAGTATTGACGGGGTTTTCCAGCTGTCAAATCAAGATACATTGTATGCACAGAGTATGCACTCAACGTCTGAATACCCTCAATTAATTCAGGGGCGTTACGGTCAGGAGAGCAATCTCAGTGATGATGCCCATATTCTTGAATATACGCATTTCGATCGGCGCTGGGATTGGCGGGCGCAGTATTTCGATTACGGTGAGGATTTTCGCGCCGACCTCGGTTTCGTTAATCGGGTAGATTACAAGAAAGTAGTAACAACTGTCGGCCACACCTGGCGCTGGAGTGATGACAACTTCTTCAGCCGCATTCGCTTCGCGGCCGACTATGACAGAACCGAAGACCAATCTGGGCTGCAACTGGAGGAGGAGACTGAATTCTTTATCAATATGAATGGCCCCTTGCAGTCATTTTACAACGGCCTGTTTGGTGGCAGTGAAACCTACTGGAATGGCAAATATTTTGACGAACAGTTTAATCAGGTCTCAATCGGTTTCTCACCCACTCCTAATCTTCAACTAAGCACACTCATTCGAATAGAAGATATCGTTGACTTCTCCAATACTCAATTGGGCAGATCGAATCGCTACCGGCCTCGGATACGTTACCAATGGGGAAGGCATCTGCAACTTGATCTCAGCCACACGCTACAAAAATTTGACGTGGATGGTGGCAGATTGTTTACCGCAAATTTGACTGATGGACGAGCCACCTATCAATTCAATAACCGCAGCTTTCTGCGCTTAACCCTGCAGTATGCTGACAATGAACGCAATCCTGCCTTGTATCAAAAAGTAGTACTCGAACGCAGTAAAGAGCTGACAACCCAGTTGCTGTACAGTTATAAACTCAATGCGGCAACCCGATTTTTCATTGGTTATTCTGATGAAGGTTTCCAGAACGACAACATTAACTCCTTTGAAAAAACCAGCCGTACTTTTTTTGTAAAATTCAGCTATGCCTGGCAGTCCTGATCCTGGCGTTAATCCATGCTGCTGGAAACGCTTTGTCTTGGTGCTACTCAAAAAAATAGAACCGAAAAAGCGTGGTCTGTCCTCCAATTTCCGGTAAAATGAACCCCCTCTTTTTCTGACAACCGCAAGCGAATGGGTCAACGTACTTCACTCTATCAAAACCATCTCAATGCCGGTGCTAAAATGGTGGATTTTGCTGGCTGGGAAATGCCAATAAACTATGGCTCCCAAATAGAAGAACACAATCAGGTTAGACAACATGCTGGCGTTTTTGATGTCTCGCACATGACCGTTGTGGATATCACTGGGATTGAGCCCAAGGTTTATCTGCGCTATTTACTGGCCAACGATGTAGAAAAACTGACTGAAGAAGGTAAGGCGCTTTATAGCGCCATGTTGAATCATGACGGCGGCGTCGTCGATGACCTGATCGTCTACCGGATGAGCTTTGGTTACCGGCTCGTTGTAAATTGCGCAACCCGAGAGAAAGATTTGGCGTGGATAACCCAGCACAGCACCGCTTTTAGTCTCAGCATAAATGAACGCCCTGAGCTCGCTATTCTAGCGATACACGGACCCGAATCGATCGAGAAAGTGTGCGGTATCTTGCCCCCGGAACTGACTGAAGAAGTTAACAAGCTTGGCAATTTTTGCGGTGTGGAATTCGAGAACTGGTTTGTCGCTCGAACTGGTTACACGGGTGAGAAAGGTCTGGAATTAATTTTCCCTACGCAAGAAGCACCTGCTATCTGGAGCAAGCTAATGGCACTGGGGGTAAAGCCCATTGGTCTTGGTGCCCGAGATACGCTGCGCCTTGAGGCCGGAATGAACCTGTATGGAAACGAGATGAACGAAACCGTCTCTCCTATCGCAGCCAACATGCAACACACCGTCTCCTGGCAACCTACAGACAGAAACTTTATCGGACGGGAAGCCATCGTCGGCCACAGGAAAGCCCAAGAGCAGGGCCAACTACCCGAACTTGTCGGGCTGGTACTAAAACAGCGAGGCGTTCTCAGAGCCGGCCAGAAAGTTATATCCGATAGGGGTGAGGGTGTTATTACCAGTGGAGGCTTTTCACCCACATTGAAGCATTCAATTGCACTAGCTAGAATCCCTGTAGAGAGCCAATCTTGTCAGGTTGATCTGCGTGGAAAGCTGACAGCAGTTGAAATCGTAAAACCAAATTTTGTTCGATTTGGCAAGCAAGTATTCAGTTAACTATGAGGCTTATAGAGTGAGCAAATTTCCGGAAAAATTAAAGTACGCAACTACCCATGAATGGGTACAATTCGATGACGAAGGCATAGCGACAGTAGGCATCAGTGATCATGCCCAGAGCGCGCTGGGTGATATCGTTTTTATAGAGCTTCCGGAAGTCGGCGTTACGGTAAATGCCAAAGATGAGGTGGCTGTAATCGAGTCGGTTAAAGCCGCTTCTGATATTTATAGCCCTATTTCAGGAGAAGTCCTGGAAATCAATAAAGCGCTGGTGGACTCACCGGAGATTGTTAACGTAGAGCCCTACGAAACCGGGTGGATCTATAAAGTTAAACCCAGTGACAAGACAGAATTAGATGATCTGCTCAATGCCGAAACTTACGCCGAAACCTGTGATGATGATTGAACGCTCTGCCCACACCGCCGATTACCCAATCCGAACGGTTCATGTATTCGGGCCTTTGAAATTTTCTGCTACAGAATCTCTATACTGTAGCTAAACTCCAACTCCTATCTGGACACCGTAATGGAAAAGAAATCTAGCTCTGCTGCCAACGTTGTACCGATTCATGGCACATCGCTTACCACTCTAAAACAGCTTCAAAATACTGGAGAATTTATCGGTCGACATATCGGGCCTAATGAAGAGCAAATCACGGAAATGCTCAAGACACTAGGCTTCAAATCTTTAGATGAGCTGATAAAAAAAACCGTACCCGCCTCTATTGCGTTGCAAGCTCCATTGCAATTGGGTGAACCGCTAACCGAGAGTGCGGCGCTAATTAAACTAAAAAAATCTACCGCAAAGAATTTACCATTTCGCTCCTATATTGGTCTTGGCTACTACGATACACATACTCCCAACGTGATCCTCAGAAATGTATTGGAGAACCCAGGTTGGTATACAGCTTATACACCTTATCAGCCAGAAATTTCCCAGGGGCGGTTGGAGTGTTTACTCAATTTTCAACAAATGACTATGGACCTCACGGCAATGGAGTTGGCAAATGCCTCATTACTAGATGAGGCGACAGCTGCTGCCGAAGCCATGGCGTTGGCAAAACGCGTTAGCAAGAACCGAAAGTCCAATGCATTTTTTGTAGACCAAAACTGCTTCCCCCAAAGTATCGATGTTATTAAAACTCGCGCCGAGTGCTTTGGGTTCGGATTGATCATCGGGGATATCAACACCATACCGAATCACGATTTATTTGGTGCGATTTTTCAATATCCATCCATGCTGGGAGAGGCAAAAGACCTCACAGAGCTGATTAACAAGCTCCATGAACAGAAGGCAATTGCCATTGTTGCGGCGGATCTAATGAGCCTGGTATTGCTGAAACCCCCCGGAGAAATGGGTGCAGATGTGGTAACCGGAAGCACGCAGCGGTTTGGCGTACCGATGGGTTATGGAGGCCCTCATGCTGCCTACTTTGCAACAAAAGATGAATTCAAGCGTGCAGTCCCAGGACGAATTATCGGTGTCTCCATTGACTCGCGTGGCAAACAAGCTTTCCGAATGGCCCTACAAACTAGAGAACAACATATTCGTCGCGAAAAGGCGAATAGTAATATTTGTACAGCACAAGTATTGCTCGCCAATATCTCTGCTCTTTATGCCATGTACCACGGCGCATCTGGCCTAAAGACTATTGCGCGGCGAATTCACAGGCTTACCGCAATCCTTGCCACCGGGCTGGAACGTTGCGGTATGACGCTAGTAAACACTAATTATTTTGATACCTTGACTCTAGCAGTAAGCAAAGAACAGAGTATTCAGGTCCTCGCGAATGCCCAAAAAGCGACAGTGAATTTGCGACTGGACCGGCTTAAGCAACACCAGCAAATAAGCCTAAGTCTCGACGAATGCACATCAATCGAGGACGTAGCTCTTCTATGGCAAGTATTACTTGGTGACCAGAGTAATACCCTTTCTGTTTCTGCTATCGATACAGCCCTCTGTGAACATCAACTGCCAGCTCCGATACCATCGGTACTGCAGCGTCAGTCTGAATTTTTGCAGCATCCTAATTTTTCCAACTATCGCAGCGAAACAGAAATGCTTAGGTATTTGAAGCGCTTGGAAGATAAAGACATTTCCCTCAACCATTCAATGATACCGCTAGGCTCATGCACCATGAAACTTAATGCCGTTGCTGAGATGATGCCCATAAGCTGGCCTGAGTTCGCCAAACCACACCCGTTTGTACCCTTGGAACAAGTGAGCGGCTATCAAAACATGATTGCTGAACTGGAGCAGATGTTAACCGAGATAACTGGATTCGATGCAATTAGCATGCAACCAAATTCGGGTGCGCAAGGCGAATATGCCGGCTTACTGGCCATAAAAAGATATCTGGAGAGCAAAGGGGAAAATGATCGAAACATTTGTTTGATTCCCAGCTCTGCCCACGGCACCAACCCAGCCAGTGCACAAATGATTGGGATGAAGGTTGTCGTTATCGCTTGTGACGACGAGGGCAATATTGATGCAGATGACTTAAGCAGTAAAGCCGACAGGTATAGCGATCAGCTGGCAGCCTTGATGATTACGTATCCGTCCACCCACGGTGTGTTTGAAGAGTCGGTCAAGGAGATTTGCCAAATTATACATAGCCATGGCGGCCAGGTTTACATGGACGGCGCTAACCTGAATGCTCAGGTTGGCGTAGCAAAACCTGCCGATATTGGCGCGGATGTTTCCCATGTGAATCTACATAAGACTTTTTGTATCCCCCATGGTGGAGGTGGTCCCGGCATGGGGCCTATTGGTGTAAAGAAACATCTCACACCTTTTCTTGCTAACCACTCCATTATCGAATTGCAGGGTCCGAATAAGTCGAATGGCGCCGTATCCGCTGCGCCCTGGGGAAGCTCTGGTATTCTTCCAATTTCCTGGATGTACATAACTATGATGGGGGGAGAAGGATTGCTCAAGGCAACACAGGTTGCCATTCTAAGCGCCAATTATATCGCGCTCAGGCTCGCGCCCTACTACCCGGTTCTCTACAAAGGTAAAAATGGCCTGGTTGCTCATGAATGTATAATCGATTTACGCCCACTTAAAGTTTCCTCCGGCATAAGCGAGGAAGATATCGCCAAGCGGCTGATGGATTACGGTTTCCATGCGCCGACTATGTCTTTCCCGGTTGCAGGGACCTTGATGATAGAGCCAACTGAAAGTGAATCCAAACCAGAGCTTGATCGTTTCATCACCGCGATGATCCAGATTCGCAATGAAATTGGTCAGATTGAAGCCGGTGAAATTGACGCCGAGAACAACCCATTAAAGAATGCCCCACATACTCTTGCTGATATTTCCGATGAATCCTGGGACCGTCCCTACAGCAAAGCCCAGGCGGCCTTTCCCGTATCAGAACTCAGCAATAACAAGTATTGGCCCAGCGTTAACCGGATAGACAATGTACACGGTGATAGAAATTTGTTCTGCGCATGCCCAAGTATGGAGAACTTTGTCTAGGCAGATAGAAGCAAGCCATCGGTATCCAAGACAAATGTGGGCTAGGGCACCTCTGATTAATGGCATAAGGCCTCTGGAGAATAGACATGGTTCAACGTAAGGAATCCCACGTGGCAAACCTGCAAGGCAGTGTCAGTCCCCGAAATTCACTGATCTTCATGGATGGGATGGGACCTAGAGTGGCGAGAATGGTCGTCACAACGATGGTGCTGTAACCGATATTTATGAACTCTTCTCGTCACTCTCCATCAGACTGGAAGATGATCAAATTCCCCATGTGCGATCCACAAGCAAGAACGTAGGCCTCTACTTTAGAGGCATAGGAAATGATGAAGACAATGTTAAAGAGGCTGGTTACTACCAGGAAACATTTGGCGCATTCGGAATACCTTTTAATATAGACCCTCTCAATTTTCAAAAGATTAACTTATTCAGGGATTTATCATAGGCTCCCAAAGTGAAACTCAGTTATTCACGTTTTCAGGCTAATATCAGATATCGCCATGTCGTTGATATAACATTTTCTTATTATATTAAGTACATACTCTTCTACATAAGTATCCACGTGTCTCCCTCCATGTTTTCAAATTAAGGATTATTTCAGTTTTTTGTTATATTCAAATCCTTTCCGCTTTCTCTGGATTCTGAAAAAATAATGGCATGTAATTAAGGTAACACCACTGTTCTGGGTAACACAGAAGATAAGATCCCAAAATGTTGCACAGTTATTGATCTCAACTGTTACCGCGCTGCGGCAAACCTCGAAATGCTGATTAGCTTGAATATTTGGCAATGATATTCATCGCTGAATGTTGTCCTTAACATGACAGCTTGGGAACGAATCTGTTTCAGTTCTATAGTTCCCAGTTCCCAGTTCCCAGTTCCGATTTAGTATAGAACACCATTGAAATTCTACAATTCACTATCTATATTGTAGCGCCGATATTGCAGTATAATTTAAAAAACCAATCGAATAGAATACTG
>Ga0302135_10000079_pt1 | contig 51790 bp, 52 predicted proteins | sample CBN3_surface_MG_FD_203119 | JGI IMG/M metagenome (GOLD analysis project Ga0302135, IMG submission 203119) | Marine microbial communities from Western Arctic Ocean, Canada - CBN3_32.1 | ecosystem: Environmental > Aquatic > Marine > Oceanic | place: Canada: Western Arctic Ocean | collected...
GAAGTGGGTTTTTATATGGATGAGCAGGACTGGCGTGACTACGGCCTTGGGTATACCGCAGATGTTAACGATGTAAGCGGCTTGAGAATTGATATTGTGGAGGGGATATGAGCATGGATAAACCAGAAGAGTCAGGCATTACATCTAAGAACCCGTTGTTAAGGAAGATCGCTCAATTAGAGAGTGCAGAGAAAGAGAAAAACAAGGAGTCTGGAATCGAGGATGCTCCTAAATTAGGTGTCGATTTGTTACGAGATCACATCGTAGAGGAAACCATCAAAAGGCATCCGCTCGCCACTCGTGAGGAAATATTACAAGGTATGTCGGATATGGGGTTTTAGAAGACGATTCGTGATTTATACCTACTTGCCACGTTAGAGCTAAAGGGAGAAAGACAATGGAAGATGAATTACAGGCCGCTAGAGAGCGCCGTCTACAACGGCGGATCGATCAGATTCTTGCCGACTTTCGCCGCGGATGGCAATGGCCCCAAGGACCAATGCCGGAAGTAATCCCTGATCCACAAGTTTTCGAACCGCCGCAATGCCACCTGAAGCTAGTACCTGACGAGCCCCCATCAGAACCTGATCCCTAGCACCCCACTCTAGAGAGCATACCTCCTCGGACGGGGCATCTCACCCCCTATGTCTGAGTCGCAAGTTGGCTTGAGGATGTTCCGAAATAGTCGATGATCTAGAGTTTTACAAATCAATTCCCTTGATCAAGCGCATTTCTCACTAATTTGTTGGCTATTTATTGGCTTTGATAAAAAATTGCCTTAAATAGAACTGACAATATCCCGTAACTCATTGATTTTATTGGTCGGGGCGGCCGGATTTGAACCGACGACCACTACACCCCCAGTGTAGTGCGCTACCAGACTGCGCTACGCCCCGAATTAGCTTGTTTTCATCCCCTGGATTCAGGAACGAATATTAACGATAAGTTTATTGTCTTTCTTTGTCACCGATCCCCACCAGTGTAGTGCGCTACCAGACTGCGCTACGCCCCGATACGAGAAAGATTCAATGAATTATCTAGCAGGAAAAAATAACAACGAAATAATGATACTGTGAAAACCAGAGCCCCTACAATCTCGCAATAACCTCTTCCAAATCCCGCACCAGGGACTTGATCTCACTGGAATTCACGTTGGGCTTGGACAAATCTTCAGGGCTTTCGCTCATTTTTTGTCTAGCGCCACCGATGGTATAGCCCTGTTCGTACAGCAAGCTCTTGATTTGCCTAATTAAAATGACTTCCTGACGCTGATAATAGCGCCGATTGCCTCGCCGTTTTACCGGTTTCAGCTGTGGAAATTCAGCTTCCCAATATCGCAAGACATGGGGTTTAACCACACACAGCTCACCCACTTCACCGATAGTGAAATAGCGCTTGGGGGGAATTGGGGGTAATTCGTCGTTATTCTTCGGTTCCAGCATAACCCTCTATCCTTGCCTTTAGCTTCTGTCCTAGCCTGAAAGTGACCACCCTTCTAGCCTTAATTGGGATTTCTTCGCCGGTTTTTGGATTACGTCCGGGTCTCTGTTTCTTGTCTCGCAGGTCAAAATTGCCGAAACCGGCCAATTTCACTTGCTCATTACGTTCCAGAGACAGGCGAACCTCTTCAAAGAATTGCTCCACCACTTCCTTGGCTTCGCGCTTGTTCAATCCGAGTTCTTCAAACAGGCGTTCGGCCATATCGGCCTTGGTGAGAGTTCCATCCGCCATAGTCTATACCCCAGCTAACTCCGCAAATTAGCATTAAATTTATCTTGTAGTGCGTTGACGCAGCTACTTATTATCGTATTTATCTCTTCGTCGCTAAGAGTGCGCGAAGGATGTTGCCACGTCAACCCCAAAGCAATACTTTTTTTGCCTTTTGTGACCGCATCTCCTTGATAAACATCAAATATTCGTAAGTTAGTTAGGAATTCCCCCGCTCTATCCCGAATCAGAGCCAATAATTCGTCTGCAGAAACGGAATCGGCAATGACGATGGCCAGGTCCCGGCTCACCTCCGGGAAGCGAGAGAGAGTCTTCACATGGGGAAGGATCGCGGCATTGACCTGATCCAGCCTTAGCTCAAACAGGAAAGTGGCATTTTTGATGCCCAGTTTGCGTTGAATCGCCGGATGTAATGCGCCGATGTGACCAACAAGCTCATCATTGCAGACAACTCGAGCACACTGACCGCTATGGAAACATCCATTTTGAGCTGCCTTGAAACTAAAAGTCTGCCCCTTGCCGCCTAAGCCGAGCAAGACCTCAATATCACCTTTAACATCATAAAAATCACATATTTCATTGTTATTATGCCAGTTTTTTGGATATTTTGAGCCGGAAATCAGGCCCGCTATCATCCCTACTTGCGTGGTGCCCTCCTGTTCTTGGTTAAATACCAGGCCGCTCTCGAACAGCCTGATACGGTCTCGCTGGCGATTCTCGTTATAGATTAAGGTGCTCAGCAAACCCGGCAGAATACTGGTCCGCATTACCGACATTTCTTCCGATATCGGATTTTGAACAGGGATAGCCACATCCTGCGGGCAAACAAGTTTTGACATCACGGGATCGATAAAACTGTAGGTGATCACTTCCTGATAACCCAGACTAACCAGCAGCTGTCGAATGCGACCGATACTCACTGTGGCTTCCGGCAACGACCGCAGCGACTGAGCCCCTAAGCCCGGTGTTTTTGGCAGCTTGTTATAGCCGTAGATACGAGCCAGTTCCTCGATCAAGTCCGCTTCAAGGCTTACATCAAATCGAAATGACGGCACTGCAACCGTAAGCGCTGATTCGGTTCTAGTGAGCACCTCGAACCCAAGCCGCGAAAGTATCTCGACGACTTCGTCATGTCCAATTTCAATACCGAGCAAGCTTGAAACTGAGGCGAATTGCAGCTCTATCTTGACCAGTTCGGGTAAATTGCCTGTAGCCTCGGTGACCGGGCCTGCCTTACCGCCGACTATTTCCAATAACAGTTGTGTCGCTCTCTCCATGGCACGGTGTTGCAATTGATGATCTACACCGCGCTCGTAGCGGTGCGAGGCGTCGGTGTGCATGCCGAAGGATCTGGCTTTGCCGGCTATGGCCAACGGCGCAAAAAATGCACATTCGAGAAAAACGTCATGGGTCTGCGGACTTACAGCCGTTTCCAACCCGCCCATGATACCTGCCATGGCGACGGCTTTTCCTGCATCTGCGATTACCAGCACATCGGCGCTCAACTCGACTTCCTTGCCGTCAAGTAAAGTCAATTTCTCTTTGTCAACGGCCATGCGCACTTCAATGTGTCCCTCTAGCTTGGAGAAATCAAAGGCATGCATGGGCTGGCCCAGTTCCATCAATACAAAGTTGGTTACGTCAACAATTGGATCGATGCTGCGCAGTCCCGAACGACGCAGTTTATCTTGCATCCAAAACGGTGACTCGGCGTGCAGATTGATATTTTTTATAATTCGCCCCAGGTATCTGGGGCAAGCGTCTTGCGCGGTGATGTCTATAGCGAATTCGTCGGTGATTGATGTTTCAATAGTTTTAACTTCGGCTGTGCTAACTTCCTGTCGCGCCAAAACCCCGACCTCCCGGGCCAGGCCTATCATGCTCAGGCAGTCACCCCGATTAGGCGTCAGGTCTAATTCAATACTAAGGTCATCGAGTTTTAACAGCTCGCGCAGATCTTTTCCTGGAGCCGCATCAGCAGCCAACTCAAGCAGGCCGTCGGAGCTCTCTGCCAGACCAAGCTCTGCAGCCGAACAAAGCATTCCGTTGGAGTCAATGCCGCGCAGTTTTATCGGCTTAATCTTGAAAGATTTTTCATCGCCATTGCCAAGAATTTCTGCGCCAACTTGCGCGTAGGGTACTTTGAGACCGACGCGCACATTGGCAGCGCCGCAAACAACCTGATGACTTGTTGAACCGTCATTTACCTGACAAAGGCTGAGTTTGTCAGCATTCGGATGTTTGTCGACAGATTCCACTTCGCCGACCACAATGCCGGAGAATTTTTTAGCAACTGCAATCGAACCATCCACCTCTAAACCGGCCATGGTTAATTCGTCCATAAGTAATTGATTGTCCATGTTCGGATCAACCAACTCGCTTAACCACTCTACGCTAAAAATCATCGGAGCCTGACACTGTAGTAATAATTGTAATAGTCACTGTAATTATTCATGTAATCGCTGAAATAGTTTCTCGAACACGCCGCTAATGAAATTGTTGCAGGAAACGCAAATCATTTTCAAAATAGGTGCGTAAATCGCTCACCTTATAGCGCAACATCGCCAGCCGTTCTATTCCCATCCCGAATGCGAATCCATTGTACTTTTTAGGGTCCACATTCGACATCTTTAGCACGCGCGGATGCACCATGCCGCAGCCCATAATTTCTAGCCAACCAGTGTGACCGCAGATGCGACAACCTTTGCCACCACAGCTTACACAACCAATATCAACTTCGGCAGAAGGTTCCGTGAACGGGAAATAAGAAGGTCGAAATCTTACTGGCATTTCTGTTTCAAAGTACGCGTGCAGAAAATCTTCCACCGTTCCTTTAAGGTCGGCAAAGCTCACGCCTTCATCGATGAGCAGGCCTTCGATCTGATGGAACATTGGGGTGTGGGTTAAATCAGAATCACAGCGATAAACCCGACCGGGACAAATCATGCGAAATGGTGGCTTACCGCCTTCCATTACTCGAATTTGCACAGGGGATGTATGAGTTCTCAGTACCGTGCCAGGACTGATATAAAAGGTATCGTGCATCGCCCTGGCCGGATGGTGACTGGGTATATTTAAGGCTTCAAAGTTGTGATATTCATCTTCGATTTCAGGCCCTTCCGCCACATCGTAGCCAGCCGATGCGAAGATTGACGTAATCCGGTCGATGGTAATTGTGATGGGGTGGAAGCCGCCGCCGCTCTGTCGCCTACCCGGAAGCGTAACGTCGATCACTTCCTGGCTTAACTGGGCGTTGAGACTGGCCTCAAGCAATGATGCTCTTTGGGTTTCCAGCGCTGTCTGGATCTGGCGCTTGGCGAGATTAATTTTCTCCCCTGCTGCCGGCCTTTCCTGCGGGGGAAGTTGGCCGAGGGATTTAAGCAGCGCAGTAAAATTTCCTTTCTTACCCAGATACTGGACACGCAGTAGCTCCAGCGAATCTTCATCGCCGGAGTCCGTGATCGCTTGCAGAGCTTCTGCAAGAAGGGAATCGGTATCTGCCATGAGCCGCTTCCGCGAGAGAGAATTATGCAGCCAGGTTTGTTTTTGCCTGTTCTACAATCGCGCCAAAAGCTGGCTTGTCATGCACGGCCAAATCCGCCAGCACACGACGATCGACTTCAATGTTCGCTTTTTTCAGACCGGCAATGAGTTGGCTGTAAGTAATGCCATTCTCGCGCGCCTGGGCATTAATACGCGTGATCCACAACGCACGAAACACGCGTTTCTTAGCCCGGCGATCACGATAGGCATATTGCCCAGCTTTGGTTACTGCCTGTTTCGCAACACGATAGACCCGGCTTCTTGCGCCATAGTAGCCCTTTGCCTGCTTTAATACTTTCTTGTGACGTCGATTTGCAACAACGCCTCGTTTTACTCGAGCCATAATAATTCTCCTGACTGATAAGGGTGTATGTCTACCGGTTAAATTTCACGAAGCATGCGTTTAACTGCAGGCAAATCGACGGCGTGAACCGGACTTGTACCTCTCAGTTGTCGCTTTCGCTTGGTAGTCATCTTGGTCAGGATATGACTCTTGTAAGCGCTCTTGCGCTTAAAACCGGAACCGGTTTTTTTGAACCGTTTCGCAGCACCACTATGGGTTTTTAGTTTTCCAGCCATTTTCAAACTCCGCATTTGCACAATATTCATTTATTGCGCTTTTGGATAAATTAACCAGCGAGTAAAAAAGGTCAGCATCCATTGATCCGGCGGATCAATGGATGCTGACCCTGCTTCAATTCGCTAGTGCTTTTTTGTCGGCGCCAGTACCATCACTATTTGCCGACCTTCCATCTTGGGCTCCTGTTCAACAGTGCCGTATTCAGCTAAATCTTCACGGATTCGCTGAACCAACTCTGCCCCAAGATGTTGATGGGCTAACTCACGACCACGGAATCGCAATGAAACCTTGGTCTTGTCCCCATCGGTCAGGAAACGTATCAGGTTGCGTAGTTTTACCTGATAATCCCCTTCTTCCGTCCCTGGTCGAAATTTAATTTCTTTTACATGAACTTGCCGCTGCTTCTTCTTGCTTGCAGCCTTCTGCTTCTTCAGATCGAATACATGCTTGCCATGATCCATGATCTTGCAGACCACTGGATCCGCGTCCGGCGAGATTAAAACCAGATCCAGTTTGGCAACCTCTGCCGCTGCTCTGGCTTCTTCGATGGGTACGATCCCGACCTGCTCGCCGTCGGCACCTACTAATCGAACCTGCTCTGCCTCAATAAACTCGTTAATGATGGACTTTTTGGTATTAGAACCACTTCTCATGATATGCGCAAACGCTTAACCCTCAATTCGATAACTCTCCCGGTGCCTTACTTATTGCTCGGCACTAATACTGTTCACACCGCGGCCAAATTGGGCAACATCCTGGCTTAAGTGATTACAAAAGTCTTCGAATGTCATGGATCCCAGGTCTTCACCTCCACGTTTGCGAACTGCCACTGTACCCGATTCTACTTCCTTATCACCTACGACGAGGAGATAGGGGATCTTCTGTAAAGTGTGCTCGCGGATTTTAAAGCCGATCTTCTCATTTCTCAAGTCCGCAGACACCCTAAAGCCTTTATTTTTCAAGGAATCCTGCAATTGTGTGCAATATTGCGCCTGCTTGTCCGTAATATTAAGAATTATGGCCTGTTCCGGTGCCAGCCAGGCTGGCATAGCGCCCGCGTAGTGTTCAATAAGAACCCCGATAAACCTCTCAAAAGACCCCAAAACTGCCCGATGCAGCATGACCGGTACTTTTTTACTGTTGTCTTCGGCGACATACTGAGCGCCGAGACGCTGTGGCAGGAAGAAATCAACCTGTATGGTTCCACACTGCTGGATCCGTCCCATGCAATCTTTCAGGGAATATTCAATTTTGGGGCCATAGAACGCCCCTTCACCTGAGACCAACTCCCAGGGTAAACCAGTCGCGTTGAGCGCGTCTTTTAATGACTGCTCGGCCTCGTCCCAGAGCTCGTCCGCACCAACACGCTTTTCCGGACGGGTGGAAAGCCGCAATATTACTTCATCGAAGCCAAAATCCCGGTACACGGCGAAGAGCAATTCCATGAAGTCTGCGACTTCGGACTGAATCTGGTCTTCTGTACAAAAAATGTGGCCATCGTCCTGCACGAAACTGCGCACACGCATCAATCCGTACATGCTACCGGAGGGCTCGTAGCGATGACAACTACCAAACTCGGCGAGTCGTAATGGCAGATCGCGGTAACTCTTGAGGCCCTGGTTATACACCTGGATGTGGCAGGGACAATTCATGGGTTTGATCGCGTACAGTCGATTATCCGACTCTACACGGAACATTTCGTCGGCGAATTTAGCGGCATGACCGGATTTTTCCCAGAGCGTGTAGTCCACCAGCTGCGGTGTCCGAATCTCATGGTAGTTGTTGGCCTGCTGTACCTGTCGCATGTAGCCTTCGATCACCTGGTAAATAGTCCAGCCCTTCGGGTGCCAGAAGGCCATACCCGGGGCTTCTTCCTGAAAGTGAAACAAGTCCAGCTTTTTGCCCAGTTTGCGGTGATCGCGTTTCTCCGCTTCTTCAAGGCGCTGCAGGTAAAGCTTGAGATCCTTCTTCGAACCCCAGGCAGTGCCATGAATGCGCTGCAACATTTCATTACTGGAGTCGCTGCGCCAATAGGCGCCGGCTACCGAGGTGAGTTTGAAGGCAGCAAATTTTCCGGTACTGGGCACGTGCGGACCACGGCAAAGGTCGATGAAATTACCCTGGCGGTAAAATGACAGGTCTTCCTCTCCAGGAATGCTCTCGAGAATTTCGACTTTATAGATTTCGCCCATCTCTTTGAACATCGTCACCGCATCGTTGCGAGTCATGACCGAGCGCTCCACCACAAGATCTTCCTTAACGATAGTGTTCATCATTTTTTCTATGGCCTGCAAATCTTCCGGCGTAAAGGCGCGTTCAAATGCAAAATCATAGAAGAAGCCATCTTCGATGACGGGGCCTATCGTCACCTGAGCCTTGGGAAACAGTCTTTGCACTGCTTGCGCCATCAGGTGAGCACAGGAATGCCGTAATACCTCGATGCCATCGCTGTCACGCGCGGTGACAATAGCGATCTCAGCGTCGGCATCCACCTGGAAGGAAGTGTCAACCAGCACGCCATCGACACGACCTGCTAGCGCAGCCCTGGCCAACCCGGCGCCGATAGATTCTGCAATTTCGGCGACACTAACGGGATTCTCATAGTCCCGTTGACTGCCGTCCGGCAAAGTAATTTTTGGCATCTTGCTTCCGTTATTACCCCTGGAACCCAATCCAAAGCAGGTTCCACCGCTGATGTTTACTCGTGGATTGGTATTACTTCTATGGAATGGTAGGCACGACCAGATTCGAACTGGTGACCTCTACCATGTCAAGGTAGCGCTCTAACCAACTGAGCTACGCGCCTGGAATCACCCAATAGAAAAGAACGGCGATTATACGGAACAAAGCAGAGACAGACCACGTTTTTTGACGCGAAGCTGCGGTCATTTTCGTCAGAGTTATTGCGCTAACAAACGACTCCTAAGCTCGGCGAGCCTGTCTCGGGTGTTTGCAGCCTCTTCGAAGGCCAGGTTTTTCGCTTGTTCATACATTTGAGTTTCCAGTTGTTCTATTTCCTTGGTTGCCGCTACTGGATCAGAAAAATCAAATTTTTTATACGCTCCAGATTTTTCGGCCACTCCCCTACCACGTTGTCTACGGGTGCCGGGCGCAGAGTATGCGCCCTCCATGATATCCAGCACCTTCTTCTTCACACCGATGGGCGTGATATTGTGGGCTTTATTGAATTTCAACTGGATATCGCGCCGCCGGCTGGACTCATCGATTGCCCTCTGCATAGATCCTGTTACACGGTCGCCATAAAGTATAGCCCTGCCATTCAAATTGCGGGCAGCCCGACCTATGGTCTGGATCAGGGATCGTTCAGAGCGCAGAAAGCCTTCCTTGTCTGCATCCAGCACCGCAACCAGTGCCACCTCTGGAATGTCCAGGCCCTCTCGCAGCAGATTGATTCCCACCAGTACATCGAACTGGCCGAGACGCAAATCCCGCAGAATTTCCGAACGCTCGACGGTTTCAATATCCGAGTGCAGATAACGGACACGCACATCATGTTCTGCCAGGTAGTCGGTCAGGTCTTCAGCCATACGCTTGGTCAATACCGTCACCAACACCCTTTCCTCTTGCGCTGTTACCTTGCGTATTTCTGACAACAGATCATCGACCTGTGAGGCCGCAGGCCGCACCAACAACTCTGGGTCCACAAGGCCTGTGGGTCTGACAACCTGTCGTACCTGCTGGTCCTCGTGCGCCTCCTCATAAGGACCAGGGGTAGCCGACATAAATATGATCTGTGGCGTCAGGGCTTCCCATTCATCGAAACGCAGTGGTCTATTATCCAGCGCCGACGGTAGGCGGAAGCCATATTCCACCAGGGTCTCCTTGCGCGACCTGTCACCCTTATACATGGCGCCCAATTGTGGAATAGAAACGTGAGACTCATCAGCTACGACCAGAGCATTAGCTGGCAGATAGTCATACAGAGTTGGCGGTGGCTCGCCCCTTGCCCGGCCTGACAAATAGCGAGAATAGTTTTCAATACCGGTGCAATATCCGAGCTCCTGGATCATCTCAAGATCAAACTTGGTCCGTTGCTCCAGTCGTTGCGCTTCGACCAGGCGATTTTCTGCATGCAAAAATTGCAGCCGTTCTTTTAGCTCGAGCTTTATATCATCCAGCGTCCCCAGCAACGTCTCACGCGACGTCACATAGTGAGACTTGGGAAACACGGTGAGCCGTGGTACTTCCTTGATGACGCCCCCGGTGAGGGGATCGAAATACGATAGTCGCTCAATTTCATCATCATATAGCTCAATGCGAATGGCATGTCTCTCGGATTCAGCCGGATAAATATCGATCACGTCACCACGAACCCGGTACGTCGCCCGTCTAAGCTCCATATCATTTCGAGTGTACTGCAGGTCGGTCAATCGCTTGAGCAATTGCCGCTGGTCGATCTTGTTACCTCGATCCAGGTGCACAACCATCTTTAAGTAGGATTTTGGATCACCCAGACCGTATATCGCCGACACCGTGGCAACGACGATGACATCGTGGCGTTCGAGCAATGCCTTGGTCGCTGATAGCCGCATCTGCTCGATATGGTCATTAATCGAGGCATCCTTCTCAATGTAGACGTCGGACGACGGCACATAAGCTTCCGGCTGGTAGTAGTCATAGTAGGAAACAAAATATTCCACTGCGTTAGTTGGAAAGAACTCTTTGAACTCCCCGTACAGCTGTGCCGCCAGCGTCTTGTTTGGCGCCATGACCAGGGTTGGGCGCTGTACGCTTTCGATAACATTGGCAATGGTAAAAGTCTTGCCGGAGCCAGTAACACCCAGCAGGGTCTGTGCGTGCAGGCCATCCGCCAGCCCTTCTATGAGATTCGCTATGGCTTCGGGCTGATCCCCGGCTGGTTTAAAACTGGCTTGGAGCTTGAAAGGGCTATCCATGACAACTGACTCGACACCGCACAAACGGTTAAGAGTACACGAGATTTACATTCGTCGCGCTGTGAGTGTTGACCGGATAGGGATTTCTCATTAGTATACGCGCGGTTTGCAGCTATACTCACTTGCAGCAAGATCTAGCACGCAATCCAGATTTGATGCCCAATAGCTCAATGGTAGAGTAGGTGACTGTTAATCACTTGGTTCGTGGTTCGAGTCCACGTTGGGCAGCCAATAAAAGTAGGCGTGGCGCGGGTTTCAGCGGTATAACGTTGAAATCCGTTGCCCCTATCTTCTGCAACACCGCCACCGAGCCCCCGCGGTGGATAAATTCACTGGCAAAGGTGTAAGTATTGGCAGTCTGTCTCGCTGTGGTGAGGCAGGTAGTGACTGGCACTACGATAAAAGGTGCAACGCCGAGCGCAGAAAATAGACTCGGATTTTAATCCGGGGCTGCTATTCGGAGGGAGGGAAACCCGGAGGGCCGGCACTGTAGTGCTAGCCACTACCTGCCTCGGCGCAGCCCCGACCAAATCATAAAACTCAATCCCAAACCAGAGTTCAGTTCTGGTTAAGCCTGCCCCAAATACTGTATAGTTACGCCCTCGTATTTATCGCCCACAGCTGAAGGAGAATGAATCCATGCGATCTTTGATTTTTACACTGTTGATGGTGTTCGCTGCCAACGTAGCCGCACAGGACAATCCCGTAGTCGTGATGGAAACCAATAAAGGCACCATCAGGATCGAGCTGTGGGCAGACAAGGCACCGCTATCCGTAGAGAATTTTTTACGCTACACCGACAATAACTACTTCGATGGCTTGATATTTCACCGGGTAATTCCCGGCTTTATGATCCAGGGTGGCGGCTTTAGTCCAGACATGGTGCAGAAGTCGACGTACGATGCGATCAAAAATGAAGCAAAAACCGACGTTCGCAACGACCGGGGAACGCTTGCAATGGCAAGAACCAATGTCGTGGACAGCGCCACCAGCCAGTTCTTTATAAATCTCAGCAACAACGATTTTCTAAATCATAGCAGTGACGCGCCATCCGGTTTCGGTTACGCGGTATTTGGCAAAGTCATCGAAGGTATGGACATTGTGGATGTAATCGCCGCAGTAACGACCGGAAATGTTAGCGGTTACGGTGACGTGCCTACGGATGCAATCGTTATAAACTCTGTAAGTCGCGCCGAATAGCGGCAGTTGAATTGGCGCTTTCAACTGGAAAAGCGCCAGGAGTATCGCCCATCTTCAAAGTCACAGGCGCAGATAGCCGCGCTGAATCTATGAACTCACTAGCAAGCAGTCGCTGACTATCTATCCTGTCGCCTACTCTTTAAACAGTGGCGTAATAGTGGCGACTTCCTGCGACTTCATCTGTCCATTCGGGTAATTAATATCCCACAGCGGATCGCTGACCTCCTCTTTCGGCTCGAAGCCATCGACCGCTTCAATCAGTACAGTTCGTATTTCCTGTAAATTAATGCTATTGCAGGCTTTCTGGAGTCGATTTAACAGTTTTTCCAAGGCTTCCCAGGGCAATGTATCTTCTTCTGCGCGCACGATTTTAGGGTGCTCCGTGCCGGTTACAGATTCCCCAATCATTAATTCTTCGTGCAGCTTCTCGCCTGCCCGCAGACCTGTGTATTCGATCGCGATGTCACCCCGATAGGAATTCTCATCCTTAATGTCATAGCCCATCAGGTGAACCATTTTCTTCGCCAGATCAACGATGCGGATCGGTTCGTTCATATCCAACACGAAAACATCGCCTCCGGTTGCCATGGAACCGGCCTGGATCACCAGTTGGGCAGCTTCCTGTACGGTCATGAAGTAGCGTGTCACCTCCGGGTGCGTCACCGTCACCGGACCGCCGGCGCTGATCTGCTTGCGAAATAAAGGCACCACCGAACCGGAAGAACCCAACACATTGCCGAATCTCACTATGCTGTAACGAGTTGCCCCGTCGCTTTGCGCTATAGCCTGCAGTACCTGTTCCGCAAAACGTTTGGTAGCGCCCATAAAATTTGTTGGTCTTACTGCTTTGTCGGTGGAGATCAGAACAAAATTCTTAACCCCGGCTTGCTCCGCTACCTGGGCAGAAATCAGGGTCCCGAATATATTGTTTTGTACACCTTCGACTATGTTCTTTTCCACCATCGGAACTTGTTTGTACGCCGCCACGTGATAGACAGTGTCCACGGCAAAACTCTGAATCGCACTTGCCATCTGAATTCGGTTACACACAGAACCCAGCAGCGCCACAATTTCGATTTTGTCGCCGTTTTCAATATCCTTCAGCTTCTCTCTCAGCTCATTTTCAATTTCATAGAGGCCGTATTCGAAGGAATCCAGAAGAATCAGACGAGAAGGATTGATATTGATTATAAGTCTGCACAGCTCTGAGCCAATAGACCCGGCAGCACCGGTTACCATCACCGATTGCCCATTAATGCAGGCCCCGAGTAACTCGGGGTTAGGTGGGACAATGTCACGGCCCAGCAAGTCTTCGATATCGATATCCCGTATCTGATCCACACCGACCTTACCAGACACCATATCGAACAAATCGGGAACGGTTTTTACATGCACGGGTAAATGTTCCAGTCGATTCAATATTTCTTTGCGCTCGGCATGGGTGGCGGAAGGAATTGCCAGCAAGATTTGTCGCACCGAAAAACTCTCTATTAGTTCATACATGGAATTCGGATTGTAGACACGGATCCCGTGTACCGTACTACCTAGAAGATTGTGACTATCGTCGACGAACGCTACCGGGAGGTATTGATCACCGTTCTGCAGTGCTACCACCAATTGCATGCCAGAGCTGCCGGCACCATAAATTATTACCGGTTCTTTGGGATGAAAATTGCGGATGAGGCTTTGTAAAAATATCTTCGTCACAAAGCGGCTACCGCCAATAAACAGCAGGGCAATCATCCAGAAAATCGGCAAGATTGAAAAATCAGCGGATAACGGTGTTGGGGAGAAGAAATAGGAGACGGCAAGCATGCAAGTTGCAATTGTCACGCCTTGCAGAACCAAAAAGCCCGACTGCAGCCCCATGTACAACACCAGGGCTCGATACAGGCCCATACGGGCGAAAACCAGAATGCTAAGCACGGTGGCAATAGCAAGGTAGAAGTAAAACCGTTGGTCTTGAGAGAAAAAATCCCTGTCCAGCAAAACGAAAGACAGCGCCAGCGCCCCCACGATCATGACACTGTCGGCAACCATCATCAGTGACTGCTTTATAGTGCGCGACAACGGAATTGTATACAGCTGCATAATTCCTCCTAAATCATCCTTATTCCGCAGATTAATTGACAGACCGATTCAACTTTGCGGATCTAGCTCCGGTCCATTTTTCCTGCTTTCAGCTTAATAGCAACAAAGATCAAAGGTACTATACCTACCAAGCTGAGATAAATCCCTAATTCGGGTAGTTTTATTGATAACCAGGCCAGTGGCGCTAGCCACAGACAATTTATCATCATCACTGTTATCGTCACTTTAGCGTGACTCTTATGCAGTTTCGCGGCTTTTTGATAGGCGTGTGTGGCATGGCCTTCATACCAGTTGCAGCCGCCACAGAACCGGCAAATCAATGTCACCGTCGCATCGGCGACAAAAACGCCCAACAGCAATAACCAGACCCACACCGTCATACTGCCGTGATGCATCGTAAGCAGAGCTAACACCCCTAGAATAAAACCAATGAAACCACTGCCGACGTCGCCCATGAATATCTTCGCTGGTGACCAATTCCACAACAGAAAGCCAGCACCCGCGGCAAGTAGTGTGGCAGTGAGTACAACCCCGACCTGATCATCGCTCTGAATTAGAAAGAATAATGCTGCGGCGCTCACAAAAACCAACTCGCTGCCGGCAATTCCATCAATTCCGTCCATGAAATTATACAGGTTGAGCAACCAAACCAACGCAACAACTGCAAGCCCATTCAACAACCAGGTCGAATGCAACTGTAATGGCCCAAATTTTATAGCCGGCACGTCGCCAAGCCACAGTACCGCCCATGCCGCTGCCAATAACTGTGCAGGAACACGCCAGCGAATATGCAAATGATTGAAATCATCTACCAAACCAATTGCCGCTATCAACCCCCCACCGCTAAGCGCCATGAACTCACGCAAGGGGATGATGCCAATACTAAAGTAGTAGCCCGAAACCAGCAGCAACAAGATTACAATGGACAAGCCGCCGCCGCTTGGCGTGGGATTGGAATGGGCGCTGCGAGACACCGGCAAGTCCAACAACTGAAACTGCGGAGCGAGCACTTTGACGATGCCGGTCAACAGCACCGCTGCCAAAAATAAAGCAGTTATCAGAAGCAGAATTGACATTCAGGATAGCATCCAGGCAGTAGCAACAAACCTGGGCATTATATCCAGCTTTCAACCATTTTTACTATTAAAAACAGCCACTTTCATTCATTTGTGAAAGTGCCTCTGCGCTGTTATTAATTATTCACAATAACAATTAGGTGGCGGTTTTTCTCTACCGTGCCCGGTCCAATACCTTTAACTTCCAGCAGTTCGTCGATAGATCGAAAATTGCCAAACATTTCTCTATAGGCAACTATTTCCTGTGCCTTAACGAGTCCTACACCATCTAACGCGACAGCTATCGCAGCCGCATCTGCGACATTAATATCGAGTTGAATCACCTGCTCAGTAGTAGTTGGATCGCCCTCGGCAGCGAGAGACAGAGGCACAATTGTGGAAATAATCGCAGCGAAAGCTGCTTTAATCCAGGCTAGTTTAGTCATCATGATTTCGTTATCAGCGAATTGAAGGGCAGCAGTAGCGCTGCTCAATTCAGTCTAGTAGGGCAAGTCAACTAAGGCCAGATAAGTCCGAAATGAATTCCTGCAGGGCTAGTGCAGGCGAATCTGCACGCGTAATCGGTCGGCCGATTATCAGGTAACTGCTGCCATTTTGAATTGCTTCGACAGGACCGACAACCCGCTTCTGGTCATCGCTAGCGTCCTGCGGACGCCGGATTCCTGGAGTGATCAAACAGAAATCGGCAGGTAACTGGGCGCGCAGTAAGTGGGTTTCAGCGGCCGAGCACACCACGCCGTCCAATCCCGCGTCTCTACTGAGAAAAGCCAACCTGCTCACTTGTTCCTCTAAATTTGCCTCCACACCGATTTGCTGCAGGTCTTGTTTAGCGAGACTGGTCAGTACAGTTACCCCTATGAGCAGCGGTCTCTCGGCACCAAATCCTTCCAGTGCTTCTCTGGCCTTCTCCATCATGACGAGTCCGCCAGACGCGTGCACATTGACCATCCAAACGCCCATGTTGGCCGCTATCTGCACCGCAGCAGCAACAGTATTTGGTATATCGTGAAATTTCAGATCAAGGAACACATCAAAACCCAGAGCGGTAACGTCTTTAACCAGACTGGGTCCGCAGGCGGTAAACAGCTCTTTGCCAATCTTTACGCGGCACAGTGCCGGGTCAACACAATCGAGCAACGCCAACGCCCGCTCTGCCGTGTCAAAATCCAGGGCCACGATTATCCGCTTGTCCATATCCATATCCATTTCTATATTCAACTCCTGCGTTCGGGTTCAAATCAGCCGATGCTCCTACGACGACCACTCAGCATCAGAAACTGCTCGCTTCCAGGATAGGTTTTATTTTGTCCCATTTCTGGCAACTTGGACACATCCAATATAATTTTTTAGTTTCATAGCCGCAGTGGTGACACTGATAAGTAGATTTTCTTTGCAGCAGTTTATCTACCAGTTGTTGCAATAATTTCAGGTTGCTCGTAACCTGGACATCGGTATTTGAACTCTGCAAACGCAGCAACTCAACCAGACCCGCAAATGAGGGTTTTTTAAGCAAATAGGTATTTAGAAACTTGATTGCAGCAGCCTCCCCCGAGCGTTTAATTATAAGATTTGAAAGTGCTAGCACCACACTCACATCAGGCTCTTCGGGCAAGAGACTAGTGAGCAATTTTTCATATTCAGCTGCATTTTCTAAATGTTCATAACACTCAGCCAATGGGGCCAGGATGCTGCTGACAAATTCAGGGCTATTGGTTCTAATCCGAAGCAACTCTTTTATTGCGGCTTTATAGTTGCCGGCGCTTTGCTCGGCCTTTGCCTGTAATAGCGACGCCCGTACATTTTTGCGATCAAATGTGAAAGCTTTTCGAATTTTCTCTCTGGCTTTTTTGTCCTGATTCGCAGCTAACAACTCCTCTGCCAACTCACAACAATAGTGTGCAGCTGCCGCACGCAATTCACTATTTTTCTTAAAGCTGGAGTTACTCAGAAGCATAGAGGAACAATCTATAGCCTTACTCCAGTCTTTTTCAGTCTGATAGATGGTTACAAGATGTTGCAATGCCTCCCACTTGCCTTCACCTCCTTCACCCAACACTTCTGTCATCAAGCGCTCTGCGCGATCGAGCAAGCCAGCAGAGATGTAGTCGATGGCCAATTGTATTCTGGTGGCTGCGGAGAAAGCTGGTTCCAGGCCAGGTCTTTCCAACAGAGCCTGATGCACCTTTATGGCTTTGTCCACCTTGCCTCTACGACGCAGCAGCGCGCCAAAGGCGAGGTGGGTTTCGATAGTTTTGCTGTTGATTTCCAGTGCCTTGATAAAGGTGTCGACAGCCTCGTCTGGCTCATCATTTAGTAGATAGTTTAAGCCCACGAAATAATCCGCAAAGATATCGCTGCTACTTCGATTTTTAAGCCGTTTAGGAAGCGTACCGAAATGCCCAAGAGCCCAGCCAGCGGACACAGCCAGTAGTAGCAATAAATAGATACCAACGTTATCCACGGCTCACACGTCCTTAAGGCTCATCGCCCGCAATTGGCTGACTTCCTGTTTGGCGTTAGCAAGTTCCCTGGTAAGTCGGCGAATCTCTGATTTTGATTTCATATTGCGCAAGAATCCGACTCCCAATAGCAGGCCAATGAAGCCACCCACTACAAAGGCGCCGATTATCCAAACTGAAACCGGCTGAGCTGGAATTGTCCAGGCGCCGAAATTTATTTCTACGGCTGTTGTATTAAAAAACGAAAATGTAATGCTGGCAATGAACACCAACATTAGGAAGAATCCAGATAGCAGATGGGCAATCTTGCGCATCAACACTTTATCCAAGTCAATATTTGAGGTTTAGTGTATTCCAGCTTTTATAGGCTGGAAAGAAAACGGCATAACCACATGGCTATGCCGTTCTGTATACGCAGCCAGTTACCTGGATCCAGGGAAGCTAGAATTGAGTTTCGGCCAACATGCTCTGATTGACACGATCTCGCAATTCTTTTCCCGGTTTAAAATGTGGCACATACTTGCCACTCAATGCGACTGGTGTACCAGTCTTGGGGTTACGACCAATCCGCGGAACACGATAATGCAGTGAAAAGCTTCCAAAACCTCGAATTTCAATCCTGCCGCCTTCAGACAATACCGAAGACATGTACTCGAGACCCGCCTTTACTGCCAACTCCACATCTTTTGACGATAGCTGGGTTTGTTTCGTCGCGATGCGATCGATAAGTTCAGACTTGGTCATAGCGTACCCCTGATACTGTTACATTCCGATCATCATTCCCAGCCTACCATAAAATACCACCGGGAATAGTTGCATCTAGCTCTTATCCATTTCAGCCTTGATGAGGTCACCGATAGTTCCGTGTGAAACATCGCTGGCATCCTGTTTCTTATGATCCTGGATAGCAGCCTTTTCTTCATCAATAGCTATAGCCTTAACAGACAGACTAAGAACGCGGTTCTTGCGATCGACGCTAACAATTTTAACCTCAATCTCTTCGCCTTCTTTCAAACTGTTTCTGGCATCTTCAACTTTATCGCGGCTGATTTCAGACGCTCTAAGCACGCCTTCCACACTTTCGGCCAGCGTGATCGTAGCAGACTTGGCATCCACGGCAGTGATAGAGCCTTTGACAATGCTGCCCTTCTCAAACTCTGCAACGTAGTTCATAAACGAGTCGTTGGCCAATTGCTTAACGCCCAATGAAATGCGCTCTCGCTCAGGATCTATTGACAGAATTACGGTTTCTATCTCATCGCCTTTCTTGTATTCACGCACTGCCTCTTCACCAGTTTCATCCCAGGAAATATCAGACAAATGTACGAGGCCGTCGATGTTGCCATCCAGACCAATGAAGATGCCGAAGTCGGTAATCGACTTGATGCTACCGGAAATCTTGTCACCCTTTTTGAAGTTCTCTGCGAAACCATCCCATGGATTTTGGAAGCATTGCTTGATGCCGAGAGAAATACGGCGACGCTCTTCATCGATATCCAATATCATTACTTCAACTTTATCGCCAAGTTGAACCACCTTGGACGGATGGATGTTCTTGTTAGTCCAATCCATTTCTGACACATGGACCAGTCCTTCCACGCCCTCTTCCAGCTCAGCAAAACAGCCGTAGTCGGTAAGATTGGTGACGATGGCAGTGACCCGCGTTTTTCCGGGATAGCGACCCTTGATAGCTAGCCAGGGATCTTCACCCAGTTGCTTGAGGCCGAGCGAAACGCGATTGCGCTCGCGGTCGTACTTCAGCACTTTGACATCAATTTCATCGCCAACATTGACAATTTCACTAGGGTGCTTGATACGCTTCCAGGACATATCGGTAATGTGTAACAGACCATCTACACCGCCCAGGTCAACAAAGGCGCCGTAATCGGTCAGATTCTTGACAATGCCTTTAACGGACATGCCTTCCTGCAGTTTCTCCAGCAGTGCATCACGCTCTTCCGTGCTTACCGACTCCAGTACCGCTCGACGCGAGACCACCACGTTGTTGCGCTTCTGATCCAGTTTTATAAGTCGGAATTCCAGTTGCTGTCCTTCCAGATGCAGCGTATCCCGCACCGGACGCACATCTACCAGCGAACCTGGCAGGAATGCTCGAATATTGTTCAAATCTACGGTAAATCCACCTTTCACCTTGCCGTTGATCACACCAGTTACGATATCGTTCTTCTCGTAAGCGGCTTCCAGTTCCATCCAGGATTCGGCGCGTTTGGCTTTTTCCCTGGACAGGCGGGTCTCACCAAATCCGTCTTCGACGGTCTCGAGAGCAACCTTTACTGTGTCACCAATTTCGAGTGCGAAATTACCTTGCTCATCGAGGAATTGTACGCGGGGAATGACGCCTTCAGACTTAAGGCCGGCGTGGACTGTTACCCAGTCACTGTCTATATCGATTACGGTGCCCGTAACGATGGCGCCGGGGGTCATATCTATTTCAATTAAGCTCTGTTCAAATAGCTCTGCAAAACTCTCAGTCATTGTTTATTTCCAATATATTCAATTGGTTAAAGACACAAATTAATGTGTTCTATAACCACTCCGCGTACCAGCGATCGCGGGGTTATTAGTAAAAGTCCTCAGCTTGCCATTGCTGGTGTCGCAGACTGAAGACGCTTGGTCGAACGAAATCTTATATTTTGAAGCGTGGTCTGTATTACGTATTAGCTGCATCCAGACTGGTACTTGCCAGCTGAAGAACCCGTTCTACAACCTCGTCTATCGTCAAATAGCTTGTATCCAGAATTGAGGCATCTTTAGCCGGTTGAAGAGGTGATACAGCGCGTTGGCTGTCTCGCTCATCCCGATCTTTTAGCTCCCGCAAAAGGTCGGGCAGAATAACACCAATACCCTTAGCTATCAACTGCTTATATCGCCTGTCGGCCCTCTCTTCGGCGCTCGCGGTAAGAAATATTTTCAGTTCCGCATCGGGAAACACAACGGTGCCCATATCACGACCGTCGGCAACCAAGCCAGGCAACTGCCTGAACTCCAACTGCCGGGCAAGTAGCGCCTCTCTGGCTGCTGGTATGGCGCCGACCTCAGAGGCCAATTTACTGCCTATCTCCGTTCTGATTTCCTCGCTAACATCTTCTCCGTTCAGCCACACCGAACCCGGACCGGATACACCAAACTCCAATTTGAGCTCGCTGGCTAATGCTGCCACTTGCTGGTGATTGTCGAGATTCAAGCCCTGCTTCAGAGCAGCAATACCCAGGACTCGATACATGGCCCCACTATCGAGCAGTGCATAACCCAGCACCTTGGCAACGCGGGCGGCAATAGTGCCTTTGCCAGAGGCGGAGGGCCCATCAATTGTGATTACCGGCACCCTGGCCACTATGTACTCGCATCCGCCTGGCTCGACACGGCAATGCCCACCCGATTTGCCATTGCTACGAAGCCAGGGAAAGAAGTTGCAACATTGGCACAATTGCTAATAGTGATCGCTGAGGATGACCTTAGTGCAGCGATGGTAAATGCCATGGCGATGCGGTGATCTCCGCGGCTGTCTACACTGCCGCCTTTGAGACCACCGCCCAGTATGCTGATACCGTCATCGTAACATTCAGTGCTAATCCCCAAAATTGTCAGTCCAGTGGCCATGGCATCGATTCTATCGCTTTCCTTTACGCGCAATTCAGCGGCACCACGTAAGCGGGTTTCACCTTCGGCGCAGGCTGCAGCGATGAAGAGCACGGGAAATTCATCGATAGCGAGGGGAATTTGATCTGTGGGAATTTCGATACCGCGCAGCTTACTGTAACGCACCTTTAGATCCGCAACAGGTTCACCGCCCACCAGGCGTTCATTCGCCAGCTCGATGTCGGCACCCATTGCCCGTAGGATATGTATTATTCCCGTCCGTGTTGGATTAACGCCAACATGTTCCAGCAGCAGCGAGGAGCCGGGAGTTATCGTAGCCGCGACCAGGAAGAAAGCCGCTGAGGAAATATCGGCAGGCACATCAATCTGAGTGGCTGCCAGCTCATGGCCCCCTGCCACGGTGGTCGTGGCTGTTACGGTATCTCGCGTCACCGGATAGTCAAAAGCTGCCAGCATTCTTTCGGTATGATCCCGACATGGCGCAGGCTCTGTGATTGCTGTTGCACCGCGCGCAAAGAGTCCTGCCAGTAGCAAGCAGGATTTCACCTGAGCGCTGGCTATCGGCATGTTATATTCGATGCTGGATAGTTCGGCACCCGTAATTCGCAATGGTGGCGTGCCAGCTGCTGCGGTAACAATTCTGGCTCCCATCAAGCGCAACGGTTCTACTACCCGATTCATCGGTCTGCCACTGAGAGACGCATCCCCGGTTAATTCACTGTCGAAAGCCTGGGCTGCAAGCAGGCCTGCCAACAGGCGCATCGCGGTGCCGGAATTTCCCATGTAGAGGGGACGACGTGGTGCCTGCAGACCGGCTTTGCCGACCCCGTAAAGAGTAAGCTTGCCATTTTCCGGGCCGATGATGGTGACACCCATCTCCTGAAACGCTGCCACGGTATTCAAGACATCTTCGCCTTCCAGAAAGCCGCTGACTTCAGTAACACCATTAGCTATGGATCCGAGGATGATGGAACGGTGTGAAATTGATTTGTCACCGGGAACACGGAGGCTTCCGGAAATTTTGCCGCCGGCTTGAACCTGAAACACAACTTCTGCATTAGTCATGACTGCATCACTTGAAGGTTTATAGTGCTGTTTGATGAATTTGTCTCGCGTGTTTTTTGCGCGCTGGAATGAGCGCATCAAATAAGCATGATCTTTGTTGTCTACTGCTTCTCTCAACACTTTCAAGTTTTCAATGTAGGCATCGAGCACGCCGGTAGTTGGCGCGCTATTGGCGACAAATATATCTGACCACATGGTGGCGTCGCTGGATGCCAGACGACTAAAATCGGCGAAGCCTCCGGCCGCATACCGAAATAGGTCATCACTTAGTTCTTGTTTAAGCAACACATCGACAATAGCGAAGGCAAGCAAATGGGGTAGATGGCTGGTTGCCGCCAGGACTTCATCATGCCTGGCGATGCTCATCCCCAGCACATTCGCCCCCAATTGGCGCCAGAGACAATTGACCAGGGCTACCGCCTCTGTGTCTGTCTGTAGCAGCGGGGTGAGTATAACGTTGCGTTGGGCAAATAAGTCAGCCTGCGATGTAGAATAACCATTACGCTCCGACCCGGCGATTGGGTGCCCGGGAACAAAACGTTGTTGGAAAACCAGATCCAGGCTGACAAGCGTCTCCATGAGATGGGACTTCACGCTGGCCACATCGGTAACCATGGCCTGCTGTTTCACGTGTGAAGCGATTACAGGGAGCATAGTACTGATTGCCAGAGGTGGCAGCGCAATAATGATAATGTCTGCCTGTGGGCACAATTGATCCAGCTCGCCGGCTTCGTCAATCATCTTCTCATCGAGGGCATTTTGCAGCGATTCTTTATCCAGATCTGAAGCCAGGATTCGTTGCGTTGGAACAACAGCCTTAAGGCCGCGCGCGATAGAACCTCCGATCAAACCCAGACCGACGATTAAGATAGTTTTGCCTGACAGCCTATTCAAATTATCGACTTCTGTTGGTAAGTCTGTTTTCACGCTTAAGTCGCCGCAACGGGGTAGGAACCCAGCACTTTAATTTCCGCTGTACATTGTTGCAGTTGCTTGAACAATTCGTGAATCAGCTGATCCTCGATGTGCCCTTCAAAGTCAATAAAGAATACATATTCCCAGGCTTCCTTCTTCGAGGGTCGGGTTTCAATTTTGCTCAGGCTCACCTGAAAGTCTTCGAAGGGTTGCAGTATGCGAAACAGGGCGCCAGGTTTATTTCCCGTGTAGATAAGCACACTGGTTTTATCGCTGCCTGTGGGGACAGTATCTTGCCTGGCTAAAACCAGGAATCTTGTGCTGTTGTGATCATGGTCTTGAATGCTGGAATGCAATATTTTGAGATCGTAAATTTCGGCCGCTAGCGCACCCGCAATGGCTGCAACCCGACTATCCTTCTTAGCCAGCACTGCGGCTTCTGCATTACTGGCACATTCCAGAAGCTTTACATCCGGGTAGTGTAATTTCAGCCAATTTCGGCACTGTGCCAATGATTGCTTGTGCGACGCAATTACATTCAGTTCTGCTGCGTCTGATTTTTCGTCGATGAGAAAATTGTGTTCTATGGCAACAACAACTTCACCGACGAGCTTTACCTTGCTTTCTACCAGGCAGTCCTGGGTATTATTGATCGCACCTTCCGTAGAGTTTTCTACCGGCACCACACCAAAATCCACGACACCCGCTTCAACCGCGATGAATACTTCATCTATGGAGGGGTAGTCCACCAGCACACAGGCTGAACCAAAGTGTGAAATAACGGCGGCCTGGGAATAAGTTCCTATCGGCCCCAGGAAAGCGACCTTTGGGTTTTTAGCATCCAGGTTTGTTGTCATTACTCAGTCGCATCGTAATTATGAAGTGAAGTTGAGTGTCTCATAAGGCTTCAGCAATCAGGCAAGGGCTCCTACTTTTCAGCTTCATGGAAAGGACGTTCTAATATGAGCGCATCAGATTAACTGTCGCTGGATTCCGGCGTTTCCCCATCCACGGGACTCTCTGGTTTTTCTGTACTCTCTTTTACTCCCGTGTTTCCTGCACTCTCCACGCGCTCCGCAGGCTCAGAGGCTGCGCCTTCAGCCTTGTCAGGCTCGTCAAATTCTGACACTTCTGGCTCGTCCACCTGCTCTACCCCGACCAGTTTTTCACCTTCTTTGAGCCGAATCAGACGTACGCCTTGTGTGTTTCTGCCTTGTACAGAAACCTCATCAACACGGGTTCGTACTAAGGTTCCCTTGTCGGAGATCAGCATAATCTCGTCGCTTTCTACAACCTGAACAGCGCCTACTACGGCGCCATTACGCTCGCTGGTTTGCATGCCAATTACGCCCTGGCCACCACGGCCATAGAGAGGGAAATCTTCTACGCTGGTGCGTTTGCCGTAACCGTTTTCACTCACCGTAAGTATTTGCGTAGATTCATCTGGAATAATTAATGAAATCATATTGAACCCAGCGGCCATTTTAATACCCCTAACTCCGCGCGCGGTTCGGCCCATCGCTCTCACATCAGACTCTTTGAAGCGTGTAATTTTGCCGCTGCTACTCATGAGCATCACGTCTCTGCTGCCATCGGTGACTGCCGTCCCTACCAACTCGTCGCCTTCGTCCAGTTCGATAGCCCTGAGTCCTACACTGCGCTGTCTTGCAAAATTCGTCATTGCTGTTTTTTTAACAATGCCACTGAAAGTCGCCATAAAAACAAAATGATCGTCCGTATATTCCTTGACTGGGAGCATGGAAGTTATACGCTCGCCTTCATCGAGCGGTAATATATTTACAATTGGTTTTCCTCTGGAGGTACGGCTGGCAATTGGAATTAAAAATACTTTTAACCAATACACTTTGCCCATGCTACTGAAGCACAGCAGTGTATCGTGGGTGCTGGCGACCAACAGGTGCTCGACAAAATCTTCATCCTTAACAGTCGCCGCAGCCTTACCCCTACCGCCGCGCCGTTGTGCTCTGTAGTCTGACAACGCTTGGGTTTTGGCGTAGCCAGTCTGCGAAATTGTTACCACTCGATCTTCTTCGGGAATCAAATCCTCTATGGTCAGATCCAGCTGCGAGCCGACTATTTCCGTCTTACGCTCGTCACCATATTCTTTGTAAATTTGTTCAAGTTCATCGCGTACAACGCTTAACAGACGTGGCTGGTTTCCCAGAATGTCGAGATGATCGGCTATTTGTAACAGCAGTTCCTGATAATCATTGATCAGTTTTTCGTGTTCCAATCCAGTTAGGCGATGCAATCTTAGCTCGAGAATAGCCTGAGCCTGTTCGGGAGTAAGAAAATACTCGTTTTCTTTCAAGCCGTACTGAGGGTCCAGGTCAGCGGGTCTGCAAGCATCGGCGCCAACCTCTCCTAACATTTTCAATACGCTATCGGATTGCCAGGACCGTGCCAGTAATTTCACTTTGGCGTCACTGGAGTTTGGCGAGGTCTTAATCAATTCAATTACGGCATCGATGTTTGCCAGGGCAACGGCAAGACCTTCGAGAAGATGACCTTTCTCTCTGGCTTTCCGCAGCAGGTAGGTAGTTCTCCTGGATACCACTTCACGGCGGTGGCGTATGAAGGCTTCCAGTATTTCCTTCAGATTCAGCAGGCGTGGCTGACCATCGACCAACGCCACCATATTGATACCGAACACAGACTGCATCTGCGTCTGAGCATAGAGATTATTGAGTACCACATCTCCCATTTCACCCCGACGTAGTTCGATGACGATGCGTAAGCCATCTTTGTCGGATTCGTCTCGTAATTCGGTAATGCCTTCTATCTTTTTCTCTTTTACCAGCTCGGCTATGCGCTCGATCAACTTTGATTTATTAAGTTGATAGGGAATCTCGGTGACGATGATTGTCTGTTTGCCCGTTTTTTTGTCTTCAATAATATTCGCTTTGGCCCGCACATAAATTCGGCCACGACCAGTGCGGTAAGCCTGCACAATCCCCGCTTTGCCATTTATAATTCCGGCGGTCGGAAAGTCCGGTCCCTGGATGAATTCCATCAAACCATCGATATCTATTCCCGGGTTGTCGAGTACCGCAATAGAACCATCAATCACTTCCCTGAGGTTGTGCGGGGGAATGTTTGTAGCCATGCCCACGGCGATGCCCGAAGAGCCATTAACCAACAGGTTCGGCACCCTGGTCGGAAACACATCCGGGATGTATTCGGTGCCATCGTAGTTAGGTGAAAAATCGACGGTTTCCTTGTCCAGATCGGCCAACAGATCGTGGGCAATTTTGGACATACGAATTTCCGTATAGCGCATTGCCGCCGCCGCATCGCCGTCGATGGAGCCAAAATTCCCCTGCCCGTCAACCAGGGGGTAGCGCAGTGAGAAGCTTTGAGCCATTCTCACAATGGTGTCATACACGGCGGTGTCACCGTGCGGGTGATATTTACCGATAACATCACCGACCACACGAGCAGACTTCTTGTAGGGTTTGTTGTAATCATTCGACAGCACGTTCATGGCGAATAGCACGCGTCGATGTACAGGTTTTAAGCCGTCCCGAACATCTGGCAAGGCACGCCCAACGATGACACTCATGGCGTAAGCCAAATAGGACTCACGCATTTCACTTTCTAGGGAGACAGGTAACACCTGTTTAGCGAATTCGGACATGGACTAGATTTTTCCTAACAGATTGGAGACGATTTGATGAGCTTTGGGCATGGTTGCTTTTTGGCTATTCTCATTGCGTGCATTGCGTGTTTTTTTGCTCAGCTATAGCCCAGTCAAGGCGTTAACTGCTGCTCAGCTCATCTGGGACAACAAGAGTATTTCTACTACTTTATAGCGGCCGATTTGAGAATTTTTTTATGCAAATTCCGGTTCTGCTGCCAGTCGAAACAGACGCAATAAATGTCTCCATAATCGAGCTGGCGACCGAGCGATAAGTGTAGCACGAATCGCCTGCAGAAGGACACTGTAAACACTCGAGTTAGAGATAAAAATCCCCTGTTTTTTCAGTAATTTCCGTGACTTTTTTAGTCAAGCGTCTGGGCGCGCAATTTCCGCAATTTAGGGGTATAATTTCGCGCCTGCACAAGGGCTGGCAGACAGCGGAAAAAGCATCATTGTGAAGCGTAGCGAGACATTAAATTGAGTGCCGAAAAATCGATGCAAGCGGATCTTCTTATTCACGCAAAATGGATACTGCCAGTAGTCCCGGAAGCGACTGTTCTGGAAGACCACGCAATCGCAATACAAGACAAAAAAATCATTGCTATTTGTAGCTCTGAACGCGCTGAATCGGAAATACTAGCTAACGCCACTGTCAGATTGGACCAGCAGGTATTGATTCCCGGCTTAATTAACGCCCACGGTCACGCCGCCATGTCTCTGTTGCGCGGCATAGCCGACGATATCCCCCTTAAACAGTGGCTGGAAGAGCGGGTATGGCCGCTAGAGGCGAAGTTTGTTAACGCCGAATTCGTCCGACAGGGAACCAAGCTTGCCATCGCCGAAATGATTTCTTCTGGCACTACCTGCTTTGCCGACATGTACTTCTTTCCGGACGCAGTAGCCAAAGTGGCCCTAGAAGCAAATATGCGGGTTCAACTGGCAAGCCCGGTGCTCGATTTTCCTACCGTGTGGGCACAGGATGCGGAGGAATACATTCACAAAGCGACCCAACTCCATGACCGCCATCGCCACAGCGAGCTGGTTCACACTGCATTTGGACCTCATGCCACCTACACCGTCTCCGATGCACCCCTGACGAAGATCTCAACCCTGGCAGAAGAACTCGATGTACCCATTCATATACACCTCCACGAGACGGCACAGGAGGTACAAGAAGCCGTAGCCACCGATGGGCGCAGACCACTGCAACGCCTCAGCGACCTGGGCATTGTCAGTCCGCGCTTGAATTGTGTTCACGCTACCCAGTTACTGGATACCGAGATTGAGTTGCTAGCCGCCAATGGCGCCAGCGTTATCCACTGCCCGGAGTCCAATATGAAATTGGCGAGCGGCCTGTGTGAGATCGCAAAGCTTCTCCGTCAGGGCGTTAACGTAGCCCTGGGTACAGATGGTTGTGCCAGTAACAATGATCTGGATATGTTTTCAGAGATGCGCTCCGCAGCACTTCTTGCCAAGGTAGTAGCCGGGGATGCCAGCGCCCTGCCGGCCCACCAGGCGCTGGAAATGGCTACCATCAATGCCGCCAAAGCCCTGGGCCTGGACACTGAAATCGGTAGCCTTGAAACTGGCAAGTATGCAGATATTACCGCTATAAACCTGGACCAGATAAATACCCTACCTGTCTACAATCCCAATTCTCAGCTCGTTTATGCAGCGCAGGCATCCCAGGTGTCTCACGTCTGGTGTGGGGGCAAGCTGCTGTTTAAAAATGGTGAACTGCAAACTCTGGATCAGGCATTGATAAAGGAATCAGCACGCAGCTGGCAGCATCAAATTGCTGCAGAGGCTTCAGCTCACGCAGAGACTTTGATTCATCCATCAGAGGTTCCCTAGCATGGACAACGTTGACGAGCTGGAAATCAAAAAATTCGAAGCCCTGGCATCACGTTGGTGGGATCCTAACAGCGAGTTCAAGACCCTGCATGAAATCAATCCGCTGCGAATCAATTATATAAGCCAACAAATTAACCTTGCCGGCAAGCAAGTGCTGGATATCGGCTGTGGTGGTGGCATCCTCGCCGAGGCCATGGCTCATCATGGCGCTAGTGTCAGCGCTATCGACCTGGCAGACGCCTCACTCGCAGTCGCGCGCTTACACCAGCTTGAAAGCCAGCTCGAAATAGACTATGTCAAGGTCTCTGCGGAAGAGTTCGCCCAGCAGCACGAACAGCAATTTGATGTGATTACCTGCCTCGAAATGCTGGAGCATGTACCGCGGCCGGCTGCTGTGGTTGATGCTTGCTACAGACTGGTAAAGCCGGGTGGGCTGGTTTTCTTTTCCACCATAAATCGCAATCCGAAGTCCTACCTGTATGCTATCCTTGGCGCCGAATACCTGCTCAATCTGCTACCTCGTGGCACCCATGATTACGCAAAATTCATCAAACCGTCAGAACTCGCACGATGGAGCCGGAGCAGTGGCCTACAGCTACGGGAGCAAGTAGGTTTGCACTACAATCCACTGAGCAAAAAATATTCGCTACGCCCTGGCATCGATGTGAACTACATTGCGTTTTATCGCAGACCCGAATCCTAAACCTAAATCGTTACTCTTAAAAACAGGTTTTAATCACAGCTCTTACGAACAAACCTTAAACACAGACTCGAGATATCTGTTCAAGCACATGACTGAACAGTATGCGGAACCTTACATGACAGCAACAACGCTAGAAACCTCTATAGAATGCGTGTTATATGATCTGGACGGTAGCCTGATCGACACGGCAGTTGATTTTGTCACAGTGGTAAACAAATTGCTGTTGGAAAATGGCAGGCCCGCCATGAACCCCGAGCCTATCTATCACACCGTGTCAGATGGTGCCCGCGCACTGGTGAAACTGGCTTTTGACATCGAAGAAGATCACGCCGAATTTACCGACCTGAATCAACGACTACTCGAACTTTACTACCAGCAACTCGAAGCCACTGAAGCCACGCTCTATCCCGGTCTGGATCGGCTGCTGGAAAAGCTGGAGCAAAAACAAATCCCCTGGGGCATCGTTACCAACAAACCAGAACTGTACACAGTCTTGCTGCTGGACAAACTTAATCTACGTGCTCGCTGTGGCACCCTGGTTTGCCCGGATCACGTAGAACAACGCAAGCCTCACCCCGAGCCCATTCTATTGGCTTGCAAGCAGTTAGGTGTGAGTACAGAGCGCACAGTGTATATCGGTGATCACCAACGCGACATTCAAGCCGCAAAGAATGCCGATGTTATCGCCATAGCGGCAGCCTATGGCTATCTTCCGCTTGATGCCAGGGTAGAAGAATGGCCTGCGGATTTTATACTGCAAGCTGCCGACCAGACTGAAGCCTTACTCAATATTCTTAAATTTTCCTGACAGTAGCTACGCCTATGTTTGAATACACCGCGCCCGAAAATTTACTCGCAAACAAGACCATTTTGATCACCGGAGCCAGTGATGGCATCGGTAAAGTTTGCGCCAGCACTTTTGCCCAACACGGTGCCACCGTCATCTTATTGGGCCGCAGTCAGAAAAAGCTGGAATCGATATTCGACGAAATCGAAGCCTTAAATCCAGGCAGAGCCATAATTCACCCGCTGGATTTTAGTTCTGCGTCGACGGCAGACTATCAAACACTAACTCAGTCCATCTCAGAACAGTTCGAATGCCTCGACGGACTAATCCACAACGCCGCACTGCTGGGAGCAATGAGTCCAATTGAATTTTACCCAGATCAGGACTGGACCGATTTGATGCAAGTAAACATTAATGCAGCCTTCTTTCTGACCAAGGCGCTATTACCCAGCCTCAGTCGTTCTAACGACGCCAGATTATTATTCACAGCATCCAGTGTCGGTCGAATTGGCCGCGCCTATTGGGGGGCTTATGCAGTCTCCAAGTTTGCCGTCGAAGGATTGATGCAGACGCTCGCCGATGAGCTTGGCAAAACCAGTTCGATTCGAGTCAATAGTCTCAACCCTGGCGGCACCCGTACGAATATGCGCCGGAATGCTTACCCGGCAGAAAACCCAAACACACAGCCCACGGCAGCATCACTGATGCCGGTCTACCTCTACCTGATGAGCCCGCAAGCAATAACAATTCACGGACAGACGCTGGATGCCAGAGCATTCAATCCCGACGCTTGAGATTGCAGAGGATTCGCTACTGGAGTCGACGCTACGCCAGTCAGGTTTTAGGTTTCTACCAATTTAAGCAATTTCGCAATTTCAGTTTTGCCCAACTCCTGGTATGTGCCCCTGCGTACATTGCTTGGTATAAATATGGGGCCGAACCTGACGCGCTTGAGGCGACTCACCTTTACTCCCTGTGATTCCCACAGCTTGCGCACCTCACGGTTGCGCCCTTCTATCAAGACGACGTGATACCACTGGTTGATGCCCTCACCGGCAAAAAACTGAATGTCGGTGAAACGGCAGAGATTGCCGTCGATGATGACACCTTCATGCATTTGCTGAATCATTGTTGGTGTTACAGAACCCATTACCCGAACCGCATACTCGCGCTCGATCTGTGAACTCGGATGCATGAGTTTATTGGCGAGCTCGCCATCGGTGGTAAACAACAACAATCCACTGGTGTTCAAATCCAGCCGCCCGATACCCACCCAGCGACTGTGCTTCAAGGACGGCAAGCCATCGAAGACTGTCGCTCTGCCCTCGGGATCCTTACGTGTGCTCACCTCGTGATCGGGTTTGTTGTAGAGAATCACTCTACGCACTTCGCGGGTTTTGTTCTGAGGCGCCAGCCGCTTGCCATCGACCATGATTTTGTCATCGCCAGAGACCCGTTCGCCAATGACTGCAACTTTGCCATTTACTCTTACCCGGCCGGCGACGATCCAGGTCTCGATTTCGCGACGGGAGCCAAAGCCGGCACGGGCCAGCACTTTTTGTAACTTCTCGGTCATAGTAAGTAGTCTGAATTATTACTGTAGTTATTCGGGGTGTAGAACTGCGGCGTCAGGGTTCGATAGCACCGCCCTCATCGGTACTAAATTCCATCTCGGCAGCGTCTGCATCATCCTGACTAGTAGCAACTGGCGCTTCGATTTCCTCAGCGGAGGCTACAGCCAGGTCCTCTCCCGACTCATCAATCGCTAAATTATCAGCATTATCTTCAGAGTCTTTAGTTTCCGGTTCCAGCTTAAGGATTTCATCCAGAGGCTTTTTTGATAACTCAACGGCCAACTCTTCGGCTAGCAGGTCTTCTGCCTCATCCACAGAATTTTCGAAGGCATTTTCGTCTATTGCATCCTCTGGCAATTCGAGAACCCTTTGATTGAGCAAATCGTCATTTGAATTTGTCTCCCGATTACTCCGGTCAATCTCCTTGACCTCAGAAAGTGGTGGCAACTCCTGTAAACTTTTCATGTTGAAATAGTCGAGAAACTGTTTAGTGGTCGCGAACATCGCTGGCCGTCCGGGCACGTCTCTGTGACCGACAACTCGGACCCATTCCCGGTCCAATAGTGTCCGGATAATATTAGAGCTGACCGCAACTCCTCGAATTTCTTCAATGTCACCCCGAGTAATCGGTTGTCGGTAGGTTATCAATGCCAATGTTTCCAACAGCGCCCGGGTATAACGGGGAGGCCTTTCTTCCCAAAGTTTCGCCACCCACTCGCTGAGATCCTGCTTAACCTGAAAGCGATATCCAGACGCCACTTCTTTTAGTTCGAAACCACGGTCATTGCAGTCATCGGCGATACTCTGCATCACCAGATTCAATTCTTTACGGTCCGGCTTTTCGTCGGCACTAAATACCTGGATAATATTATCCAGTGTTAGCGGTCTACCAGCCGCCAGCAGCAAGCCTTCTACTATCATTTTTACCTTATTATCTACATCACTCATACTTTGCTCTTATCCTGCCCATGCTGATTTCCGTTGCTGTTGAGTCGGAGTCGCTAGGCTCTGGCCTTCACGTGAATCGGCCCGAAGGGCTCTGATTGCACTATTTCGATTAAGGATTCCTTCATCAATTCCATGACCGCGAGAAACGTGACTATAACTCCCTGTCGACCCTCCTCTCGCACCAACAAAGACACCAGAGGCACAAACTTACGTTCCGTAATGCGCAGCAATATTTCTGACATTTTTTCCCGTGTCGACAGTGTTTCCAGCTGGATATGATGATGCTCAAACATGTCGGCACGCTGCAATACTCGCGACAAGGAAATCAGGATCTCCTGCAGCTCAACACCTGGTTCGGCAGCGATCCGCTCCATCACCGGCAGGGCAGCGCCAGCACGATGAATGTCCCGGTCCATCCTCACCAGATCATCGATATCTTCCGCCGCCTGCTTGAAGCGTTCATACTCTTGTAGTCGCCGAATCAACTGCATACGGGGGTCTTCTTCCCCAACTTCCTCCTCTGACTGCCGGGGCAGCAGCAATCGCGATTTAATCTCCGCCAGCATGGCTGCCATGACCAAATACTCAGCAGCCAGATCAAACTGATCGGTTTCCATCAGATAAACATACGCCATGTACTGGTCAGTGATTTCCGCAACTTCAATATCGAGAATATCGATATTTTGACGCTTGATCAGATACAGCAATAAATCCAGCGGGCCTTCGAAGGCTTGCAGAAAAACCTCTAGGGCATCGGGTGGGATATAAAGGTCTTTGGGGACTTCGGTAATCGCTTCACCGTCAATATAAGCGAATGCGAGTTCGTGCTGCGCTTTAGAGTTCGTCTCTGCAGCGCCAGCTTCAACCCCCTGTTGCTTTTGGGTTTCTGTCTCTGCTTCAGTGCCGGGAGTCGTCAATCTGAGGGTCTGCTATGGAATCATAAGTGAGTGTAAATTTTACATGAATTCCTGTGCAAATGCTCATTTCCGCCAGGCCTTGCTACCAACTGTTTAACCCCATGGCCGAGCGCACCTCGTGCAAGGTCTCCTTGGCGCATTCCCTCGCGATTTCAGAGCCCTCGGCTATTATGGATCTCACAATATCCGGGTCTTTCTCATACTGCGCCGCCTCTTTCTGTATCGGCTCCAATTCGGCGACAACGGCCTCAATCACTGGTTTTTTACACTCCAGACAACCAATGCCCGCGCCTCGGCACCCCTCTACCACCCAGTCTCTGGTTTTTTCATTTGAATAGGTCAGGTGTAGTTGCCAAACCGGGCACTTGTCTGGATCGCCCGGGTCTGTCAGCCGTACTCTGGCCGGATCGGTTGGCATGGTGCTAATTTTCTTTTCGATATCGCCTAACGGTTCTCTAAGGGTTATGGTATTACCGTATGACTTTGACATTTTCTGCCCATCCAGGCCAGGCATCTTACAGGCTGGTGTCAACAGAGACTGCGGCTCTGACAATATCATCTTACCGCTGCCCTCCAGGTAACCAAACAATCGCTCGCGGTCGCCTATGGATATATTTTGCTGCTCTTTTAGCAATGCCTGACCTTTCTCCAACGCCTCATGATCACCTCGTTCCTGGTAGGCAGTACGCAAACTGGAGTAAAGCCGCGCCGTCTTCTTCCCCATTTTTCGAACCGCCGCCATGGCGTTCTCTTCGAATCCAGGTTCCCGACCGTATAGGTGATTGAAGCGCCTTGCGACTTCCCGCGTCAACTCCACGTGCGCCACCTGGTCTGCGCCAACGGGCACATAGCCAGCTCGATAAATAAGAATGTCGGCGGCTTGCAGCAAGGGGTATCCAAGAAAACCAAAAGTGTCTAAATCTTTCTCACACAGTTTTTCCTGCTGATCTTTATAGCTGGGAACTCTTTCAAGCCACCCCAGCGGAGTCAACATTGACAGCAGCAAATGTAATTCCGCATGCTCGGGCACTCTTGACTGCAAAAACAACGCCGCAGACCCTGGGTTGACCCCCACTGCCAGCCAATCGATAACCATATCCAGCACATTTTTTTCAAAAATTGTGGGATCTCCGTAATCGGTGGTCAATGCGTGCCAGTCAGCTACAAAAAAGAAACACTTGTACTCGTGCTGCAGCTTGATCCAGTTTTTTAAAACGCCATGTAAATGACCCAAATGAAGGCGACCGGTGGGCCGCATTCCTGATAATACTCGCTGTTGCGAATCAACCGTAGACACTGCTTCTCCTACTCTCTGTTTAAGTTTAAGTTTAAGTTTAAGTTTACTTTTACTGCCACGGAACAACAGGCAGCGACTGCTATAACTAGTACTCTAGCGAAAAGGCTCCGGATCGCCCTTGCCCACTCTCACTAAATGCGGAACACCCTCCACCAGATCAACCATTGTAGTCGGCTCCAAGCCACAGGCGCCCCCGTCCACTATCAAGTCTACAAGCTTTCCGATTTTGAGTCGCATCTCATACGGATCGAGCAGGGGTTGATCTTCATCTGCCATTATCAGGCTGGTACTCATAATTGGCTCGCCAAGAACCGCTAGAATAGACTGCGCAACCGCGCTCTGAGGAACCCGAATCCCAATAGTTTTCTTCTTGGGATGCATGAGTCGGCGTGGCACTTCCGGCGTCGCTTTGAGAATAAAGGTATAAGCCCCAGGCGTGTAAGCTTTCAATATTCTATAGGCACTATTATGAACTTTAGCATAGCTGGCAAGCGAGGAGAGATCGCTACAAACGAGGGTGAAATTGTGCTTATTATCAAGCTGTCGTATACGCCGGATGCGCTCGAGGGCGGATTTATCCCCAAGGTGGCAACCCAGAGCATAGGTGGAATCAGTCGGATAGACGATAACTCCCCCCTGCAGCAGTACTTCTACAACCTGCCTGATCGCTCTGGGCTCCGGGTTAACAGGATGAACTTGTATAAAATTACTCATACTAGGCAATGATTCCGGCAAATCTTGAGATTCATTTCGGCAGACAAAAAAGAAACAGATTCTAATACATAACAGCTTCCCGCAAAAGCAGACAGACTTCCTTAAATCAACTAAAATGCGCCATCAGCGACGAACCTCGCAAACTGACAGCCTCATAGCAGTGGCCTATACTTTAGATGTCGCCTCCGAATGAGCTAGCCTCTGACCGAGCCGCAGCGTGAGCCAAGAAGACCGGAAGACAGCAATGAAGCAACTTATAGACTACATCCCCCTACTCATATTCTTCACGGTGTTCGCCATCGACGAACGCACTGTGAGCATCGCCGGCTATGAGCACACAGTCGGCGGCATCTATAGTGCCGCCGAATTTTTGCTAAGCGCCTCAATTCTTACTTACGGCTCTCTATTTTTGGCCAATCGTCGATTGGACAAATTCCAATGGATAACGCTCGTCGCCGTGGTGCTGTTTTGCATTCCGACCATTATTTTCAGAAATACTGACTTCCTGAAATGGAAGGCCCCGATAGTCAACTGGATTTTCGCCATAGTTTTCTTTGGCTCGCGCTACTTTGGTGATAAACCGGCAATTGAGCACATGATGGGACATGCCGTGAACGCGCCGAAAGAAATATGGCAGCGCCTTAACAGTATTTGGATTGTCTACTTCATAATTTTGGGTGCGGTCAATCTGATAGTCGCCTTCACATTGAGCGAAAAAGCCTGGATTCAGTTCAAGGTCTTCGGCAACTTGATCCTGACTTTTGCTTTCGTTATCGGGCAAATGCCTCTACTGGCGAAATACATTGAAGTTCAAGAAGATAAAACCGAGGCCGAACCCACCGGCAAAGAATCGGTTTAAATACGCTATGTATTACGCAATCATTAGTGAAGATGTAGAAAATAGCCTGGAGAAAAGGAAGTCCGCCAGGCCCGCTCACCTGCAACGGCTGAACACGTTAGCAGATCAACACCGACTATTGCTCGCAGGCCCCCATCCCGTGATTGATAGCCCGAATCCCGGTGCTGCCGGATTCAGTGGCAGCTTGATCGTCGCAGAGTTTGACAGCCTCGAACAGGCGCAAGCCTGGGCTGATGCCGACCCCTATGTTGCTATTGGGGTCTACAGCAGTGTGACTGTAAAGCCATTCAAGCGAGTGCTGTAATCTCGATACTGATACACGTAAACCAAGTATTGGCCGTCAGTTAGCTACTTTTACCTGACTTGGTTCGAGGTCAGGAAACTGCTGATCCAGGATCTGATTCCATTCATCGAGTTGCGCCCTGCGCCTGTTGAATACACTGGAGGCATCGCCCTCGATGGTGATGCTATTAATAAGGTCTCCCGGCCTGATTTTATACACCACCGACAGACCGGCTATAACCTTACCAAATACTGAGTGGAGTCCATCGAGCCGGGGGGTGGCCAAATGCGTGATGAAAAACTGGCTGCCATCGCTGCCAGGGCCTGAATTGGCCATGGAAATAATACCGGGCTGATTGTGTTTCAGCACGATTTCCCCTCGGAACTTGTAACCCGGGTCGCCGCTGCCATCACCTTCAGGATCACCCCCCTGCACCATGAAATTTCTCTCTACACGATGGAAGCTCAACGTATTGTAAAACCCGCGCTGGGCCAGATTAACGAAATTGGCAACCGTCGTAGGCGCCGCTCGCGCATTGAGCTCGACTCGTATCTCGCCTTTAGAGGTGTCGATAACAGCAGTCAGACGCTGGGCCAGACTGGTACTCGCCGCCATGACGATCACCACCGCCACGGTCGATTTACAACAAAGCTTAAGCAGCTTGCTAATGCTCATATTCAGAGGTGCCCTAGCTACTCTCTCAGAGGTCTACAGCTGGCGAACGCCAGCCATTATAAATTGTAATCCAATATTACCGGTGCGTGATCAGAAAAATTATACTCTGATGCGATCACCGCGGCAGTCACCTTATCGGCAAGGCCTGGAGTAATAACATGGTAATCGAGTCGCCAGCCGACGTTGTTCGCCCTGGCCTGCCCGCGGTTCGACCACCAGGAGTACTGATCTGCTGCGGTGTTAAGCAATCGAAAACCATCTACGTAACCGACGTCATCGTATAAAGTATCAAGCCAGGCACGCTCTTCCGGTAGAAAGCCCGAATTTTTCTGATTAGGGCGCCAATTCTTGAGATCTATTTCCTTGTGACAAATATTCCAATCTGCACAGATGATATATTCCCGACGTTTCCTGCGCAGAGATTTCATATGCTGCATGAAATCCTCCATGAAGCTGAATTTTCGCGCCTGCCGTTCCTCGCTGCTGGAGCCCGAGGGGAGATACAGTGAGGCAATGCTCAAGCCCTCAAAATCTGCCTGAATGTAGCGGCCTTCGGTGTCAGCCAACTCGAAACCCAGGCCGGTAGTGACTTTATCCGGCTGCTTGCGGCTGAATATAGCCGTACCCGAATAACCTTTTTTAACCGCATCAAAGTAATGGCAGTGATACCCTTCGGGGTGAAAAACCGGATCTGTCAGTTGATCTAGCTGCGCCTTGGTTTCCTGCAGGCAGATCACATCTGCCTCTACGCCAGGCAACCAGTCGAAAAAACCCTTTCGAGCCGCTGCCCGGATTCCATTGCAGTTAAAGGTCATTATCCGCATAGTTTTGTATTGCTTACCTCTGCTCAATTGTTGTAACGCTGCACCTCTGGGGCGGCGCTAATTCTATCCGTTGACGATAGCCGAAACCAGCGCCTCTTAAATGCACGACGTTTATGGGATCCCGGCAGATATCCGCTGATAGCGCTCTCAATGTGTCACTTATTTTCACATATTTTGTGCGGATCCCTTGCTGCACCAGAACCTGGGAAACTCACATAAGCCCTATTTCATGGACATTGACGCTATCATTCAATTCAAAATATAGCAGATTTTACACTACATACCCTGAGTAACTATTTGTAATTACTGATTTTATATACTTTTCTAAATTTTTCTTTACTTGAGTCTATAAATTGCGCTTATTTACACATATATGTTACTTTTATGGGCATATTGTGTTACTATTCGCGCCATCAATCAAAGCAACACTGTGTTATTTGACAACATTAATCTGAATTCAATTGGAGATAGACATGAGCAAGGCCCTCAGTAAGGCGAGCCCCATCGTAGAAGCAACCCTGGTAAGTTTGGTAGTGGTATTGGCAGCATTGGCAGTCCCGGTCGCAATCTTGTACGCCGCGGCCTAAATCACAGCCAGCATAGTTCCCAGCAACCCTGCTGCTTGAACAAGGAAAGAGAGTTTACTGAAAGCGCAGTTTGTCGGTGAAATTACAGGGTTTATGGCTGCTGTCTAATTGTTCGGCGATGATACGATCCCAGGCAGTACGACAGGCACCCGGAGACCCTGGCACACAGAAGATAATGGTGCCGTTAGCCAGGCCAGCAAAAGCCCGGGACTGGATAGTAGAAGTACCTATTTCTTCATAGGAAAGTTGGCGAAACAACTCACCAAAACCCTCAATATCCACATCGAACAAGGGCTTGATAGCTTCGAAAGTATTGTCTCTAACAGTAAAGCCGGTACCGCCTGTAAGCAGAATGGCATGGGCCTCCGGGTCAAATATTAGGGTAGAAACCTCGGCGCGTAGCTGATAGATATCATCTTTAATAATCGTCTTCGAATGCAGCTTGTGGCCTGCTGCCTGTAGACTTTCCCGCAATACCAGGCCGGACTTGTCGGTTGCTTCGCTGCGGGTATCTGAAACCGTCACCACGGCAATATTTAGTGCAATCGATGAACTCACTGCTTTAACCACCTGTCATATTCATAAGCCGTACCGGCTGCGCATGATCCTTGTCGTAGAAGTAATGGCGTTCCGGCTTAATGTCCATTGAAGCAATAATGGCCTGCTTAAGGTCATCCTCGCCAAGTTGCTCATCCCTCAATATCGCTCGTAAATCGATGGAATGCTCATTACCCAGACACAGCAGCAATCTACCCTCGACGGTAACCCTGACCCTGTTACAGTCTTCGCAAAAATTGTGAGTCACCGGCGAAATGAAACCTATGCGAGTGTCTGTGCCCTGGATTTGAACATAGCGTGACGGGCCCGCTGTTTTGGTGGTGACATCCATGAGTTGATATTTCTCAGCCACCACAGCCCTTACCCAATCATTGCTACAGGTAGTGTCTTCACGACTGTGATCCGACGCGTCGCCAAGTGGCATCTCTTCAATAAAGGCAATGTCGATGCCACGCTCTACGGCATAGTCAGCAAGAGAGATCACTTCGTCGTCGTTGTAGCCACGCATAATCACCGCGTTCAACCTGATTCGATCGAAGCCACTGGCATTCGCAGAATCAATTCCACTTAATACTTTCTCTAGTTTTCCAACCCTGGAGATACGCTTGAACCGCTCCGCATCCAGACTATCGAGGCTGATATTAATTCTGTTGACGCCAGCCGCCTTCAGTTGCTCGGCATACTTGTCTAATTGCGCCCCATTGGTGGTGAGCAATAATTCATCGAGGCCAGGAAGTTCTCCGAGTTTTTCAATCAAAGACATCACATTGCTGCGCACCAGCGGCTCGCCGCCAGTCAGACGGAGCTTCTTCACACCGAGTTCGGTAAATATCCTGGCAACTTGATACAACTCTTCCAGCGAGAGTATCTGATCACGGGGCAGGAACTCCATATTCTCCGTCATGCAATAAACACAGCGAAAATCACAACGATCGGTCACCGACAGACGGATGTAGTCTACGTGGCGACCAAACTTGTCGATAAGCTTGTAGGGCTGTTGCCTGCTACTCATTCCTTTACTCATTTCATCGCATAAATCAGTGTTTCAACGGCGTCAACTATACCCTACTTACGCTAGCAGGACATTGATATTAAACCCTGGAGGGCTTGAGAAAAAAGCCCAACCTCAGGAATTGAAAGCGATCTGTAAGGCTAGCAAGATCAGAATCACTCCCACCGCTCTCTCAAACCAGTGACCGGCTCTTAATATGTATTCACGCACATCCGCTCTACCCATGAAACTGGACAGCAGAGCGAACCATGCAAAGGTGGCGAAGGCGAGATAGAGGCCATAGATAACTTGAATGGAGACCGGCGTCAGCGGGCTGACAACTACCGTAAAAAGTGCGAGAAAAAACAAGGTGGCTTTCGGGTTAAGGCCGTTAGTCAGGAAGCCAAGCATAAACGCCTTCGCTGGCTTAACTGCAGGTGCCACAATTGCAACAGAATCGTAGCTACCTGTAGCAAGTGAACTCCTGATCGAATTGACGCCAAGATAGAATAAATACGCAGCCGCAACAAATTTCACAGCATTGAATATTGCGGGGGACTGCGACAACAAAACAGCGACGCCCAACACGCAGTAACTCACGTGCAACAAGATCCCGGCACCGACTCCAAAACTTGTCCACAATCCAGCGCTGGTGCCACCTGTCACACATTGGCGAGTAACCACTGCGAAATCAGGACCGGGAGATGCAACAGCGAATAAATGTGCAATAGCTATAGTTAGGAATTCGGCCCAGTACATACTGATTTCCGAGTTTAGTATTATCTAGGGAGCCTCTGATTAATGAATCAAAGGTTCCCTTGTAATCAAGGCATGGATTAGACTAGAGCACTCGTTCGGCGAGAACGAGATCGATGACCGCACGCTGACCATTGTGGGCAAAGTTATCGGATACAACACGGTAGTCGCCGACCGCTGGCGTCGCCGTACCAGAAAAGGAAACCAGTGCAGAGACATAGACCGTATCCGCAGACGCCAGATTGAAAGGTCCTACCGCCGACGCATTATCGAGCCTGATCGTTGTCGGTAAATCACCAACTCTAAGATCTATCGCTGCCAGTGGTGGCATGCCCTCCCGCTCTGCGTTTCTTATGGCAACAAACACTCGCAGGTTTGGATCAAGCTCGACACCATCGGTCAACACAAGATTGACTTCAACCACGGGCCCAGCAGCAAGCTCCTGCCCACTCTCTGCCATTAAATTTTGTGCCGCCGTGATGTTTTGTCGCAGCAGTTGCGCTTGCTCTGAATTTGGGTTCGCCTGAATCAATAAACGCCAGTAGCTGATTGCGGCAGGAAAATCCTGCCTCTGCTCGGCATCTGCTGCCAACAATTGCAAAATTAATATCTCTCTCGGATTTAATGCGCGCGCCTCCTCCACTACAGCAAGAATCTCTGGCGTAAATTCCAGGTCAGCATTGATGTACATTGCCAGCGCGACCCTGCCCAGTACCAGCGCCTTTTCCTGTCCCTCCTCCAATCTCCTGGCGGCCTGGCGATATGCGATCTCAGCTTGGGTAAACATATTGAGATTGGCAAAGTTCTCAGCAAGAAAATACCAGGCCCAATGTCGATCAGCATTTTCCTGCACAACTTCACCAAGACTGACAATCAGGCTCTGCGTCTCTTCGATGCTACCACTATTATTTACCGTGCGTCGAAACAGCTCCATCAATTCGACGTCTTCGATATGCCCCCACTGGTCATACAGGCTGTAGGCAACAACGGGCATTAACAACACCAGAATCAATGGAATTGCATTGCGAGCAATGCCACGTTTTGCTTGCTGAGTTTTTACCGACTTGGCTTTTGAACTTTTTGTTTTCGCCTCGGTCAGTCCTATCGCCACATCAACATCCGCCAATAAGCCCTGCTGTAATTCCAGCAACAAGGCATCGAACTGTACCTGCTCTAGATTACCGGCAGCTAAATCAGCTTCAAGTTCATCATTACGCTCATTGAATAAGGCAATATTGGCGGCTTCACGCAATTTCTCAGATTCTAATGAGGAAGAGTGGCTTCTAGACCACAACGGCAATACAACAAAAAGCGCGGCGAGAATAAAGAGACCAAAGGTTAACAACCAGAACATTTAGATTCCAAACATTGAATAAATTTCAAACTTTGTTGTCGAGCAGCTCTTTTAATCGAGCCTGTTGCTCACCGTCAAGTTCAGTATTTTCTTCGCTCAATTTTTTCGCTCGGCGTGATATACCAAAAGCCACGAAGCCACCAACAAACAGAAATACCGGCGGTCCAAACCAAAGCAAAACAGTTTCTGCCCGCAATCTTGGTCGATAGAAGATGAAGTCTCCATAGCGTTCAAACATGAACTGCTCGATCTCGGCATCACTCAAGCCATCCTGGATCATGCGATGAATTTCTCGCCGCAAGTCCTCTGCGACTCCGCCGCTAGATCCCGTCAGGTTCGTGTTCTGACACATCGGGCAGCGAAATTCATTGGACAATTTACGAAATCGCTGTTGTTGCTCCTCTGAATCAAATTCAAAAGTATCGACTTGCGCAACCGCACCAGGTATCCCACTCAGAGATAGCAACAGAATAAAACCGGCAAGAAGAGCCTTGAACCCAACAGCGAGGCTTAATGAGTAGATTCTATTATTCATCGCTGCTGCGTTGCCCTCTCAACTCAGCAATGGCGGGTACAAATTCCTCTTCCCATACGCGCTCATCGAGAACGCTCACATGCCTGAAGCGAATCACACCATTCTCATCCACCAAATAGGTTTCCGGGGCACCGTATACACCAAGGTCTATACCAAAGCGTCCATCTTCGTCGAGAATGCTGAAGGCGAATGGATTTCCGTTGTCTGCGAGCCAGTCCAGCGCCAGCGCCTGACGATCTCGATAATTGACCCCCACAACAGGAATTTCACCTTCTTCAGACAAGCGCATAAGTGTAGGGTGTTCTATCAAGCAAGGAAGACAGTAACTTCCCCATACATTAAGGAGAAATATTTGATCAGGCAAATCGTCATTTTCTACTTCGGTTCCAGCGACTGTACTCAGCTGAAACCCTGGCATCGGTTTATCGATCAGCATAGATGGCAGCTCTTTTGGATCCAGGTACAAGCCACGCCAGAGCTGTAGCGCGAGAGCAAAGAATGAAATTACAGGAATGTAAAATTTAAGCTTGTTCATTTTTCTAAGCCCTAGCCTGCCGTTTGCAAGCCACTGGATAATTCATTGTCGACTTTCTCCAACTGGCGCCTTCGCAAGCGACGATAGCGCTTATCACCCGCCGCGATGATGCCGCCGAAGGCCATGAAGAGTGCCCCTAACCAGATCCAACGAATAAACGGTTTGACGTAGATCGTCATAGACCAGGCGCCACTCTCTTTTTGCTCGCCGAGAGTAACAAAGAGATCACGCAAAAAACCTGCATCGATTGCCATTTCGGTAGATGGAGTCCCGCTGGCGAGATATATTCTGCGCTGCGGGTAGAGGTTCTCTAAGAATTGACCATTCTTTTTCACTTCGATGTCCGCTTCGTTGCCCACATAATTGGGCCCGTTAACTGCCGAACTGCCATTGAATTGAAAATTGTAGTTGCCTAAATCGATATTCTGACCAGCTTCAAGCAGCACACTCTTCTCATAACTAAAAGCACTGGTTAAACCAATACCGATCAGCATCACTGCAGCACCTATGTGGGCAGCCTGCATTCCATAGTAGCTCAGGGATAAGGCTTTCAAGCCTTTTATCCGGGATGATTTATTTGCGGTTTTGTTCGCTAAATCTTTTAACATGCTCAGGCTGATCCACGCCGCCAGCGTCACCGAAACTGTCGCCGCAAAAGAAAATTCCAACAAGACCGCAAGGGGAATAAGCACACCCAATGCCACACTGGACAAAAGCACCTTGCCCAGTTGCAGTGTCAAATAGGAAATCGATGTTTTTTTCCAGCGGCACAGAGGTCCAATACCTAACAGCAATACCAACAGAATCATCAAGGGTACGAAGATGGCGTTAAAATACGGCGGGCCGATAGAAATGAGATCGTCTGTTATCGCCTGGTAGACCATTGGAAACAGCGTGCCAAGAAACACCGAGGCTGCTGCAACCACCAGCAACACATTGTTGCCCAACAGGAGCACTTCTCTGGAGACGAGATCGAAGCCAGCCTCACTTTTCATTAACGGCGCCCGTAATGCGAACAGCAGCAAAGAACCGCCGACTGCTACGCCCAATATGGCAAGAATAAAGAAGCCGCGCGTGGGGTCGCTGGCAAAGGCATGAACCGAAGTTAGCAGACCCGAGCGGGTAATGAACGTGCCCAGCAAGCTGCCCGAAAAAGCGAGTATGGCCAGCAGCACAGTCCAACTCTTGAACACACCCCGTTTCTCTGTGGCAGCCAATGAATGAATTAATGCGGTACCGAACAGCCAGGTGATCAGCGGTGGATTTTCAACCGGATCCCAGGCCCACCAACCACCCCAACCCAGTTCGTAATAGGCCCACCAACTGCCCAAGGCTATACCAATTGTTAACACCGCCCATGCCACATTCGCCCAGGGCCGCGACCATCGCGCCCACGCCGCATCGAGACGCCCACTTAATAGCGCCGCTATCGCAAAAGCAAACACCACTGAGAAACCGACATACCCCATATAAAGAGTGGGAGGATGGATAATGAAACCAAAATCCTGCAACGCCGGATTTAAATCCGTGCCGTCGACGGGCGGCAACGGCACTATACGATCGAAGGGGTTAGAGGTCGCAAGCATGAACAAGATATAAGCCGCACATAACACCCCCAGCACGCCGAGCACCCGCACAACAAAATCGATTGGCATACTTTTACTGTAGATGCTCACAGCCAGCATCCAGCAAGACAGCATAAACGTCCACAGCAGAAACGAGCCTTCATGCCCGCCCCACACTGCGGTTAGCTTATAGCGAGTCGGCAATAGGGAATTGGAGTGCTGAGTAACAAACTGTACGGAAAAGTCATCGGTAGCGAAAGCATAGGCTAGTATCGAGATGCTGATGCCCAAGAACACAAAGACACCGGCTGTCAGTGGGCGTGCAAGATCCATCCACAGCAGATTATTTCGACTCGCGCCGACAAGCGGCAAGGTGCCGAGCAGTACACTCAGGCAAAACGCCAGAATCAGGGAAAATTGGCCCAGCTCAGGAATCATCTAATTTTCAGCCAGCGTGGAATAATTTTCAGTGCTTGCACCGGCAGCATCCAGTGCGGCCTTGACTTCAACCGACATGTAGTTTTCATCGTGTTTTGCCAACACGCGTGAAGCCTGGAATAAGCCAGCAGAATCCAGGGATCCTTCTACCACGACACCCTGCCCCTCTCGAAACAGGTCTGGCAAAATTCCTTCGTAATTAATCACCACGTCGTTTACATAATCGGTTGCGGCAAACCGTACTTTTAAACTGTCCTCGGCACTGTCAATAGAGCCTTCTTTAACCATACCGCCAATACGAATACGCTGGCCTACCTGCACCTCACCCGCGGCAACCTGAGTCGGCGTAAAAAACAAATCGATATTTTGACTGAGTGCGTACAGGGTCAGGCCCACGGCAACACTCAGACCAGTTGCGATAAAGAGGATTATACCAAAACGTTTACGTCTGTGAGGTTTCACTTGTATCTCCAATTGGATCAGACAAATTGCCAGGCTCGTCTGAATTATTCTCACTTTTAGAAGCCCCCTCATTAATAATCAAGCGTCGTTTAAGTTCGCGAATAATTTGTTTTTTCCTTATCCGCGGAAAATATAAATTAACGGAAAAGAACAGAACGAAGAGGGCATACACGGCCCAGACGTTGAAGGCATAACCCCCCATCTGGAAGAATTCACTAATACTGGAAAATTGCAGGGCTTCTAACATTGTGCTCTCTAGGTTTCAGAATCTGGATCAGGTACTGCCCAACAATTCCTGCACCCAATTTGAACGGCGTTCTCGCTGCAATATTTCATTGCGCGTGGACAGAATCAGACTGACGACAAAAAACAAATACACTGCCACGATCATTATGACCAACGGCACCCAGATTTCAGGGCCGTTCGCTGATTCCCCAGCCAAGCCAATAGAACTGGAAGGCTGGTGCAAGGTATTCCACCAATCCACCGAGTACTTGATAACAAACACATTGATGCAGCCTACGATGGAGAGAACTGCGCAGGCCTTGGCTGCAGCGTCAGTGTCTTCCAGAGCTGATCGTAGTGAGATCACGCCAACCAGCAGAAAAAATTGTAGCAGCATCGAAGTAAGGCGACCGTCCCATATCCACCATGTACCCCAGATATCACTGCCCCAAATAGAACCGGAAATTAACGCCAGCGCGGTAAACCATGCTCCCAGCGGTGCAGCTGTTTTCGCCACCATATCTGCCAGCTTCATGCGCCAGACCAGCGTGATAGTTCCCGCTACTGCCATCAATGGGAAGAATGCCAGAGAAATACTGGCGAAAGGCACGTGGATGTACATGATGCGAATAGTATTTCCCTGTTGATAATCCGCTGGCACAAATAACAACGCCCAGGGAATCCCTGTGAGCAACAGCAAGCACATCGCCGCCACCAGCCACGGCAGCCATTTGCCGGACAACTCATAGAACCACTTCGGGGAGCCTAATCTGAAAAACCACTGCCACACTGTTCTGTCCCCACCGCGTTACTGATTTGATTTAGTTATCAGGCCCACAAATATACCACGCCCCTATAGGGCAACCATGTTACGTATTGTAACCCATTGTAATTACGCGCTTATAGTTAAATCGAACGAAATAGGTCCAGAGAAGCTCTAGTTTATGCTGATCCGCAGAGCGGCGGCCGAGGCCAGTGGCGCCAGGCTTATTGAGGCCAGTAGCATGGCAGCTAATACTGCCAGGTAAGCCAGTAGAGGGGCTCCATTTAGAGTCTGTTGTACAGCCATAGTACCAGCAATCAGCACTGGAACACTCATTGGTAGCGTAATCACGGCGAGAATAAGTCCCCTGCTGCCCAATCCCACAGTCAATGCTACGCCGATGGAACCAAGTAAGCTCAGCACCGGTGTGCCCAGTAACAGGCTTAGAAAAAGGGCTAAATAGGCGTCGGCAGGAAGATTAAGCATGTAGGCAATAAGCGGTGATGCCAGCACCACTGGCAAGCCACTCACGAGCCAGTGGGCAATGTTCTTCGCCAACACCATAAAATAAAGCGGATGTGGGCTTAGCAAAAGCTGCTCCAGGGACCCGTCTTCAAAGTCGGCACGATACAGATTATCCATCGACAACATCGCCGCCAATAACGTAGAGATCCACAAGACCCCGGCAGCAATTGTAGCAAGCCGCTCTGGGTCCGGGCTGATACCGATCGGGAACAGGGTGGCAACAATAAGAAAGAACATGAAGGGGTTTACAATGTCATTCTTGCGCTTATAGGCAATCAGTAAATCGCGCTTGAGGGTGGCTCGAAATGCACTGGCGGTTGTGGTTCTGTTTGTAGTCATTACAGGGCTCTACCCGAGGCTCAAAATTTCGAGCTCAGCCACGGTGAGTTTGTGGTGGGTAGTCACCAGCACTGAACCACCGGCGTCAGCATGTTGCCGCAGCAAGTTCTCGAGTTGCGCAACACCGCTACTATCGAGGGTGGTAAAGGGTTCATCCAGAATCCAAAGCTTGGCGGGGTTAATCAACAGCCGGGCCAGAGACACGCGTTGTTGCTGCCCGGCAGACAGGGTAAAGCATTGGGATTCTTCGAAGCCACGCAATCCAAGTGCGACCAGCGCCTCCAGTATCTCTGCATCGCTCACTGCTTGCTGCAGACCACAACCCCAGCGCAGGTTTTCCAAGGGTGTCAGCACCTTGTTGACACCAACCCTGTGGCCAATATACAGCAGGGAACTGAAGAAATTTTCTACCTGTTCTTCGATGGCTTCGCCGTACCAGCGAATATCCCCCTCATAGCCATCGTTTAGACCACAGAGGATTCGTAGCAGTGTGGTCTTGCCACTGCCGTTACTCCCCTGCACTTGCAAAACCTTGCCCTCTGTCAATTCGAAGTTTAAATATCGAAACAGAATACGGTCATCACGCTCGCAAAATAGATCGGTAGCCGTCAGCATAGTCGCTTTATTGGAAGCCGCATCGGAATTACCATTGGGGATTGCTGACATGAAGACTCGAGACTAGCTGCTCTTGAGAAAAGTTGGTGCAAGATGTTCAATTGTACCGCAAATCCAGGGAACGTCTGAACAATGATTCTATATCGCTGGCCTGCAGAGCGGCCGCATATCAAGGCGGCTTCCTGTAGTAATGTTGATCAGCTTACAAGGGGATCCAACGCAGGGATGCGGCTGCTCTGAAGGTCCCTGTGGGCGAGGCCTGGAGCGTTAACTCCAGCACTAAAGCGAACCCATCTCACCTCCACTGCGTGAGTTGGCTGCGCAGTCGCAGGGCGGCCTGACTGTGAATCTGGCTGACACGGGACTCGCTGACTCCAATTACTTCTCCAATCTCTTTCAGATTGAGCTCTTCATCGTAGTACAACGCCAGCACCAGCCTCTCCCGGTCTGGCAGGCCATTGATAGCCCGCGCCAGGTGTGCCTTAAACGTGTCTCTTTGTAGACCGTCCCAGGGTCCCGGCAGCTCTCCAGCTGCCGACTCGATGGCGGAATCATCTCCCTCCATAATGTCATCGAAACTAAATAGCCGACTACCCGAGGCGTCCTGCAGAATTGCATAATAGGCATTAAGATCGATATCCAGCTCTGTCGCTATCTGATTGTCCTTGGCGTCCTCGCCAGTGCGTGCCTCGATAGCCTTGATTGCTTCTGCCACCTTACGGGATTTGCGGTGCACCGAACGTGGCGCCCAATCCCCTTTGCGTACTTCATCCAGCATCGAACCACGAATACGAATGCCGGCATAGGTTTCAAAGCTGGCTCCCTTGGATATATCGTATTTTTTGGCCGCCTCCAACAGACCGATCATGCCGGACTGAATCAGGTCGTCGATTTGTACGCTAGCCGGCATCCGCAGCAGCAGATGGTGAGCAATGCGTTTAACCAGGGGTGCATAGCGGTCCACGACCTCCGTTAGATTGGGTCCACTACCGTCTAACTCCATTGGCAGTGGTTTATGAGTAGAAACTTTTATTGCCGAAGCCATTTTTAGTCATCCCGTTTTTAGTTTTATTGCCGCACCTTGCAAAACTCAAGCACTCCACCGGCTAGTCTTCTCGCAGGAAAACCACTGGTGACACCTTGTACTAGCTGCTTGAACGTAATGGAGGGCCTAGTGCGACAGCTTCAAATTAGCTGCCAGATTTTTAATTCGAGGGAAACATTTATTGCGGGCACAAAAACACTTGACGTCAGGCTAGCTGACACATACTGATCACCGCCGCTCAATTGGCTGCGGAAAAACCCCTTAGCCTTCCCCATGTCTGTTATGTAGTGCTTTTTAACTGCCACGCTATAGCATGCTCCTGCTTTTTATTGGTACCGCTGAAATTCCATTTATCTTTTCGATCTTGCTAAACTTAATTCCCGTGTTAACGACTTATTCCTAAGTCAAACACTATTGATTTTTATCTGATTGAAATTAAGCCTGTCCCCCAGTACTACACCTTCCTCATCACCTGCTTTCGCATTACCATCCTGCAATGCCAAAGCAGACGAATTGCTACAACCTACCAAGCAATAATTGTTCCAATTCAAGGATTAAGCTCAACTAAGTCTAACGGCCCCCATGGATAGGGCGCTGTAGATGAAAGAGAGTCCAGTTGGCAATATTTGACACAGTCCTGGCAGCGCCAAGAACCCGAAGATTTTTCGATCAAATGCCAAGAACTTGGTTTTTTCTATCTATTGCCAAAAACTCGGCAACAGTGGTCGCGCGGATCGACAGGAAACTCTGTGAATATCAGACGCAGGAAGCAAACCGATACCGCCAGTTTGAGTTTAAAAATGCGCCTGGAACACAGGCATGAAGAGCATCAGGCTTTGGGGGCGGTGACGCCAGTTTGGCCCATGTACTTCCCACCGCGCTGCTTATAAGTCATCTCACACTGCTCATCGGATTGATAGAACAACATCTGGGCAACGCCTTCATGGGCATATATTTTCGCTGGTAGCGGTGTGGTATTGGAGAACTCGAGGGTCACATGCCCCTCCCATTCTGGCTCCAGCGGAGTGACATTAACGATAATACCGCAACGGGCATACGTCGACTTACCCAGGCAAATAGTCAAGACATCTTTGGGGATACGAAAATATTCAATGGTCCTGGCCAGCGCGAATGAATTCGGAGGAATAATGCAGCAGGGCTCATTGATCGATATGAAGCTGCTTTCATCGAAGTTCTTGGGATCCACCACACTGGTTGTGTGTACGTTGGTAAAAATTTTAAACTCGCTGGCACAGCGAACATCATAGCCGTAACTTGAAGTACCAAATGAAATCACTTTGGCACCGTCTACGTAACGCACCTGCTCAGGCTCGAAAGGCTCAATCATTCCCTGATTCCTTGCCATTTCCCTGATCCAGCGGTCCGACTTAATGCTCATTCTTCAACCCTGATTTTTTGCTACTATAAACGAGACGCGCACGATAAACCATTCACCCACTTTCGCATCAACTTATTTTCCAGCTGTCAGTTTCAAGTGCATGTGGCTGCGACACGAGCAAAATAGAGCTGAATTCAATTCTGACTTGAAGTATGATTCGCCGCCCTTACGCGGTAAGACTATCGGCTGCGAAGGCAGTACTGAGATTGGGCAGGGCGATATCCCTGCGCACCAACAACGGGTTAAGAGCTATAATTGACTTCGATCGAACACCTTCTTGACCAGGTCGTATGAAGTAGCCTTGTTTTACAGCATCCACCTTCGGAGGAAGACCAGGTGAGAAAGTGGCAGTGTTTGGTTTGCAGTTTTGTCTATGAAGAAGAAGTGGGACTACCCGATGGTGGCATAATGCCCGGCACTAGCTGGGACGAGATCCCCGATGACTGGATGTGCCCCGATTGCGGCGTCGGCAAAGAAGACTTCGAAATGGTCGAAATATAAAACAACCCCCGTAGTGACGAAAACCTACAGGTTCGCCGGTCAACCAAGGACTGCAGTGTGAAACCAAGAAAAATTCTAGTAACCAGCGCCCTGGCCTACGCCAATGGCAGCATCCACCTGGGGCACTTGATGGAGGCAATTCAGACCGACATCTGGGTGCGCTTGCAAAAACTTCGTGGCCACGATTGTGTCTACGTTTGTGCGGACGATGCCCATGGCACCGCCATTATGTTGAGTGCCGAACAACAGGGCATCACTTCAGAACAATTGATTGACGCCATGAGTGCAGAGCATCAGCGTGATTTTG
>Ga0302135_10000081_pt1 | contig 51269 bp, 68 predicted proteins | sample CBN3_surface_MG_FD_203119 | JGI IMG/M metagenome (GOLD analysis project Ga0302135, IMG submission 203119) | Marine microbial communities from Western Arctic Ocean, Canada - CBN3_32.1 | ecosystem: Environmental > Aquatic > Marine > Oceanic | place: Canada: Western Arctic Ocean | collected...
AGCATACATATCTTCAGCCTCTGATCTAATAGCCATCAGTCCTCCTACATCCCCCTAAGGGGATGTGTGTGTTTTTTTTTAACTACGGCTTGGAACTCTCAGCCGTTATGCACGGTCTGCGTAAAGACGCCAATCTCCCTTGCTGCGGGAGGCTGCAAGGGCCTGTTCTACGAGACCTTCTATACTCGTTGCAACGTAGAAAGTACCGCCGGCCGTAACGGTGTAGTAAGGGTTCGAGTCTTCTGCATGGTGCCGAGCTTCCGCGGCAACCTCGGCGCGTAGACAATGGTCCTGCTCTACACAAGGATCAAAAGTCCTCTTACCCGAAGCTATATCCCGGGCCAAGCTAGCCGATGACGGTGTTCTCACAACCTGTAGGAGACCGTTACCGCTGGCACAGTCCTCAATACTTCTCTGGCAGTGTTTAGTGAGCTTTGAATCGCTTCCCTTGGTTGCCCAGTAACTACGGGTACTCGGGGAAATACCCATCCTCACTGCCACTTCGGTTTTCGAAATACCCAGTTTCTGAGCAAACATATCCACGATTTGTGCAGCCTCGCTGCCCTTCATGCGGGTATGCTTTTGTTTCTTCAACGCCTCTTCAATGTCTCCCACCTCGGCCGGTGTCACCATCAACAGTACGTGTCCTTGGGGAACCGCCCGGTTAAGTGTGTTCTCAGAACCGCGGTCATTCTCGGATCGGCAAGCTTCCGCGAGCGCGGTGGGCGTTAGGGTGTGCTTCTGTTCGCTGTAAGTAAGAAGGTGTTCGTGCATCCTTTCCTCTCTTTTGTGTTTTAAGTAGCCTGTGAGGGACTTTGTTAAGTTTTCCTACATAGGGTGCCCTCCGTCCCCCCTATGCTCTTCTTATCGATTCCTCAGCTAACCGCGATCTCCATGGACAATAGGTTGAGCTGCACATCTCGGTCCACCGGAATGTTTCGTAACGTCTTCGTGAACTGCGACACCATCACCCCTGCGGCAATGTTGGCACAGTATATCGTTGACTTAGCCGTACAGGAGCCCTGGTAGGCCTCCGCAGACTTGAACAAGGTCGTCGGGTAGTACTCCCGAGAATCCTCGTCAGTCGCCGATATCACTCTCAGGGACTCTGCCGTCATCCTACCATCGATAAAGACATCAACGACGTGCTTGACATCTTTCCAGATCTTACCCCGGATATCAATGTCATCGACACAACAAAACACGACATTACCGAAATCCGTGAGCTGGCTGGCCTTGAAAGGCTTAGACAACGCAACGACCTCAACCCCGGCCCGGAGTTCCTTCATAGCCTTAGCTACAGCGAATACCTTACCCTGTCCGACTTCTTCCTCGCGGAATCCCTGGACCGGTAAGTTGACTTCATCAACGTGATCGAAATCAATGAGCTGTACCCAGGGAGCTCCGATCGCAGTAACCTGAAGGGCTACCTGACGGCCGATGGCCCCAACACCGATAACAGTAACACGGTGCTGGGACAACACGTCCTCGGGAACCACAGAGGCTTGTCTGCTATAACGACTGTCGGGAGGCGGTAAACTCCGGGTAAGCTCAACGCCCCGCTCAAAGTCTTTTACCTCAATCATGTCGTCCCCTGGGCCTGAACCAACCGTTCGCCTGTCGTCGGCAATATCTTCACGGCGTTCCCAGCTTCCGGAATGAATCCCGCGGTACGGTCTCCGCCGGATTCAATAGAAAACCCAAACCCACCCATATACCCGTCATCGTCTTCATCAGCGTCGTAAACCAAGGTCGTATCGATATCCAGCAACCCCGCCAGCTCAGGTCCACGAACGTGGTCCTTTAACAAAAGCATAAGGGTGTCGTCCTCAATATCCTCGACATCGGTAATGTCGTCACGGAACATCACCGAGGCAGCGAGATCCCAAAGCTCAGGGTCCTCCTTGTAAGTACACTGCAGGGTATCCTCAGTAGAGAATACCTCTTCATCGCTCAACAAGGAAAAGAACTCGGCCCCCTTGACCTCCTTTATCTTTTCACTGATGATCGATTCAGCGGGTTCGGTATCCCAAGAGGATCCGGCATACCACCCGGGGGTATTAGCCCACTTGGCCACAGGGGCTGAGGAGCTATAGTCCCCCATATACCCGTTATTGTTACCGTAGCCGTGGTAGCCTCTGAAAGAACTGACAGCTTCGTCGAACTCCTTCTTCCAGGCCTCTTCATCCGAGGGACCAAAAGAGGTTGAGTAGTCAACAGCGGCTTCGATCTTTTGCTCCGTAGAGATGCCGACATTAGTCTGGATCCTGCAGTAACAGGTATCCTTCGTCGACAATATGAACATGATCGCGTAATCGCAGTCACCGAAAACCCTCTCAAAGGTCTCCTCGTCCACAGAGCTGGGAGTTGGGTTCATGTTGGGATGGGTGTGTATCCAGACCCTCATGCACTGATGCGGCTGTAGCCCACGCTCCACCATGTCCTCGAGGAAATCCGCCACGGCGGTATCCTCGAATTCCACGGTAACCGGGGTGACATCCTGCTTCAACATGACGAAGTCCTCAACGAGATCCGGGGAATTCGGTGTAATACCGAAACCCCCACACTCGTCGCTACTGTTATGGCAACACCACCGCAGCTTCGCCCAGGCATACGGGGTAAAACGGAGCTGAGGCTGCTCCCTCCGCTCCTTACGCGCATCGCGCTCCCGGTCCCTACGGGCTTCCTCTATCTCCTCCTCTGTTTTCTTACGCGGTTGCGTCTTCACGTTTTTCTTCGCTTTGGTCTTCGAGTTGGAGGGTGTGTTTTCTGATCGCATAGAGCCACTCGGTTGCATCGGTTTCTTTAGTGATGGGCTCGGGGAGAAACCCCGGGGTAGCCCCAAAAACTTCTTCTGTTTTGAATTCTGGTTGGTCTTTTGCTTGGCCAAGATCATTTTCTCCTGATTGACGGACGACATCGCCGTCGCATTTTTCTTTACAATCCGAACACTGTCCAGGCAGTGAGCTATTACCGCCGTCCCCTATCTGCGCATCAGCGCAAGATCTACAAGACGTGGTACCGCAGTCTCTACATCGACGCCAGGCACAGGGTTCGCACAAAGGAACGCTACATTCCTCACAACTACGCTCACTCGAACAGGTTCCGCACAAAGAACCCCCACAGTCATTACACTTAGTCTCAGCGCACCCCGGACAGTGTCCGGTAGCACAGCTTCGGCATATGACACTACAGCTTTCGCATACCGCATCGTCACAGCTTTCGCATCTGGTGTAACAGTCACAACAAAAATACTGGTCGCAGGGTTCACAGTAAGTAGCCTCCGTGGTGTCGTACCCACAATCAGCGCAGGCGTCGCGATCCTCATCTTCTTCTTCTCCCCAGTGCTCCAATCTCTTATAGGCACCCTCCGCGTCATAGGAATTAAGGATCTGCTTTAGGATAATGAAATAATCCAGAACTCTCCCCTCTTCCACTGCCTTTCGAATGGTGTGAAGACCCTCTCCTAAACAAACGTACCCGCCTTCACTCACATGGGGGTGCGGATATCCGGAGCTACAGTTTGCGTCCAAGGCGGTTACCGAAACACCGCCCTCGACATCAAAGGGTTCGCCGAAATGTGATAAATTAAGTGCAATCTTAAACGAGCCTAACGGAATGCCTTTCATTTCGATGGGCCCGGTAATGACAGACAAGATATTGTAGTTATGACACCACGTATACCCTCCGAACTCCTCCTCCACAGCTTTGATATCAGCGTAGATATCCTTAACCCCCATAGTCTTATCAGGCTTTGGGGATTTTAGTGAAGTACTCTCCACATGTTTCGCAAGCCTGTTTACGCTTACGATCAGCTGCCTATGCACAGCCCTCTCCGCAGCCGCAAGGCCCTTAATACGGGCCTTGCGGACTTTGGAATCGAGAGCTACACAGCTCTGCAAACTGTCGTGTAAGAGAGTGGGAAGTCCGAGAACATGATCCCTGGCAACACGTTGTGACACAATATTGTCAATTCGTATAGCAAGTCTTAATGACAGATTCATGCTCCCTCTCCTTGATTAGACAGCGCCATCGATTTTGATCGGGGTCATCGTGACCCGATCCAAGTTCTGCAGCACGTAGCTGCCCGATACAGATTCCCGATTCACCCGAATCAGGAAGTCAGAAGGTGCACGATCCGGGAACTTCTCCTTGAAGAAGGTCTCCACGGTTTGACCTTCACGAATCTCGGCGTCTCCGGCGAAACCGCCGCCTTCGTTGTTGATAAAAAGAATCTTACTCATACTGATATTAGTCTCCGTGTGGCATCATAGATGCCGATGTACCCCAATAGGGGCTTCAATAGATATCCGCGCTATCGCGCGATGATTACGGCAAGCCGTGTCCGGATTTCTCCGGGTAGGTGTTCTTCATTCGAGTTTACTACATACCAGGCATCTCCCTAAAAAAAGAAAAGGCCGCTTGGGACAAAACCCAAGCGGCCTTTCAATTAAATACGTTTAGTAGACTACACCATCATCCCGAGAGCAAAGGTCCTCCAGGAACATCTGGAATCAACGTGACCCCATCCGCGTCGTCATCGATATTAATCCGCATACCAAACAACCGATTACCCATAACTTCGGGGAATACTGCGATAAGCGAGGTGGCATCTTCAGCGCACATCGACCACATCATAGGCTGCGGCATAGGAGCGTGTGTCTTCATTAGATCACACAGTGCCTCACGAACCCGGCGCTGCTGAACCCGCTGCTCCAGTATAACCTTGAACTCTGCCTCGGCCTCTTCCTCTGTGACCGGGGTGCCAACTATGGCGGTAAGATCTACTACCTCTGCCATTACTGATCTCCTATCAGGTTAGGGTTGGTTGACGCGTCGCGTGTTCTTAACACATCAACCTGTTTTCTACTACGCCGGGGTTCTTTCGAACTATCTGGAAATTCCGGATAGTCATATTGTCTCATCTGGGCATCCTAATTGTTTTGATGGGGTTCGTCTATGTGCTCGTCAAACTCCTTCTGAACCTTTGCCAGTTCTTTTTGAATGTATTCGATGTTTAAGTCCTGTACCGCATCATCGGGCAAAGCCCCCAACTCTCCACGGGGCCACTTGATACGAAACTCTTCGTTGGTTGCAACGGAGTCCTGCATACGGATAACGTCTAATTGAAGTTGTGCTATCTGTGCGGTCAGTGAGAAGTAGATACCCGCCATTGATAGAATCATGGCACACATCCCCACCAAGCTCTTAATGTCTATCGTCAAGTTGGCCGACTCATTCAGAGTTAGATTGCTTTCTTCTTTTTCCATATCTACACCGCAATGTGCAGTAACCGTTTAAGGTTTATATCAAGTTTGTCTGAGCGCCTGTAGCACTCATCGTTTACGTTTGCCCCCTAAGTATTCTACCGCATGGCCTTCCTTGATCATGAGCTCATTCAGGTTCTCACCCGATTCCGTCATGATCGTCCCCAGGACACGCCCGTACTTACCCCTCTTATCGATCCGGGTAACTATGACAATATCGTCAGCGTGGTCTTCGGTCCACTCCACCACAAAGTCCTTTGCAGCTAGGCCCTTAACCTTCTCTGATTTATCTCTTGTACGTGATTCGGGGGCGTTGATGCCGTACAGCCTGACGCGTTCTTTTAGTGAGACATTAAATCCCAGCTCTAACATCACGTCAACCGTATCGCCGTCAACCACCCGCAAGACCTTAGCGCGGTAGTGATACAGATTATCCTTCATGCATTAATCCCCTTACTGTATACAGTACAAGCTCATGAGGATTCTTGCAACATAGCCTCCGGCTTAACACCGGCCCTGCCCATCCACGCCGCGGGCTCTATGTTACTCAGCCAGTCCTGCACAGACGGGATCCGTCCCAAATCCTCTAACACATGCTGCTCACCAACGAACCGCACAGGTACAACCCGTTCATCAGAGTTCTGGATTGTAGCCCCGAAGAGTTTCTCGCACATGAAGATACCTTCAGCGTGGTGTCTCATGGCTCGGTGACGGAAATCGGCCATGTAGCTTTTACTCTCGTCGAACCAGCTATGGATTTCTAAATAATCCTCTGGCATGCCTCCCCACTTTTTCACACTGCTTACAGCGTGATGGTATGAATGGGCCATGGCTAAACCTTGTCCGGGGGGGTGTATGTACCTACATCGGCGGCACTGGAGTTCAGGTCAAACCTATCTTCCGAGTACTCTGAGGATTCAATACGCGTATTATGCTTAAGAGTTACTTTGGCCTTTTCGGTATTGATTACCAAGTCCCCAAAGGAGCCTTCATTGATTTCGTACCCCCCGGGAAGAAAATCATACGCACACGCCTCTATCTTGGCGGCCATCGTACATTCGACATCCTTATGGAGATATTCTTTTTTTTCCGAGTGGTAGTACTGCTCTTCCGTGGTTGACGTAGGTAACTTTAGGCTATCTATCTCCTTATCCTTCAGAAGCCTTTTACCCGCCCACGTCTCTTTGAAGAACTCCACCCGATCAATGCATCCGCTGTCACCGTAACCATCATAACTGATTTCGACACGAGGAATACCCGCTTTGAAAAGGATTTTGCAGGTCTCTTTCAACGACTCCTTAGACCTGGCAACCCGTGCATCCCGGTCGGCATAGTACTTCCTCATAGTTGCCTCAAACGAGGGGGTTTCGACAAGGGAGGTGGTGTTTCCCAACCCCTCAGGGTCGGGCTCTTGGAGCTTCTCACTGAGCTGGTCCATGGAGGCATTGGTCTCTTCGTAGGCCTTCTCGGTACTCCCCTCCGGCCACGGCAATTCGGCTTGAATATCCCGTGGTTTTTCACCTTCGTTCTCATTGTTCATTGTTCAGACTCCTTATTATTTGTTGTGATCGAGATCGCGTAACCATCGGCTCGACCGTTACAGGATTCAACGCTCGTCGAGCCGCGGAGCTTGTATACTATGCGCTGGTAACCTTGTCTCCTTGACGCCCCATCCCGCTTTGGATAGTCTAAGTAGAACGCCCAGACAATGCCGATGCTCAAGTTACCTGCAAACATAGATGCAGACGCGTTGACTCGATCCAGAAAAGCATGCACTTCGGTGAGTGGCATCATGAACCGATAGAGTTTGTCATTGATGAATTCAATTGCGTCCTCATCATTCGACAAGTTGTCCAGCGGATACAGTGCGTGCGACGTGGCCGTTACAGGATCCACCGCGGTAACCAGGATATTATTAGTTTCATCAGCCGCTCCTATGACGAAGGACGCAGTCCCCTCATCACCGCAGCTGCTGATTTTTTCATTTACCTTGTCCTCCATCCACCGCTTACTGTGCTGAATGAACGGAATGTTGCCCGTTGCGAGTTCGAGCGCAGCCGAGACACGCCTTCTACGTATCTCTTCTTTTTCTTTCAGTTCATCATACTGCGCTTGCGGAAACGGATCTTGGCCGAACTGTTCTCTGTACGCTTCAATCTGGGAGGGGGACATGCTTTCAATAGCAAACGGGTGTACAGCATCAATGTCGCATGTTTTTTCGTCACGCTCAGCTGCTTCGATCATTGTCATATCCTAGGTTGTGTGTTGGGGGTCATGCAAAGACATCCATGTTAGCCGTCCTCCGGCCTGTACTAACCGTCTTCCTGGTCTTAGTCTTCTTGGGTGTGGTCTTCTTGGGTGTGGTCTTCTTGGTCTTCCGGGTCTTGGTCTTCTTGGGTGTTGGGACCCTCGCCGCGACAAGAGCATCAGCTTTCTGAAGCTCCTGGGTTCCCTTAACGTTACTATCTTGGCGATCAAGAAGATTCAACGCCTTTTTGTTCGTCCGTCGGCACAGTGTCTTAAGATCTTTCTCAAGATTCTTGAAGACCTCCCCCATCATCGACGAAGCATTCCCGTAGTTGTCATGGAATGCTTCATAAAACTCAGGAGTATGCATATTAGTTTCAGTATCCGCGGAGTCGTGGGTATACTCGTGATGGACAACGTCACAGAACGCATGGAGATCCCGTACATTAGAGTAATCCAATCTGGCCAGCCAATCTTTATCCAGAGCTATATAGGATTTCCCATCAGTCCAGGCCAGCGCACCTGCATGGCTACATCCGATATGAATAATTCTCGGTCGCAGCGACCGGCTGGTCCAGGACGATGTCGGATACCTAGAAGCTAGCCGCGCCCATACTGACTGAGTCGTCGTCCACTTTCTAGCCTCAAGGATATCATAACTAAGCTCCTCACTTGCCGTAGACTCCTCATAAGGCAGAATATCTGGCTCAGGGTATACCATAGGCATCCCTATGGAGCTCAATAGCTCAATGAGCTCACGAACCCCCGGTACACCAAAACGATCCAGTGTACTCTGGGCGATAACAAACACCCCTTTACGCTGATGAACCTTGTCACCCAAGGCATCCTTATCCGGCGCCGCTGTATAAGCGCAGGGACGATTGTTGTACCTCGTCATCAACGTCAGGGCATGTTGCCGTCCCGAGACATCAGTGATCAACCGAAGGTTTTTAACATCGCCCCATTCACTGTCAAGGATTTTCTGAGCTGCCCTATACCTGCCCGCATCATCAAGACCTTTGGTCTTGATCTTGTCATCTGCTCGCTGGTCCACGATCTTACGAATCTTCTTCCATACCGAGCAAGTAGACATCACGTCATTGCGTGCGAAGTTGACATGCAGACGTCGGCGAGAAACAACTACACCCGCCGTTCCGAAGCTCCAAGAACTGTGTGTCCGTACATAGGCGCCGAGGTTATAGACATCCATGCCCCCCGTTCCAGTCAAGCGGATATAGGCGTCATCCGTGACAACATCCCAAGCCTCCTTCTTCGGGTCCTTTGAGATCATCTCCTCGTTGAAGGTCACCGCGATTTCCATGTACCGTACGTGGAGAGCGACCTCGGTCCTCAAGTTCTGAACATCGGTACGAGAGATCTCGTCGTAAAGATCTATCTCTATCCGGCACCCTGGTTTTTTAGAGTCCTTCTCAACGAGCTCATACTGCAGCCCCTTGTTTTGGATGTCTACCCGCATCTCGAAATTCTGGGAAACCCAGCGATTAACTCCGAAACTGAAGAGCTGTCCGCGCCCCATTCGAAACTTACCGTAAACGGCATCTCCTTCCTTATGGGGAACCCCGAAGACCTCGAAGTACTCAATGACTTTATTACGGTCGCCAAAGCCTTCCCCGTTGTCGGATAACACCAGGCCCGTGGTGGTTGCTGTAATGTCGAAACGATCAGCCCCCGCGTCAACAGCATTCATCGCACCTTCAAGAACCGCTTTAGCCAACGTGCCGGCCTGGCTCCTTATAACTTCAAATAACAGACCCGGATCCATCCGGAAATCTCTTGCCTCTGCTTTATTCATTTGCATTCTCCGTGTTAAAATAAAAAAGCCCTACCCGAAATGTCCCAGGCAGGGCTTTATCATGATTATTGAACTATCGTAGAGATCAGATCAAAGATCCATCTATTTCTCCTATTGTCAGTTCATTCCAGGAGCCCACGTAGCGCCTCCTGCATGCAGCAAAGAAGGGTGTTCGATGGTTACAGGTCCTGGGTCCAGGTTACTATCGTGGACAGCCTCCTCTACTGTATTTTCAGTCAGATTCAAGGATATATGGGGGTAGCTATTCCTGTGCTCCCAGTATTCATAGCTCAGCAAGGGCTCCCACAGCTTCTCCACCCGCGCTACCACATGAACCCGGGGCGTACTACTGATCTTAGCTATATCGTCTATAAGCAACCAATAAGCAAGATCAACCCCATTCACAGTAATCTGCAGTTTAAGAGACCCGCTATCATTACTCTGGATATTATCAAGCTGTTCCAGAACAACACCTGGAACAACAGGTACCTCTACACGTATCATGTTATTCCCGGATCATATGCCCATCCCTTGGGGAACCGGGCATATGATTTTCCTTGAGGCATTGAGGGACCGTCTTTGATCACTTTTCGTGAAACTTCCCGAACTTTAGAAATCTTACCCGCCGTATCCGATTGCATAGACTCAATGCCTGAGCCGCGTAGTCTTCGCAAATGCTCAGCACACATCCGCCTCTCCCAGTTCAACCGGGCTAACTGTGAGAGGTGTGCAATTTTCATTTTTTCAACCACTCCTGGGTACCGAACGTGACGATCCCTGCAGTTTATGCACTGCACAGGGTGTCTGCCCGTAGAGAACCCCATGTACTCCTTAACCTCCCATACCCTTCCGAAATCACAAGCGTAGAGGCAGTCCTCGAACCCCACATAGTGTTCCCGGCCTCTACGTACCGAAGGACAATGAGACGGACAACTCCAACACACGGCTCCGGAATCCAGGGGCTGTAGTTCAAACGGTGATCTATCCTCACAGCTCTTACAGAAACCAGCTATATCCGGAAATTCTAAAACCTTACTTCCGAACTCCGGCATCTCCTCCCCGCACCCCACACAAGTGAGACCCGTAGACTCGGGAGCGTCCAAAGACACCCCGAGTCTACGACTCCACTCATCTAAGGCCTGGGCAGGCGGTATAGACCTCTTATTCATTTTGTACTCGCCCATTTACGCCCTGCCGCTGATGCAATGGCCGCGGCGGCAACGACTACGATACTAATGGCTAACCATTTCATACCATACCTCCTATTAAATAGTTCTTACAGTTCCTTGCAGACCTCTTCCATCAGAGAGCCTGCTTCGATGTCAGTCCCGGGGTTGGCAGGTGTTTGCGAAGGTATGGATACGTATATTCTGCCCGACCTTCGACCAATACCTATCCGTAGAGGATCTCTGCCATCCCATAGGACCCCCGTTCCACATCCTAGCCATGACTTCGTAAGTTGGCTCCTTGCCTGTGGTTTTAGTGTAGTACTTGCCCCAGTATGTCAGATATTCCCGACACACCCACACGCTGACGTCTTGATCAAGACAATCCTCCAGCGTAAGTACGTCTTTACCCCACCGCTCTCGCATCGAAAGAGCAGAGTGATTATTAACGTCCTCCAGTGCAAGCTGACGAATCTGAAGGACCCCGTAGGCCCCCTCTCTGTCAATCGCCGCTTGCGCCGCTTGCCCGCTATTCGGGGCTTCCACTAACATCAGACTCGTTATCAGTATTACCCAGTTCATAGGGCCTCCTAGACGCCTCTGCGCGTCTTTCTATTTCAGTGATTACAGCTACAGCCGCAGTATCGACAGCAAGTCGAACCGGGACTACGAGTTTTTCAAAGACTTGCTCCTTGACATTATCAACATGGGTACGGATCATATCCAAACGAACGTTCAGCTCAGCCCCCATGTATTCAGGAGTATGAGCCAATACCGTCACCGTGTCCAACATTGTCTGCCGAACCCTGGCCTCTGCCTGTATCCTCTTGTCTGCGGCTTCAGCGGCCTGGGGCTGCGTCATCCCCTCGCGCTGAAAATCCATTGAATATTTCAGGAAGTCCGTGTGACCGTCCTGAGATGCACCATCTATCCACCGACTGTCGGGCATTATTTTTCCTCCTTAAATACATCATCCTCTGCGATCCTCTAGTATAGCTTCCGCAGCCATCTGTGCAGAGTATCCGGCCTCTTTGCAAGCTGGTGCGCTATCCTCCCGTTCCCGTTCCGACAAAGGCTTTTCCTGGAGATTCTTGAATTCGATATCAATATCTTCACAGAACTGCCAAACCCGATCAGGGTCATTGAGTATTTCTCTTACTCTCATCTGTAATACATGTTCAGCAGTCTGCCGTATCATGTGTGTCCAGGTCTCATCCAGTGCCGTCGTGGAATCCCCTATAAGATAGGAATCCGCCCCGATGGTGTTAATAAGCTCTAGGCATTCTACAGTAGTAAGGGAATCGAGAACTTTCTCAATGGTATCTTCTGTTGGCTGGGGTGACCTAACGCACCTATTAAGTACCTCATCTGGAGTCATTCGTAATCCCCCGGTGTCTCCCAATCCGTTATTTCCGCGCTTAGCACGGGCACATCGGGGCGTTCGAGAAAAATCTCACATCGAGCGTTTTCAAGGATCTCTTCTATATCGTGTTCTTGTTGGTCAAAATCAACCCTCAAGTTCACTCTTAAAGGAATCATAATCTCCATTCACATCTCTCCGATTTCATAATCACAGGTTATTTCTATTCCCGTGCGGAAATCGCAATCCGTCGCCCGGCTTATCGCTTTCCGCCACGCCTCTTCGTAATCGCACCCCTTAACGGCGATCACACACTGGCGTACACTTACACGATTTACCGGTATTTTCCACTCTTTGATCTGCTGTTCCGGCACATTGAAAAGGACACTCATGTCCACCTCGACAATAGGCTGACAAGCCCTCTGCACGTCGCTCGTAGTATAGAGAATAGAAAGCCAGTAACAGCACCCCCTAGCTCCGCAAACGACTGCGATATCCCTTTGTGCTCAGACGCGGGGGAACCCTCAGTTTGGTGTTGCATCAAAAATATAAAACCCTCCGTTAGTTGATCATTGTTTCAAACAGGCGGGGATACAGCATCATCGATGAGATATCCCACATCCGCTGCCGAGTTAACCTCAGAGCTTGTCATCTTCCTCGCGAAGTCTGGAATCCGCATTTCAAAACTCATCCATGTTATCCCATATTCACAATCGTGAGTACGCACAACATCTTTAAGTATCTGAATCGCATCCTCCTGCGTGAGAACCAGACCCATGTCGTTAGCCTTGAAGTGAACATCGTGGTCGCACCAGGATATCACACACTTGTTTTCCCAGTACCGCTCGATAGCCTCCTCGATTAGAGCATAGGTGGTCTGACTGGGAAGGTAAAATTTCTTCGCTTTATGCGCCAGAGACTCACGTATGGACTCCTGCATTCCCCTAACGTGATGTGAAGGAATCATGATAAATTCTCCTGTATTACTGCCGGGAAATCTATATCCCAGTTATTACATGCCATGACCTGGCGGCGACCTGCTACTCGAAAACTTCTTTCAGTATGTCCTTCATCGTACCCCGGAAGTTCTTGGTACCAGCTTATGGTGTGGTCCAGTATCTGTTGCTCGTCACCCTTCTCGAGCAAATGCTGGATACACTCTTCTCGGGGCTCTAAGCCTATCAACTGATCCTCGCCAAACGGGAATCTGTACAACAGGCTGTTATTTTCATTCATCGCCCACACAGCCGTGTCACGTCCGATCATCTCACCTGTGATGCTGAAATTAAGCAAATGGAAACCCTGGAACTCGACAAGAGGTCCTTCCTGCCTCAACATCCGAACCACAGCGTAGCAGTGAACCGTACTAGACGCCGTTGCCGGCCCCCCGCCACCGCCCGTAGATATCCGGGCCAGCGGGTATTGTTCAATATCAACCCGCATACTCATCCTCCTTGGAAACGAACTCAGACGCGTCAGCCTCTACCCTAACCACCACCAAATCTCCCGCTATGACCCTCAAGGGGGTATACTTAATATCCATGAGTTGTTCACCTCCCTCGACAAAGTCGTCGACAATCTCATTGATGTAGTCCATGCCCCGGGTATTCCTCGATAGACCCGCAAACGACATGTTAATAGAAAAGCGCACTCCCTGGTTAGAATCCAGAGGGAACCGCGCAAGAAAATCTTTTTTCGTCATCGTCATCACTCGCCTCCACGGGTGTTTTTATTTTCCTCAAGCATTATATTAAGACATGACTCCAGATAATACAGAGTTAAGCCGGACAAACATCCGACAGGAAAGTATTTCCTTTATCGCCGATGCGCTCTGCAGCACACCGATGAATAAGAAAGGGTTTTTCAGTCTACTGGATGACAGCGACATCTTTAACGATATCCTGGACGCTCCGCAGTTAGCCTCGGACATCCAAGCCCATCCCACCAAAACACACATGTCCCCCTATCTACCCGTATACGTAGGGTGCCGGCACTTTCTCCGACAAAGGGGGATAACGAGCCGCGATGTTGCTGATTACGTAGCTGCGGTATGCGTACACTTTGTATACGCCGGGCAGTTCGATGATGATTCTACGTTACTAAACCCCATGACCTACGTAGATAACGCTTCTTCACAGATACAGCAGTTACTATGGGCAAACCAATCCCTGCAGGCGTCGGAAATACAGATACACATCGCCAACTACATCCTCTTCCTCACCGGAATGCTTCCCAGAGCCGTTGAGTCACGGAAACTAGAAGGGGAGTATCCCTCGCATGTATACGAAGAAATCGGGGTTAAAGGATACGCCACTCTCTGCGAAGTAAAGGATCCAAAGGGTGTTTTCGAAACGCTATCCACGCGCTTCACAGACATCAAGCATGCCCTTAACGACCTTTCCACCAGCGCTTTTGTCTGATACCCAGTGCTGCCCCATGGTATTCAAGGAAAGACTTCCGTTTTTACACCGATGACACATAGTCACCCCCTGGTGTCGAATACCGTTACCCCTGCAGGCCCTACATGTTTTCTTGAGGTCCTTTAGAGGTAGCATGTAGACTGCGGTTCCTTTACAACCCGGGCATGTGCTACAACCCTGCTCTTTCCTGACCTCTCCACTACCTCTACATCTTCGGCACTTTTTCCGGATCTCGGGAATATAGTCCCCGGTTCCCTTACAGTCCTTACACGGCACTTGAATCGAAATCTCTTGAGTTCCCTGACAATCCGGGCAACCTATCGTCGGTGCTGCAGATAACATGAACATACCCCCTGGGCGTAGCGACCGTGAAAAAAAAAGGCCTCCCCACGCCCGGTCGGTGGCGTGAGGAGACCCGCTTGGAGGCAGGGAGTGCCCGAACTCCCTGGAGAGCTATGCCCTCAACGTAATATACACGTAGCGGGGTTTTCAACAACTCCGCTCAGTAACTACGAAGATAGGCTCATCTCCAGGGATCCGTAGATCTCCCCATATCCTGGTTTGAACGGGATCATGCGATCCCGCCCATCCCTTGTAATTAACGATTTCCACATGCTGTCCTCTGGTTTCTATAACCAAGGCGGCGTGTGGAAAAGGCAGCTTTGTTGTGATCGGAATGATGGAGGGGGCCGGGGGAATCTCTTCCCTCTTATCCCAAGCCACCAAGTCCAGTCCCAAAATCTCTGCTGCAAGATGCACACTCTCCCAGCTCGCAGGGCCGTCGGTACACCCCGTGGCGTTTACTACCCTGTGCCAGATATCGGATTGTGTGCTATGCTCCTCGCCGAACAAAAATATTCGAGAGTTGAATAACGCTATAGCGTGGCAACAAAAACCATGACCATAACGCTGCTGGATATACCGCACGCTCCTCATATAGGGCCGGGAGCTACTGTGTACACAATGTTACTCCTCGTGCTCGCCGCTCCATGATCGAACGGGTGAATAGTACAATTTCTCCGGCTGTGCCCCGAACCATAAACACACGGCATTTAGGATAAATCCACAGGTCAGTAGGCACCAGTGAAGGTGTTTTATCCCCGTGCTGACGGCCTATGCACAGCACTTCACCTTCTCCTGGAACGTTAAACTCCGGTGATGACACCGTGTTAGGATCCCATGGAAAGATACAATCTCGGTCCGTGATGACGAAACCGTTGGCTGTTCTAAACAGCTCTATAAGTTGTCTGAGTTTCAACGGTTCAGTGATACCTGTATGATACGTGACGTACCGCGGGACTCCAACACGCCCGACAGCTACCACACTTATTATGATTACCCGGTGCCGTACAAATGAAGGCATCGGGATACGAAGTCGGATCTCGGTGCACCGATGAAATCGGTAAGCCGATGTCTTTAGTCTTGCCGTCGATCATCGTAGCTGATAACCTAATAACGAGATTATCAGGAACATCTTCGCCGAATTCCCGGACGATACTACATTCCCTTGTCGGCAACCAATGGTCTACCTCCGGCGTGCCCTTGCACACCGCCGCTATTTTAGATAGATGCCAGGCCCCCTGAAGGTCTCCGGAGTCGTGCCAGCGGAAGTGATTAAAACCCTTGGTACGTGCATATCGGGATATCAGGAAAATCATTCCCTCTTCCCATCTATCGTGCATCAGCGCTTTGAATCTCCTCTCCATGGCCGCCTTTACCACGGGGAAAACATATCTCCCCGCGTGGGCATAACATCCCGAACAAACGGAACCCGGTGTACGACGAAGCGCACTCCCGAGCAAACATCTGTACGCCGGTATGTTATAAGCGTACCCCGGAAGTTTATCGGGATCGCTAAGACCGCCTGTTATGGCGACCGCCTCTTTTACTGTCAGTAGACTACGCACTCTCAACCCACCTCGGATTCTGTTTCAATCCAAACATGGGCACCACAAGACAACGGTTTGTCGGGTCGATAAATGACCTTGGACGGTCCGTTGATAATAACCTCGTGTGCGTAATTAGTGCTTTTGTAGGTCTTCACAGTAAGAACAGGCTCATTTGTTCCGTTCTTCCTGTTAGCCTTTATCACATGTTGATTAACATGGATTATTGTCTTCATTTGAATCCTGTCGTGATTAAAAGTTCACTGTCACAGAACCCTCTTACAAAAAAGGCCTTAGTGGCCATTACAAAAAGAAAAGGGGCGCCCCGTCAGGAACGCCCCTCTCAATAGTGAATACGTGTATTCACTTTTAACGAATAACAGTATCCTCCGCGTCTCCGCCGACATCTGCGAGCTCGGAGACGAAGGAACCCCCGTCAAACCCTGCTAGGGGGTCTAGAATGCCTTGTAACGCGGCATGGGACTTCGGCAGCTCTATGAGCCGCCTACCCTTGCTGACCTCGGTAAACGCGTTCTGCAGACTCCAGACATTACGATCCTGAAACTCGGCGTGAGCCGGGGCATGCCACTGATCCACAACCTTAGTGATAGCGGCGTTCGGGATAGCCCGAGACCGCATCGCACGAACAATAGCGTCGTGCACAATGGCGTCCGTGATCTCACGGGTCTTATAGGCCTCAATCCGTGCGGTCTGGTTAGCATGCAGACCACTGAGCATCCCAATAGCCCGGGATATTAGCCCAGGAAAATCCCGGTGAATCTGACGGGTATGCTTACGCGCTATATTGATCTCACCGCTGAAGTGCAGATTATCACAAACAAACGTGTTTTCACCACCGACAACGCCAAGGGAGTAAGATTTGTCATGCGCATTACGAAGACCTACAGTGAGCCCCCAGTCCAAACTCTGGGCTTTTACTGCCTTAACTTCTAACTCCGAGTCCCCCTGGATAACGTTCATAAGCCCGAAATACCGGGCGCCGTCATGTGACAGCGCATGCGCTTCTTCTGTAACTCGGAAACCAGAGGCCTCCAAATTCTTCCTGGCCTCATCAACCAGATACTTGTGCGAGACAGGAAACCAGCGCCCCTCGGGGCTCGGGGTATCCGTACCGTACACAGCTTCGACATCAACGATGTCGGCGCCGCAATGAATCATCAATCCTTTCATACTTCTCCTTCGTTAAGTGGGCCAAAGCACTAAAGCATCGACCGCGTTTTTAATTACCTCAGACTCGGTGTCATGTAGAGTGCGGGCTCTCGTGGATATCCATAACAGCATCGCAAGCGGTGATAATAGCTTTATCAACATCCTGGATAATTTGACGCTGTATCTTGAACTTCTGTAACTCGTAGAACTCCACGGACTCCATGGAAGCCTGGCCTATTTCATATCCCCAGCCCTTGTGAATCCAGGGCTTGACTCTCGCCGCCAGTTTCTTGAGGATATCATAAGCCTGCTGCTTCCGGTCCTCGGCATTTACAAGGCCCGCAGAGTCATCTGCCCTATGGGCAGGAACCGCCATAACAAAAGGACCGTCATCACATTCGATCAGAAACCCGTGCCGTTCACAGAAATCCCGAAGGGTATGCCCATTGAGATGACGGAGTTTAACAGACGCCAAGATAGGCATGAGTTGAAACCCCGCCATCTCGGCGGAAGCCGCAGAGGCATCAAACGGGAACCCTATATTAATCATAAGGTTCTCAACAAGGTTCAGTTCCAGCTTATTAGCTAGTTCCTGAGGGTCATCTACTTCTACCCCCTTCAACGTATTAAGAACCGCTATACCTAGGTTCGCCACTAGTTATCTCCTTTTTTGCTAAGGTTACGAGAGCACTCAAACTAACAGAGTCCCCCCTTTTAATAAGAACAGGCTGCCCCGAGGTATCCCGGGGCAGCCCTACAACAATGTAATCAGAGAACTCCTTCTCCAGGCTTTCCAAAGCCGGTGCAAGAGTTTCAGTAAGTGTATTCATATAGTTATATTTGTCTTAGCCTCACGAGCATCACCGGCGGTAATAAAAGGTCCCTCTACCCGAGAAAATGCGGGAGAAGATCCTAGATACCCTCTGCCGTGAGTAAGTTCTATCGTGGCTTTATCAATACCTCGTCGCACCAGATCGATGAAACGACCTACGAGCACAACATAATACTGCGCCGCATCACGATAGACTTTAGGTTTAACTACCTGGGCCATATAGGCGCCGCGGGGGTCCTTACAGACCTCTCCAATGACGTACTCCTTAATAGCGCCGGGTATGTTCAGTACAGCGAGGTTTCCGGTTTCCTGGGGACCGGTGACATAATTCCCCAGGGCTAGAAACTCACCTTCGGCTGCGATGCCGAAAAAGATAATGTGCCGCGTATCACACCCCCGCCATTCCCATTCAGGTTGGCGGAGCAAGACCAGGTAATCCCTGGCCTCAGGCACCCTACAGGAATCCCAAAGATTGAGAACCGTAGGTTTAATCTGATCATACCCTTCCCGACTACTAATGTCGGTAAGTGTTTTAGTGTGTTTTTTCGGGTCTCTGGAAAACTCTCTGACTACGTTTCCAAAATCAGAAAGGTCCTGTGGTTTGAGCATGAGTTAATCTCCTCAGGTGGACTTATTTACCGCAACACCGAGATTTTGGTCGTGTACGGATGGAGGGGTGGGCACGTTGATTCAACAGGTCTTTACGGGGATTGGCTTCCCCGCAGCTTTTACATGTCGAGACTATTTTCTGAGAATACTCGTAATGACGGCATTTTCTACAGAAGTACCTGTATAGGGCCATGGAATAACCTCATGCTAAGCTGAGATCGCTAGCGGGGGTATCTACATTTTCAGGTTCTGCGGAAGCAGGAGAGGGTTTAATGGCGGGGGCTTTTTTAGACGGGGCGGTCTTTTTAACCGAGGGTTTATCGACTGCTTTGACAGTCTTAGTCTTCTGAGCCTTCGCCAGCTCCTTCGCCCTGAGCTTAGAAGACTGAGAAAGTAGATCCCGCTGTACCTCGGTAGCATTCAAGGCCGCATCGAGGTCCCCAGAAAGACGAAAGGTCTCGGAATCCCGGGCTACCTCTTCTGTAAGAAGGTCGAGCAGATGTGCGGGTACTTTCACATCTACTAAACCGCTGTACCCCGCGGCTCGACCAGCAGCGGTATCAACATAAGGGACTGTACCATCAATTGTAGACATTGGGCTCTCCTGTCAAAGCAATATACATCATACCCCCTACTACGCTACGGCTGATAGAAATATTTCCGCTTTGCGCAGATTCAATACATCCCCTATTCTACGAGACGTACTACCGTTGGCTTGCCAGTTCTGTCGAGCCCACTCCCCATATGCCTCAATACGTTTACCCTCCGGAGTCAATAAGGCATCAAGGCGTTTCAGAGACGTAACCAATTCAGCACGTTTATCGGGATCTTCGGGCCAACCTCCGGATATCCCATAAGAACCGACAAGCCTGCAAAAGATTAGATCACACCGCAGGAGGTAGTTATCCTCGGACCTATACCGATCTCGGAACCAGCTCACTAGCTTTGCGAAGATCTTTTGAGGGTCCGATGTGTTTTTACCTACCCACCACCTGTGCTGCTCCCCCAGCATAAACTCGAAAAGCATTCGGGGTTCGTAGTCCCGGAGATCTTCGAATTCCCGCAGGTCTTGTGTGACTTCCGTGAACACCTCGAAGAGTGCTTCGATGTCCCCCTCCCATCCTTTTCCTAAAATCCAAGAAATTTTCTCTTTCTTAGTTTCAGTTTCAGTTTCAGTTTCAACCGTAGTCTCTGTAGTAGTCTCTGTAGTAGTCTCTGTAGTAGGTGGTAGGTTTTCTGCCACCCTGGTGGTAGGTTTTCCGCCACCAGGGAGGTCGGTTTCGTGCCGGCAGGGAGAAAGCTCTTCTACCTCATCTTGTTCCGTCCAAAACGCTTCATACACCTCGTGCAGTTTAGCCATATCCACACGGTAGTAGAGGACCTCTCGATAGGTGTGAGGGTGAGGTGCTTTTTTCTCTTCCAGGATGCCTATCGCCCGTAGTTTCCTACGGGATGTTTCCTGTTCCGTACGGGTCATTGCCGTCTCTTCTAAGATCTCACTACGACTCTTGTATACCCACCCTTCTGGATCGCGCCCCCTGCGCTGCCCATCCTTTCCCCCTGTCCAATAGAGGATCTGGCACAGGAACATTCCGGGCCCCATTCCCCCGACTGCTTGAGCTACCCGCGCGTAGTAGGATACCGGGTAGCCTATTTCAGATAAGACCTGTCCTATTGTAACAGGTGCTGAGTAAGCCATTGTTCCTCCTTAAAGTGTAGATGTTAGTTCGCGTTCCTTTACCGTATCCGCCGCATAGACCGCATTGCTCAGGGCCTGGAACGCGTGACCGGTAACTCCGTGTAACGTCCCTGGGTTCTTTTTGGTACCCAGGCCTGTCTTGCCATGTCCCCAGTACCCGAACCTTCCGATTATGGCACCGCGCACATTACTGTCCCTAGCCCTCGTACTTCCGCAGTGATGTATCCTTACCACCCGACGCTTCACCAGTCTGAACGGGATACCGAGATCTCTCGCTGTTTTCCGATACTCCCCTATCCATATACAGGTCTCAAAGGTCTCGTCTCCTACCGGCATGCCTTGGTATTCCATGGTTTCACACCAGATCTCATCTATATGAATGGCGTCATCAACCGAGGGTTGAATCTTATCCGAAGGTGCTACCGACCGTGCAAGAATATCCAGGACTTCCTCATTAGCGATATGTCCCTTGAGTCTTACCGTGTCGGTATCGGAATCCCACAGGGCCACTCCTGTTTTATAAGTGCCGGGGTCTATACCGAGGTAAAACATGTTATGCCTCCTCCTTTATTAGGTTGTTTTCACTTTACTCTGTTCACGTTCCAAAGCATCAATAGCTCTTGCAAGTACATTCGGCAGTGTCAACTCCATCTGCGCTGCCATAATACGGGCTTTCTTTACTCTTGACTCTGGCATACTACGGATCTGCCAGAACGGCCTTATCTTCTCAGGTTTCTTCTGTTCTGTTGTGTGTTCGTTCATGTGCCAGCCACTCCTTTATGCATTACAGTTATTACAGAGACACCCGGGGGCACTGTGCCCCCGGTACTCCATAGGCTATCCAACTTCCGATATTAGCAGAGCTATCGCACGCTTCCTGAAAGCCTCCGGCGTTTCCACCGGGGCATCTGGAACATCGGCGGTAGCCTTAGCGTGCTGGATATACTGACGCAGTCTATCTGTTGTATCCAGGGCTTTTTCTAAGGTACCTTCCAGACTCTGCTCCGCTGCGCCGTCGGGAATCACGACCTCACGACCGTGGTGTTCCACGATAGCGATAGCACTGCTCAGAATTCCATCACAAACATCCTCGGAATCCTGCTCCGAGTACAGCAAGGCCTTAGCTTCCTCAATATTGTCGAGGCGTACCTCACTTCTCGATCTCCGCTTGGAACCCTTTTCCTTCACACCAGCAGACCCAGAGACCGCCTTATTATCGGCGGCAGGGGTATCCTCGGCTTTTTTGGCAGTAGTTGTCTCTGCGTACATCCCCGGCACTACTTCGCGCACATGGTCTTCAGTAACGTCGTATGCATCGATATCCTCAACAGCCTTTCTAATGACGGTACTATCTACCCCAGCTTTCTCGAGGCGACCATCACGATATTCCGCTTTCACCGCCGTGGTTTTCCCAGCAGGTTTCGGTTTTGGGGTCTTTGGCTGTGAGCCTTCGACCGCAGGAACCGCCTTTATCTTAGCACCCTTCTTCAACACACGTCGTGCAGACTCTGCCATAAACGAATCCCCTTCTATTTCTGGAGTTGTATTTTTGTCAATGAACCGTCGGACCTTGAAAAGCTCGTCGGGGTCATCATGGTTTTTTAGCGTGGTTGTTATGTAATAGCCAGGGTAATACTCGCTATAGAACATCACCACGCTGATTAGGGTTTCCTCTGGATCCCATCGAAGTCCTAAATCCTCGTTACCCTCCTCATAGTCATCGGGGTGCGGAAGCGCCTCCTCGATATTAGTTCCGTCAAGCAGGATATCGAGTACACCCTCTCCAATAGTTATTGTTGCGTTGTCCCCGGTAGTCTCAATCCTGAGTTCAACTGGTTCATCCCCCAGAGCTTTAAGGGCCTCGTAGGCCCCTTCTGCCCCCACAGCGTCCTCTGTTCGCACACACACGAAGGTATCGGCGTCCAGGTCGCTGTTTTCGACGAGGGCGGGGAAACAGATATTGTATCCGTATTTCTCCGTCATGTCTTTGGGTTTTTCCGCAACCGCCACCATAGTTATCAACTCGGTGTCGTCTACCTGGATAAAGAACGGGGTAATAATTCCCGGTGATTTGGACTTGGAATTTGAGAATACCGCCGCCAAGGGCTTTGCGGATACCGTGCAGGTAAACACCGTATTTACATCTTCTACTACTTGATTCATATTAGTTTCCCATGTCGAGGAGCGCGGACCACAGGGCATAAAGCCTATAGACCGCACACTCCAGTTTTGGTGAATCCCCTGTTAAGAAGGCATCGGCAGAGTCTCCGCTGATGCCCGGTATTATGCGCTCACACACAGCATCCATGCTATAGCCGCTACGGATATGGTTAGTAGCGAACATCAGCCTATCCGCCATAGCGGTTACCGTAGTGCAGTCGGAAGGTAGTATCTGGTTGCTCTCCACCAACTTCGCCATCATGATGACGTCCAGGAATTCACACCCATCCGCTAGATCCGCAAACTCGGTCTCTAACCAAGGCACCATGAATCCTCGGGCATACACGACAACAAAGTCAGCCGCTGCCAGCACAGGAGATAGTCTATCTCTAACCTCCAGTACCGGCAACGCATTGGCTTCATACACCTGGGGCTGCACTCCAGTATATTGGATAACAGCCTCGGGATTAGCGCCCTTGACATATATCGTTCCTATATCACCCCCCACCAGGGTTGGCGAGGTCACTGACACCGATAAAAGAGCATTCTTGTCGGGCGTTTTACCGTCGGTTCCACAAGACAATGCAACGGCTTTTTCATATGGAATCTTACGCTCCGTGAACCACTGACGGAATGTCATTATAGTCGTCTCCTGTTATTTTCAGTTTGTGCGGGGCCATTGAATAGTAAGGCCTGGCGTATCCAGAGTTAGGTCGGGCACCTGTATCCAATCCCCAAAGTTTTTCCAAGGTAGCGCAGCTACAACACCTCGACCCTGGAAAAAATCTAAGGGATATCCTACCCGCTCTCCCCCCGGAGTTGACACATGCTTTCTTAACTCCCGGATATTTTCTACCTCGGTAAGCTCTTCATCATAGTCCGAGAAACCCTTCAAATACTCCGAAGCCTCTGCTGTATTTCGTAATTCAGGTGCTCGACTCGGGGGTACCGTTATGAAGAAAGAAGGTATATGTTTTTTTAGTTTGCCTGCGCGATAATCCCCTTTAGCTAATGGAGCCAGTAGGTCAACCACGGCGACATCCCCCCTTCTTCTAGAACTGAACTCTTGGGGGCGGCTGCCTTCGCGCAGAATCTTATTCAGTCCCGCGATGCAGAAGGCTTCTTGAGATCCTACTTCCGATCTCTTTACCACGCGCCCTCTGCGGGTTCCGGAGGATATACGCACCGTATGATCCCTGGAATACACAACACACTGCCCCGTGGGGTCCCGTGACAGTCTAGCGACAAGTCGTCGCATTCGTGCTCCTTTGGAATGCTGATAGACAACGTTCAGGGCGACACAATCATAACGTACAAACCGATGGTCAACGTCATAGATCACACCGCTCCAGCAAACGAAAGGTCCTTCATCAGCTATGTTTCTAATTTTTCCAAGAATTTCTTTCAAGTTTGAAGTTCCCTTTTATGGTGCAGGTGAAACAGTACTTATCACCGCCATTCCGAAACAACCCGGGATGTCCGTTGATACACTGCCGTTCTGTTGCAAACGCACGGCTAAACCTAGATCTAGGGCATTTAGCCCTGCTTACAGGGCAGGGCACACAAGTCTTTCCTTTTAGAGATGAGCAGCCTCCCGGACATGTCAATTTCCGCGCCCGGGTAAGATCACGGTTATACCGTTTCTGCGCCTCCGATACCTCGATATTATCGAGGATTAGCCTGTTGTTGCTGGCGTACGTGATGTCAGCAACAAACCAGAATCCGGAGAAGTTCTCGCAGGGCGTTTTTTCATATCGATACGCACCGACGTCTCGCATAACATGCTGTACTCGTCCATGCGTCATCATTATGACCCAACGTCCCGCCGAAGCCGGTCCGGTAAATGCCTCTATCTCTATACCGTACGTTGCGTTACGGGCCGGTTTCCGACAGACATCCCGCACATAGAGCAGAGATGTTGACGGCACATCCCCCTCCCATACCGGGGTGCGGATGCCGGATCCTCGGATCTCGTCCACACGTCCTGTTAGCGCAATAGATATCTTACGAATCAGTACGTCCTCTAGGTCTAGACCCCTGAACGGGGAAAGTAGATAGCTGATGCTTTTCAACCGGGAGCCCCGGTGTGCAGCATCAGATCTCACTTCATCAACCCAGGAATTGTCCCCTATGTCCTCTACCCCGGGAACGAAATCCCCGGGGCGGAGAACGTATTGGAAACAATAATCTACCACTGAATCGTAGACACGACCGACAAGGGGCATACCTCCGATCTCGAGTTTACACTTGAGATCGTCTACCACCTTATTTCTTGCTTTTCTTAGCCTTACCAGGCTGGGCAGTTTTGGGGGTTGCATCGAATACTTTCTCCAACGGTACGACTTCTCTTGCCATAAACGCCGACAACCTTTCTGTGCTCTGTTTGCAGCGCTTAAATATTGTCTTGAGACGTGTGAAATCTTCTTCGGATGTCAACTCCTCATCCCCGGCAATTTTCAGCATATCCGCCTTTTTCTCCAAAACGATACGGATGTTCTGCAGCGCCGTGAGGATCGAGGCATCTAGTTTTTCGAAGTAAGCTACCGCCTTGGGTGGTTTCCTTGGGGTCTTTGGTTTCTTCGGCGCTTCTTTGGCTTTTATGTCGTTGACCTCAGTACGTACCTCACGTACCGTGAATCCTTCCTTCTGGGCCTTATTAGCAACACGAGTCCGGTCAACATCCTTGGGCAATCTCATGATCTCACGTACAGAGGACCACTCTAATCCAAGTGTTTTGACATCCTCAATCTTGGGATATGTACGGTGAAAACGCATCATCTCGAAAAGAATACGCGCACCTATCTCTAGGGAGTCTGCCATCTTAGCAACAGACCCTACGCCGTATTTCCCTTCTCGGTTTTTTGTGTCTTCGTCCATGGCCTGGGTGATGCGCCCGATTTCCCAGGCATGTAGCAGCACCAGTGTTTTGCCGGCACTGATGAGGTCCCGGGTCTTATGCACGGCCTCGTCAAAGGTTTTTGGGAGTTCGTTATTAATGACGAGTTCTACAGTCACCGGGGCATCTTCCATTCCTTGTATTTCATTTCCATACACATCCAGGTCAACTATCACATTCGGCATCGCATGCACTCTATTCTTCGAGGGCGCTGCAGCCGGTCGCTTCTTAGTCTTGGTAGCCATAAGCCTCCACAAACACCGATACAGGCATCAGGAACGCAGTCCCGATACTTGACGGTATTTCTATTATTGGTTTCAGTTTTTCTCGAAACGAGATCTCCGACGTGATAACCCAAACCTGACCACCGGCCAGGGAAAAGACACAGACAGCCTCCCTGCTGTCTTTGATAGCATCTTTGAAGCGGGTCCAGACCTCACTCGTCGTGAAGGTCCCTTTGTAAATCCACGTCGCAAAGGTGTCCTTACGGATCTGGCGGGTGTAGGGATAAATGTGTTCTATCCCCGGGGCACCCCCCCTGTCCTTAAACACCTTCTCGTAGTCGTCGTCTTTGTTCTCGGCCCAGTATCCGTTTATAACACTGGGCCTTAGTCCAAAGGCAGGAGCCATCTCTCTATACAGCATACGGGTATGACGCCATCTAGACGTATCCCGGGTTTTCTTTTTGGTATCGGAAAACTTTTTACTGAATCTATTGGCGAGTTCGTCTCTCCGTTGGTCAGCTTCCGATTTCCCGTTTTCTGAGGATTCCGAGGACATCTTGTAATCCTTTGCAAAGTGCCTCGTCAGCATGAATCGCAGCTCCCATTTCTTTAGCGGTCACCTGGGTAAGCCCCACGGTTTTGCTGCTGAAACGTCCACTGGACCCACGTATGTCGAGAACATCGTTTAGTCTTGCTTTCTCGATAGTGCCGCCCTTTTCATCGGTAAGCATTTCAACCAGGGAACTATCCCAGTCAAACTCGAGATACAACCGCTGTACATCGCCCTCTACTTCATGCTTGTTCAGCTGATCCCCGTCGGCATACCGTCGATTAACAGGCCCTTCAGTACGAAGAACCACCGACAATTTACGGCCTGTCGGGGCCAAGGCTGCCTTAACGGTTTTCATCCAAATTTTGGCCTGAGAGAATGTCTTACCTTCTTTAGTCCCAGAGGAGTCCGGAGAAAGCTCGATAGTGGCGGTGTTCATATAATCTTTATGATCCCCGCCCGGGCTTGTCTTCTCAGGAGGACCTGGACGAAAGTTTGAGCCTCCTCCCTGATCAATCTTTACTTTGGAATGGTTAATGTAGACAAGAATGACGGGGTGTCGTCTTAGATACTTTGGTACCCAAGCTCGGAAGTGTTCTGTCAGCTCCGCGGCTCGACGAGCGTTGTCGAAACCGGAAACATCCGCCGCACTGCCGCTTTTCTCCATTGCCTTCATAGCAGCATCAGACGTTAGCGCTCCAATGCTATCGACAAGATACAGGGCGGGTATATCCCGGTTAGGGCACAGGGTATCGTACTCTCTACCGTACGCTGTCATCGCCCGTATCATCTGATCGAGTCCCGCGACCTCTGTAGGATACATAAACTTGGTAAGCATGTCATCGTTCTGCGTGACACCGCGTACCTGATCCCAGTTTGTCTTGAGCTCGGCATCGATGAAGAAGCACACTCCAGGGCGAGTGTGCTTCATCACCAGATTGGCGAGATACCATCCCATAGTCGACTTCAGAGTCCCCTTTTTACCAATCAGGGATATCGTACGTTCCAGAGGAAGCACGCTAACCCCTAATAGGTACTGTAAGGGGAGGTTACCGGTCAAAGGGATGCCGTAGAGGTCGTCGATTACGTTATCTAAAACCACGATCCCTGCTTTAGTTAGCTCCCTTGTCGCAGAATCCCTAAATGCAGAGGCAAATCCATCCAACCCGGTGTCTGTGGTCGCCTCTGTCATCACTGCTCTTTTTCTTGGCATCAGTATCTCCTTGTGTTATTAACCATCGGTGAGCTCAGAGAGCCCTGCCCTGTAACGATCCATAAGATCCTGCGAACCAGCCACACCCGGGGGTAGGTTAATACGAGCATCTGAGGTTCCCTCTGGAGGAGGGGCCTCTGCAGGAATTCCAGGCATATCAGTGCCCAGAGACCCGGACGCACTACCGGCACTGGCGAGGTTAAAGCTCGCCTCTGTCGGAGGGGGTGCCATCGGGGGAGGCGGGGGTGCCATCGGGGGAGGCGGGGGTGCCATCGGTTGCGAGGAAGGCACGGATACAGGAGCCTGCTGTTGCCAGTTAGGCTCCGTAGAGGCCTGCTTCGGTGCCACGGGGGCCGAGGCCCCTACAGCAAGCACAGCCCGCGCAGACTCGAGATGCTGTTCGGGAACCACGCTCTGGTATGCGGATCCCTGCATCGCAAACGCTACGGCCTCCCACGTAAAGGTACTGGCAAGATCCTCCATGACATCCTCTACAGTGGGCTGATGTAGGATGTTTTCCCACGGTACCCACCGCTGATTCGTATCGGCAGGATCCAAAGGCATCCGAGAGTCATCCCGAAGACTGGGCTGCATCTGATAAATCACACCCTGCGCACTGGCATCGGAAGTTCTCGGAACTTTCTTCAGAGACGTTATATGACCCCCGGCACATGTCACCGGATCTCCGAGCTCTGAATTCGCTGGGGTCAACGGCTTAGTCTTGTCATGCCGTTTTTTGAGCTCGGTGAAGAACCCGGGGATCACTCCCCTCGGCATCATAAGAACTGCCCGATCCAGCCACTTGGACTGACCCGAGGCCGAATCGATAATTGGATCACCAGCGATCTCCCGGAACATACATTGCAACAGGACTCCCTCGAAAGGAAAGGCTGCACGCGCTTTGTACCAAGATTGCCAGTACCCGTCCTTCCACCTACCGACCCAGGAGATCCAAGACTGCGGCACCGACTGCACAAGATGTGTACCGTGAGGGCCCTGAGAAATAATCTCCTCCTCAGCCTCCTTGAGCTTATTCCGCAGGTTTTTCATGAACACCCGCGCCAGAGACCAGTTATCATTAATAACAGAGCCGTCCCGGCATGTCCAGGTATCTGTTATACAGGTCAAACTCGGGAACCCTGCCTTGTAAATCATCTCGATCGGACATGCCCATCGCCCGACGACGTCCGGGGGAGCCACAGACGCATTACGATCGTTTCTCCGAGGATCCTCTTCGAAGACGTAATCTGGATTCAACGCAAGATCTTCCACCCCGGATTCGGGATCAAAGGAAGGGAGAATGCGAAACACTGTTCCGCCTGTATCCATTTTCTCCTTCGGGATATAGGAATCCACAAGAGTGAACCCTGAGTCTTCCCGAAGAATATGATTAATCGCTTGTTGTTGTTGGGTGCCGCTTCCACCTGAGGCTTGACGACGTTCCCGACCGCTTCTAAACTGTGACATACAGTCTCCTTATGTAGTTTTGGGTTCCCATACCAACAGGTTTCCATGCCCGTCAAGTACAGGTTCCGCTTCTTTATACCAACGTCTCATCAGAGTCCCGTCCACCGAGATATTGACACGCGTTATGACTTGTTTCATCCCCCATATCATGAGTTCGTTAATCCTCCTGATTTTACTCTGCAACTGGGGGTCCGTTTCTCCTAATTCAAATATTATCTCATCATGCACGAAGTTGACCATGTGAAACCTTTCCAAAAAGAGAACCCATAGTGCAAGGCGAGCCCCGTCAGCAGCCAACCCTTGAAACGGGTTATTACAGGCACTGCAATAGCTCGCATTTCTCCGTATCCTTCCCGTAGTAGTACGGGTGATGTAAGTCTGGTTTTCCTCATTAGAGTAGGTCTGGTCCTCCTGCGGTTTCAAATGTTGGCGCATCTCAGGAAAAGCATCTAGCCACATCCTTTTGAGCTCCTTACACCTATCCAACGGCAGTTCGACACCATAATTAGTTACCGCGTAGACTTGGAACGTACGTACCCCCAAGCCCCCCGGGAACCCAAAATTACAGGCCTTGGCGAGCTGCCGCTCTCCCTTAGTAATGAGCCCTACATCTTTATCCAATATCTCAGCGGCAAACCAACTGTGAAGATCCTGGCCACCGTTGATAACCTCCGCCATTCTTGACTCCCCCTGCCATTCCAAACAGGTTTGCGCAAGAGCACACAACTCAAGCTGTGCGTAATCTACGGCATAGAAGAGATTCCCCTCCGACGGCCTATAGATTCCCCGAATATTTTCTTTACGGGGGAGTTGTTGCAAGTTGGGCCGCCGGCACGACGTTCTACCTGTCTTTACCAAAGGAGAAAAAATGGGGTGTACCTTGTCGTCTTCCCTAACCAAAGATTCTTTAAGAAAACTCGAAAGCACTTTAATGCAGTGAGAAGATTCCTTATGAGCGTCAATGAAGGGATGACTGTGCGTTCCCATAATTTCCAGGGACGGATCCGTCATCTGGATATCCCCTTTTTTATCGGTACGGTGGAATTTCAACGAGGGGTCATCATCAACGAATTGCAGCTCTTTCTCGATATGCCGCATCACCCTTTGCTTAACCGCCTCATTCCCTTTCTCCCGGGGGTAATACCCAAAGGCGGCTAATTGTTGAGAGGCTTCTTGGAAACGATTTTGAAACCGCTCCTGCAGCTCATGCAGGTATTTGCGATCTACGCTCATCCCTCTTCTACCTATATCGGATAATGCTATAAACCCGATGAGTTGTAGAAACTCCGTTTTATACACCGGCATTGCTAAAGCGAGTTGAGCGGTTATAGCGGCATCCTTAGCCGCATATTCGAGATGCTCGGCTGTAAGGTCCATGCCGGGGCTGAACGTTAGTCGAATATCATCGTCCTTGGCAATCTCTATCTTCAGGATATCCCGGGCTACCATAAACAGTCTCCAGTCATAGGACACTCGACCCAGGGCCAATGAATGCAAAATGTACCGGATGCCTGTATCAATGACTTTACGTTTCTTTACGGCGTCGAGGAGAAACTCTCTATCCGGGCGTAACAGCCCAAGAACATCGAGATCAAAAGGCGCGTTATGCATTGCATAGTACGCATCGGGATTCCGATCAAACAAAGAATAGAGATAGGCATCTATGTTGTCCGCCGGGACCACATGTACTTGCCTGGTCGCATGACAGCAGACCTGTAAAAACGCCGGGATCGTAGGGTGTCCGTCTCGAATAGGAACAGTTTCCGTATCCAAGGCAAACAAAGGTTCTGATTCCGGAGCTATGAGTACGTCGGTATCCTCTTGTGCAGTTCGGATCTCGACGTTATAGACATAGTCTCCTACCGTCATCTGCTGCATTGTGTACGTGCCTCTGCTATTCTATCTCGGATCTCTGACTGCGGTAACTGAGCAGGGTCCATGCCCACGGGCAGAACTACCTTGGCGACACCACGAGGAAAAACCTGGTGACGTCGCAAAGATGCTATTACTTTGTCAGAGTCCTTCGGTTTAGGTGTCCCTCTGGAGGTCTTTGTGTGCTCAGCGTCGGCGTCGAGGACGACGACACAGCTTCCACTGAATCCCCAGAGAAGTTTCATCAGCTCGCGCTGACCGCTCTTTAACGTCTTACCAAAAAGAGCAACCGCTTCGGGGCCCACTCTCCATACATCGGTAGGTCCCTCTACGATAACGACGTCGCGATGGAACATAGCAACATCTCTGTTGTAAAGGGCTCGTGCCGTCTTGGCGTTTACGGTAAGATATTTACCCCCGGGGTAGGACTCGTCTGATATCCTACGCGCCTGGAAACCAACAAGACGGCCACCTTGTATAATGGGGATCAACAACCGATCCTCATAGAACTCCCGATCCACTCCTTCCGCAGTTGTTGTATACACGGTGCCTTTGGGAGCGTAATGGATGTAATAATCATTGAACAGTCCAGTAGGATCAAAACCCCGCCCATATAGATACTTAGGCACATACGCAGGCACCCCGGGGTCTCTGAGGGGAAGACATCCTTGAGGAAGGGTGGTCTCCATCTGAACGATGTTGATAAACGTCGATGGTTTCGCCGTCACTACAGCCTGGTCTTCATCATAGGTCATCCCTTTCAGGACGCTATGCAGATTACACCTCTCATTGTAGCAGGTATAGACACGGCCAAAGTAGTAGGTCACCTTACTCATCTTCGTCGTCATACCGTAGAGATTGCAGAACCACAGACGCTTCCTCTGATCCCCACATAACGGACAATTAACGGCGTAGCATTCCCCCCACCTCTCTACCTGTGCATACCGACGACGTTTGCGCTTCCTGCCGATAGGCGAGAACTTTGAAGGCGGGCAGGAAAATTCAGCATCTTCTCCTTCGTTGCAGACCTCGGGCTCCTGCTGGAAGAGATCCCGAAGTGCGTTGTATAAGCGATCATTCAGCATTTTCTCCTCCTTGTTCTAACGCGTTGTCGTTGACATCCTCGGCGCGGAGTACCCGGTTGTTGCCCGCATCTCCTATATCCATGGTTGCGGCGTCCAGGGTGATGAACTTGCATTCATTCCCCATGAGCTGTAACCACCCCTCTGAGGGTGCGAGGCTTCGGGCCTTGTCCCCTACGATCCGGCACCTGTTGTCTGAATCGAGCTTAGACATAGCGAATCCGAACTCAAACATGTTGTTTAGGTTTTTGTCCTCTTGGGCGTCATGGGTAGAGGGCTTTGCCCCCGGACCCTTTTTAGCCGCTTCTCCCGAGAGCTGGTGTAGAACGAGTAACCGGGTATTTCGCACTTTAGCCTCATCTACGAGATTACCGATCCAGTCCGATGTAGCTATACGAGATCGGGAGTCCGACATGAAACTCTGCTGCATTAGCATACGAGCACGCAAACGACCCCACCAGTCCAGAATGAGTATTCCATTTTCAATGCCGCGCTCCTTCATCTCATCTATAGGGACAAACAGATCCTCGATACTGTCAACCGCTCGTTGGGAACGCCTACAGTCTAGGAAATGAAAGTACTTCCTCCACCGGGGCTTAACCTTTTCTATCCGGTCTTTAACCTCTTCCGGTACATTTTCCCATCCCCGGTTGAATGTGCTTCGCGTTGTCCCCGTACCCAGCGCAAACTGACGTACAGACAGATCTCCCTGTAAGGGCTGCTCTGTAGCCCAGTAGCTGACATGCTCACTACGGTTAACGAAAGCACTGGCTATCTGCAGACCTAATGTTGTTTTACCGCCTCCCGACGGAGCTACGATCAACACAGCTTCCTGTTTTGCAGGACCTCCGTCCATAGCCTGATCTAGAAAACCAAGCCCAAGACTGGCACGTTGGGCCTCCCATAGAGAAGCTTCAGGATTATCCCATGCTGTCTCTTCTACCAACCCGTCAAACATATTGGAGTTCAATCGGGCCGTTGTCTGCTTCAAAGTGGACCTCACAACGTCTAAATCGTCATTACTGTCCACCGCGGTCATCATGGTCTGCACAGCGTCCTGTTGAAGAACCTCTGCAATCACATCTCTGACATACTCATCATCCCATCGAGTCTCGTTATACCACTCCCGCAGCACATCTTGATAACGCTGAAGCTCCTCTTCGGAGAGCGGGGGAGAGAACTGTCCGACCAGTGTTCCGAGTTCCATGAGAAAAATATCATAGGAGGGCAACATCGTATAGGTCTTGTAGTAATCCCTGAGCACTTCGAACACACACGCCAGATCCGAGTGCTTATGGAAATACGCGACGCGCTGAAGATCGTCCCCGGCTGCACGTAAAAGATTAGTACGCATACAGAGATGCTTGAGGACGATCTTTTTTATTGTACGGTCTTCTTGATCATGGAAATAGTGATCGGGCAGCATTTCCTTCCTCCAGCCTTTTTTTAAGTAGTGGTGCGAACGTCAGCATTTCGGGCATTCCCATCAGGATCTCTCCTGCTTTGATACCGAACATTTTAAGAACCTCATCAGGCTCCGCATCAGGATATATAGAAAGCTCAAGAGCAGCCTCAATACGAGCTACCGGCCCTATCTCCATTGTGCGATCCAATAGGACTTCCATAGCCGGTCTAATTCCCGAAGCATCCTGAAGTACTACCCTGTGGATTCGCATGATGTGTCGTGCTCGCTCGCGCGCATTGGTTTTGAACTCTTGAAACGCTGTCCACACACCCTCGCTACCTACCAACTCGGGCATCCCCAAGTATTCGTAGCTAAACGGGTCTTTATAGTAATGCACGACAAAGAACAAAAGTTCGTATCCCGAGTACGGAGATGCCTCGACCTTGGTATTCGCGGTCAACCATCTACTCGTACCCGAGATATATATGTTATCTCCTCGCATTGCATACAACGCATCCGTCAGTGACAACTTTGGGATCTCATGGATCCCATCTTCTGATGTCCCATCCATGGTTTCTATATACCGCCATTCGTTTATCAGCACGGGCCTGGTACCATTGACCAAACCCGTCCTCAAAGTCTATTACACATGCGTACGGCTTATCCTTAGCTATCCGGCTGAGGCGCCCCACAATCTGTGTACTTGGAATCTCTCCACTCTGGCCATCCGCTCGGATGAGCACAGGTAGATCGGGAAAATCGACGCCCTGTTTCCACACCGTAGTGCAGATCACTTTGGTAAGGCCGCCGTCCGCAAAGGATTTGCGTATATTGGGTTCATTGGGTTTCCGGGCATCGTCTTGGTCTTCTTCAACGATACCATCAATAACAAACTGCTTCCACTGCTGTTCCCCACATCCCGCATGTACAACGACATAGTCGGGAAGCAGTTTAAGCAGCCTCAGGGCATGCTCTATCTTCTCCACGAATATCAGAACTTTCCGCTTATGGAACGCTCTTGCTGCTCGTGCGATAATCTCGTTTCTATACTGGTGTCTCCAGTATCCATGTTGTTTTTTCTTAATCTCATTTTTCACCGTGATTTTAATATCAGAGGGGACCTGTACCATACCGACACGAATCGGGGTAACAATTCCTGCAGCTTCCGCTGCCTGATAACTAACGGTAACTATCGAGGGGCCGAATAGAGCCTCTACCATACGGTCTGCACAGTCCGATCTACCCGTGGGTGTCGCACTGAATCCAAACCTACGTGCTGATGAAAAACGAACGAGCTCCACGGATACCGTAGGTGCCGCGGATTCGTGTACCTCATCATATAGCAACAAGTCAGGCCAGTCATGAGGGATCTTGTGCAACGATTTGTCGACGCACACGCAGATCTCACAGTCGGGCTTGAAAGTATGGGCTCCTGAGCATTTCGCTACCTTACGATCACAGACATCCGTGATACGGTCATACAGCGACATCACAACAGATTTACTACTCGACGTCACCAGGATACGAATCCCGGGATAGATACGACAAAGCTGAGTGATGATGAAGCTCTTACCAAACGCGGTAGCGCATTCGATGATACCGAAATGCGAAGCGCAGATTGCGGCGAGAACTTCGGGCTGGAACGCTCGTAGGGAGGTATCCTGTATAGCCGCAAAGTCAGGATCCGGGGGAGACTCACGACTATCCGCGAACTCGTACTGCAATCCTGCTTTATCCAGAGCCTTGATAATCCGTGGGATTAGCCCGGCGTGGACAGTAGCGTGCCCGTTGTTGGCTTCATACAACGGGATGTTGATAAATCTATATGGGTTCTTTGGGGCCGGTCTCCCGGGCTGCCTTACTATCCTCTCACGCCGCCTTGCTGTACACACCGACCGTAGGATTTCAGGACGCCAGGGGGAGACACAAAGCACGTTACCCTGGACAGCCAGGCGTACTACCATTGCGATCCTCCTGTGGACCTCGTACTCTATCCTTCCTGGCAGATAGGGTCAAGTGACGAGGTCTTGTATATCGAGGTTTTTAACGTATTTAAGGGAAACTTCCCGATCAAAAGTGAATACGCGTATGCACTGTTGATCGGCCGCTAATACAAAATAAAACCGGCCTACCCTGTGAGAGGTAGACCGGCTTTCGATCTTCGGTATGCGGGGTACTCCTTGCTATGAAACATCCTCTATTTGACTGAATGCCGGGTATAGCAAGGGCTCGTGGGTTGCGACAAGAACATACACACCGGACTGGGCAACCTCCGCTGCCTTCTCCAGCAGCCCAACCAGCCGGGGCTTATTGATATCATCCAGCCAGACCGTGGGCTCATCAAGACTGAGCAGTGGTATCTGATTGGCGAGGAGCTCCGATACCGCGAACTTAAAAGCCAGCGCAAGCGCCACCTTCTGTCCGCCGGATAGGTGCCGCACCGGTTTATCAGTGTGGCTACCGAAGGTGCTCATGAATTCAAAGTTCTCGTTTATGTATGTCGTGAACTCGGTGTCGAATACGGCGAGGTAGTTATCGAGAAGCGCATTGAGACCCTGAAGCATTTTCTGCATCACGAGCGTGGGAAGAGTATCCCTGTGCAGGACTTCCCGAGACCTTTCAAACAACACACGTACGTGCGATGTAGAATCCCGTTTATCCTGCTCTACTCTATAGGTATCGATAAGCGTCTTCTTTGCCTCTACACTCTCCTTCAACCCACCGATCCTGGCCGCGGTTTGCGCCCGGGTCGTCTGCAGGCCCCGATAATTCAACATGAATTCATCCGCTTTTCCGCGAACAGAATCACTGGCGTACCGGGTAAGCTCGGCCTGTTCCATAGTTAACTTGGCCTTGTCCAGAGCACCTTGTAACGCCCTGAGCTGTGAGTCAATGCCTTGCCGACGTGAGAGCTCTTGTGCATAGTCCTGGTACCGCACGGTATGTGCGTTATGGGCCTCTATATCAAAAGAAATCTCACCGGTAGACATTGTATCGATCTCGGCTTGAGCTGACTTCTGTATAGCCTCGGCACTACTTCTCTGATGATCAAACCGATCTCGAACCCCGCGGTATGTCGAGTACGCGTCTTCAGCTGTAGAGAGGTGCGAGCGTCTGTCCTTTAACCGATCCGTTAGGGATTGAAACTCGGCAAGGATCTCGCGGGGACCCTCAGTACCGAAATCGTACTCACGGTCACACGTCGGACATTTACCCCGCTCCGCAAGCTGATATCTCGGGGTCGCCTCTGTCACCGCGTCGTTTGCGTTATCACACATCTGCCGAAGCTCCAGGGGCTCTTCTACTTCTACGGGAACCTCTGTATCAATCTTTGCCAAGGCATCTACAGCCTGTTGCCGCCGAGCCACCGCGCTCTGCATTTGTACGTACTGCGATGCCTTTTCCTGGTCCTCCAGGGAAGGGGGATCTACGGCGTCAAGATCCTGGAGCTGATTAGCTGCCCAGAAAGAATCGTAGGCGGCCTGTGCAACGGTGACATCCCCCTTCGAGTGCTCCACCATACCTTTATACATAGCCTCCGTAGGACTCCCCAGCACAGCTTGAATATCAGACAACTTACCCTGATACTCCGTGTTCAAAACCTCGAGCGCCTCCCCAGATACACGGGCCTCTTCTTGTTGTAGAAGTCCTTCTGACAGGGCGGTCTCTAAGTCCTGTATCTCCTCGATACGATCCGGGAAGTTCACGAGCTTACTCAACGCACTACCCAGCATACCCCGAATGGTTTCAGCCTTTCGGATATTAGCAAGACGCTGAAAGAACGAGATCCTGCTGGCATGCGTCATCGTGAGCACGTTGGTTAACGAGCCTTGGGGAGTCCAGCAGGTTTCGTAGGCATGTGACGCCGACATCCCCATGATACTCTCCACGGTCTCATTCGCCACGCCACCGTTTAACGTCTTATCCAAAGCATCCCCGCTTAGAGATACCGTGGTGTTATGGATGTTGCGACGAAGGAAATACCGATGACCATCGTGATCGAACTCCAGAATAGTGTGGGCTGCTACGGCATCCCAGTTCTTCAAGTCGGCCTTGGTGAAGTCATCCCCCGTCTTCCCGGTAAGAGAGAAGAACAGGGCTTGTAGTAAATTAGATTTACCAGATCCATTACGGCCGACAATACCGGTAATCCCGGGCTCAAAAACAAATACCCGATCGATGTGCTGACAGACGTTATGCAACGTCAACGTTACGGGTCGCATTGTACTTCCTCCAGTTTGTGATCGATCGTAGCCTGGGCATCGCCTACCAAGAGCGATCCCAGAAAGGCATGGAGCTCAGCATCTTTACGGGCATCCACAACAACATCCAGACTTTCGATCAAGGTAAGGTTCTGAAACCCTTGCTGGGCTTCAAGAATATCTTCAGCGGTTACCAACTTGCCCGTTGCCGAGCCTTTGGTAAAGAAACGCACTCCCGGGTATTTGGATACCCAGCTCTCAGTAAGGTCGGTGAGGTCATTACTGTGCCGGATCTCGACTATGGGCTCCAGGTCCGGGGTACTACGTTGTTGTGCCGCTGCAATAGCGGGTTCAATGGTGTCCGCCTCTCCGGCGTCTATGAAACGAAACCTCATGATTTCCCGTGTAGGTATCGTGCGGAACTCCCATTGCTCGGCTCCCGCCGGCAATGCATAGAACCCGTGAGGGCCTTGCTGCCCGATATTACAGGGATGCAGGGGACCGGGACTTATACAAACCCCGGTGCTGCGTAGAGAGGTAACGTCATTGATATGAACGTCTCCGACAAGGACATTGCCGACCTGAGTAGGGATGTCGTCCAAGCTAAGATCACAAGCCCCGGTAAACGTCACGAGATGTTCGAACATCGCATGAAGTACCAGGTAATCACAGTCTGGGACAGAGGGAAGAGTATCTATCAGAGCTTCCCGAGGCATCCAATTCAACCCATAGAACGTTCGACCATCGAGTTCAATGAGTGTTTTGTCCAGGGACACGGCGCCTTGAATCTCCGCAAAAGCGGCTGCGCTGTCTTTGTCGTGATTGCCCTGGATGACGTAGACTCGAATGTCCTTTTCGAACAGCGTATCCACGAACTCCGTGAAAGCCCGAAGAGTAGCTGCATCGATACGCGCGGCATCGAATACATCTCCTCCCAGGATCACATGCGCGGGTTCCTTGACCTGAAGAACGGCGTCTCTCAGGGCATTAAGTGCTCGAAAAGAATCACCATCCAAATCTCGTCTGGACTTCCATACCCGCGGAGTAAGGTGCGTATCCGCGGTAAATATGATCATGTTTTATTATCCTCGGTTTCGGGTTTGTCTTGTCGGGTGTTATCAGCTATAGATGCACGGTGTTGTGCAGTAGCTTCCACCATCTTTTTCTTGACGTCCTCGCTCGCCCAATTCAACAACGCCCCCACGTCAAACATACGGGGGAAGTCGTAGAAATAGAAAGGCACTACTTCCTGACCATCGTACTTATCGCGTTCCTCTTCGGGAACCCGGCGGTATCCGACAACCACGAAATTTTCGAATGCATTATGAGCTAACTGAGGAGTGAGCTCACTCAACCAAGTTCGCAGTTCATCATAGGTCGGCGTCTTGGGTTGAGGAGGTAGGGGAGCATCGGGCCCTTTACGGACCCGATGCTGTGCCACCTGTTTAGTTTGACCCGGTATACCGGGTTTGTGTTTTTTTCGTTTCTTATTCACGAATAACTCGTCGGTAGGCCGCGTGGGCCGCAATAGCTATTGCGATTACTAATAGATACTGTGGATGGATAAATAACCCAATAACAGCGGCTATCAGAGTGTAGAATCCGCAGATCGTTATGCCGTGTCTCGCCACAATGTTGGTGAACGGGCACAGCTGTGCCCATATCGATCCAACAAACAGGAGAATCGCACAAAAAACCGCGGAGTACATAAATCCCATATCGTCCTTTACGATAAAGAACAGACCCGGGATTGAAAAAATAGCCCAGCCACTAACCAGCCCCGCTTCCCATGGTACGGGTTTTGGGGCTGTAGCTGGGGTTTTAACAGGGCCTTTGGGATTACACTGCTCTACCTCTTCAGGAGAGTAGTATCGAACATCGAAATGTCGGGGATTATCGGGGTCATGCCCCAATGGGGTTAATATAACATCAGGATGGTTGGGATTATTGGGGTCGTAACAACCCCGAGGTGTCAAAGGACTCAACAGTAAGCTCCGTAAGATCGCTCAAACGGAACGCCGAGAAATCACGCGGTATCATCGGTAAGCTCTGTAAGCCCCCTGAACGCTGGAGAATCATTCGACTCCATATTCGCGGGGACCTCAATGGGCCGTCGATGACTATGAATTCTGCCTGTCACATATCGAGAGGGGTTTTTAATCCTCCCGGGTAGAATCCGTCTACGCTTTGAATATTCTCGGTGTCTCATCTAAGGATCTCCTTTAGGACATTCATCATATAGGTATCCGTGTAGGATAGTTATTATAAGGGTCTCCCATTCAGACCACGGTATAGGGCCCCGGTGAGAATCGATCCGGCACCGTTACATTAAGCCAAGGCATTGCGAAAAGCGAGTCATAGCTAAAGAAAAGACAGAGGACACGCGGTTACTGAAAAAAAGGAAATACCGTGTGCGGGAACTCCGGAGAGCCCCGCACACGGTTCCGTTACTAAAACTTGGATTGATATCCAAGTATTACTAAATCTCCCGAGGGTTATTACTATACGTTAGGGACGGGTCAGTCATTACAAGCGAGAAGATAAACATGTCCCCCCAAACTGCTATCCTTGGGTATTCCCCCCGCTGCCAAACTGTGTCTAAGAAATGGAGCAAACTCCAACATACCTATGTCTGGAACCTTTTTGCCCTTCTGCACTTGTTCCCAGAGCTTATTAAAATCCCCAAAAAAACAGGGGGGAGCCTGAACCGCTATACGCCAGTAGTAGGATTCGGGCATCCTCTTCCTGGCGTCTATCGACACTCTGAGACCTGAAGCACACTCGTCTTGAAGATCCTGCTTCAAAAACGGATCCCCTACAACGCACTGCAGGGTGATATACTTCATCTTCTCCGCGCTAGGCAGGTGGATAGTAAACATATCTATTCTCCTTTAGGAAGGTGGTTACCTCACGAACGGCTATCCGGCTGATGTGGGCTGGCGTTGAGACTGCCAGGGGAATTCAGTCGCGTTGGCGGCACGAATTTTCTGCCAGTAATAGAAAGTAGAGTTTGATAGTCCCTTCTCTCGACAGAACTGTGACACAGAAAGCCCACTTTTATCCTGCTCATCAAGGAGTTGTGCCTTCTTGCCCGATGTGAGATTCTTCATCTGTGAGTACTTCCTCCGGAAAGGCTTCTTCTTCTTCTTGGCCCCCGTAGTACCCTTTGCGCCAGTACTCTCAGCCTTAAGCTTTTGGTTCTCAGCCTTAAGCTTTTGGTTCTCAGCCTCAAGGGTTTTGTTCTCAGCCTCAAGGGTTTTGTTCTCAGCCTCAAGGGTTTTGACCTGTGTCGCGAGGCCGTCTTTAGTTTCCAGAGCTTTAGCCATCTGAGCGAAAACCGTAGCGATTCCATTCAAGGCTTCTTTAAGCATCTTCATCGGTATCTCCTTTGGAGTTTAGTTGTTAAGAAACGATCGGGACTGTGTGCGGGGCTCAGAGGAGACACCCGCACACGATTCCGTTACTTCAGCTCAGGCAGAAACAGGCTGGAGTTCTTGCATTCTGTCGAGCTTGTTCTGCGCTTTGGCATGTCCCTGCTCAGCAGCCTTGCGAAACCACTCAAACGCCTCGTCATGGCCTTTGCGGTACATCAAGCCGAGCCTGTACTGCGCCTCGACATGTCCCTGCTCAGCGGCCATGCGGTAAAACTTCATCGCCCAGACATCGTCCTGATGCACACCCTCGCCCCACTTGTACATGAAGCCGAGCTTGAACTGCGCCTCGGCATCTCCGCATACGGTGCGGCTACCAAAAGCGGCCTTGCGATACCACCACGCCGCCCATTCCCGCCCCTCGCGCTTGGCTGCTTTGCGAAGCCACGCCTTCGCCTCGGCCTCGGCAAAGCCCTGAGGCTCGTACTCGCTGTCCGGGGCCAGCAGACCTGTAATAAAACCGCCAGACTCGGCGCCCGACGCGTAAAGCGAACCGAGCTCGCGCATTGCCTCGACGGTAATCTCGGCCTCCACCTTATGGTCCTGCTCAGCCGCCTTGCGGAGCCACTTCGCCGCCTCGACATAGTCCTTAGGCACTCCCTCGCCGTTGGCGTACATCACGCCGAGCAGGAACTGCGCGAAGGCATCTTCCTGCTCAGCGGCCTTCAGGATGTGTTTAAGCGTCTTCATCGTGATCTCCTTTTGGAGGTTAGGTGTTAAGAAACGATCGGGACTGTGTGCGGGGCTCAGAGGAGACACCCGCACACGATTCCGTTACTTCAGCTCAGGCAGAAACAGGCTGGAGTTCTTGCATTCTGCGTAAGGACTGCTGCGCTTCGACATGACCCTGATCAGCAGCCTTGCGGTACCACTTCACCGCCTCGACTTTGTCCTTAGTAAGCCCACCTACGCCCTCTCCGTACATAAAGCCGATCTCCCACTGCCCATCGGCATACCCTTGTTCAGCAGCCTTGCGGAACCAGGGCACCGCCTCGTCATAGCCGACCCCATCCACATGGCCCTCGGCGTACATAAAGCCGAGATTAAACTGCGCCTCAGCATTACCCTGCTCAGCCGCCTTGCGATACCACTTCACCGCTTCGGCATAGTCCTCAGGCACTCCTTCTCCCTCGGCGTACCTCACGCCGAGCTCGAACTGCGCTTTGGCATCACCCCGCTCAGCGCACAGGCGGACATTACCTATTGGACGGTTGGCCCATTGTGACTCGTCCTTAGGTTCTTCGCGCAGATACAGCATCTGCTGTGGACGAACGTCGTCTTGCTGCGGAGAGTCCTCCTCCTTGCGAAGTAAAAACTCACCGAGTTTGTCATAGTCCACAGCACTGCGCAAACCGAGAAGAATAGCGAGGTAGTGCAGGATATTGTTAACCTTAGTCATCGTGATCTCCTTTTGGAGGTTAGGTGAAAAGAACGAGGGATATTCAAAAGAAAGGGTACCGGGTTCTTTTCCCGGTACCCTTTCTCCAGGGTGACTACAGTGCCAGAGCTTTCGCTGTCAACGAATTGAACTGTGCGATCTGCTGGAATATCAGATATCTCAGTTCAGGGTCAGCTTCTTGTTCCAGTTTCTCAGACAAGTTTTTACAATTGTCGTCTTTCCACTGTTCAATACGCTCCCGACTCCACCGTTCACTCTTGAACCGGATGTCGCATTGCATACGGAACACGCGAAGCATACGCTTACGCAACACATACTCGTCTTCCCAGACCTTATCGGCGAGGTCCTTGGGCAGATTTCTTGTTTTCAGCAGGCCCAGAGCTGCAAGAGCTTCTGTGTATTCATCAGCCTGCGCATCGGGGTCCCGGGATGTGGGAATACGCTGCCAGTTATAGCACGCCGAGGTCTCTATATCTAACCCAGGCAGCATACGGATAATTTGCACGGCGTCATGAACACCGAACAAGCTCAAATCAACAACAGGTGGTTTAGACGGTAAGTCCTCACTAAGAACAAAGCCCAGGATATCACTGATCGCGGTGTTCCTGTCTGACTGAGATACCGCGTAACCCGAGTCTGTTGTTTGAATATCTAGCATGATACATATCCCCATTTCAACTGGTTAATAGTTACCGCATCAAGCGGCGGGTGAACTCTCCAGGAGCTCAAGAAAAACTGTCAACTCCCTCATTTCTCCGGTTGTTGGTTATAGGTTGCGGGCTGGAAATAGGAACGGTGGCAGGCGCGAAGCTTGCCGCCGCGCACAGGATGTCACCAAACTTTGGCGACACCTGCTTTTTCATCTTCTTCTGCGTAAATCTGCAGGAACATCTGCGCCTCCACATGCCCCTGCTCAGCAGCTTTGCGATACCACTTCGCCGACTCGGCCCTGTCCTCAGGCACACTCTGGATATTGCCGCGGAGGCCCTGGCCGATGCGGTACACCTCGCCGAGCTTGTAATAAGCGCCGACATGCCCCTGCTCAGCAGCCTCGTGTAGCCACTTCAGCGACTCTAAATAGTTCTGAGTCACACCCGCGCCCTTGTAGTACATCCCGGCAAGTTGGAACTGCGTTTCAGCATCTCCTAGATCAGCCATTATGCTTATCTGCGCAATGGCCTCATCCGGCGTGGCAGTTCCGTCTCCGGCAAGGCCTGAGTGCGCCCAGGGGTACATGTAAATACATATTGCTGCTATAGCTGTCAGCATAGCTACCACCGGCCAGCTTGTAATCGTCTTCATTTTCTTTTCCTCTTGGTTGGTGTTGGTTGTTGAGAGATCTAGACATAGGATAGAGCTAAAGGGAAAACCCCCGGTTGGAGCGTTCCAGCCGGGGGTCTATGGGGTTGCGGGCTGGAAATAGGAACGGTGGCAGGCGCGAAGCTTGCCACCGTTCGAAGAAGGATACGCTAATCAGTGTTCTTTGCAGAAGGAGCAGCCTTGGTCACGTCCTTTACAACGGGGGCAGCCTTGGTCACGTCCTTTACAACGGGGGTAGCCTTGGTCACGTACTTTACAACGGGGGCAGCCTTGGTCACGTCCTTTACAACGGGGGTAGCCTTGGTCACGTACTTTACAACAGGGGTAGCCTTGGTCACGTACTTTACAACAGGGGTAGCCTTGGTCACGTCCTTTGCCTGGGCGCTCCTGTCGGCACAGCCCATGCACAACAGCATCATCAGCATCACTAACGTCAGAGTAAGAATCTTCATTTTCTTTCCTTCCTTTTTCACGGGTTAACGGTAAACCGCAGAATGCGGCAATTCATTCAGCACTAAACACGCAGCCTGTTAGTTCCCTCGTTTCTCCTGTTGTTGGTTATAGGTTGTGGGGTGAAAATAGGAACGGTGGCAGGCGCGAAGCGTACCACCGCTCGAAGAAGGTTACGCTAATCCTTCAGGGTGTGTCACTGACACGGACAGCGCCGTGCTCAGCTCACAGGTTGTTCGTAGGAAGTGCCGACAAGGGAAAACACCTTGTTTCCCCCCGTGTCTAAGTACCCAATACGACCACTGATCTCAACCGGCTTGTTGAGACAATGCCACTCCTCCTTCTTCAACAACTCGTTGGAATGTAAAGGAGGAACACCCGGCTGCGTCGCCATGGTGATGTGCGCCCTTCCATTCCAGCCGCCGTAAAGACTCACACCGAACGCTTGGGCCTTGTCATCCGCGGCCCAGCAACATATCCGCAACTGAACTTCGCGCCCGAGCTCAGGGGCCTGCAGAGCGATGTACGCATCGTCGGGCTTGAACTTGATCGTTGCGTGATGCGCGTACTGCTCGGGAAGCAGTGCGGGCGTATCAGGAAGCTCAGTCCAAACCTGCTTCAAGCCCTCAATATCATCGACGAAAATCGCCACGTAAACTGCCTTGAGAATTGCCGTTTCCATAATACACCTCTTGGTTAGGGTTGGGGTTAGCAGCGACCACAGAATACGGCCGGCGAGAAAGGGGTAAAAGCGCCTCCGTGGGTACTACTAATAAAAGGGGCGCAGAGCACGGATCCACCGTGTTGCTGGTCCTTGTAAAAAGGACTACCTGCAGCTCTTATGGCCATAGCCATGCATTGCTGTCGACTGCAGTGTCCCGCTTGCCTGCGAACGGGAAACCAGAAAGGCAACTTCATCTCTTGATATGTGGCACCCGTCTCCCCAGGGCACCCAAGGGGCAATATGCGTAAAGGCATCTCCTGGATCTGGCTTCCAGGAAGTACTACTTCACGCATCCCTCTCTCATTGGTTTTTTGTATTCGTGTAAAGGGAAAGCCCTTTACATCGGATAAGTAAGAGGGTAGGCTGTTTGCTCGAGATCCGTAGACCCCCTATCCTGTATAATACCGGGGCAGAGCAAACGGAGCCCCCGGTATGTTACTCATGTTGCAACACTACGACTTTTCCCGTAGTGTCGCGCAGGTCACGTCGTGCTGCTCTGCGTAGCGTCCCTCCATAGCAACCTGCGTCTGGTTCTCCAGGAACGCTACGTCCCAGGTCTTCACGTCGGGGTGGTCCAGGAAAGCCTGCATACACCCCTGCAGCTATCCTGCTGCGGGGCTTCAAAGTCGAGGCAGTTTTACGACCTGCCCAGGTCGGAACCACCCCTACGACTCAGACAACATCGAGCCTGCGTAGGCCTCCTGGCCCCGCTCGTTGTCGGCAACGGTGATCTCGCAAACACCGTTATCGGGGTAGAGTCCGCACCGGGGCTCGGCCTTGCGCTCTATCTCACGATAAAACGACACGGCCTTCCGGTACGAGGTAAAGGACCGTCTCCAGTCCCCAGCGGGGCCGATGTCATAGTTCGTACATTCCGAGACCAGGAACACATGTCCCGGCGCCGGCCGACGATCTTCGACATCCAGAGCAGCGAGACGACGCTCCTCTTCCCCATCCGAGTTGGTGTTGCAGGCGTCACAGAGAACCATAGGCTCAAACCCCATGGAGTCCGTTTCACCTTGGATAACCACGGTGGCCGGATTCTCACAGCCCTCGCACAACTCGTCCTCAGCGACGACAAACTGGTACCCGCAGTGAATGCGGGTACCTGCGTCCTCGGGTATACGGGCCAGTACTGCTCCTCTCATGACGACCTCCGTCGTTGTTTAGGTTAAACCCCTCTCCCGTACGTTGGGGGTTATGGGTAAAAGCGACTCCCGGCCTTGAACGACAAGGCCGGGAGTCTACACAGATTTCTCCCTTTACGGGCATGGCCTCTGTGCGGGGACTCTACGGGACAGACCCGCATACACCCCTGCAGCTATCCTGCTGAGGGGCTTCAAAGTCGAGGCAGTTTAACGACCTGCCCGGGTCGGGAGGGTTAGTTGATATAACCCTCCAGGAGCTCCTGGCGCTTAGCCTGGCGAAAAAGTTCCTGATCCGTGAGTTCACGGATCTGGAACAGAAGGCCCTGGGCCTCCTCGTGCTCACCGGCTTCATCCGCAGCTGAGGCAGCTGCACACAACTCCACAATAGCTTCCAGCATAATACACCTCTTGGTTGGGGTGGGGGGGTTAACAGTTAGCAAGTGGGGGCTTAGACCACTCAGGTTATTATGCCACAAAAACCCCCTAAAATTAAGTAAAAATGCACCGATATCAGCTATACCGTGCCCCGCCTTGTGTACCCCGCTGTTATAGCATATAGTATGTAATTCTCCCCTTATTAGGACGGTCGACATGGAAGTTTCTGATATACCCTCTGCCCTAGAGCAAGTACGGGACAGGATTCTCAAATCCCCCGATACCTCTAAGCTAATGGCGGCCTTACCTCTGTTTCGTGTAAAGGGAAAGCCCTTTACACTTGAAGATCACTTTTTCTTTAAGCCCTTGTTTAGAATCGACTTCCCTCGACGAGGTGTTTACAAATGCGCGAGACAGGTGGGCAAGTGTATCCCATACTCCGAGCTCTATAAGATTCGCAGAGCGAACGGCAGCCCCCTGTCCCTCGACGACTTGGGTGTAGGAACTGACCTACTGTCCATGGATGATGCTCATCGGATCGTTCCCAGAGGCATTCGGCATGTAGAGCCCAACGGTATTAAAGACATCGTCGAAATACGTACACGTTTGGGCTCCTTATTCAAAGTCACACCAGATCACCCTTTACTAACTCCCTCAGGATATGTCCCCAGCGGGGACCTTTCCAAAGGGAGTAGGTTAGCCGCCGTACGCCGAGCAGGAGATTTTGGAGACCTTGATATAGATCCCAGACATAGTGCTATGCTCGGGTACATGTTGGGAGACGGGTCGTGCTCCGAGAAACAGCCGGAACTCTCTGTCAACAGATACAACACCGAAGTGTTCGATGACATTGCCAGCATGTTTGAGGAAGGTAAGGATTACACCGTCTACCATCCGCCCGATAGAGTATCCAGGATCTACTGGAAATCCGGAAGCGAGGTACGTCGATGGCTGAAGGCTGACGGGCTCTTAGATAAACACGCCTGGGATAAAGAGCTCCCGAGGTGGGTGTTTGATCTCACCCGTACCTTGACCATCACATTACTGGAGAGGCTTTGGGCTACGGATGGCACCTGTACAGCTCAGTCCAACGGGCCCGACATATCCTACACCTCGACATCACCAAGCCTTGCAGATGGCGTTCGCTCCTTGCTCAACAAGCTCGGTATTCTTGTTTCCAGAAAACTACGTAAATCCAACGGCAGGCCGGCTTGGGTAGTACGTGTAGAGGGTCGGGAAAGTCAGGACCTGTTCTGTAGCATCGTGCATATACCCGGAAAACAAGTTCCCACTGTAACCCCGGGCTGGAACAGTAACAACCGAGACACCCTTCCCAAAGAGTTCGGGGAGCTGCTGCCCAAATTATTCGAGTCAGTATCCCATAAGCACTCAACATCGCTGCGGTCACGGGGATTCCGGCGCATTAAACCTACCGGAGCTATAACACGAAAAAAAGCTCACCAGTACCTTGAGGCCGCCGCCGAACTGGAACTAAAGGATCGGCCGGAGTATGCCCATTTGCACGGCTTGCTGTACGGGGACATCACCTGGGACACCGTAGTATCTGTAGAGCCATGTGAGCCCGAGAATACGTTCGATGTGGAGATGGGGGAGGAGCACAACTTTGTTCTCGACGGTATACTTAGCCACAATACCCAGAACATGTCGGCGTCTAAGCTGGCGCGGTCCCTCGTTATACCCTACTACAACATCCTGTTTGTCTGTCCCCGTTTCGAACAGATCAAACGTATCAGTAACAACTATGTTAAGCCCCTGGTACTATCCTCCCCGGTACGGGATCTCCTGATCGATACTAAGCTCATAAGAGACCAGTCGGTCCTACAGCGCACATTCAGAAACGGATCTACACATGTCTACAGCTTCGCCTTTCTCGACGCTGAACGTATACGTTCCGTATCAGCTAACGAAATCGCTATTGATGAGGTTCAGGATATCATCTGGGATCACATCCCCGTTATCGCAGAAACACTATCGGGATCCAAAAGGTGGAGACAGCAGCTTTTTACCGGAACCCCTAAAACCCTGGATAACACTATTGAGAAGCTCTGGCGCCAGAGTTCCATGGGTGAATGGGTGATCAAGTGTACAGCGTGTAACCACTGGAACATCTCTTGTGTCGAACACGACCTCCTAAAAATGATAGGAAAAAATACTGTTTGTTGTGCTAAATGCGGTCGACCTATAGAACCCCGAGAGGGCGGCTGGGCTTTCCCTTTCGAGGAACGCAACAGCACGTTTGTGGGATATCACATTCCACAGGTCGTTCACCCCTATCACTACGAAACCGCAGACAACTGGAGGGAACTGCTTTTCAAGATGCGGACCTACCCGGAGTCCAGATTCTACAACGAGTGCCTGGGAGAGAGCTTCGATAGCGCGACACGTCTGATGACGATGCAGGCATTGAGACAAATCAGCACCGATCATCCCAATGATATGAAAACATCGGTACTGCGTGCTAAGAACAGCAATTTCGTTACTATAGGTATCGACTGGGGAGGCGGGGGATCTGAATCAAAATCGCACACCGTTGTCTGCATATGCGGTGTGCGTCCCGGGCAAGACACTGTGGATGTCCTCTATGCCATTAGACTAAAACAGGCAATGACTCCCCAGGAAGAAGTTATCTATATAACTAACCTTATCTCTCAATTCAAACCCGACCTTGTCGCACATGATTACGGCGGTGCTGGCAACCTCCGAGAAGTCATGATGATCCAGGCCGGGGTGCCGGAAAACTTGATTGTACCCTATACCTATTCCGTAACATCGAAGCGCCAAATAATCTATTTCAACCCCGGGGGTGCCGGAACCAGAAGCTCCTACACTATAGACAAACCGCGCTCTCTGGTTACACTCTGTGCGATGATGCGAGCGGGCAAAGTTACATTACCGCGGTGGCCCGGGGATACCGACGACAATCCTTTCCTTGATTTCCTTAACCTGTCTGAAGAGGTACAAGAGCGGTCCAGAGGAAGTGACGCGGTCATAGTATCAAAAGCCCCTGAGAGCACAGATGATACCTGTCATGCAGTGAACTACGCGGCATCCTGTATATGGTATCACCAACAACGATATCCTGATCTAGCCGAAGCCCTGCAGATAAAAATGAGTCAGGAAGACATCAATGCCATATCGCCGAGAGCGCCGGAATGGCAATGACACCTAATAGGGTTTCTCACACCTAAAAGGAGAAAAAAAGTGGATGAAGACCAGAAAGAAGACGCGAAAAAAATTATACGCCTGCTCACGGAATATTTCGACTGGTTTGTATTCGTAGGCGGTAGCGGCGGTGACGTTGCACGGCTCATGCACTTAGACAATCCCCATTTTGACCAAGCAGCTCGGCAACTAACGGAAGAGTTTATCGATCCTGAAGAGAGCGCCGTAGAAACTGTGGACATCTGGGAAGACGATGACGACGACGACGACGAACTATAAACAAATTAAGATTTGAATGCGGCCGAGGAGCCTTAATGATAGACATCGAAGACAGAAAACAAAAGCTTGCCCTCACGTTGGAAAATCTACGAGAGGAAAAGAAGGATGTCGTCTTTACCTACCCCTCTCTGGTAAAGATGGCAAGTAATCTCCTGCACAGTATCGAAGACTCTATACAGGAAATCATGGACAACGGAGATATAGTTGTCGAAGATGAGGAGTATCTTGACCGGATGGAGACTTGTGTGACCTGTGACCTATTGGACCCCGGTCCGGTAAGGTGCACACATCAGGATTGCGGTTGTTTTCTCGAGACCAAGGCTCGAGGAGCCGCTATGTATTGCCCGTTAATGCTATGGCCCGGTGATGCTGAAAAGGCAGCAGCGGGTCTACTCGACATGGAGGATTAAAATGCCTAAAAAGAAGAAAAGGACCAGCGCCGTACGCCGAGCTACCAAAGGCCCCTGGAAGACACTAGACCACGTATGGGCTGAAAAGGGTGTAGTACGGATCCGAGATGCGCGAGGTACTGTGACCTCACTTTCTATTCAGGATGCCGCCGGTCGTGCTAATTCCCTGAATGAGATGCTCGGTAACCCAAACATGCCCGACTCCCAACGCGGTGAGTATCTCGCAAAGGTCGAGCAGATACTCGAAGTGATAAAGGAGGCCTGTACACAACGGGAGACGCCGTCGGATAAGGATACCGAGATCCTGACCAATGTTCAAAAAGGATTAACCGCAGAGGGCAAGGCTCCTCCGCAAAGTAATCCGGATGAAAAGCTTGCGCAGCTCTGCTTTCGATACCCCGCGCTGACCATGGACGAGGTACGTGCTATCTGCCAGGAACACTCGTTACCTATGGAAGATCGGCACGGTATGATGCGGACAATAAACAGCGACCGTCTATTGGCTATTGCTGAAAAGCAGAACACAGACGTCGTTCAGGTCGAAGACGCAGATTAGGCCTTCTGCACCATCGGATCCCCCGCTGGCTCATTCTTGACCAGATATTGGGAGTTAAAAGCCATCGAGTTCCGAAGTTGCTCAGCGAGTTCCGGGTTTGTCTCCCGCAGGGTTAAGTAGGTGCGAAAAACCCTGGCGTGCTCGACCGTGATGAGGTTAAGGATGGATGGCTTGGCAACGATCTCATCAAAGAGCTGATACACCTGCTGGGGGTCATTGAGCTTCTCGCCGGTTATATCCCTCATGGCATTAAGCCCCGCGGTGACCCCTTGGGTGTACTCCTGACCCAGATCTGTGATGTAGGATGTTCCGGGGATCGACGGGTCGGTGATCACGCGGTCTTTCGCAGAATACTCATGGCCCCCGGTGTAGTTATGGGTCAGCTCGTGACCAAGATCCGCGACGCCTTTCTCCATATGCCCGGACGGCCCCCCCTAAAGAAGTTATAGGCCAC
>Ga0302135_10000084_pt1 | contig 50612 bp, 58 predicted proteins | sample CBN3_surface_MG_FD_203119 | JGI IMG/M metagenome (GOLD analysis project Ga0302135, IMG submission 203119) | Marine microbial communities from Western Arctic Ocean, Canada - CBN3_32.1 | ecosystem: Environmental > Aquatic > Marine > Oceanic | place: Canada: Western Arctic Ocean | collected...
TCTTTATCCATGAAAACCGCGTGTTTCCTTCGTCGTTCAAACCTAGTTCCGGCGGCTTTGCCGGGTCACTCCTCGTCTGCTGGTACCGCCGAAATCAACACGATTACCTGGGCGGTCGGGTGATCGTCCGTGATACTGACGTCGATCTTCGCCGCCATGCCGTCGGGCGTGAGCTCGCTCAGGCGCCGCGCGGCGCCGCCGGTCAGCGCCATGGTCGGCTGGCCCGACGCCAGATTGACGACGCCCATATCGCGCCAGTAGACGCCGCGGCGAAAGCCGGTGCCCAACGCCTTTGAGCAGGCTTCTTTGGCGGCAAAGCGTTTGGCGTAGCTTGCCGCGCGATTGGCCCGCCCGTCCGACTTACGCTGCTCGGTCTCGGTAAAGATGCGCGCGATGAAGCGGTCGCCGAACCGCTCGAGCGTTCGTTCGATGCGTCGAATGTCGATAATGTCGCTCCCCAACCCCAGAATCATCGCCCGCCTCAGGCGCTACGCGAGCCCAACTCCTCGGCACGCGCGTTATCCATCAACGAGCGCATCCGCCGGATCGCGCTGTCGAGCCCCGAAAAAATCGCCTCGCCGATCAGAAAATGGCCGATGTTCAGTTCTGCAACTTCGGGAATTGCGGCGATCGGAACCACGGTGTCGTAACCCAGCCCGTGTCCCGCGTGGCATTCAAGGCCAAGCGCTGTCGCATGCGTCGCCGCCCCACTGAGCCGGGCAAGCTCGGCATCGCGTTCGAAGCCGAGCGGAAAATTGCAGAACGTGCCTGTATGCAATTCGACTGCGGGTGCTCCCAGCGCGCGCACGGCATCGAGTTGCTGCTCGACGGGATCGATGAAGAGCGAGACCCGCGAGCCCGCTGCGACCAGCTCGGAAACAAAGCGCTTGAGGTGCTCGACGCCGCCGGCGGCGTCGAGCCCGCCTTCGGTGGTCACCTCCTGGCGCTTTTCCGGCACCAGGCATACCGCCTCCGGCCGGTGGCGCAGCGCGATCGCCAGCATCTCGTCGGTCGCCGCCATCTCGAGATTGAGCGGCAAATCGTTACCCGCAATCAAACGTTCGAGATCGTCATCGGAGATATGCCGCCGGTCCTCGCGTAGATGGGCCACGATGCCATCTGCACCGGCTTCCGCGGCTTGGTTTGCCGCACGCACCGGGTCGGGATGCGGCCCGCCCCGCGCGTTGCGAATCGTCGCAACGTGATCGATGTTTACGCACAGCCTAATCTTGTCAACCATCGCTTACCCCTTCCCTTCGACGGTTCGTCCATAGTTACCGACGGGCTCATGCTTAACAGCCGTCTCATCCGCGCCGTCGTCCGGCGTCGTCTCGGCCGGCCGGTCGATATCGATATGCAGACGCGCCTGGCCCCCGCTGGGCGGACCCGCATCGTTATTCTCGATCCCGCCCGATGTCCGCTCCTTCGCCAATATTTCGCGCCGTTGCATCCGCTTTTGGAGGCGATGGGACTGGTAGTTAGCTACCACCCGATGCAACGGCAGATAAATCAGGCACCACACGACGATGGCCGTCGGCACTCCACCCGCCGCCATGGGTAGCAGAACGTTGACCGGGTCATGGAAGATATAGTCCATGGTGAGTTCTTCGGGGAGCTCCACGCCCTTCTTGTAGCCTAGGATCTTGCCGCCCAGCCAGTAGATTCCCGTCCAGATAAACGGGAATGTCCACGGGTTGCCCAAGGCCGTACCCAACGCGGAGGCAATGATGTTGGCGCGAATCAGATAGGCGAAAATCGCCGCCATGACGAAATGAAAGCCGATGAACGGGGTGAACGAGACCGCCGTGCCCAGTGCAAACCCGCAGGCAATCGAGTAGGGCGTTCCTGGCAAGCGCTTGATGCGGATCGCGTAATAGGCGCCCGTCCGTCGCCAGCCCATGCTGGGCCAGATGAATGAGACAATCCGCGCGCCGATAGAGCGCTTGGTCCGCCGCCTAAACACAGCGCCGGTTTCCTCTTCCCACCGGCCCCGTCCGGGCCGACCGCCGACCGGCTGCGTTAGGTCGATCGTTCACATCTATCCTCCAGCGATGCTACCAGCGACCCGTCCCTTAGGGAGCGGGTCCGCGCCATCGCCCTTAGAAGTATTCCTGTCGCGGGACGGCGCGCGCCATCCCGCTCAACCGTTCGCCGCACGTCACCCTGACGATGGCAGCCTGCGCGAGCAGCCTGTCGCCGGGCGGGCGAACCGGCTCCAACTATAGAGGGCCACTTCCCGAAAAGTCCATGTAAAACAGGCTTTTGACGCTCTACGCTCCGACCAGTAGCACTACATGCGCGCGCGCTCAACCGAGCTAATGACCGGGGTCGCCCGGAGCGCTGCGACGATGTTGGACAGGTGGCGCACATCCTCGACCTCGACATCGATCACCATCTCGAACAAATCCGCCGAGCGATTGGTGATCTTGAGGTTGCTGATATTGCCGGAATTCTCGGCGATCACCGTCGAAATGGCGCCCAGGCTACCCGGTTCGTTGGAAATCACGAGGCTGAGCCGCCCCTGCAATTCCCCGTCCGCCTCCACCTCGGCATCCCAGGCCAGGTCCAGCCAGCGTTCAGGGTCGTCCTGAAAATCTACCAGGGTGTCGCAATCTATGGTGTGAACCATCACCCCCTTGCCGGTGGTGACGATGCCGACGATCCGCTCACCTGGCAACGGATGGCAGCACTCGGCGTAATGCACCGCCATGCCCGCGATCAACCCCTTGATCGGCACACCGCGTTCGACCGAGCGCGAGCGCCGGCGGACCAGCGGCAGCACGTTGCCGACCACGTCCTTGAGCCGCCGGTAGGGAAACACCACCTCTGCCAGATGCTTGCCGGTCAGGTCGCCCCGCCCCAGCAGGACATGAAGCTCGCCGATGCTCTTAAGCTTAAGTTTGGGTAACGCCGTCTCGATCAGCTTCTCGGAGTAGTCCCGGCCTTCGGCGCGAAACGCCTTTTCCGCGATGCCGCGACCCAGCGCCAAGTACTGCTCGCGTTCCTGGCTGCGCACGAAACGGCGAATTCGGGTCCGCGCCTTGCCGGTCACGACGAAATTTTCCCAGGTCGGCGACGGCGCTGCGACGGTCGAGCGCACGATTTCTATCTGGTCGCCGTTTCCGAGCTCGGTTCGAAGCGGCATCATCCGGCCGTTGATCTTGGCGCCAACACAGGTGTCGCCAACGCCGGAATGGACCGCGTAGGCGAAATCCACCGGTGTCGCCCCCTGGGGCAGCGCAATGAGATCGCCCTTCGGCGTGAAACAGAACACCTGGTCGCGATACATCTCGAGTTTGGTGTGTTCGAGGAACTCCTCGGGACCCAAGGCATGTTCCAAAATATCGAGCAGCTCCCGAATCCAGCGATATTGACGGCCCTCCCGCACCCCGGCGCTGGAGTCCTGTTTGAACGACCAGTGCGCCGCCACACCCAGTTCGGCCTCTTCATGCATCTTGCGCGTACGAACCTGGACCTCGACCCTCTGGCGCTCGGGTCCAACCACCACCGTGTGGATCGAGCGGTAGCCGTTCAACTTGGGCGTGCTGACATAATCCTTGAAGCGCCCCGGCACGACCCGGTAGGCGCGGTGCAGAACGCCGAGCGCGCGATAGCAGTCGTCCTCGGACGTAACAACGGCCCGGAAGGCGATTACGTCGGCCAACTGCTCGAAAGTCACGTGTTTGCGCTGCATCTTGCGCCAGATCGAATAGGGTCGCTTTTCGCGCCCCGAAACCTCGACCTCCAAACCAGCCGTGACTAGCGTCGTTGTCAAAGCCTCGACGATCCGGGACACCAGGTCGCCGCCTTGCTGGCGCAGGAACTCGAAGCGCGCGCGGATCGATTCCTGGGCTTCCGGATAGAGTTCGTCAAAGGCGAGATCCTCGAGCTCGTCCTTCATCGCATTCATGCCTATCCGTTCCGCCAGCGGCGCATAAATTTCAAGCGTCTCGCGGGCCACCGTCCGCCGTTTGTCGGCGTCGGCGATATAGCCCAGCGTGCGCATGTTGTGTAGCCGATCCGCCAGCTTCACGAGCAGGACCCGGATGTCCTCCGACATCGCGAGCAGTAGCTTGCGGAAGTTTTCCGCCTGCTTGGTCTGATCCGATTGCAACTCGAGGCGCGAGAGCTTGGTGACACCATCGACCAGCTTCGCAATCGTCGGCCCGAACAGCCGCTCGATCTCGTCGAGCGTCGTGAGCGTATCCTCGATGGTGTCGTGGAGCAGCGCCGTGACAATCGAGGCGCCATCGAGCTTCAGTTCGGTCAGAATTCCAGCGACTTCAAGGGGATGGGAAAAATACGGGTCGCCCGACGCGCGCTTCTGGGTCCCGTGCGCCTTCATTGAAAATACGTAGGCGCGGTTAATCGAGTCTTCGTCGGCCGCCGGATCGGTGGCCTTGACGCGCTCAACCAATTCGTACTGCCGAATCACGTCACGTCACCGCTCGGCTGGCGCGGGCCTCGACGGTCCCGCTCCGCGCACCGGCTGGGAGCCGGCACGCCCGCCAAATTTATTCGTCCCCGGCCTTGGGCGCGGCTTCGGCCTCGGGCACAGCAGGTTCGCCCAACTCTTTGCCTATTACCGCCTTAAGCTCGGCAGCCAGCGTCGCAGCGGCACTGTCCTCGGTTTGGGCGACTTCGACTTCGCTTCCACCCGTTACGCTGGCCCACTCCTGGTCGGCGGTCAGCAAGGTCATTACGTCCTCTTCGGGCTCGTCGATCTCGGGGCCGCGGCGCAGCCCCTGGATCAGCGCCGCCTTGAGCTGCTCGGGATCGACGGTGCCATCGGCTATCTCGCGCAGCGACACCACGGGATTCTTGTCATTATCCCGTTCTACCGTCAGCGCTGCGCCCGAGCCAATGTCGCGCGAACGCTGCGCGGCAGCCATGACAAGCTCAAAACGATTTGGAATGCGGGTAATGCAGTCTTCAACGGTCAACCGCGCCATGGCGCCAACCTCCGGGGCAAAATCGGAATGCGAGAATCGTCCTTTACATATAGCGCGATTCAGCTCAACGCAAGGATATTGAAAGAAAAATTCACGCCGTAGCGCCGTCTCCGGCGATCTGCTCGACGACCTCGGAGCCGTTCAACCCGGCACATAGCTCGATGGCGCTTCGTCCCAGCACCGGGTGGCTCCAATCGGGTGCGATTTCGCTCAAGGGGCGCAACACGAAGGCCCGCTCGTGCATTCTCGGATGGGGCAGGGTCAAACCCTCAGCAACATCGTCGTCGACGCGCTCGCCGTAAGCCAGAAGATCGAGATCAAGCACCCGCGCTTCGTTTCGCCCCGCCCGGCGGCGGCCGAAACTGCGCTCCACCTCGAGCAGACAGGCCAGTAATTCTGCCGGCGTCTGGTCCGTCTCGATGACGGCAACGCCGTTGACGTACCACGGCTGGTCCGACGGCGGCACCGGCGCACTGCAATACCAGCGCGAGCATCGCACCACGCGGATCCCCTTGCCTTTGAGTGCACGCAACGCCGCGTCGAGGCCTTTTTCGGGCGGGCCGTAGCGTTCCGTCGCCAAGTTCGCGCCCAACGCAATCAAAATCAAAGTTCCGTGACCTCCGGGCTGTGACCGCAGTTAGTTCGTTATAGTCTGTTCTACCGGGTATAGTCTGTTCTGCCGGTGTCGCGGCCAGTGCCGCCGGTCCCGCCAACGGCCTATAGCGAGCCACCAAGGTGCGTCACACGATGTTTTACGCGCATGAACGTATCGGCCTGTTCATCGACGGAGCCAATCTCTACGCCGCCAGCCGGGCGTTGGGCATCGATATCGACTATAAGCGGCTCTACGACGAATTCTCCGCGCAAGGTCGCCTCATACGCGCCTTCTATTACACGGCCCTGACCGACGATCAGGATTATTCACCAATCCGCCCGCTGATCGACTGGCTCGGCTATAATGGCTACACCATGGTCACCAAGCCCACCAAGGAATTCACAGATTCCGCCGGCCGCCACAAGATCAAAGGCAACATGGACATCGAGCTTGCCGTCGACGTGATGGAGATGGCGCCCGTGCTCGACCATATCGTGCTGTTCTCGGGCGATGGCGATTTTCGTCGCGTGGTCGAAGCCGCGCAACGGCGCGGCACACGGGTGAGCGTGGTCAGCACCGTACGCACGTCGCCGCCCATGGTGGCCGATGAACTTCGCCGCCAGGCGGACAGTTTCATCGAGCTTGAAAACCTTGCCGCCCGCATCGGGCGCCTGCCCGATGAAACCGTTACGACCACGATCGGCGAGAACGTCACCCCTGTGCCTGCAGCCCCGCACGGCGCGTGAGCGCGCCCGTACCGCCCTCTGATTGCAGCCGTTGCGAAAGGCTCGCCGCCTTCCGCGAAATCAACGCTCAAACCCATCCCGACTGGCACAACGCTCCGGTAACGAGCTTCGGCGCCGAGACAGCGCGGCTGCTGATCGTCGGCCTCGCGCCGGGCATGAAGGGCGCCAACCGGACCGGGCGTCCGTTCACCGGCGATTTTGCCGGCGGTCTTCTCTACGCCGGCCTGCTGCGCCACGGATTCGCCAGCGGACAATACAACGCCTCTCCCGACGACGGTCTCCAGTTGGTCGATTGCCGGATTACCAACGCGGTTCGCTGCCTGCCGCCGCAGAACAAGCCGCTGGGCGCCGAGATCACCGCTTGCCGGGACTACCTCGTTGCCGAGATCGCCGCCATGGTTCAGCTCGAAACTATCCTGGCGCTGGGGCGCGTTGCTCATGAAAGCGTGCTCACCGCGCTTGGTCGACGCCGCGCGCAGACCCCGTTTGGCCACGGCGCCGTACACGCTCTCGATGGCTTGACGCTGGTCGACAGCTATCATTGCTCGCGCTACAACACCCAAACGCGCCGCCTCACGCCTGAGATGTTTTACACCGTCATCGCCGCCTTGCGCGCGCGGCTTGACCAGCCGATTTAACATCAACCTCCTTGCTCACCTTTCCAATTCAGAGTCAGATACAGCTGCAATGACCGAAAAGCCCAGAACCCTGATCCTGACCGGAGCCAGCCGAGGCATCGGTCACGCCACAGTAAAGCGTTTCTCCAGTGCCGGCTGGCGGGTCATCACCTGCTCCCGCCATGCCTTTCCCGAGAATTGCCCCTGGGAAGCGGGACCGGAGGATCACCTCCAGGTCGATCTCGGCGATGACACCTCGCTCAAAGCCGGAATCAGCGATCTACGCGAGCGGCTGACAGGCGGGCGCCTGGACGCCCTAGTCAACAACGCGGGCATCTCGCCCAAGGGCACCGGCGGCGAGCGGCTCAACAGCCTTGAGACGTCAACCGAGGTCTGGCGCCAAGTTTTTGACGTCAATTTCTTGGCGCCGATCCGTCTTGCGCGCGGCCTGTTTGGCGAACTCAAGGCCGCCCAGGGCTCGATCGTCAACGTCACGTCGATCGTTGGCGGCCGGGTTCATCCCTTCGCGGGTACGGCCTACGCCACCTCGAAGGCGGCGCTCGCCAGCCTGACTCGCGAAATGGCGGCGGATTTCGGACCTCACGGTGTACGAGTCAACGCAATCGCGCCAGGCGAAATTGCGACCGCGATGCTCTCGTCCGAAACGGCGGCCGAGATGGTGCCCGGTATCCCGCTCGGGCGGCTGGGCCGGCCCGAGGAGGTTGCGGGGATAATTTACACCTTATGTACTGATGCCGGCAGCTACGTCACCGGTGCAGAAATCCATATCGACGGCGGTCAGCACGTCTGAGTCGGGCGCTGTCAGCCGCCGGACTCAGGCTCGATGGTCCAAGGTCCGGCCGTGGCGCGTTAGCACGCTAACGCCCTCAACGGTCTCGTCGCGGACCGCCTTTTCGACCTGATCGCGCACGCTGGCATCGTAGGTTGGCGCGGGGTCGCAACAAATCATACCCAGGGCCACGGGAAAGTCGGGCGCCTCGAGCGCCACGAAGGGTTGGCCAGGCTCTTGTCGGTTTCGTCATGGACCACGATATCGAGCAGGGTCGCGCCGTTTTCTCCGATCATCACGGGCTCAAGCTCGTAATGACCCGGCGCGATCCGCAGGCCCCCGTTGCCGTCCTTTCCATAGACCAGCTTCTTGCCGTGCTCAACATGGATTTGGTTTTCGGCGGCCACCGCTTTGTCGGTGGAGTCGGCAAAGGCCCGGTCGTTGTAAATGACGCAGTTCTGCATGATCTCGATGAACGACGCGCCGCGATGGCCATGGGCGCGCTGAAACATCTCCGGCAGGTGGCGTTGTAGGGTATCGACCGAGCGGGCAACGAAGCGCGCGCCCGCACCGAGCGCGAAGGCGCAGGCCGAAACCGGCGATTCGACAGAGCCCGTCGGCATCGAGGGCGAGCGGGTGCCGCGCCGCGAGGTCGGCGAATACTGTCCCTTGGCCAGGCCGTAGATTTCGTTGTTGAACAGCAGCAGCTGCATATCGACATTGCGCCGCAACACATGCAGCGAGTGATTGTCGCCGATCGACAGACCGTCACCGTCACCCATGATGACCCAGACGTCGAGCGCCGGGTTGGCGCGCTTGATGCCGGTGGCGAACGCGGGCGCCCGGCCGTGGATGGTATGAAAGCCGTAGGTCGACATGTAGTAGAGAAATCGCGCCGCGCAGCCGATGCCCGAGACGAAGACGAAATTCTCCTTGGCCACATCAAACTCCGGCATGGTGCGCTGGAGCGCCTTGAGGATGGCGTAGCCGCCGCAGCCGGGGCACCCGCGGACTTCCTGATCGGAGGCAAAATCCTTGGCGGTCAGATCCATGACCGGGGCCAGTCCGCCCATCGTCGATTCTCCAATCGTTCGTGAATCGCGGCTTCGATTCCGGCCACCTTGAACGGCTGTCCGGTCACCTCGGCTAGTTTCTCGGCCGGCACGAGATATTCGCTGCGCAGCAGGATGACGGGTTTCCCGCGGCTCATCTTTGGCGCCATATTTTTCTGGAAACGCCCAAGCAATTCGCCCCGGTTGCGTGGCAGCGGCCAGATATGGCGCAGGTGAATGTGGCTGACATCGAGCCCCTCGCCGCGAGCCCAGCGCATCGCCTGGTAGATCGGCCCGTAGGTCGAGCGCCAACCGGCCACCGCGAGTGCACCGCCGGGATCGCTGATCTCGACGCCCTGTTCGGGACAATGCTCGGCGATGCCGTCGATTTTGGCGAAGCGCACGTCCGTCATGCGCTGATGGTTTGCCGCGTCGTACGAGATGTTACCCGTATCGTGTTCGCGCTCGATACCGCTGATCCGATGTTCGAGCCCCGGCGTGCCAGGAACCGCCCAGTTGCGTGCCAGGGTCTCTGGATCGCGGGCGAAAAGCTAGAATTCTTCAGGGTCGGTGCGGAAGTTCACCGGGAAGGGAACCAGCTGGTCGATGCCCGGGATACGCCAGGGCTCCGCCGCGCTGGCGAGGTAGCCGTCGGTCAGCAGCATGACCGGGGTCATGAAGCCTGCGGCGAGCCGTACCGCCTCGATCGGGGTCTCGAAACAGTCGGAGGGCGAATGGGCGGCGAGCACGACCAGTGGCGAATCCGCGTTGCGCCCGAACACCGCCTGGCAGAGGTCAGACTGCTCGGTCTTGGTCGGCAGGCCGGTCGAGGGCCCGCCGCGCTGCGCGTTGACAATCACCAGCGGCAGTTCGGCAGCCACCGCTAGCCCGATCGCCTCGGTCTTGAGCGCGATGCCTGGGCCCGAGCTCAAGGTGACGCCCAGCGCGCCCGCGTAGGATGCGCCGATCTCCGAACAAACCGCCGAAACTTCGCCCTCGGCCTGGAAGGTCACCACGCCCAAGCGCTTCAGGTTCGCAAATCTGTGCAGCAGCGGCGAACTCGGCGTAATCGGGTAGGAGCCAAAGAACAGCTCGAGGCCCGCGAGCTTGGTGCCCTCGAGCAGCCCCAGCGCCATCGCCTCGGCGCCGACAATGGTACGGTAGAGGCCGGGCTCGAGATGGGCACGGCCCACCGTGTAGGTCGAGACCCCGCTCGTCAATTCGGCGGTTTCGCCGTAGGCGTGGCCCGCGTTGAGCGCCACGACGTTGGCCTTGGCGAGCTCGGGCCGGGCGGCAAATTTCTGCTTCAGCCACTTGACCGTCTCGGCGCGCCGACGGCCGTACATCCACAGCACCAGACCCAGCGTCCACAGGCTCTTACAGCGCACTGCCTCCTTCTCGCTCAGGCCCAGATCGGCGACCGCGGCGAGTGTCATCTTCGAAATGTTGAGGGGCAGCACCCGGAACGGCGCCAGCATACCGTCGTCCAGCCGATTCGCCTCGTAGCCCGCCTTGCGCAGGTCACGCTCGCTAAAAGCGCCGGTATTTACGATCACCATGGCACCGGGCTTGAGGTCGGGCAGGTTGACCTTGAGCGCTGCCGGGTTCAGCGCGACCAGCACATTGGGCTCGTCGCCCTCGGTCACTACCTCATGGGAAGAAAAATTGATCTAAAACGCAGAGACGCCGTAGGTCGTGCCCGCGGGCGCCCGGATCTCAGCCGGATAGCCGGGAAAGGTCGCGAACTCGTTGCCAACCAGCGCGGTAGATTGGGTGAAATGATCACCTGTGAGTTGGATACCATCGTCCGAATCGCCGGCGAACCGGATTACCGCCGATTCGACCGCGGCGCGGCCCTTCTGGGTTGTCGATCTCTTTGCGCCGGATTTGCGCGCGGGGGAAGACGTCGCCGTTGCCATGGCCGGGCTCACTTTCGCGGCGCGGTTACGCTGATCAGAGAAATCTACCGCCTTCTCAAAGAGTTAGAGATTGCGCAGCGCAATTTCAAGCTGCCTCGGAGGGAGTTGAATCGCGAGGCGTGCAAGTTTGGGGCACCGCGCGGGTGCGGCGAAAAATACCGGTCTAGCGCGATCGGCTGGGTCGAACGCGGATGCGCTCCATGGCTGCCCGTCGCGTTTCTTAAAACACCGTCGAATCGCGAGATCAACCCTACCGTATTGAGGGGCGCTGCGCGACGCCGGCTTAGCCCCGCTCGCGCATGAGACGGGCCTTGTCGCGCTTCCAGTCGCGCTCCTTAATGGTCTCGCGCTTGTCGTATTTTCGCTTGCCCCGGGCCACCGCGAGCTCGACCTTGGCGATGCCGCGCGGATTGAAATAGAGGCTGAGCGGTACCAGGGTCACGCCCTCGCGCTGGACCATGCCGAACAGGCGGGCTATCTCGCGCCGGTGGAGCAGCAGCTTGCGCGGGCGGGCGGCCGCGTGGCCGTCGCGCGCCGCGTCATAGTCGCCGATATGTGCGTTCATAAGATAAAGTTCACCGTCCTGCTCGGCGGCGAAAGCCTCGCCGATACTGGATTTTCCCGCGCGCAGCGCCTTGACCTCGGTGCCCACGAGCGCGATACCCGCCTCGAGCGTGTCGTCGATGAAATAGTTGTACCGGGCCTTGCGGTTCTGCACCGCGATGCGGCCGACGGGGCCTTGCTTTTTTGGGGCCATAGGTGGGCTCAGCCGAGCAGGCCCGCCTCCCCCATCGCCGCCTCGAGACGCTCGGCGACCGCAGGCGAGGCCGCTGTCAGCGGCAGGCGGATCTCGGGGCCGCAACGACCAAGAAGGCCGACCGCGTATTTCACCGGGATCGGGTTGCTCTCCAAGAACAACGTCTCGTGAACCGGCATCAGCCGCTCCTGAACCGCCAGCGCGCCCGCCGGATCGCCCGCCCACCAGCAGGCATGCATCTGCGCGCACAGCTTGGGCGCGATGTTCGCCGTGACTGAAATGCAGCCATGCCCGCCCTGGGCGAGGAACGAGAGCGCGGTGGGGTCCTCGCCCGAAAGCTGGCAGAACTCGGGACCGATAACGCGCCGCACCTTGAGCGAACGCGAGAGGTCGGCGGTGGCGTCCTTCACACCCACGATGTTGGGCACCTGCGCGAGCCGCGCCATGGTCTCGACACTCATATCGACCACCGAGCGACCCGGGATGTTGTAGATCAGGATCGGCAGTGCGGCGGCCTCGGCAATGGCCGTGAAATGCGCCACCATGCCCTCCTGGGTCGGCTTGTTGTAATAGGGCATGACAAGCAGCGCACCATCGGCGCCGGCGTCTTTCGCGTGGCGGGTCAGCGCAATCGCTTCGATCGTCGAATTCGAGCCCGAACCCGCGATTACGGGCACCCGGCCCGCCGCCTGCTCGATGCAGAGCTCGGTTACCCGCATATGCTCGTCATGGGTGAGCGTTGGCGATTCGCCGGTCGTACCGCACGGCACCAACCCGTTGGCGCCCTCGGTGATCTGCCATTCGACGAAATCGCGAAACGCCGCCTCGTCGACCGCGCCGTCCTTGAACGGCGTAATCAGCGCAGTAAAGGAGCCCTGGAACATTCCCGCCTCAATCTTGCGTTAACCGTGCGCGAGCATAGTAGGAGGCCGAGACGGCGGCAAGCCCGCCTCGGCGCTTATCCCCACGCCCTGTGGACTTGTTGGATGGGCGCCGGAACGGCTATACTGCGGGGCACAGAGATGGCCCGCAAGAGGGCCGCCGTCGTGAAAGGTAGGGCTTCACGGTGCGACGACTTCTGGCCTGTTTTTCTCTGGCCTCCGCAATTCTGCTGACCGCGCCCGCGCTCGGGTCCGAAACCCGGGGCCTCTCGGTCTCGGACGAGGCGCTCTATCGCGACGCGTTTGCCGCCGTCGAATCCAAGAACTGGCCCAAGGCGCTGCGCCTGGCGGCCGAGGGCAAAAACCCCCTACCCGGCAAAGTGGTCCTGTGGCTCGAGCTGACCCGGGCCACCAGCAAGCCCGGCTTTGACGCCCTCGCCTCCTTCCTGATCGAAAATCCCGACTGGCCGAGCCAGTCGACGTTGCGCGGCAAGGCCGAGTTCGCCATGCCGTTTTCGCTTTCCCCCGTTCAGGTGTTCGCCTGGTTCGAACAATACCCGCCGGTCAGCCGCGAGGGCCGGCTCCGTGTCGCCGTGGCATTGGGCGAGGTTGGGCGCGACGAAGAAAAGATCGCCCTCCTCCGGGACATCTGGGTCGAAGAAAATTTTCCCCGGCGCGATAGCAAGGCGTTCTACGCCCGCTACAAGTCCATCCTGCTCCCTGAAGACCACATCGCCCGGCTCGACCGCCTGCTGTGGGATGGCCGGCGCTCCGAGGCCCGGCGCATGCTCCGCGTCGTCGACGACGGTTACGCCGCGCTCGGCGAAGCGCGCCTACGGCTGATGGAACGGGGCTGGGCGGTCGATCAGGCGATTGCCGCGGTCCCGGCTTCGCTCTGCAACGACCCCGGACTGCAATATGAGCGACTACGCTGGCGCCAGCGCAAAGACCAGCAGAGCTACGACGAGAGCGCCCGCGAGATCCTGTTCGACGCCCCCGACGAGCTCGGCCGCCCGGCCGCGTGGTGGACCCAACGCGCCGTCCTCGCGCGGCGCGCACTGGAGGACGGCCATATCACCGCAGCCTACCGCATCGCGAGCGAGCACGGCCCGCTCGAAGGCGCGGCCTTCGCCGACGCGGCATGGCTATCCGGCTGGGTCGCACTGGAATTCCTCCAGGACGCCAACGTCGCGTTTGAGCATTTTACAGCACTTCGCCGCGCCGTCAGCTACCCCATCAGCCTCGCCCGCGCCGGCTACTGGGCGGGACGCGCGCTTGAGCAGATGGGCGATCACGAATCCGCCCGGCTGTGGTACGCCGACGCCGCCCAGCACTGGCAGACCTTCTACGGCCAGCTCTCCGGCGCCCGCCTCGCATCTTTGGGCGTCGATATCCGGCCCCGCGGCATCGAGCCGATCGACTACGCCAGCGCGGCCATCAGCAATCACGAACTGTCCGACGTGGTCCGCCTGCTGGTTTATCTCGACCAACCCGAGCTGATCGACGATTTCATCCTGCGCCTCGTGGCGATCGGCGAGAGCCCTCAGGACCAGGCCTTCATCGCCACCCTTGCGCTGGCCTCGGACCGTCCCGATCTCTCGATCCGCGCCGCGCGCCGCGCCGTGCGCCACGGCATCGTGCTCCAGGCCCACGCCTGGCCGCTTGTCGCGCTGCCGCCCGAGGGCGATTCCGCGGGGCTCGAGCCGGCCCTGGTACTGACCGTCGTGCGCCAGGAAAGTGCCTTCTACCCCCGGGCGATCAGCCCGTCGGGTGCGCTCGGCCTGATGCAGCTGATGCCCGCGACCGCCCGCCAGGTCGCCCGCGCCATGCGCCTGCCCGCTACGGTCAGCCAGTTGACCGAGGATGCGGGCTACAACGTGACCCTGGGCTCGGCCTATCTCGCCGGCCTTATCGAGGCCTTCGACGGCTCCTACCTGCTGGCGCTCGCCGCCTATAACGCCGGTCCCCGCAACGTGAAGCGCTGGATCCGGCGCAACGGCGACCCACGCGACGCGGATGTCGACGCCATCGACTGGATCGAGCTGATACCCTTCGACGAGACTCGCAACTACGTCCAGCGCAGCCTCGAATCGCTCAACGTCTACCGCCGCCGGCTCGATGATGGCAGCCCGCCCACCCTGCTGATCCAGGATTTGAACCGGGGCGCACGCACACCGTCGTCGTCCACCAGCGGGTGAGCACCGCCGCATTCTCCGCCATCGAGGCCTGCGTCTTCGACGCTTACGGCACCCTATTCGACGTGCACTCCGCGGCCCACCGACTGAGCGACCGGCTGGGAGTGACGGAAGCCCCGCTCTCCGCCCTGTGGCGCTCCAAGCAGCTCGAATACACCTGGCTGCGCAGCCTGATGGGCCACCACGCCGATTTTTGGACGGTCACCGGCGAGGCGCTGGATTATGCCTTCGACGCTCACGGCATCGCGGACGATGCGTTGCGTAACAGCCTGATGGACGCCTACCGCCGGCTCGACGCCTTCCCCGAAGTCCCCGGGGTCCTGCAAGCTCTCAAGGCGGCCGGTCTGAAGACCGCGATCCTGTCCAACGGCTCACCCGCCATGCTCGCCGCCGCGCTCGAGAGCAGCGGTCTTGCGCCGTTGATCGACGATACCCTGAGCGTCGAGGATGTGGGCATCTACAAACCCGACCCCCGGGTCTACCAACTCGCCGTCGATAGGCTGGGCATCGCCGCCGAACGGATCAGCTTCCAGTCGTCCAATCCCTGGGACGCCGTGGGCGCCAGGCTGTTCGGATTTAACGTCGCCTGGATCAATCGCTTCGGCCTCGCCCGCGAGCGACTACCCGCAAATCCCGATGCCGAGCTCGCGTCCCTCGAAGAGCTTCCCGGATTGCTCGGTCTCTGATAGACCCTGACGCCTTCATGCCCAGCGTCGCCAACGGCTACATCGAGCGCACCTATGTCTGCCAGGACAACCTGACGCTCTACTATCGCGACTACGGCCCCCATACCGCAGAACGCGCGGCGCTGCTCTGCCTGCCCGGCCTGACGCGCAATTCCAAGGATTTTCACGAGCTCGCACTGCGCTATGCCGGCGAGCGGCGCGTCGTTTGCCCCGACTACCGCGGCCGCGGCCGCTCCGAGCACGACCCCGAATGGCGGCGCTACAACGCCCGAGTCCTGCTCGCCGACGTCCAGCAATTGCTGGCAGCGAGCAACCTGCACAAGGTGGTGGTGGTAGGTACCTCGCTCGGCGGCCTGCTCGCCATGGGCCTGGCCGTGGCCGAGCCGCGCATGCTCGCGGGCGTCGTGCTCAACGATGTCGGCCCGGACATCGAATATGACGGGCTGGGCCAGATCGTCGACTGGGTCTCAAAAGACCGGCCCCAGCCCGACTACGAGACTGCGGCGCTCTATCTCAAGCAGAACGCCAGTCGAATCGGTGTGCGCAACGACGAGGGCTGGCTCAAGCTCGCACGCAACACCTGGCACGAGGGGGCGGATGGCTGCCTCCATTTCGACTATGATTTTAATCTCGTCCGCCCGGTGGCCGAACTGGTCGAATCCCGCGGCGCGGGCATGATGGATCTCTGGCCGATGTTTCGCGCGCTCTATCCCATTCCAACGACGCTGCTACGCGGCGAAAACTCCGACCTGCTCAACTGCGAAACCGTCTCGCGCATGATCGAGGCTAAGCCCGACCTGGAATTCGTCGAGGTCGCCGGCGCAGGCCACGTGCCCCAGCTCGATGAACCCGAATCCCTCGAGGCAATCGATGCCCTCCTCGCCCGGCTCTGACGATACACTTCTCCTGCCCACTGTCGCCGACGTAACCGAGGCGGCGGCCCGGCTCGCGGGCATCGCGGTGCGCACCCCGCTGCTCGAATCGGACGCGCTCAACGAAGCCGTCGGCGGCCGGGTGCTGATCAAGGCCGAACCCCTTCAAGTAACCGGCTCGTTCAAATTCCGTGGCGCCTATAACCGGATCAGCCGTCTCGCGGACGCCGAGCGGCCAGCCGGCATCGTGGCCTATTCCTCGGGCAATCATGCCCAAGGCGTCGCGGCGGCGGCGAAGCGGCTTGGCATTCCGGCCATCATCGTGATGCCGGAGAATGCCCCGGCGGCGAAGCTCGCGGGCACCAGCTTCTGGGGTGCCGAGGTGGTGACCTACGACCGGCCCGGCGGCGAGGACCGTCTGGCAATTGCCGCCGAGCTTGCCCGGTCGCGTGGCGCCGTCATCGTGCCGCCCTATGACGATCCTTTCATCGTCGCCGGTCAGGGCACCGTAGGCCTCGAAATCGCAGCCCAGACCGAGGCGCTGGGCGCCCGGCTTGACGCCGCGCTGGCGCCGGTCGGCGGCGGCGGGCTGATCGCGGGCACGGCCATGGCCCTCCACGAGACCTATCCCGGCCTGCCGATCTACGCCGTCGAACCCGAGGGCTTCGACGATACCGCGCGCTCCCTCGTAGCCGGCGAGCGCCGGAGCGTCGCGGACCCCACAGCAGCATCGCTCTGCGACGCCCTGACCGTGCCCATCCCCGGCGTGCTCACCTTCGAGATCAATCGCGACCATCTGGCAGGCGGCTTTGCAGTCTCGGACGCCGAGGTCGCTCATGCCATGCGCGCGGCCTTTTCCCACCTCAAGCTGGTGATCGAGCCGGGCGGCGCGGTCGCGCTGGCCGCCGTGCTCGCCGGGCGGATCGAGACCGCGGGAAAAACCCTGGCCGTCGTCGCGTCGGGCGGCAACGTCGACGCCGCGCTCTACGCCCGGCTGCTAGCGGAAGCTTGAGCCCAAGTGACATATAGCGAAGGTTCCGAAATCGGAATTATTGCGATGCAGTATAGGCCCTGATCTTCGGCTTTTATGGTGAACTAATTCATCTCGCTTTTGCACAGTACAGGGATTCATGCTAGGTGCTTTGCGGTGCCCGACACGGCATCCGGCGGGCTATCTACGCTGGCGCCCGCCGCGAATTCCCAACCCCGTGCGCCGAGGAGGCCGCCATGTCAGACTCCAGCTATTTGTTTGATCTGATCAAGGAAAAGGACGTCGAGTTCGTCGACCTCCGCTTCACGGACATGCGCGGAAAGTGGCAGCATCTGAGCTTCCCGACAAGCTATGTCGACGAGGGTCTGATCGAGGACGGCACCATGTTCGACGGCTCGTCGATCGCCGGCTGGAAGGAAATCAACGAATCCGACATGGGGCTCAGGCCCGACCCGGCCACGGCGGTGCTCGACCCGTTCGCCGCCCAGACCACGGCGATCGTCTTTTGCGACGTCTTCGAACCCGACACCGGCGAGGCCTACCCCCGCGATCCGCGCTCCACCGCGCGCCGGGCCGAGGCCTACCTCGCCTATTCAGGCATCGGCGACACCGCTTATTTCGGCCCCGAGGCGGAATTCTTTGTTTTCGACGACGTGCGCTTCGAAGCCTCGACCCACAAATGCTACTACTTCCTCGATTCCATCGAGGCGCCCCACGCCAGCGGACGCGAGCTGCCCGAGGGCAACACCGGCCACCGCCCGCCGGTCAAAGGCGGCTACTTCCCCGTCCCGCCCGTCGATTCTGCCAACGACCTGCGTGCCGAAATGGTCAGCGTGCTGGCCGCTATGGGCCTCGAGGTCGAGAAGCACCACCACGAGGTAGCGCCCAGCCAGCATGAGCTGGGCATAAAATTCACCTCGCTGCTGCGCGCCGCCGATGCGATCCAGACTTACAAGTACGGTGTCCACAACGTCGCCCATACCTACGGCAAGACTGCCACCTTCATGCCCAAGCCAGTCATGGACGACAACGGCTCTGGCATGCATGTCCACCAGTCGATCTGGAAGGACGGCAAGCCGCTCTTCGCCGGCGCGGGCTATGCCGATCTCTCCGAAATCGCGCTTTTCTACATTGGCGGCATCATCAAGCATGCCCGCTCGCTCAACGCCTTCACCAACCCGCTGACCAACAGCTACAAGCGGCTGGCCCCGGGCTTCGAGGCTCCCGTGCTGCTCGCCTATTCGGCGCGCAACCGCTCCGCCTCGTGCCGCATTCCGTTCTCCGATAGCCCTAGCGGCAAGCGGGTCGAGGTGCGCTTTCCCGATCCCGGCGCTAACCCCTACTTCGCGTTCGCGGCGATGCTCATGGCGGGGCTCGACGGCATCGAGAACAAGATCCATCCGGGTGATGCCATGGACAAAAACCTCTACGACCTGCCGCCCGACGAGCTCAAGGACATCCCCACCGTGTGCGGCAGCCTGCGCCAGGCGCTCTGCGCGCTCGACGAAGACCGCGATTACCTGAAAAAAGGTGATGTCTTCTCCGACGACCTGATCGACGGCTATCTCGGTTTGAAGTGGGACGAGGTCACGCGCCTCGAATTGACCCCCCACCCCCTCGAATTCGCCATGTATTACAGCGTCTAGACCGCAGCCCTCATCGAGCGCCGGCGTTCCAGCCCGACACAAAGAAAACCGGTCCCCCGAGAGGGGGGGGCTGGAGGGACCGGTTCAGGGGGCCGGATTGAAGAGCGTGGGAGGGACGCTTGGGTGAGAGTGCCCGGCCTCTGGGTAGCGTGTTCTACGCGGTCGCGACGGGAGCGCGGCCCCGGGCCACGTCGAAGCTCTCGGGATTGGCGCCCCGGGCCAGATCGTGGGCCGGGGTCATCCTTGACCGAGCCGATCTTCGCGACATCGAAAGCCGCCTGGCTCGCGCCCCGGGCATCGACAAGGTGCTGGCCGAATCGGGCTGCGCTAAGATGACGCTATACAAGCATTTCAAGTTGAAGGACGAGCTGATCCTGGCGGTGATCCGGCGGATGGACGAGACCATGCGCAACGACTTCATGCGCGAGATCGAACGCCGGGCCAAGTCGCCGCGGGACCGTCTGGTCGCTCTGTTCGACGTCATGGAGGGATGGGTTCAGGGATCCCCAATTCAAGGGCTACCTGTTCATGCATGCGTCAAGCGAATACCCCGACGCGGACAATCCCGTTCTGAACGCCTGCGCCGAGCACCAGCGTCTGATCCACAACTATATTCGCGAGCAGGCCGCCACCGCCGGTGCCGCCGATCTCGGCGCCCTGGCCGATGAATTGATACTGCTGGTCGAGGGCTCGGCAACCCGCGCTCACGTCATGCAGGATCCCACGGTCGCACAGGTCGCCAAGCGCGCCGCCATCAAGCTCGTCGACCACGCATTGGCCAACTGAGCCGGGACGGCGCTTACGCCCTACTCCGCCGCCGCTTCGCGGCCGCCGGCCCGGCGCTTCCGTTCGACGAAGACGTAACCGATCATGTCGAGCACGATGCGCGCCGCGAGCATAGCGGTGCTGCCCGTGTGATCGTAATCGGGCGCGACCTCTACCAGGTCCATGCCCACCAGGTCGCCCTTGCGCGAAATCCCCTGGAGCAGTTCCGCGACCTCGTAATAAAGGAAGCCGCCCGGGCTCGGCGTACCCGTGCCGGCTGCGATCGAGGGGTCAAAACCGTCGATGTCGATAGTCACGTAGAATCGCGCCCCGTCGGGGATCTTCGCAAGTGTGCCCGCGACGCCTAGATTGCGCACCTGGCGCACCGACAGGATCGTCGAGCCCGCCGCCCGCGCGTCGTCGTAGTCAGATTTGTTCGACGACGAGACGCCCCGGATGCCGAGCTGGGTCATGCCCGAGATATGCTCCATCTCCGAGCAGCGGCGCAGCGGGTTGCCGTGGCCGAAACGCACGCCGTGGCGTTCGTCGACGAAATCGAGATGGGCGTCGAAATGCACAATATGGATCGGGCCTCGCCCCTCGTACGCCTTCATGATCGGCGCCGTGATCGAGTGATCGCCGCCCAAAATCATCGGCAGGGCGCCGTGGTCCAGGATCGCCTGCACGGCAGCGGTCGTGTTGGCGTGAGAGGCCTCCGTGTCCGTATGCACGATGTCGGCGTCGCCCACATCGACCATCGTGACGTCCTCTTTGGCCATGTAGACAATGTCGTCCTCATGATCGTAAACCCCGGCATGGCCGAACGAGAACAGCGTCGAGGCCTCGCGGATGCCGCGCGGCCCGAAGCGCGCGCCCGAGCGGTACTGGGTGCCCATGTCGTAGGGCACGCCGAGCACCGCGACGTCGGCGTCGATCGCCTCCCAGTCCGTGCAGGGCGGGGCCTTGCCGAAGGTCGAGTGGCCCACAAAGGGCAGGTTCAAACGTCCGGTTTCGTAGCCGTGATCCGCCATGTGGCAATCCCCCAAAAATTCGAGGCGCAAACCATACTCCGCCCGAAGGCTAGCGAAAAGGCTCCTGGCGGGCGGCACTACTAAGTCCCATTGAGAAAACTTCGCGACCTAGCCGAATGCCGCCTCGCCCTTGACCCCGACCGCACCGCGTACGCTACACTCTAGCGCACAGCCACCCAAATGAGGCCTGTTCACGTCTGTGTGCACGGACCGAGAGGAGCGGGCCGCTATGATTGTTCTCGTCGCCGGCGCTAACGGCCTGACCGGCAAGCGCGTCATCCACCGCCTGATCGACCGCGACCACGAGGTTCACGCGATGCTGCCCAGGCGCCGCCTTTCGAGGCCATGGGCGCAGTCAGCGTGGTGGCCGATCTCGAAGCCCGTCTCGGCGCCGCGGTCGCGGGTTGCGACGCGATGATCTTCGCCGCCGGTTCGGGTTCGAAGACCGGGCCAGAAAAAACCACCTCGATCGACCAGGAAGGCGCAATTCGCCTAATCGATGCCTGCGCGGCCGCCGGCGTGCGCCGCTTCGTCATGCTGAGCTCCATCGGCGCCAACAACCCCGAGGGCCAGCGCGAGGCGATTCGCCATTACATGCGCGCCAAGGGAGGCGCCGACGCCCATCTCGCCGCAAGCGGGCTCGACTACACCATCGTCTGTCCGGGCATTCTCAACGACGACGAACCCAGCGGTGGAGTTCGTCTCGCAGCTTCGATCGGCAAGTGGGGCAAGATTGCCCGCGATGATATCGCAGACATGATCGTCGCCTGTCTGGACGCACCCAACACCATCGCCAAACGCTTCGAGATCCTGGCCGGCAGCTGCAATATCGAGCGTGCTGTCGCCGGGATTTGACCGGACGTGCCCGTCTGGCGCGCGTCCTTTTCTATAGGGGGTAAAAATGACTGCTTTCGTGGTCGTTCACGCGCGGATCAAGGACCCGGAGAAGTTCAAACAATACGGCACCGATTCGCGTCCCACCGTCGCGGCATACGGCGGCGAGTTCGTCTTTCGGGGAAAATTCGTCCAGGCGCTCGAAGGCAGCCACGACTACAACTTAAGCGGCGTGCTCAAATTTCCGGACCAGGAAACGGTAAGCGCGTGGTACGCCTCGGACGTCTACCAGGCGTTGATCGCGAACCGCGACAAGGCCGCCGACATGGTCTTCATCAGCTGCGATCAGGCGCCCGAATAAGAACTCACTCAGATGATATCGGACAGGATGCGGATGAAGCGCTGGCGCACGCCCTCGGCAATTGCGGACTGCGACGTGTTCCGCCCGCCCGCGTAGGCCGAGATGCCAGTCGTGACGCTTTGCTCGAACTCTATGAAGCCCGATTTTCCCCGCTCCTCGTCCTTGTCGCCTTCGCCAAAGCGGCTAATCATCTGATAATGCATCAGCTTCCTACTCCTCCACACCCCAATCAAGGGTCTTGTGGGCGACACCACTCTTGTCCAAGAACTGCATGAGTTCCGAATAGTGAATAGAAAAATTCATGCCCTCTATACCGATTCAGATGCGCGGTACGGCGCTACGTTTGATTCTGATTCAAATCTCGCCTTCATAACCATCATCCCGCAGGCGACTAACTATCACTACAACTTTAGCTCTATAAACCTAAAACCTATTACACCATCTTTCCCTCTATGTTGAAAATCATAGCTCTGCCATCGCTCCTCATCAGGATTATTCCGATTAGACGCTTCGCGTATCGCCTCGATCCAAGTCATAATCCCTACTTCCACAACCGATGCGAGGCACGCCATGAAGCTCCACACCTATTTTCGTAGCTCGGCGGCATGGCGGGTTCGTATCGCCCTGGCGCTCAAGGGGCTCGATTGGGAACCGGCGTCGGTTCACCTCACCAAAGGCGGCGGCGAGCAGCACTCAGACGCATACCGCGCGCTCAACCCGCAAGCGCTGGTACCCACGCTCGAGGATGGTGAAGTCCGCCTCGGCCAGTCGCTGGCCATTATCGAGTATCTCGACGAAATTCACCCCGAACCGCCCCTGCTGCCGGGCGACGCGGCCTCGCGCGCGCGCGTTCGGGGCTTCGCGCACTCGATTGCCTGCGAGATTCATCCGCTTAATAATTTGCGTGTGCTCCAGCACCTGAGCGGGCCCATGGAGCTCGACGACGATGCCAAGCTCGGCTGGTACCGCCACTGGATCACCGTGGGTTTCGCCGCACTCGAAGCCTCGCTGCCCGACGACGCAGCGATCCGCGGGGTGTGCTTTGGGGTGGCGCCCACGCTGGCGGACATCTGCCTCGTGCCCCAGGTCTTTAACGCCGACCGGTTCGATTGTGACCTTTCGGCCTACCCGAAGATAGGCGCGCTTAACGAGTCGCTCCTCACCCGCCCGGCGTTCGGCGAGACCCACCCGAAACGCCAACCCGACGCGGAATAGCCGTTCGTCTTAGTTGACCGAAGGGTCCTTCAAAGCCGGCAGCCGGATCGTAAAGATCGCCCCCCGATCGCGACCCTTGCTGGTCACGGCGGCCCCGCCGTCACGAGCCTCGACGATCCGCCGCACCGCCGCAAGGCCCAGCCCGAAGGACGCCTCACCCCCCGTGGGCCGAGCCGAGAGCCTCGCGAATTCGCCGAACGCACGCTCTTCCGTCAGGCCCACAGCCCCTGATCGACGATCCGAAGCACGGCGACGCCGTCTTCAAGCGCCGCCGTGATATGGACCGCCGTCGAGAATCTTCGACGCCATCTCGTTCATGGGCATGCCGGGCTCGATGACCTCGAAGACCCGCGCATGCATCGCCTCGACGATCCGCGCCACCACGGTCATGTAGTCGATCTTGGTAGGCGATTTGACCACCCGCTGCCAGTTCACCAGGGCGTTCGCATTCTTGAATATCGCGTTCGGCAGATGGTTCACGAGGGCCTCGTGGGCGGCGGCCGTGTACCAGTAATTGTCCATCTCCACGCCGATCGTCCCGCCCGCCCAGCCGCGCGCCTCGATAACGCCGGCTAGAAAATCCATCGGGTGGCGCTCGGTCGATTGGACGTAATGGTCGGGGTAGCCCTCGATGTCGTGGTCCGCCATAAAGACGGTCCGCTTCGCGCCCTGCCCGTCCATGCCCCGGCCGAACCACACCGGGTCGCCATCGCCGCCCAACAGCACGCACTGGTGGGCATAGAACGACCAGCCGCCATAGCCGGTCAGCCACACCATGTTGGAGGGATCGCTCGCGATCAACATCTCGATGCCCGCCTCCTCCATTGCGGCGCGGGTCCTGGCGACGCGGGCGCCGTATTCCTCGCGGAAAAACCGGGGGTGTGGATTGGCCATGGTCGGAGCTCCGTGGGGTGCCGGATCAGGCCTGGGCGATGCCCCAGATTTCCACCGCGGTGCCCGGATCGTGCATGTAGGGCTGGGGCACGAGGGTGATCGGCGGCAGCGCGCCGCCCAGCGTGCCCGCGAGCGTGTCGAGAAAGGCGTGGGTCTCTTCGATCGTGCCGTCCGAAGTAAAATAGCAGGTCAGCAACTTGAGATCGGCGAAGCCGCGATCGAAGCCGCGCAGGATATCGACGACATAGGAAAGCACTAAGCGGGTCTGGGCGTGCAGGTCGCCCGGATACATCCAGCCCCCCGAGTTCGAATTCGGCTCCCACGGCACCTGGCCGCCGGTCCAGATGGTATCGCGCAGCTTCTGGCCCTGGCGGTAAGGCAGCGGGATCGGCCAGTCCCAGACCCGCTTGGGCCAGCTATCGGCACGCGGAATGTATTTGTCGAAGCCGTTCCAGCTCTCGCGAAAGCCCAGATGCTCGATCTTGGTGGCTGCGCCCTCGGGGTGCAGCTGGTGACACGGCACCACCGTGCCGCACGGGCCGGGCTCGCGGATACGCGCGCAACGCGCCTTGGCGATCTCGGCCCATTCGCCGGTGGTCTCGCCGAAGTAATAGCCCTCCATCTTCACGGAATCCTGGAGCGAGCAGCCGAGTTGGGCCAGGGTCTCCTCGTGGGTCTGCTGCACCACATGGCTCTGGGCCGCGGCGTCGCCGGGCGCTGCGATGACGTCGTTTTCATCCGCGGCGGTACGGTTCGAGACCGCCCAGAACTCCCCGGCGCGCAGGCCGCCGGTCACGGTGCGCCCGTTGAACAAGCCCCGCTTCGCCTCCGGCACCGGACGGGGGGCGGCGCGCACGTCATTGAGGCCACGCCAACCCTTCTGGGCGATCGCCTGGAGCTGGACAAGCTGGCCCTCGAACGGCTGGAACGGGGTCGGCACGGTGCTGATTGCGGGCATGGGATTCTCAGGTACCGCGCGGGCCAGCGCGGCGATGACCTCCCAGTCATCGCACTCGCCCGTATAGAACGCCTTGAAGCGCACTACGTCGGCCAACCTGCAGCCTTCGGGGGCAAGCGCCGCGGCAACGTTCGCCAGTGCGCCCTCTACTTGCGCGGCGAGATCGCCGGGATTGCGGATCGCGCCGGCGGCGTCGAAGTCTCCCGCGCCGCCGACCGCCGTGATCTTGCCCGCCGTGGCGGACGGGTGCTGGATATGGGAAATCGGCCAACGCCAAATCGGTTCCACCGCGCTCTCTCCCTTGTTCGCTTATCTCTGATGCAGCTTAATCGGGCATGGCGGTCGTCGGGTCAATCATCTTGCGAATCTCGGTCACCGTGGTTGCCGGAAATGCGCTGATTTCGGCGTGCTTATAAATCTAGGGACTCGTCGGTGGCGAGATAGACGCAGAATGTCTTGTCGCCGGCGACGAACGATTCAGTCCACTGGATATCGGGCGCCAGCTGAGCCAGCGCTTCGTTGGACTTGGCGGGCGCCGCACGGAGCTGTTCGCGATCAAGGCTGCCGACTTTGGGTATGGCGCGCTCGATGATGAAGCGTTTCATGGCCATGACTATAATCTCCCCAAACTCCGACGATGGATGCGCTTGATGCCCGCATCGGTTCTTGGCCTAGCTTAGCTTCGGAAACCCCCTTCGAACAGGCTCCCGACGTACGGGCGATCCTGTATGATAGCGACCAGAAACTATCGACCCACTGCGTCACCGACGGGAGAACACTCATGGCTTCGGAGCGTTACGAAGAAGGCCTTAAAATTCGCCGCCAGGTGTTGGGCGACGAGTATGTCGATCGCGCGCTTGAGCGCGCCAAGGGCAACCCGTTGACCGAAGAGCAGCAGGTCGCGGTCACGGAGGGCGCGTGGGGTGCGGTCTGGACCCGGCCCGGCCTCGACCTCAAGACCCGGAGCATGCTCAACCTCGCGATGCTGACCGCGCTCAACCGTCCCCACGAGTTCGAAATCCACATGCGCGGCGCGATCAACAACGGTGTAACCAAGGAGGAAACCAAGGAAATCCTCCTGCAATGCGCTGCCTATTGTGGCTGGCCCGCGGCAATCGACAGCTTCCGCATTGCCGACAAGATATTTGCCGACATCGAGGGCAAGACGTAAAGGCGAATCTGTCTCGGGAGCGGCGCGACGATGTGCGACCCGGTCGATCACAAGCGGGAGGGCTGGCCTGAGCTGCCCGCGCCGCGCCTATCGGGTTCGAGCGCCCCGTGGATCGATCTCTCCTACCCGATTACGGAAGACTTTTCGCGCGTGCCGTTCTTCCCCCAGCCGCGCACCCGCCAGCTCATGACCATGCCGGACGATCCGCTAAACCTCACGGAGATCCACATGGTCTGCCATCACGGCACCCATATCGACGCGCCGTGTCATTTCATTGCCGACGGGCCGGCAATCGACGCCATTCCGCTGGAGCGACTCTACGGCCCGGGCGTCGTCTAGCCCATCGAGCTGGAGCCGCTAGGCGTTATCGAACCGCACCATCTCGAGGCGGTAACGCCCGCGCTGGAACCCGGCGACATCGTGATTTTCGATACGGGCTGGGCGCGCCGTGCGAACACTCCGCGCTACGAGAATCATCCCTCGCTCAGCCCCGAGGCCGCCCGCTGGCTGGTCGATCACGGCGCCAAGCTGGTCGGGGTCGACTTCTCCACGCCCGATCTCGCCGCCAAGCACCGCGCGTCAAGATTCAACTGGCCGGTCCACCATGTTCTGCTGGGCAGCGGCACCCTGGTCGCCGAGCATGTCACCAACCTTGCCGCCTTACACGGCCAGCGGCTCGACGTCATGGTTTTGGCGATCAACGTCGCGGGTTCGGACGGCGCGCCGGCACGCATCGTCGTACGCCCGTGCGAGGGTTGAGCGGGTAACGAGGAGAGCGGCTTGTAATGGATATTCCCGACGATTCCGGCCTTGCCGGTAACGTTGCGCTCGTCACCGGCGACGGCGCACTGGACGACGGCATCGGCAACGGCCGGGCCGCGGCGATCCTGTTTGCCCACGCGGGTGCCAAGGTTCTCGTGGTCGACCGCGACGAGGCGGCCGCCGAGCGCACGGCAAAAATGATCGAAGATGGCGGCGGCTCGGCAGCGGCGTTCGCCGCCGACGTCACCAAAGGCGAAGGCTGCGCCGCCATGGTCGCCGCAGCGCTTGAGCGCTTTGGCCGGCTCGACGTGCTCGACAACACTGTCGGCGTTATCACCAGCGGCGGCTCGGTAGTGGACGAGACCGAGGCCGAGTGGGGCCGGGTCATCCGCATCAACGTGACCTCGATGATGCTGGCGTCCAAGCACGCGATTCCCGCCATGATCGAAAGCGGCGGGGCCGGCGCCATCGTCAACGTCTCGTCGATCTCGGCGCCCCGTCCGCAAGGCCTGACCGCCCATTCGATCTCGAAAGGCGCGGTCATTACGCTGACCCGCGCCATGGCGGTCGATCACGCGCCCGACGGCATCCGGGTCAACCGCGTCGCGCCGGGGACCATGTATACGCCGCTGATCTACGGCCCAGGCATGAGCGAGAAAGCGCGCGAACGCCGGCGCAAGGCGGCGCCGCTGGCGGTCTGAAGGCACCGGCTGGGACGCCGGAAACGCGGTGGTCTTCCTGGCCTCGGATCAGGCCCGCTTCATCACCGGTCAGACCCTCGTGGTCGATGGCGGCATGACCCTGGTGGGTCCGCGCCGCGACAGCCAGTGCGAAATCCGGCGAGGTGAAACCTCTCAGATTTTGCGAGCCCGTACCGGCCGCGAACGCGGCCTATCTGTCTCATAATCGGTGGGCCGCCGCTTGTGCGGCGTGAGCCTTAGTGGCGATTGAACGCCGTTTCGCTTTCTTTTAGCGAGACGTAAAGTGGGGTAACCCCAATTTCAGCGCCGGCTCACGATTGAGTCCGCCAGCACGCAGAGGATCTCGAACATCACGGTCGCGGCGTTGAGCGCGGTGTTGCCGCTGGGATCGAAGGGCGGCGAGACCTCGACCACGTCGCCGCCCACCAGGTGAAGACCCTGGAGGCTGCGGATCATTTTCTGGGCCTCGAACATGGAAAAGCCGCCCGCTTCCGGGGTTCCCGTGCCCGGCGCATAGACAGGGTCGAGGCCATCGACGTCGAAGCTGACATAGGTCGGGCCGTCGCCCACGACACGGGCGATCTCTTCGATCACCCAATCGACGCCGCGCTCGAAAAACTCCTCGATATAGACCACGCGCATGCCGCTCTCGTGGGAAAACTTCCAGATCTCTTTGTCCGTGAGCGAGCCGCGGATGCCGATCTGGATGACCCGTTTCGGATCGAGCAGGCCTTCCTCTACAGCGAGGCGAAACGGCGTGCCGTGATGCTCCTCAACGCCCATGAAGGCGCCCGAGGTGTCGCAATGGGCGTCGAAATGGACCATGCCCACGGGCGCCCCCTTCGCGATACCACGCAGGATGGGAAGTGCCACCAGGTGATCGCCGCCGACCGAAAGCGGCGCAGCACCCGCCGCGCGCACGCCGGCGTAAAATTTTTCGATGATCGCAAGGCTGGCGGCGGCGTCGAGCGGGTTGACGGGCACGTCGCCCATATCGCCAATCCGGCAATGCTCGCCGGGCGTGATCAGGCTAACATGGTGAGTACGTCGGATCAGGCTCGACATATCACGCACCTGGCGGGGCCCATGGCGTGCGCCGGGCCGGTTGGTAGTGCCGAGATCGAAGGGCACGCCGATCAGCGCAATATCGACCTCGCCCGGCGCATCGACGATGGGATAGCGCATGAAACTGGGAATTTCCATGAAGCGGGGGCGATAGGCGATCGCCCCGCCGCCCGTGTCGTCGTCTGCCATCGCCCGCCCTTCCCAACATTGCCGCCCAGTCGGCTATTCTAGCGCAGCCGCGCCGCGTTTCGATAGTGCAGCATGGGCTTTCGCAAGCGATGGAATTGGGTTTAGACTGCCAGCATCAAAAGCGGTGCTACGCTCCGCCCTCGTGGGCGGACCGCATCATGGACACGGCCCTCAAGGTTAGGGTCTCCAATTTAAAGGGAGGAAAATTCAATGACCAAGTCAACGACCAACCCCGGCATCGTGCGCTCGCGGACCTTCGGCCACATGACCCGCCGCCAGTTCGGTCTGGGCGCCGGCGCAGCCATCGCGGGCGCGGGCCTGGCAGGCCTTCCGGCGGGCGAGGCGCTCGCCGCCACGGACCTCTACTACACCGGCTGGCAGGGCTACGACGACGGCCTGAACGTGGGCGACTGGTTCGCCAACAACGACATCAGCCTGCAGGCAACCTACCTCACCGCAGGTAACGAGGAAATCATCGCGGCCATCCAGTCGGGCGGCAAAGGCAACATGGATATCGTCACCCCCGCCGCGCTCTACGTGCCGTTCTACAAGCATGTGGGCCTGCTCGAGCCACTCGATATGGACAGGATCCCGAATTATTCGAACCTGTTCCCAGCGTTCCAGCATATGCCGACCCTTGAGATGGACGGCAACGCCTACGGCACGCCGTTTACCTGGGGCTCAGTGCCCATGATGTACAACGCCGACCTCGTCCCTGAGCCCCCGACCTCGTGGCTCGACATGATGAAGCCCGAATACAAGGGCAAGGTCGCGCTGGTCCACGATCTGATCGCGATCATGATCCCGTTCGCCATGGTTGCGGCCAACACCCGCACCCCGTGGCACATCAATCAGGCCGAGCTCGACGCCACCATCGAACTGCTCATCGACATCAAGAAGAATCACGCCCTGACCGTGGCCCCGGGCTACGGCGAGCTGGGCTCGCTGTTCGCGAACGGTGAGATCGTCATGGCCCCAGCGTGGGAACCGACCAGCGTGTGGGGCGGCGCCGAGAACACCAACCTGAAATGGACAATCCCCGATGAAGGCGCGCTGGTCTTCGTCGACAATCTGTCGATCGTGCCCGATGCACCACACATGGACAAAGCCTACGAGGTCATTAACCACTCGCTATCGGTCGCGTGCCAGACCGAGACCGCCAATCTGAATTCTACCGGCGCGGTGGTGAGCGGTGCGGTGGCCGGGCTCGACGACCTGCCCAAGAGCATGTACCCCTACGACGACATCGAGGGCTGGTTCGACGCTGCGGGCGGCATCACCAAGCTCTGGCCGACCGAGCCGGAAGGCGATTTCGTCACCTTCGACGCCGTCACCAAGGGCTGGGAGCGTTTCCTCGCGGCGTAGGCGGCGCTCTAACCGTGAAATCCGCGCGGACGGCCGCTTTTCCCGGTCGTCCGCCGGTCCTGCCCGCTGCAAATTCAGGATTTGATCCATGGCGTCCACTGACGAAACTATCGTCCGCCTGACGGGTATTTCTAAGTCGTTCGGCGATCTGGTCGCGGTGCATCCGCTCGACCTCACGATCCAACGCGGCGATTTCCTCGCGATCCTTGGGCCCTCGGGCTGCGGCAAGACGACCCTACTCAACATGATCGCGGGCTTTCTCTACCCCGACAGCGGCACCGTCGAAATCGGCGGGCGAGATGTCACCCGCCAATCGCCCGACCGCCGACCGACCAACATGGTGTTCCAGGGCTACGGCCTGTTTCCCCATATGACCGTTCGCCAGAACATCGCCTACGGCCTGCATATCCGGAAGACCCCCAAGAATGAGCTCAAGGAACGTGTGCGCGAGATCATCGATCTTGTCCATTTGGAGGAGCTGGAGGAACGCGGCGTCGGCCAGCTCTCGGGCGGCCAGGCGCAGCGCGTGGCGCTCGCCCGAGCGCTGATCATGCGCCCCGATGTGCTGTTGCTCGACGAACCGCTCGCCGCGCTGGATCTTAAATTGCGTAAGGCGATGCAGACCGAGCTTCGGCGCATCCACAATTCGATCGGCGGCACCTTCGTGTTCGTCACCCACGATCAGAGCGAGGCCATGGGACTGGCCAACCAAATCGCCGTAATGTCCGCGGGCCGCATCGTCCAGCAGGGCACCGCCGAGGACATCTACGCCACGCCGCAATCGCGCTTCGTCTCGACCTTCATCGGCGAGGCCAACATCCTGCGCGGTCGGCGCTCGGGCGGGCGCATCACGCTGGTACTGGGCGGCGGCTTCGAGGATGCAGGAAACGACGAGGACGTGGTGGTCATGCTGCGCCCCGAGGCGGCGAGCCTTGCGCCTGCGGACGCCCCTCTGCCCGATGACGCCTTGTATCTAACCGGACGGCTCGAGGACGCGGTGTTTCTCGGCACCTACATAAAATACACCGTCGCCGTCGACGACGAGATCTTCGCCGTCCACAGCGCGGACACGGACCTGCGCGGGCGGGTCGCCATCGGCGACGCCGTGCAGCTGAGCTGGGCCCACACGGAACACAAGGTCCTGCCCGACACATGATGGACTGGCTGAGGCGGCACCTGCCGTTCGTGCTGCCTTCGACGACGATCTTCCTGTTCTGCTTTGCGGCCCCCGTCGCCTATTTCTTCGTGATGAGCTTCTGGCAGATCAAGTCCTACCGGCTCAGTACCGATCCGACGGCGCACAACTATATCGAGGTCTGGACCGACTATTTCAGTTCGCTCTGGTACACCTTCGCGGTGGCCTCGGTGATCGGCCTCGCGGTCACGACGGTGGCCTTCGGCTTCGCCTATTTCATCCGCTTCAAGGCGGGGCGCTGGGGCACGCCACTGTTGTTCGTCGCCCTGCTCACCCTGTTCGGCGGCTACCTCACCAAGATTTATGTGTGGAAAACGATCCTGGGCCAGAGTGGCGTGCTGAACACAGCGCTTCAGGCGATCGGGGCAATCGACGAACCGATCACCGCCTTCCTCTATAACCCGCTGGCCGTGGTGATCACGCTGGGTCATTACACCCTGCCGCTCGCGATCCTGCCCATATACGGTGCGCTGCGTAGCGTCGAGGACGTACCCTTGCGCGGCGCGCGCGACCTGGGCGCGAGACCTTGGCGGGTATTTAAGGAGATCGTGCTGCCCCAGTGCCAGGCTGGCATCCTGTTCTCGTTCACGCTCACCTTCCTGTTCGCCGCGGGCGATTACGTCACCCCGCTGCTGGTCGGCGGTCCCTACACCTCGATGATGGGCGTCATCATCCAGCATCAATTCGGACTGCGTTTCAACGCCCCGCTCGGTGCCGCGATGGCGTTTACGGTGATCGCGGTGTGCATGATTATCATCGGCGCGCTGGGGCTGGCCTTGCGCCAGAGCTTGAAGGTGCGGGCATGAAGACGAGCGATCTTCTGTGGCGCATTTTCGCGGCGGCTTGCTGCCTGTTCATGGTCTCGCCGCTGGTGATTCTGATTCTCTTCTGCTTTTCCGACAAGGCAGTGATCAGCTTTCCCATCGAGGGGTTGACCACCGCCTGGTGGGCCGAGCTGTTCTCCCGTCGCGAGTTCTGGAAATCGCTTGGCAACAGCGCCATCGTGGCCGGTACCGTGGGCGCGGCAACCACCCTGTTCGGCACCATGGCGGCGTTTTCGCTGGCCCGCATGCACCCGCGCGCTGCGGGCGTGACCATGGCGCTGCTCACCCTGCCGGTGATGCTGCCGCCCCTCGTGCTCGGGCTCACCCTGCTGTCCTTCTTCTCGGGCCTGGAGATCCGCCTCGGGCTGCAAACCGTGATCCTCGCCCACCTCGTCTTCACTCAGCCCTTCGTCATCCTCGTCGTGCACGCCCGGATGTCGCGCTTCGACTTCGCCGTCGTCAACAGCGCCCGCGACCTCGGGGCCTCGCCGTTGCGCGCCTTTACCTCCGTGACCCTGCCGCTGATCCGCCCCACCATCATCGGCGCGGCGATGATCGCCATGGCGCTTTCGCTCGATGACTTTATCGTCACCTTCTTCACCATCGGCGGCGGCAACACGCTGCCGACCTTCCTCTGGGGCATGCTGCGCAAGGGCGCGAACCCGCAGATCAATATCGTAGGATTCCTGCTCATGTCGCTGACCATCTGCGCCAGCCTCATCGCGTTCAGGGTCACGCGCTACCGCGGCTAGGCCTTGGGGCGGCGTCCCTCGGGATCGTAGAACGGGCGCAGCGAGGCCTCCGCGGCGTAGCGCTCGCCCGCAACCTCGATTTCGAAGCCACCCGCCGCGCACAGCTCGGCGCTCACCCCATCCTCGTGGCGCAGATAGCCCAGCGCGACCGATGCGCCCAGCGTGAAGCCGTAAGCGCCCGAGCTGACATAACCCACGGGCTTGTTCGCCAGCCAGATCACCTCGTCATGGACGAGCAACGGTCCGGGGTCTTTGAGCCGGAACGCGACCAGCCGCTTGGTCAGGGGTCCGGCCTTCTTCTGCGCGAGCAGGGCGTCACGCCCGACGAAGCCGCCCGGCTTGTCGAACGCCACGGTAAAGCCCAACCCGGCCTCGAGCGGCGTGTCTTCGGGCGTGAGATCGAGCTCGTACTCCCGGTAGCCGCGCTCGAGGCGGAGATGCTCCAGCGCGTGGTAGCCGGCGGGCACGAGGCCCACCGCCTCGCCCTCGGCCAGCAGGCGGTCGCACAGGTCTTGGGCAAACTCGGCGGGCACGAACAGCTCCCAGCCCAACTCGCCGACATATGTGAGCCGGTTGGCGATGACCCGGGCATAGCCCATGTCCACGACTTGCGAGGTAGCGAAAGGAAAGACGTCGTTGGACAGATCCGCGTCAGTCATACGTTCGAGAAACTCGCGCGAGCGCGGGCCCTGGACCGAGAGGACGGCATAGGCGCCGGTCAGGTCGCTCAGCACGACCTGCTCGTCCGCACCGAAGCCGCGCTCGATCCAGGCCTTGTCGCGGGGATGGGAGGTCGCCGAGGAAATGACGAGGAAGCGGTCTTCGGCCAACCGGTTGACCGTGAGGTCCGCCTCGATGCCGCCTCGCTTGTTCAGCATGTGGGTATAGACCAGCTTGCCCACGGGCACGTCGACATTGCCCGCGCAGAGCCGTTGCAACACCGCGCAGGCTTCCTGCCCGGCGACCAGGTGCTTGCCGAACGAGCTTTGATCAAACAGCGTGACGCCCTCGCGCGCGGCACGGCATTCCACGGCCGTGTATTCGAACCAGCCGGGCCGGGTGTGGGAATAGACCGGCGAAGGATCGACGCCCTGGGGCGCGAACCAGAGCGGGCGCTCCCAGCCCATCGCCTCGCCGAACCAGGCGTTGCGCTCGGCCCAGCGGTCGTGGAGCACGCTCTTGCGCGCCGGGCGGCCCGCTTCGCGCTGCTTGTAGGGCCAGTGCATCTTGTAGTGCAGCCCGAGGGATTCCGCTGCCCGGTCGCTCAGGTAACGGCTGTTGTTTTGGAAGGGATGGAAGCGCGCGACATCGACGAACGAGAGATCCATACCGGCCTCGCCCTCGACGATCCACTCCGCGAGCGCCCGGCCCGCGCCGGCGCCGAACTCGATGCCTTCGGAGTTATAGCCCGCCGAGATGAAGCAGTTGGGCAAACCCGGCGCCTCGCCCAGCATGAAGAGCAGGTCGGGGGTAAAGCTCTCGGGCCCGTTCATAAAAGTCGCGATGCCCGCCTCGCCCAATGCGGGCAGCATCTCCATCGCCTTACCGAACGGCAGGGCGAAGTGATCCCAATCCTCGGGCAGCTCGACGAACGCGGAATGAGTGGGTAGCCGGTCCATGGGGAGCGGCTTGCCCAGGGGTTCGAACGAGCCGACCAGAAGCTTGCCTGCATCCTCCTTGACGTAGACATAACCGTCGGTGTCGCGCAGCACGGGCAGGTTGGGCTGGACCCAGTCAAGCGGCTCGGTGACGACGTACATATGCTCGCACGGATAAAGCGGCACCCGGACACCGAGCTGGGCAGCGAGGTCGCGGGTCCACAGCCCGCAGGCCAAAACCAGGGTCTCGCAGACAATCTTGCCGCCGGGCGTGGTGACCCAGTATTCGCCCGAGGGCAGGCGCGCAAGGGTTTCGACCGGCGAATGCTCGAACACCGCAGCACCCCGTTGCTTCGCGCCCGCAATCAGCGACATGGTGGTATCGACGGGGTTGGTCTGGCCATCTTTCGGGATGTAGATCGCGCCCTCGACGAGGCTTACATCGATTCCCGGGTAAAGCTCCACCGCCTCGGCGGGACCGATCATGTGGGCCTCGATGCCAAAACTTTTCGCGACGGTGGCGAGATGGCGGGTTTCGTGCATCCGTTCGGCGTTGCGTGCGACGCCCAGCGTGCCGTTCTGCTTGAAGCCCGTGGCCTGGCCCGTCTCGGCCTCGAGCGAGGAGTAAAGTTCGACATTGTAGCGGGTCAGCTCGGTCATGGCGTGACTGCTGCGCAGCTGCATGATCAGCCCGGCGGCGTGCCAGGTGGTGCCCGAGGTCAGCGTGTGGCGCTCGAGCATGACCACGTCGGTAACCCCGAGCTTGGTCAGATGGTAAGCAAGGCTGCTGCCCGCGATGCCGCCGCCGACGATGACCACCTGGGCGTGGCCGGGAAGTTCTGCATTCATGCCTCGTCCTCTTGTTCCGCCTGTTTAATTAGGCCGCGCAGCCGATGCAACGCTCGATGACCAGGTCGAGCTCGAGCCGCTTGGCCGGTATCTCCCCGCCACACGCGGTGCAGAAACCGTAATCGTCCTCGTCCAAGCGGCGGAACGCGGCCTCGATCCGCTGCATCCGACCCTGACGCCGCGCGCCCACCGCCTTGGCCATGGCCTGCACCTGCATGGCGTCCATCCGCGAGAGCCGCCCCACCGCGGCTTGGTCGAGCTCCACCGGGCGGCGCGCCTCGACAGACGAAGCGTTGATGGCGTGCAGACCCTCGCGCTCTGCTTCCAGCCGGCCGCGGATGTCATCGAGATCGATATCCTTGCGTGCGTCCATGAGCGATCGCCCCCCCCCGGGGGCTGGCTTCGCCCTGAGACTAGCGCAAGCCGATGGCGGACGCACGGGGGCGAGGCTAGATCGCTGTTGCCAAAAACGGGGAGAGCACCATAGCCAAGATCAAGCTGCGCAACGAAAACGTCGAGTTCATCGAATACTGCCTGAAGCGCGTCTGGACGGCGGCGGGCGGCAGCGAAGAGCACGCCACCACCACCCCCGCCCACGCCATCGGGTTCGCGCACCGCCAGGGTCACGAAAAACTCAACCAGGGCCTGGGCGTCTACGAGGTGCTCGACGTCGCGCTGACCTCGGGCAACCTCGACGTCGTCGCCGTGCCCGAGATGGTCTCGGAAGGGCCGAGCTGAACGGTATTCGACGCCAAGAAGTCGTCGGACTACTACGCGCTCCACATGGTGGCCGAGACCGCCATCGCCAAGGCGAAAGCGCACGGCATCTCGATTTTCTTCGGCGGCAACTACAACGACGCGGGCAGCTTCGCGGCCTACGCCTACATGGCCTGGGAGCAGGACATGGTGGCGATCACGTCGAACAACACGGTGCCGCTCACCGCGCCCTTTGGCGGCATGGAGAACGTGCTCCCCAGCCCGCCGTTCGACGCTATCATTCCCTCGGGCGCCGAGGCGCCGCTCTGGGCCGCCGTAAAATTTGCCGAATTCTACGACGGCGATATCGCGGAGGCCGTGCTTCAGAACAAGCCCATGAAGGGGATTTGGCTAATCGATCCGGATACCGGCGAGCTGACCGACGGCGCGGCCAAGCACGCCAAGCGCCGCGAGGGCTATGGGCGGGTCTGGGATTACGACTGGGGCGGCCAGATCAAGCACCCCCGGACCTACGCGCTGAACCTGTGGAATGAGGGCATGACCACGGTGGTCAGTCCGCCCGGCATCCCTTGCCCCGAGCTGCCGGATTTCACCGAATTTACCGAGCAGACCGAGACCACGAGTGTCGGCAGCAGCTATCACCTCTGCATCGACCCCGCCATGTTCGGATCGATCGAGGCGGTCAAGCAGCGCTCCGACGCCCTGGTGCGCTCAATCCACGGCGCCAAGCCCCGCTACGGCCTTACGGAAGGATCGCTCCGCTCCGACTTTGCCTCCAAGCCGCACGGCTGATCCGCCGTTGCGATCCTTGTGGGCCTATTTTTTCTTCGCCGCTGGCTTCGCCTTCTTCTTCGCACGGTAATCGCCGAACGCCTTGTCCCGCTCGGTTAGCGCCTTCTTGAGATCGCCCTGGAACTGCTTCGCAAACTCGACGCTAGCCTCGGTGTTCAAACCCAGCGCCATCAGCTCGGTGCCCGAGCGCAGCGCATTACGCACGCCCATGGCCTCCATGGCGCGGTGCACGCTGCGCTTGTTGATCTGCTGCAACTCGGGCGGGATCTTGGCGATGCGCTCGGCCTGGTCGAGGGTGAATTTTTCGAGCTTGGTCTTGGGCAACGCCCGGTTGGCGAAGCCCCACTCAGCGGCTTCCTTGCCCGAGATCGCATCGCCCGTGAGCATCAGTTCCATAGCGCGGCGCATGCCCATCAGCCAGGCGTGATACTGCATATCGGGCGCGCACATGAGACGCACGGGCGGATAGCCGATCTGGGCGTCCTCGGCGGTGTAGACGAGGTCGCACGAAGCCGCAAGCTCGCTACCGCCCGCCAGGCAGTAGCCATGGACCTGGGCGATGATCGGGATGCCCAGGTCCCACATCTTGAAATGGCCCTCGACGACGTGGCGCGCCCAATTACCCTGGCCGCCGGCGGTGTGCCAGGGCTGGTCGGCGAGAATGTCGGAGGCGAGGTCGTAGCCCGCCGAAAAGCTCTTGCCCGCGCCCCGGATCACGGCGACATGAATATCCGGGTCCGCATCCGCCGCATCAACCGCGGCGTAGAGCTCGGTGCGCAGCGCGTTCGAGAGCGGATTGTGCTTCTCGGGCCGGTTAAGCGTGATCCGGCGTACTTTGGGGCGGGGGTCGTCGACGACGATATGCTTGGTGTCGCTCACGGCTTCTCTCCACGGTGGCGGGTGGCCTTCGCGGGCCATGGGGCGGCCATCCTCGACGAGGCGGGAGCCGGCGTCAATCCCGCTCCGCGGCCTTGCGCCGGCAATCGATCCCGGCATCGACGAGGCACTGCGCTACTATATCGAGCGCAAGAAGGCCTCGATACCCGACGCGGCTTATTAAGGCCCTATCCGTTTTGCTCGATGCAATAGAGCTAATCGACGTTCCGGTGCTGCGCCGCTCACGCCCCATAAGCGGTGGCCTACAGTCGCAGGCTGGAAGCGGTTCCCATCGAATTTGGGGCTAACCCCTGCTGGCTTTTCGCGCTCCCGCGGTCGTGCGCACGGGGCGGCCTGACATTTCGGCGACGGTTACGGGCAAGGCGGCGGCGCCGAGGCGCTCCTCCGAGGGCGTACGTCGTAATTGCCTGGCGTAGCTTTTGGAGAAGTGCGACGCGGAGACGAAACCGCAGGTCAGCCCCACGGAGAGGATCGGTATGCTCGTCAGGCGCAGCAGGTGGCGCGCCCGGTTGAGCCGGAGCGCCCGGTAATAGTCGCTCGGGGTCATGCCGAGATAGCACCGGAACAAGCGCTCGATCTGGCGCGCAGAAAGCTCTACCCGGGCGACCAGCGCGACCGTGGACAGCGGATGCTCGACCTCGCCATCCATCGTCGTGATTGCGGCCAAAAGCTTGGGATGGGCGATGCCTAACCGCTCACGGAGCTGAATGCGCTGGCCCCCGTGAGCATCGCGCATACGGTGATGAAGCATCTCATCGGTAACCAACCCCGCAACGCCCGGTCCCTCGCGCTCGGCCACCAGCGCCAGCATCAGGTCGATTGCCGCGGTACCGCCGCCGCAGGTATAGCGCTCGCGGTCGATCTCGTAGAGCTCCAGGGTCGCATCGATCCCGGGGAACTCCTCGCAAAAGGCGTCGATATTCTCCTAGTGGATGGTGCAGCGGTGACCGTCGAGCAGGCCGGCGCGGGCGAGTAGCCAGGTCCCGGTGCAGAGCGCACCCAGCGCGCTGCCACGCGCCTCCAGCTTGCGCAGCGCAGGCGCAAGCGCGGCGGCGGCGGCCCTGTGGGGATCGAGCCCGGCGCAGATCAGCGCGGTGGCCGGGGTGCCGATTTCGCCGTAGCCGCCATCGACCGCCAACGCCACCCCGTTCGACGCGCGGATCGGCTCACCGTCGGGCGAATAGAGCGACCAGGCGAAACCTTCGCGCCCCGTCACGTAGTTGGCGAGACACAATGCCTCGGCCGCCGAGGTAAACGCGATCATTGAGAAATCGGGCACCAGCAGGAACGCAGCCCGCCAGGGCGCCCCCCGCGCGCGCTGCGCCGTCCGCCATCAGGTGCGGCCCGGCCCATCGAGGCCGCGCCAAATCTCCTCGGCCCATACCTTGATGGTCAAGGCGTCCTGCCAACGGTCGGAGAGCTCCCAGCCGTCCGCCCCGGTGATGGCGTAGGCGGGCGGACCCAACTCGCAGAGAAACACGCAGGCCGCGTCCTCGTCGTGGCGCTCGCGCCACCAACGTAGGCCCTTGGTCCACCAGCCCTTGAAGATATCGACCCAGACCTGGTGCTGGGGAAAGCCGGGCGAGACCTGAATCTGCTGCGCCGAGGCAATACGGCCCTGGAAGGATTCCGAGCGGCGGAGCAGATGCTCGACCATGGTCTCTTCCTCATAGGTCAGGGGCGGGAATGACCATTCTTGTCCGGTCATGACATGAGAGAGATCGGCAACCAGCTTGAGCTCGGGCATCCGGTTGAGCAGCCGGATGGTGAACAGCAGGTCGGTCGTCATCGACTGGCGATGACTTTCAAGATAGACCGGAATGCCCTCCGCCGCGCCCAGCGCAATCCATTTGCCCATCCACATCGCCGCCTTGTCCACGTCCCAGTAGAGCGTGCGCGGGATCAGGTTGATGTAGCGCACCCGATCGCGAATCTTGCACGCTGCTTCGATGGTGGGCTCGAGCGGGTCGGTCTCCGAGCAGAAGGCGGTGAAGCTCACGTCGAGATCCGTGCCCCGGATCGCCTCGACCCACTGGTCCCGTGCCTCGGCATAGTCGGTTGTTGAGACCAGGTCGACGCCCGCATAGCCGGCCTCGGCGATCATCGCGACCGCTTCCTCGGGCGCATATTCCTTGCCGTCGGGGCAGCGCTGCTCCATCGCCCACATGGACTGAAAGACGTCTAGCCTCTGGGTCATGCAAACCTCCGTTCGCATCCGATCATGGCGGCAACCGGAAAATCGGACAAGCCGCAGACGCAGTCATCCATATTTGGCGAGATAGGTCTCGGTGAGATCGCACGACACCTTGGTGTAGCCCGGACCCCAGGTTTGCGCGAATTCGAGGTGACGCCGGCTGCCCAGCCAGCCCAGCGCGTAGATGCGCCAGAGCATGATGAAGCTAGGAATTTCGGCCTCCATGTCGCGCGGCACCTCGGCCACTCGGCGGTAGCCCCCGAGCCAGGTCGCAACCAGCCCGCCCACGTCCGGCCGGTCTTCGAGCAGCGTCAGCGCGGGCGCGATGTCGTAGAGGTACCAGCTAAACCCGATATCGTTGAAGTCGATCACCTTGATCTTCTCGCCCTCGATCAGCGTGTTCGATAGGCGCAGATCGAAATTGATCAACCCAAAGCGCTCGAGATCGGGCTCGAGCTTCGGGAGCCGTGCGAGCGTGGTCTCGCCGGCCCGTCCCAGCAGCGCTTGCACCGCCTCGTCCATGTCGTAGCCTTCGCACCGCCAGCCCCATTTGTACTCGTCGTCGAGAATCGCCTGCACCGCCCAGGTCGGGCGGATGAAATCCGCTGGCCGCCTCCAGCTCTTGGCCTGGCGGTGCGTCCGCGCGGCGATCTCGCCTAGCCGGTCGAAGCCCTCGAGCAGCCCGCCCGGGTCGGGCCCGTCGCCGGTCAGAAACGTCATCATCATCGCGCAGCACGGCTGGTCCAGCTCGGGGGCGCTGAGGGTCTAAACGTAACTGCCGTCTTTTGCCGGCACGGGGTCGGGCGCCTCGATGTCGGAGTCCTGGCGCAACGCACGCATCCGCGCGATCCCGGAGCGGGTCATGTCCGGACGGTGACAGCTGAACTGGTGGGAGTTGATGCGCAGCACGTAATTACTGATCCCGCCCCCGGTCGTCGACCGACAGGATAGTGTTCCCGCCCTGAGCGGGAACCAAAATCTCGACGTCGTCAGAGAAATCGTAGGGCTCTACGAGCTCGCGCGCCCTCAGCCGTATTGGGCCAGGTAGGCCTCCGCGAGGTCGAGGCTGTCAGTGGTGTATCCCACGCCCAGCTCCTGAACGTATTCCAGGTGCCGGAGGTTGCCGATATAGCCGAGGATCATAATCCGCCGCAGCATGACGAAGCTGGGAATCTCCGCCTCGGCGTCCGGTGGAATCTCCGCCACGCGACGATAACCCGAGAGCCAGGTTTCGATCAGCTCGGGCACATCTGCTCGCGCTTCTAAAAAGGTGAGCGCTGAGGCGAGGTCGAACATGTAATGGCCAAACCCGCAATCGTCGAAATCGATCACTTTGGTCCGGTCACCCTCGATCAGGATATTGGCAAGGCGGAAATCCGCGTGGATCAGGCCGAAGCGCTCCTTGTCGCGCTCGATGCGCGCGAGCCGCGCGAGCACCGTATCCATCGCCCGACCTAACACCTGGCTCGCCGCCTCGTCCTCCATGCCGTAGCCGTAGCGCCAGTCGCCCCAGCCCTGCTTGTTGGCGGCAAGCGATTCCGGTGCCCAGTCGGGCCGGACGAAATCCGCCGGGCGCACCCAGCCCTTCGCGTGCCCGTGCATCCGCGCGGTTATCTCGCCCAACCGGTCGAAGCCGTCGAGCAGCGAATCGGGATCAGGTTCCACACCTTCTAGGAAGGTCATCATGATCGCACAACGTGGTTGGTCGATCTCGGGCGCCTCGATCCTCTGGACGTAGTGGCCGTCCCGGGAGGGGATCGGGTCCGGCGCCTCGATACCGGATTCCCGGCGCAACGCGCGCAGCCAGGTCATTTCCGAGCCGATCACCGCCGGGTTGTGGTAGGTGAGCTGGTGGGAGTTGATGCGGAGGACGTATTTCTTGCCGCGCCCCCGGTCGTCGACCAGCAAGATGGTGTTTTCCGCCTGGCTCAGCGGCGAGATCTCGACATCGTCGGAAAAATCATAGGTCTTCACCAGCGCGCGTGTCTCGCGCAGGAACGCGTCCATGAAGGTGGACTGATCCGGGGGTATTCCCTGCGCCATGGTCCCGCCTCTTTACAGCTTTCAGTCTTGGGCGCACCCGCGCCGCGGTGCATTCTTGCCGCCTGGGATGCCGATGTGAAGCCCCCAAACGGGGCGCTGCGACGATTGGCCCCACTCACCGTGTGCGCTATCGTGGCTGCCGCCACAAAAGAATTTTGAAAGACGCACTATGGATGCCCCCAGTATCAAGTCGATGAAGCTCTATGGCCAGGTCGAGCGCATCTACAACGACCTCACGGCCGCGGGCTTTGCCGACGACGACCCGCTCACCGTCGCTGACCTCTCCGCGTTCGATCAGTATCACTATTTCGGTACCCAGGCCGTGAACGACGCCACCGAACGCCTCGCCATCGGCGCGGAGAGTCGGGTGCTCGAGGTTGGCTCGGGAATCGGCGGTCCGTCGCGCCACCTTGCCGAGCGCACGGGCTGCCGGGTCACGGCGCTCGAGCTTCAGTCCGACCTCGACGAGGTAGCCCGCTCGCTGACCGGGCGTTGCGGCCTTTCGGAGCGGGTCGAACATGCCTGCGGTGACGTTCTCGCCCATCCCCTGCCCGCCGAGACTTACGACGCAGTGGTGAGCTGGCTCGCGCTCTACCACGTGCCCGACCAGACCGCGCTCTTCGCGCGCTGCGCCAGAGCGCTCAAGCCGGGCGGTGCGCTCTACGCCGAGGATCTTTACGAACGCGCGCCGCTCACCGCCGACGAACAGGACCGCATCGCCCACGAGCTTTACGGTGCCGGCCTCGCGACCCGCGAGAACTATTGCACAACCTTGAAAGAAGCCGGCTTCGAGGACATCGCCTTCGAGGACTTGAGCGAGCTATGGAGCGCCCATGTGGCGGAACGCCTTGAGCAATACCGTGCGGGCATTGATCGCCACGTCGCGGTCCACGGCGAGGCGGTCGTCGCCGCGCTCGATCACTTCTACGACATGGTCACCACCATGTTCGCCGGTGGACGCCTCGGCGGCGTACGCGTCGTAGCGCGCAAGGGCTGAGAGCCCCCCGCGCTTTGCGCCACTCTTCTTTCTCTAGCGCATCACGAAGGGGTCGGCCACGGGCTCGCTCGAGGTGTTGATCCAGACCGTCTTGGGCCGGGTGTAGTCGTAGACCGCCTGCAAGCCGCCTTCGCGCCCGTAACCGCTGTCCTTGAAGCCGCCGATCTCGGTAATCGGCGAGACCATGCGGTAGGTGTTGACCCAGACGATGCCCGCCCGGACCGCCTTCGAGACCCTGAGCGCGCGCGCCAGGTCGCGGGAAAAAATGCCGCAGGCGAGGCCATACTTGGTGTCGTTGGCCCGCGCGATGGCCTCGTCTTCGCTCGAGAAGCGTAGCACGCTCAGCACCGGACCGAATAACTCCGTATCCACGATGCTAAGCGATTGATCGGGGCACTCGACGATGGTGGGCTCATAGAACCAGCCCTTATTGAGGTGGGGCGGAGCCCGCCCTCCATGAAGCAACCTCGCGCCGCTTTCTTGCGCCTTTTTGACTTCCGCATCGATCCGCGTGAACTGCGCTTGCGTCGCGAGGGGGCCCATCTGGGTTTCCTCCGCCAGCGGATCGCCGATCCGGATCTTTCCGGCCCGCTCGACCAGTCCCTCGATGAACTTGTCGGCGATGCTGTCCTGCAGGTAGAGCCGCGATCCCGCGACACAGCTCTGCCCGCTTGCGGCAAAGATCCCGGAGATGACGCCGTTGGTCGCGCTCTCGATGTCCGCATCCTCGAAGACTATGACCGGCGACTTGCCGCCCAGCTCGAGGGTGACTTGAGCAAAATTCTCCGCCGAGTTCCGTACCACATGGCGCGCGGTCTCAGGCCCGCCTGTAAAGCTCACCCGCGCGACCAGCGGATGCGAGGTCAGCGCCCGCCCACAGGGTTCGCCGAACCCCGTGACGATATTGACAACACCATCAGGTATCCCCGCCTCGGCAACCAGCCTGCCGAACGCGAGCATCGCCGCCGAGGCGTGCTCGGAAGCCTTGAGCACGATGGTGTTGCCGGCCGCCAGCGCAGGACCCATCTTGATCGCGGTCAGGAAAAGCTGCGAGTTCCACGGCACCACCGCCGCGACCACACCGAGCGGCTCGCGGGTGTTGAAAACAAGGAGATCGGGCTTGTCGATGGGCAGGGTCGCGCCCTCGATCTTGTCGGCCAGCCCGGCGTAGTAGTGGAAAAAATCTGCGATATATTTCGCCTGGAAGCGGGTCTCCTTAAACAGCTTGCCCGTATCGATGGATTCGATGCGGCCCAGCTCCTCGGCATTCTCGGCCAACAGGTCGGCGAACCGGCGCAACAACTTGCCCCGTGCGCTCGGCGTCATGTCCGCCCACGGCCCGTCGACAAAGGCGCGGTGCGCGGCCTGCACGGCGCGCTCGACGTCGGCCGCAGCCGCGGCCGGGATCTCCGCCCAGACTTCGCCGCTGGCCGGGTTGATGCTCTCGAAGGTTTCGCCGCCCTCGGCGTCGGTCCATTGGCCGTCGATCAGCATCTGGTAACGGGTCAGCTCGGACATGGCGTCTCTCTCCTGGTGATCCGGTAAATTTTAGCTAATGTGCTATCGGGGTTGGGCCTTTGTCCAGCCTCCTGATCGCTGACAGGAGGTCCAATCGCCGTTACTCTCGCGTGGTTCTCGCTCCAAGATCCGCGCAACAAGGACGGACCCAAGCCATGCGATTTAATCTCGTCATCAATCTGGAACGCATGCATCCCGACGAGGACATGCGCGAGGTCATGCGCCACGTCACCGAGATGGTGCAGATCGCGGACGAGGGCGGTTGCGATATCGTCTGGGCCGCCGAGCATCACGCTATCGAGATGACCATCGCGCCCGGCCCGTTCCAGTTGCTGGCCCACTTCGCTGCCCACACGTCGCGCATTCGTCTCGGCACCGCGGTCGTGGTGGCGCCCTACTGGCATCCTGTCAAGCTCGCCGGCGAGGCGGCGCTGATCGACTTGCTCTCGGGCGGGCGGCTCGAATTAGGCATCGGTAAGGGCGCCTATCAGCGCGAGTTCGACCGCATGGCGAGCGGCATGGAAATGAACCTCGGCGTGGAGATGATGCAGGAGATGCTGCCCGTACTGAAAGCGCTGTGGCAGGGAGATTATGAGCATGACGGCGAGTACTGGTCGTTTCCCACCGCGACCGCCTGTCCCAAGCCCCTGCAACAACCCCATCCCCCTATCTGGGTCGCGGCGCGCGATCCCGGCACCTTCGACTGGGCGGTCCAGCAGGGCTGTTCGGTCATGACCTGGGCGTTGACCCGCCCGTTCGCCGAGGTCGAGACCTACATGGAACGCTTCGAAGCCTCGCTCGCCGCCAATTTGGGCATGGCACGCCCCCGTTTCATGACCATGCGCCATACTGCGATCTATGAGAACCAGAAGACCCGCGACGTCTATATTGAGGCGGTGCGCAACCAGGGCCGCCAGTTCGAGAACCTGTTCCGCAACCTCGCGCCCGTCGTCGACGGCTTCGCCCAGGCGCCCGATCCGGCGTTGCTCACCAACCAGGCCGAATACGAACCGGGCAACCTGCTCGATAACCTGGTCTTCGGCTCGCCTGACGAAGCCATCGCTAAACTGAAATCCTACGAGGTGCTGGGCATCGATTATTTCTGCTATCAGGCAAGCTTCGGCCTGCCCCTAGCCGAACAGAAAAGCTCGCTTCGCCTCTTCGTCGACGAGGTCATGCCCGCGTTCCAGTACACGTCGGGCGCCTAGGCGCCCGACGTGTCCGACGGGTTCATCAACAAGACTGCCTTCACAATAGAGGGCGATGGCCCACCGGTCGTGCTGATCCACGGTCTGGGCCTGGAGCGCACGATGTGGAGCGGACAAGTGCCCGCGTTGATCGGGCGCTTTCGCGTGGTGCGCTACGATTTGCTCGGCCACGGCAAGAGCGCTAAGCCGCGCGGCGCCTTTGAGATGGCCGACTTCGTTGCTCAGCTCGACGAGTTACTCGACGGCTTGGCGTTGAAGCGCTGCGCGCCGGTCGGATTTTCGCTTGGCGGCATGATCGCCCGGGCTTATGCGATCGCCCGTCCTGAGCGCGTCGACGCCCTCGTGGTACTCAATTCGCCCCACGATCGCACCGATGAGGAACGCGCCGCCGTGCGCGCCCGCGCCGAGCAGGCCGCGACCGACGGTCCGGCTGCGACCGTCGACGCCGCGTTGCAGCGCTGGTTCACCGCCGATTTCGCCGCCGCGCGGCCCGAAATTCTCGAGCGGGTGCGCCGGGCGATCCTCGCCAACGACCCCGAGGTCTACCCCCACGCCTACCGTGTTCTGGCCGAGGGCGACGCGGCATTGGTCGAGCCTATCGCCGGAATCCGTTGTCCCACCCTGGTGGTTGCCTGCGAGGACGACCGCGGCAACTCGCCCGCCATGGCGCAGGCAATGGCAGCATCCATCCCTGGCGCACGGGCCGGAATCGTTTCGGGCCTGCTCCACATGGGGTTGGTCGAAGACCCCGACGCAATCAATGCTCTGATCGCACCCTTCCTCGACAAGACGCTCCGGGCAGAACCCTGAGTCGCGCGCTCCCGCCGGCTGCGCTATCGTGGCGGCCTCAACAGACCGGATCGGGGAGGCTCATCATGGAAAAGACCATCGTTCCGCCGAGAGACGGCCGCGCATTTCATCTGGCCAAGGGCAAACGCATCAAGATCACTACGCCAAAGGGCCACCAGGCCGCCGATTTCTTTGCCTACAACGCCGCGGACACCGCCGAGTGGCTTTCGCCGCCGCACACCTGGCTCTCAAGCTATTCGGTCACGCCGCGCCCGGGTGACGACTTTCTCTCGCGCTTTCGCCGCCCAATGCTTAAAATGCTCGAAGACGGCGCCGAAGGCATCCACGACATGCTGTTACCGGCGTGCGATCAGTTTCGCTACGAATTCTTCGGCTACGAGGGGCCCCATCCGAGCTGTTCGGAAAATCTCATGGTCGCGATGCGCCGTTTAGGCCACGAGGTCATCGTCGTGCCCCAGCCGGTCAACTTCTTCACCCACACCAACGTGGATTCCGTGGGCCGCCTCATGGCACCGGGAAACGACGTCAAGCCCGGCGCCTATGTCGAGCTCGAGGCGCTGATCGATACCATCTGCATCGTCTCCGCCTGCCCCTTCGACATCTCACCCGAGGGCTGGGAGATCAACGCCGGCGGCGTGGTCAGCGAGATCGAAGTCGAGATCGGCTGAGGCGGGGCACACCCTGATGGCCCGCGACCCCCGCTACGACGTGCTGTTCGAGCCCGTGCGCATCGGCCCCAAGACGGCGAAAAATCGCTTCTATCAGGTGCCCCACACCAACGCGATGGGCTGGCGCAATCCCCATGGCGAGCGCGTCTACGCGGCGGTGAAGGCCGAAGGCGGCTGGGCCACCGTGTGTGGCGAACAATGCTCGATCCACCCCAGCGCCGATACCGGCCCATTCTGCGACACGCGGTTGTGGGATGAGGGCGACGCCCGCCAACTCGGCGCGTTAGTCGACGCCATCCATGCCTACGACGCGCTCGCGGGCATCGAACTCGCCCACAGCGGCTTCGCTTTTGGCAACCGCATGACCCGCGAGACGAACCTCGCGCCCTCCGCCCTACCTGTTCTCTTCGAGTGGGATCCGGTCGCTGCGCGCGCCATGGACCTGGAGGACATCGCAGCGGTTCGGCGTTGGCAAGCCGATGCAGCGCGGCGCGCGGTGTCAATCGGCTACGACATCGTCTACGTCTATGCTGCCCATGCCATGGGCTTGCCCCAGCACTTTCTCTCGCCGCTTACAAATCAGCGCAGCGACGAGTATGGCGGCAGTATGGAGAACCGCGCCCGCCTGATCGGGGAGATGATCGAGACCACGCTCGAGGCCTGCGCGGATCGGGCGGCTGTTGCCATCCGCTTCGCGGTCGATGAGATGCAGGGCAGCGCCGGCATCACCTGGGAGCGCGAGGGCGTCTTCGTGGTCGAGGCATTTGCGGAGTTGCCCGATTTGTGGGACGTGAACGTTTCGGGCTGGGAGCACGATTCGGGAAGCTCGCGCTTCTACGTCGAGGGTCATCAGGAGCCCTATATACGCTTCGTCAAGCAGCGAACGACGAAACCCGTCGTCGGGGTCGGGCGCTACACGTCGCCCGACGCGATGCTTGCTGCCATCGAGGGCGGCGTAGTCGACCTGATCGGCGCGGCGCGGCCCTCGATTGCCGACCCCTTCCTTCCCAAGAAGATCGAGGAAGGCCGCCTCGATGACATCCGCGAATGCATCGGCTGCAACATCTGCGTCGCGTCGGAGAACACGGCCGCGCTGCTGCGCTGCACTCAGAACCCGGCAATCGGCGAGGAATGGCGACGCGGCTGGCACCCAGAGACAATCGAAAAGCGAGGCTCGGAACGGCAGGTCCTCATCGTCGGCGCCGGACCGGCAGGCCTTGAATGCGCCCGCGCGCTCGGCCAGCGAGGTTACGACCTCCACCTCGTGGAGGCAGAGAGCGAGCCGGGCGGTCGCGTCGCCCGTGAAAGCCGGTTACCCGGGCTCGCCGCCTGGGATCGCGTGGCGGCATGGCGGCGTGGGCAGATCAAGCAACTGAAATCGATCGAGGTGATCACGGGCACCCGTCTTGGCGCACAGGACGTGCTAGATTACGGTGCCGATACGGTAGTGATCGCAACCGGAGCAGCGTGGCGGCGCGACGGTGTGTCACACAACCATCGCCAGCCAATCCCGGGTGTTGCCGATACCCCCGTGTTCACCCCCGACGACATCATGGCCGGCCGCCATCCCGACGGGCCCGTCGTGGTGTTCGACGACGACCACTACTACATGGGCGGCGTGATCGCTGAACTCCTTGCGCGCGACGGTCTGGCGGTCGCGCTTGCCTGCCCGCTGCCCACGATATCGCACTGGACCGCACACACACTCGAACAGGAACGGGTGATCGCGCGACTGGTCGAACTGGGCGTCGAGCTGTTGCCCAACACGACCCTGGCTGCGATTCACACCGAGGGTGTCGAACTCACCGATTTGCTGACAGGGAAACGCATCGAGCGTGCCGGCGCGCGGGCGGTTCTGGTCGCCTCCCGGCTGCCCGACGACGCGCTCTACCGCGAGCTGGCAGGCGACACGGAGTGGCTCGCCCGGGCGGGCATCGCGACCCTCGGGCGGGTCGGCGACGCCCTCGCGCCGGGGACAATCCAGAGCGCGGTCTACGCCGGTCACAGGTTTGCTCGCGAACTCGATGCCCCGCCGGTCGGGACAGTGCCGTTTCGGGTGGAGCGTCTCGCTCTCGACGCAGGGAAATGACCGGCACCGCCCACGTCACGACACCCGGTCAGCCGCCGCCCTTGGTCACATAGACGCCCGTCCTAGCCCGGCTTGTGCGCGAGGAACGAATAGCCGTAAACCCCGAACGCCCGGGCGTTGCCTTCACCGCCCGCGCCGCCGAACGTATCCATCGGTGCACCGATCTCGACGTCGATAAACCCCGCCTCCTCAATCATCGCTTTCCAGCCTTCACACGGAACGCCACCAGCGATTCAAGCCGTCCAAAGATCGATGTTTTCCACCGCTTCGTCGGGCACCGGGTTGGAGTTGGCGATGTCGCCGAACTGCAACCGCCCCCCCGGCTTAAGCACGCGGAAGATCTCGGAAAACACCTGGTCCTTGTCGGCGCACAGGTTGATCACACCGTTGCTGATCACGACATCCGCCCAGCCGTCTTCGACCGGCATGTCTTCGATGATGCCCTCGTGGAACTCGACGTTGTCGAACCCCATCTCGGCGGCAGTCTTGCGCGACTTCTCGAGCATTTCCTCAGTCATATCGACACCCATGACCTGACCCTCGGGGCCAACCTGCTGCCTTGCGATGAAGCTGTCAAAGCCTGCTCCCGAGCCCATCTCGACGACCCGTTCGCCGCGCGAAAGCCGGCGCAATATAAACGGATTGCCCACGCCCGAGAATGATTCGACGGCCACGTCGGGCATCGCGCCCACCACGTCGTCGTCATACTCAAGCCGTTTGGCCAACGGCCGTCCCGTGTGAAAATGGAAAATGCCATGAGGGTCGACCGCAACCTCACGGTATTTCGACTTTACCTCTTCACGCAGGGCGGCGGGGTCAACCGGCGTTTTTCCAGCCATCCAATCCCTCCTCTCGCTTCTCTATTGAAGCGCCTTGAGACCCTACGCGAGATGCGGATATTTGTCTTGCCGGGTTCCGAGGCGAGGAGAGCGGCCGGCTATTCGGCGGCGGCCGAGGCCTCGACCTGATCGCCCATATAGATGAAGAACGTCTTGCGGACCGTCTCGCTATGGACCGTCCAGGTCACCCTGTCGCCCTTCTGGGCAAAGTGGGTGTCGCCGGGACCGAAGCTGTGCTCGGAGCCGTCCGGGAAGGAGATCGTGATGTTGCCCTCGAGGATGGTGGCAAGCTCGTTGAAAGGATAGGTCAGCGAAAAGCTTCCTTGGGTGCATTCCCACACCCCCGTCATCAGCGCGCTCGCATCCGTACCGTAATCAAGCCGTTCGCGCTGCTCAGGCGCGCCACTCACGACCTCGGCGCCCAGATCGTCGAGCGAGCGCCATTTGCCGAGCCCGCTCTGGGACAGGGTTTTTGCGTAATCAAGCATAGCGATCTCCCTTCTTAGAATAACGTTCCGCCGCCGCTTTACGGGTGCGGGGGGCATTGTCACGTTAACAGGAAGGACGTTTAGGGGCATCTGCGATAGTCTATCGAGATGGATAACATCTCGT